>Ga0068856_100000040_pt1 | contig 114443 bp, 108 predicted proteins | sample KBSCornC62_FD_66595 | JGI IMG/M metagenome (GOLD analysis project Ga0068856, IMG submission 66595) | Corn rhizosphere microbial communities from Kellogg Biological Station, Michigan, USA - KBS Corn C6-2 | ecosystem: Host-associated > Plants > Roots > Rhizosphere > Soil ...
CGATTTCAATCACCAGGTCCAGTTCATAACAATACAGATCGACGATATAATTGAGCAAGGGCTTTTGCCTGTGAAAATCAAAACCATAAAACTGCTTATTTTTTAATTCGTTCCAAAGCAACACCTCACCAAGCGTGCTGTCGTTTCTCAACTTACGCGCTAATTGTTTGAGGTTTGAATTGTATGGAATTATTTTGCGAGGCATTAAGCAATATAAATTGGGCAAAGCGTGAAAATAAAAAATATACTTCAAAAAGCGCAAAGGTTAAGCCCCGAAACGGAATAACACACCCCCGCCCCTCTCAAGAGGGGAGCCCAACGCCCGATGCCAAAAAAAGCGGCGGCCCCGTGCGATTCCCCTCTTGAGAGGGGTGCAGGGGTGTGTTCCTGGGGTTACTTTGTTATATCGCGCTTTCCGCTAACACGGAATAACACACCCCCGCCCCTCTCAAGAGGGGAGCCCAACGCCCGATGCTAAAAAAAGCGGCGGCCCCGTGCGGTTCCCCTCTTGAGAGGCGTGCAGGGGTGTGTTCCTGGGGTACTTTGTTATATCACGCTTTCCGCTAACACGGAATGACACACCCCTCGCCCCTCTCAAGAGGGGAGCCTGACGCACAGGGCCGGAAAATCAGCGGCCCCGTGCGGTTCCCCTCTTGAGAGGCGTGCAGGGGTGTGTTCTTGGGGAACTTTGTTATATCACGCTTCCCGCTAACACGGAATAACACACCCCCGCCCCTCTCAAGAGGGGAGCCTACCGCGCAAAGCCCAAAAAGCGGCGGCCCCGTGCGATTCCCCTCTTGAGAGGGGTGCAGGGGTGTGTTCCTGGGGGTACTTTGTTATATCACGCTTTCCGCTGACACGGAATGACACACCCCCCGCCCCTCTCAAGAGGGGAGCCTGACGCACAGGGCCGGAAAATCGGCGGCCATTGTCAGCCTAACTTTCTTACTTTTGAACAATGCCATCAATAATTATCGAAACCCTCGTCAACGCACCCATCGAACGCTGCTTTGATCTCTCACGCAGCATCGACCTGCACACCGACTCGATGAAGCATACCGGCGAAAGAGCAATTGCCGGGCGCACCAGCGGGTTAATTGAGTTAGGCGAAACAGTTACCTGGGAGGCAAGACATTTCGGTATCCGGCAAACGTTAACTTCAAAGATCACCGAATTTGATTGCCCCAACTATTTTGTGGATGAACAGGTAACCGGAGCATTTAAATCCTTTAGGCATGAGCACAAGTTTCGACGACAGGATAGTAAAACGTTGATGACCGATATTTTTTCTTTTGAATCTCCTTTGGGTTTTTTGGGGCAAGTGGCAAACGCGCTTTTTCTTAAAAGTTACATGAAAAAGCTTTTGCTGAAAAGAAATCAAATTATTAAGCAAGCGGCCGAAACCTTGCCTTAAAAATCGCTTTCCCATCCGAGTTCTTTCTTACCGGTTAAATTATTCCCGGCCAGGTGCAATCCCGGGCTAATCAGTGTAATCTCAAAAAAATCATTATTTTGGTGCTCAAATAACTGACCCGATGAAAAAAATCTTACTTACCCTTGTCGTAATTTTTACCTTTATTTCCAGCCTCTATGCACAGGATCACATTCTGTGGATGCAGCAGCCTGCTATTTCGCCGGATGGCAACTGGATAGCTTTTGAATATAAAGGCAACATTTTTAAAGTAGCGGCAACCGGCGGGCAGGCCGTGCCGCTCACCATCAACAGCGCCTATAACAGTTTCCCGGTATGGAGCCACGATGGCAAATCTATTGCTTTCTCATCCGACCGGTATGGCAATTTCGACGTGTTTATTATGCCGGCGGCCGGTGGTAACGCCACGCGGCTTACTTTCAATTCAAACAAAGATTATCCATACGATTTTTCGGCCGACGACCAAACCGTTTATTTTGGTACCCAGCGGTACGACGTCGCAGCTTCGGTGCGCTTTCCCGATGATTATTATTTTACCAAGCTATACAAAGTTCCCGCAAAGGGTGGGCGCAGCCTGATGGTGAATTCAGCCGGAACGGAAAACGTGCATTTTAACAAAGCAGGCGATAAATTCATTTTCCAGGACCGTAAGGGGTATGAAAACCCCTACCGCAAGCACCATACTTCAGCCGTTACGCGCGACATCTGGGTGTACGATATGAAGTCGAAGACCTATACCAAAGTTTCGACCTTTAAAGGCGAAGACCGTGAACCCGTTTGGGGTGATGGCGACAAATTTTACTACCTGAGCGAACGTAACGGTAATCAAAACCTGTATGGGGCATCCCTGGCCGATGTGAACAACATCACCCAGCTTACTCATTTTGAAAAAGACCCCGTGCGCGGGCTTTCGCGCTCCGGCGACGGCACTTTTGCTTTTACCCAAAACGGAGAAATTTATACGCTGAAAGAAGGCGGTCAGCCGCAAAAGGTATTGATAAACGTTACCGCGGATTTTGATGGCGACCAGGTGAAAACCATACCGGTAACCGGCCAGGCTACCGAAATGGCGGTTTGCCCGGACGGCAAGGAGATCGCCTTTGTTTATCGTGGCGAAATTTTTGTTACCGCCGTTGATGGAAACGTTACTAAACGGATAACCAACACGCCGTACCAGGAAAGGATGATCCAGTTCAGCCCGGATGGCCGAAGCATTTTGTATTCGGTGGAGAATGATAAATCGTGGGATATTTACAAGGTTTCCATCGCAAACAAAAACGAGCCCTATTTTTATGCGGCAACTACATTAACTACCGAGCCCGTGATCGCGACGGACAAGGACGAGTTCCAGGGCGTGTATTCGCCCGATGGTAAAAAAATAGCCTACCTGGAGGAAAGAAATACCGTTAAAGTTTACGATATCGCTTCAAAAACTACCACCACCGTGTTGCCCGAGGGCGTTAACTATTCCTACCAGGACGGTGATCAGTATTTTGCATGGTCGCCCGATAGCAAGTATTTGCTGGCGCAATCAAGCGAGGGACACATTTTTACCAGCCAGGTGGTGTTGATCAAAGCTGACGGCAGCGGCCAGCGTGTAAATCTAACCCAAAGCGGTTTTAATAACGGCGAGCCGCAATGGGGGATGGACGGGAAGATGATGTACTGGATGAACGACAAAAATGGCATGAAAAACCTGAGCCGGGGCAGCCAGTCGGACGTATTCGGGATGTTTTTTGATAAAGCGGCCTGGGACAAATATAACCTGAGCAAAGACGACCTGGGCTTGAAGGAGGAACAGGACAAACGTGATACCGCCGATAAGAAAAAAGCAGAGGAAAAAAATAAAAAAGGAAAAGACAAGGATACGGCAAAAGTCAAGGCGCCACCCTTTGTGCCGGACTTAAAAGACGTTGATGTGCGCACTAAACGGCTTACCATCAGTTCTGCCGATATTGCCGATGCCAGGCTTTCCAACGACGGCGAAAAACTGTTTTACCTGGCCCGCTACGAAAAAGGCTATAATTTGTGGCAAACCATGCCCCGCACGGGCGAGACCAAGGTACTGGCTGAATTGAAGGCGCCAAACGGCTCGCTGGCGATGTCGAAGGATGGTAAGTCGCTTTTTGTACTGGCCGATGGTAATATCATGAAAGTAGATGTGGCCGATGGTAAATTAAGCCCGGTTCATATCAACGGCAGTATGGAACTGGATGCAGCCGCCGAAAGAGCTTATATTTTTGAGCATATCAGCAAACAGGTACCCAAAAAATTGTTCGACCCGAAACTGCAGGGGGTTGACTGGAAGTATTACCATGATAACTATGCAAGGTTTTTGCCTTACATCAACAATAACTATGATTTTTATGTGTTAACCAGCGAGTTATTGGGCGAACTGAATGCCTCGCATACCGGCAGCGGCTATATTGCACGTTTCCCTGACGGGGACAAAACTGCGGCGCTTGGCCTTTTGTATGACGAATCGGCAAGCGGCGCCGGGTTGAAGGTTCAGGATATTATTGTGGGCGGGCCTTTCGATTCGGAAAGGACAAAAATGAAGATAGGAGACGTTGTCGACAAGATTGATGGCGCCGCTGTTACTGCGGACGAGGACTGGGCGAAACTGCTGAACCATAAAGCGGGCGTATTTACCCAAATCAGTTTCCACAATCCTAAAACGAACGAACAATTTGTTGAAACCATTAAACCGATTGACGCGGATATGGAAAGCGGCATGCTGCTGTACGACCGGTGGGTAAAACGCATGGAATCCCTGACCGATAGCCTGTCCAACGGGCAGGTGGGTTACGTGCATGTGCGCGGCATGGACGACCCCAGCTATCGCGTAGCGTTTGATAAAGTTTTAGGACGTAATGTAGACAAGAAAGCCCTGATCGTTGATACACGCTTTAATGGCGGGGGCTGGCTGCATGATGACCTGGCGACCTTCCTGAGCGGAAAGCTTTATATGACCTTACGCCCGCAGGGCAATAAAACCCTCGGCGGCGAGTCAATGAATAAATGGAATAAACCCAGCTGTGTGCTGATGAGCGAGGGAAATTATTCAGACGCGTTTATGTTTCCTTATATTTACAAAGAGTTGAAGATCGGCAAGCTGATCGGCATGCCCGTAGCCGGAACGGGAACGGCCGTTTGGTGGGAGGATCAGATAGATAATAGCCTTTATTTCGGTATTCCAATGATATCTACCTGGGGGGCCGGGGAAACCGAGCCAACCGAAAACCACCAGCTGGAACCGGATATTATGGTAAGCAATGATTACAGCAAGGTGTTATCTGGCCAGGACCAGCAATTGGAAACTGCGGTAAAGGAAATGTTGAAGGTGATTAATTAATAAATAGCGAATTTGTCATTTCGACCCCAAGGAGAAATCTTATACGAGCGACGGGGTTTAGCCAGACTCAACCTGAAAGCATAGTGTATAAGATTTCTCTCCGTCTCTGGCGGAGAGAAATGACATCGCTTTTTACTGCAATCTAAGGCTGATACTCCTTTTGAATAATCAAAAAACTGCACTTTTCGAGCTTATGGAAGGGAATATCCCAGTTGCCCTGGTACGTGATTTTTGCCGGCACATACTCGTCGCCGGCCTTTGTCAGCTCGATATTCATCCTCACATCAAAGCTAAACAGGAAATTGTGATAGCTCAGGTCGACATAGCGGCCTAGTATTTTAAAGGTACGGGTATCAAAAATGGTGGTTAGCTCTTTAATCACCACGTCATTGTCGCCTGTGCTTGGTTTTCGCACTACCCTAAAACGGTAAACCGGGATGGTATCCAAATATTTGCCGCGGGCAAACTGGTACAGGTAATACTGCCGCATATCTTTTGAAAATATCTCTGACTTGCTGCTCAGAAACGGCAGGCCGGTTACCTTATGGCCAGGTGCGAAGATGAGCGTTTTCAGCTTGCCCTTATAAGTCTCGTTTTTGCCATTGGCGCCGGGCAACTCTGGCCCTTTGGTATAATCGGAATTGTAGGCGCCGTTAAATATATAATCGAACATTTCAATCGTGTACAACTGGTATTTTCCGTTCGATTTGAAGACAGCGCCGCTGTCGCTTTTGGCCAGATATTCGGTGTGATGATGATTGCCAATATGCGAATATTTTACTTTGCGGTATATTTTGCCGTTGATCCGGTTCCTTTTATCGTAACTGTAAATACGGTTTTCTGCGATGAAGGAGTAACGTTTCATTTCTTTAAAAGCCTTATAAAACCCCGTATCGCGCAGCACGGCATCGATAAAATCCTGTGCGTTTAATTTATGAGAGCGGATGTTGATTGCGGAATCGATAACGATGGTTCGGATAGTATCGGGGTTGAAACGTTTGACCTGCTGGGCGTTGGAGCAGAAAGCAAAAAGGAGAAAGCAGAAAGCGATAAAAAAGATTTTTGTCACTTGTTTCCTTTTTTGGTAATTATGGTTGGTGCACGTTCAGCGATGGTGTCGTTTTTAATTTGATAATCCATGCCGTCTCCAACGAGGATCTTTGGGTAGACTTGGTCTTTGCCTGCGTTATAAATAAACCCGTATGTTTGCGTGCGATCCGTTGTAGAAAAAAGCCAGCCAAAGTTATTCCGCGTCCATACAAAAACTTTAAAGCCCTTGTAGCAGAAGCAGGCATATTTGAATTTAAGATGCACATCTATATTTATTTCCTCGTTTATACCAGTTTTGGTTTTTGATTGCACGTAAATATTATCATCCTTCACGCCATCCTCCTGGGATGCCGGAATTAGTAAACAGCTATCCTTTAGCAACACTTTAACATCATCCAAATATTTCCCTCCAAGCTTGGATAATTCCTTAAGCGTCGCAGGCCTTTGAGCTATAAACTTGTCAAGGATGGCGTCAACTCTGGCATTTTCCTTTATAACAGGGATATTAATAAGTTGATTTGTTTGCCCGTAGCAACAAGCAAGAGTGGTAAGACATAAAATTAGCTGGATAAAAACTAGTTTCAAGGTCATTTTTAGAAGAATTTATGCAGTAAAAATAGCTAATTTCCCAACTGCTTCAATGCCAAATAAGCCATTAGCCCTGTGCTGATCTTAAATGCATCTTCTTCCACATCAAAGGTTGGCGTGTGAACAGATGAAACAATCCCCCGGCTTTCATTGCGCGTGCCCAAACGGTAAAAGCAGGAATCCGCAACCTGGGAGTAATAGGCAAAATCTTCCGCCGCCATCCAAATATCCAGGTCGAGGACGTTCTCTTTGCCCAGGTAATCCTCGGCATGGCTGCGCGTTGCGGCGGTCAATTTTTCTTCGTTGATCAGGAACGGGTAACCCCGCATGATATTGAACTCGCAGCTGCCGCCCATGGCTTCGGCAATACCTTCGGCCATTTTTTTCATGCGGCGGTGTGCGTCGTCGCGCCATTTTTCGTCCATCGTGCGAAAGGTGCCTTCCAGGTAAACTTCATTCGGTATTACGTTGGTGGCGCCATTGGCGATCACTTTGCCAAATGACAGCACTGACGGATTCTTCGGGTCAGCAAAACGGCTGATCACCTGCTGTAAGGCGGTCAATATTTGCGCGGTGATCATTACCGGGTCGATATTCATTTGAGGCTGCGCGCCGTGGCCGCCTTTGCCGCGCACGGTTACGTATATCTCATCGGTGGAGGCCATGTATTTACCGGCCCTGAAACCCACCTTACCCGCGTCGATCAGGGGCATTACGTGCTGGCCCAGTACTGCCTGCGGTTTCGGATTTTCCAGTACGCCTTCTTTGATCATCAGGCTGGCCCCCCCGGGCAGCTTTTCTTCAGCAGGCTGAAAGATCAGCTTTACTGTGCCTCCAAACTGGCCTTTCAGGTCTGTTAAAATTTTTGCCGTACCAAGTAATGACGATGTGTGCGCATCGTGCCCGCAGGCATGCATCACGCCGGTATTTTGCGATTTGTAAGGCACTTCGTTGGCTTCCGTAATCGGCAGCGCGTCCATGTCGGCCCTTAAAGCAACAACACTTCCGGATGATTTCTCACCCTTTATCAACGCAACCAGGCCGTTGTCGGCCATACGCTGGTAAGTCAGCCCAAGCTCATCCAGCTTGCTGCCGATGAATGCCGAAGTATTGGTTTCGTGAAACGACAGTTCGGGATGCGCGTGCAAATGACGGCGATTGGTCACCACATCGTTAAAAATATCCTGCGAAAGCTGTTTTATTTGGTCTTTGATCATTCGGCGTTTTCGGATTTAGGCGGATTTATCCTGGTGGGTATGATAAAAAGCGTGGTGAACATTCCATTGAGTTCACTTTGGAGTTTTTGTGCTTCCAGTCTTGTCCTGAAGTCACCCACCTGAACCTTAAAGTTTGGTTCGATATAGGAAATATAGGTGGGCGTCTCCGGGAAATCGTTCATAAACTTTGCCTGCGCATCGTAGGCCGCCTGCCGGCTGGATCCAAAGTAAATTTGTACACGAAAACCACTTGAGCTTATCTCGGCGCCGCTGCTGACGGTTTTATTTAAATAAGGCCTGCGGGCGATCAGCGTATCAATGAGCGGATCTTTAACTACCTGAACCTTGCCGCGGGTTTGGGCGGACGAAATAAAAGGGATAAAAATAAGGCAGCAACATAGCAGACTTAATTTAGCGACGTATGTTGCTGCTTTCTTCATCTTAGTTTCGTAGCGCCATCCGCCAATTGGCGGAGAGGGTTTGGGCGGCATTTAACCCTGCCCTACCCCGTGGCAGTTTTTATATTTTTTCCCGCTACCGCAGGGGCAGGGGTCATTCCGGCCTATTTTGTTTTCCACCCTTACCGGCATGGTTTTTTGCAATTCGCGCATGTCCTGCATCGGGGCGCCGCTTGACTCACCAACCAGCTCAGGTTTTGAAGTACGTAATTTCTTCAAATCCAGCTTGGGCTGCGGGCGGGCTTCGCGCACTTCATCAGGTTGCTGCTGCGCCATAATGCCACCACGAAACAGGAAGCTTACCAGATCCTTGTTTACACTGGCCAGCATCTGGCGGAACAATTCAAAAGCCTCGAACTTATAAACCAGCAAAGGGTCTTTTTGTTCGTAAACCGCATTTTGTACCGACTGTTTTAACTCGTCCATCTCACGCAGGTGCTCTTTCCAGGCGTCGTCGATCAGGAAGAGAGTCACATTCTTTTCAAACGACTTAAACACTTCGAGGCCCTTATTTTTTATCGCTTTTTTTAACGGAACCGCAACCTGTATCCCGGTCGAGCCATCGGTAAACGGCACCATCACATTCTCCACATAATCGCCGCGTGTTTCAAAAACCTCCTTCAAAACCGGGAAGGCCTGCTGTGCAATGGCCTCTTGTTTCCGCTTATAAAACCCGGTCACGGCTTCAAAAAGCCGGTCGGTTAGCTTAGCGATAGAAGTATCGGTGAATTCTTCATGCGAAAGATCAAAGTCAACCGAGAACACACGGATCACCTCAAGGCCGAAACCCTCGTAATTATTCGATTCCTTGTACTCGGTAACGATATCTTCAGCTACATCGAAAATGGTATTGTTGATATCTACGTCAAGGCGGTCGCCAAACAAAGCATTCTTACGTTTTGAGTAGATCACCGTGCGCTGCGAGTTCATCACGTCGTCATATTCCAGCAGGCGCTTACGGATACCGAAGTTGTTTTCTTCCACTTTCTTCTGCGCACGCTCGATGGAGTTGGAGATCATTGAATGCTGTATCACTTCCCCTTCCTCGATCCCCATTTTAACCATCAGGTTGGATATCCTTTCCGAGCCGAACAAACGCATCAGGTTATCTTCCAGCGATACAAAAAACTGTGACGAGCCCGGGTCGCCCTGGCGACCGGCACGACCGCGCAACTGGCGGTCAACGCGGCGCGACTCATGCCTTTCGGTACCTACAATGGCCAACCCGCCGGCATCTTTTACACCGGGGCCAAGCTTGATGTCGGTACCGCGGCCGGCCATATTGGTGGCTATGGTTACCGTGCTTTTTTGACCGGCTTCGGCTACAATGTCGGCCTCCTTTTGGTGCAGCTTGGCGTTCAGTACATTATGCTTGATACCGCGCAGCTTGAGCATACGGCTGATCAATTCCGAAATTTCTACCGATGTGGTACCTACCAGCACGGGCCTTCCGGCTTGTGTCAGCTTTCCAATTTCTTCAGCAACTGCATTATATTTTTCGCGAACGGTGCGGTAAACCAAATCCTGGCGGTCTTCGCGGGTAACCGTCGCATTGGTTGGAATCTCCACCACATCCAGTTTATATATCTCCCAAAACTCGCCGGCTTCCGTTACGGCCGTACCGGTCATACCGCAAAGCTTGTGGTACATCCTGAAATAGTTTTGCAGGGTAATGGTGGCAAAGGTCTGCGTAGCATCTTCCACCTTCACATTTTCTTTCGCTTCAATGGCCTGGTGCAAACCGTCGGAATAACGGCGGCCGTCCAAAACGCGGCCTGTTTGCTCATCAACTATCTTTACTTTTCCTTCGTCGACAATATATTCAGTGTCTCTTTCAAAAAGTGTATACGCCTTCAACAACTGGTTAACCGAATGGATACGCTCGGATTTGATCGAAAAATCGCGCATCAATGCGTCTTTTTTGGCGATCTTTTCTTCGGCAGGCAGATTGGATTTTTCGATCTCTGATATTTCCGTGCCTACGTCCGGCATCACGAAAAAATTGGGGTCTTCCCCGGCTGCGGTGATCAGCTCGATCCCTTTTTCGGCCAATTCAACCTGGTTGTTCTTTTCGTCGATAACGAAGAACAACTCCGCATCCACCTTGTGCATGTGCTTGGCCTGGTCCTGGATGTAAAAGTTTTCAGATTTGAGCAGGGTTTGCCGGTTGGCGCCTTCGCTCAGGTATTTAATAAGGGCCTTGCTTTTCGGCAATCCGCGGAAGGCGCGCAATAAAGCCATACCACCCTCTTCAGGGCCGGTTTTGCCTTCAGCGATCTGTTTTTTCGCTTCGTTCAGCGCGCTGTTCACGTATGCTTTCTGCGCGTTTACCAGGCGCTCGATGCGCGGTTTCAAATCATAAAATTCATGCTCATCGCCGCGTGGTATAGGGCCTGAAATGATCAGCGGCGTACGCGCGTCGTCAATCAATACCGAGTCAACTTCGTCCACCATCGCGTAATGCAGTTTACGTTGAACCAGTTCTTCAGGGCTGCGTGTCATATTGTCACGCAGGTAGTCAAAACCAAACTCATTGTTGGTGCCGAATGTAATATCGGCCAGGTACGCTTTGCGGCGCTCTTCCGAATTGGGCTCGTGTTTATCTATACAGTCGACGGATAACCCGTGAAACTCATACAACGGCCCCATCCACTCCGAGTCGCGGCGGGCCAGGTAATCGTTCACCGTTACGATATGCACACCCTGGCCGGCGAGGGCGTTAAGATATGCAGGCAGGGTTGCAACTAATGTTTTACCTTCGCCTGTTGCCATTTCGGCAATTTTTCCGCTGTGCAGCACATAACCGCCGATCAGCTGCACATCATAATGCACCATATCCCAGGTTACTTCGTTGCCGGCGGCAATCCAGGTATTATGGTGGATGGCTTTTTCGCCTTTTATCACCACATTGCTTTTGCGGGCAGCCAAATCGCGGTCGAATTGGGTGGCTGTAACCTCAATTTCCTTATTTTCCTTAAACCTGCGTGCCGTTTCTTTTATCACTGCAAAACCTTCGGGCAGTATCTCCAGCAACACTTCCTCCAGTTGTTTGTCCCGGTCTTTTTCCAGTTTATCCAGCTCCGTATAAAGTTTTACCTTTTCGTTTACGTCAAGCTCAGTATCTTCGGTTTGTTCCTTTATGGCGGCTATCTCGCGGTCAATTTCCGTTAGCGCTGCCGCGATAGTTTGTTTAAAGCCAATCGATTTAGCCCGAAGCTCATCATTGCTTATCCCGTCCAGTTTGGCATATTCGGCTTTGATCTTTTCAACGATCGGAAGGATGCTTTTAACATCCCTTTGCGATTTATTACCAAACAGCTTGCTTATAAAGTCTAACATGTTAATCGTATATGATGGCCATTAATCAAACATTGCGCCATAGCGCAGGTTGAGCCAATATGGCAGGCAAAGGTACTTTATTTTAGGGATTTTTCTGGTTTGATTTCTCCGATTTGAATTTTGATTTCACCGATTTTGATTAGGATTGTAAATTGATTTAGCGTAATATAGATGGGGATTAAACAAAAAATCCTCAACCTGATGAGCCAAAACAAATCAGATTAAAGGAATATTTTTGCTGTTAACAGCTTTCTAAATAAAAATCGGTGAAATCAACCGGTGATCGGTGAAATCACAAAAAATAATCAGTGAAATCACAAATTAGCGTTCCTGCGCATTCATAATGCCGCCTACAATTTTACCGTAAGCAAGCACAGGCAGGGCGCCAACGGAAATTTTTTTCTTCCAGTTAACATACCGGTCGTTTATAAAATTGTCCCAGTTGTAACCGTTCAGTTGGGCGCGGCCAAGCGAGATGCAGGGTTCGGTAATTTTGGTAGTATGCCACCATCCTGACGGGAAAAGCAGGGTTTCGCCTTCTTCCAGCGTAAACTCAATGGGTTGCGCTTCTTTGAATAAGGGAAACTTGTCAAAATCCGGGTTAAGGAAATTTACCTGCGAAAATTTTGGGTTATCCGGATAAGGGTACATGCTTGGCGTTTGGTCAGGCGGGTACATAATAAACACCTTTGAGCCGTAGATCTGCGTAATCTGCGTATGCATAAACAAGGCATCGTAGTGGAGGTACGGGAAGCTGGAGCCTGCTCCCCCTAAAAATATCTCATAAACAGTGGTGCCCTGCAGCAGCTTTTTAGGCATCAGCTTATGGTTAATCCGGTCGATCTTGCCATAGATGATCTCGGGCAGAAAATCTTGCATCAATTCAGGGAAAACCTTTTTTACATCGAAGTTGTAGGGGTACGGCGCCGGGTTTTCAGCAGATGACGTGAGCATCTGGTCGATAAAATCACCCATGTTATAATTAACCCCATTGATGTTTTTATTGATATGCGAATAATGTTCCTTGAACCAGGCCGGGGTGAATTTCCCCATCGCCTTCCAGTCCTTAGCTGCATCGGTGAGTACCACCGGGCGCGATTTTTTCACATAATCATTAATAAATTCTTCATGTGAAAGATTGGTGCGCCTGTCCACACCGGTAACCTGTTTGTACCTCGGTTTAACCTCTAATTCTTCAGTTAGCATGTTGCTTAAAATATTAGGATCTGAAAAATGGTTGCAATCCTCCATATTGTAAGGGACCGGCAACCTTAACAGGCTTTATACGAAAGAGTATGGTAAAAGTTTAGAGATTTTTGCCTCACCTAAATCCTCTCCAAAGGAGAGGACTTAAAAAGCATTTTGCCATGAATTCTTAAAGCTCTCTTCTTTGGAGAGGGTTTGGGTGAGGGCTTACTCTTCCTCTCCTGATTCGCCGTTCTCTTCCTCATCCTCATCCTCAAAATCTTCAAAAAAGCGATCCTCGTCAAACATCAGGTCTTCCAGCTTCTCCTGCTCGGGTGTGCTGGTATCAAAGCGAATAGCCCAGTTGTCGGGGATATCATAGGTTTTATCAAAACCTCTAACCCATTCATTAAACACCAGGCGGAACTCATCCACCTTATCACGCATCAAATCGACGTAATCTTCTTCGTTGATCTCCACCATCGATGCAAATGAAACGGCATTGAACATATCCTGAACAGCCAATTTGATCAAAACGGCGTTCTGCATCCGGAGCGAGTATAAGCCGCCGCCTTCGGCGCCTGCTATCTTTGCCTGCACCAGCGCGGCATTGCTCAGCATCTGCACGGCCAGGTGCTCCTTCATTTCATCTTCTTTCAACGAATCGGCTATAATTTCGGCTAAATCAAAAAGCTCCTGTGCTTTTTGATAGACCGGTATTTTCTCCCATTTTTCTAATCTGCGCGACATGTAGGCTTTGTTACTGGCTTCAAAGATACGTTTTATACGACGATGATGTGCGAATGTGCAGATTTGCAAATGTGCGGATGATTTGAAGATGTGCTGATTTGAAAAATTGGAGACGGCCTGTGTTTTCAAATCTTTTCCGACAGGAGTGTCCGGCACAAATTCAAAAATTATCAGATCGTTCGATATGCATATAGGACATCTGCACGTCCGTGCACATCCGCACATCTGCACATTTGTACATTTGTAATCCGCACATCTGCACATTCGCACATTTGCATATCTTTACCGCCATGAATATCCTGGTCCTCGGTTCAGGCGGAAGGGAAAGCGCCTTCGCCTGGAAAATAGCTCAAAGCCCCAAATGCAAACGGCTTTTTATTGCACCCGGTAATGCCGGCACCGGTCAATATGGGGAAAACCTGGATGTTAAGGCGACTGATTTTGAAGGAATAAAAAAGGCCGTGCTGGAGAATAGCATCGACCTTCTATTGGTAGGCCCGGAGGAACCGCTGGTGAAAGGCATCCATGATTTTTTCCTGGCTGACGAAAAGATAAAGCATATTCCCGTTATCGGTCCGCAGGCTGAGGGCGCTCAACTGGAAGGCAGCAAGGATTTTTCGAAACAGTTTATGCAAAGGCATAACATCCCTACTGCAGCCTCAAAGACATTTACCAAAGATACACTTGAGGATGGCTTGCATTACCTCGCCACCGCCGGCCTGCCCGTTGTGCTGAAAGCAGATGGTCTTGCAGCGGGAAAGGGCGTGCTGATATGCCTTACCTTAGAGGAGGCGCAGGAAGAGCTTCGGGCCATGCTGATGGATGCCAAATTCGGCGATGCCAGCTCAATGGTGGTGGTTGAACAGTTTTTACAGGGGATTGAGCTTTCGGTTTTTGTGATGACTGACGGTTCTCATTATAAAGTTTTACCTGAAGCCAAGGATTATAAACGTATTGGCGAAGGTGACACCGGCTTAAACACCGGTGGCATGGGCTCGGTTAGCCCGGTGCCGTTTGCCGATGCTGCGTTTATGCAGAAGGTGGAAGAACGGGTGATCATCCCAACCGTTGAAGGTTTAAAAGCTGAAAATATCCCCTACAAAGGTTTCATTTTTATCGGCCTGATGAATTGTGAAGGCGAACCCCAGGTGATCGAATACAACTGCCGCATGGGCGACCCGGAGACAGAAAGCGTAATGCCACGTATCGAATCGGATTTTGTCGAGTTGCTAACCGGGGTTGCCGAAGGCAACCTGGATCAAAAAGAATTAGTTATTTCAGACAAGATCGCTGCTACCGTGATGATGGTTTCCGGCGGATATCCCGGCGACTATCTGAAACATAAAACCATAGCCGGTATCGAAAATGTACGCGATTCACGGGTTTTTCATGCCGGCACCTCCCTGGATGGAGATGCTGTTAAAACAGCCGGGGGAAGGGTTATCGCGATCACTTCTCTGCAAAATGATATGTTTCACGCTTTGCAGCAGGCAACCGCGGATGCCAGCCGTATTTACTTCGACGGGATGTATTTTAGGAAGGATATCGGGTTCGACCTTTTGTAACGGGGCAAAGTCGAAATATGGAACCAGCTTTGCTACTTCGCAACTAAAATACTCAAAAGCTTTTTTGTTAACTATTTTTAATTCTTACCACCAAAAATACCCGCCAAACGGGTCGCCAGCGCCTCGCTATCTAAATCTCGGGCAATGATCTTTCCGTTCGGATCGATCAGGAAGTTTTGGGGCAGCGCGGTCAGCTTATAAAGGCCCACAACGGGGCTTTTCCAAAAACTGAGGTCCGATACCTGAGTCCACTTTAAACCGTCGTGCCTGATGGCTTGCAGCCATTTCTGCCTGTCGCCTGGCTTATCCAGCGATACGCTGAGTATGCTGAAACTTTTACGACTGTAAATATTGTAAGCCTTAACCACACCCGGCGCAGATTCGCGGCAGATAGGGCACCACGAAGCCCAAAAATCAAGCAATACATATTTTCCCCTATAGGATGATAGTTTAATAAGCCTGTTTGCGGTATCGGGCATTGCAAAGTCCGGCGCTATGCTACCCACACCCACCTGCCGCATGGCTTTTAATGTTTCTGCATACGCTTTGCCTTTGGGGCTGTTCCTTACTGCAGGCGACAAACCGTTATAAAGCGCTGCAACGGTGCTGTAATCATTATACATGGCGTAATAGTACAGCGCTTCCAGGCTAACCAGCGAAGAAGGGTTTTCGGTGATGAACTTTTTATTAGCGGCATTTTTATCTTTTTCCAGCCGCATGTTTGCCAATTCGAGCGCTTTTAAAAATTTGGGGGATCGTTTTTGCTCTTCGCTGGCAGTTGTGTCCTTTACCTCCAGGTCGAGGTCGCGTTTTTGCAACGGACGCATCAATACCCTGTAACGGGCACGGGCATCGTTATTTTTTGTGCCGGTAATGCTTGCTTCAGTCAAATCAGAGGTGCTGGAAACCGAAATAACGCCTCCCCCTTCAAGGTACATAACCGTATAGTTATTGGTGGGTTTGTTATCACCCGTTGGGTTAAGCATCAGGTAAGCCTCAGTGGGCCGGTCAACAACGCCGCTGAAAGTAAAGCTGCCATGGTTTAAAACAGCCTTTGCAGCTATCGCATTATTATAAACCAAAAAAACCGTCGCCGGTGCATTCAGCGTTCCGATACTGCCCTTGATGGTATATTTTTCCGGCTGTGCAAAAACCAAAGCGGGTATGCAGCAAATCAATGCGATCAACGAATTTTTCATACCGCTAAAAATACATCTTATCTGGATATTGACACTAATTTTCGCGAATGAAGAAGAACCTGCCGGCAGGCAGGCAAGTTTCATGAATTAAATAAAAAGTCCGAAAAATAGCGTGAAGCATCTTTCGGACTTTCTGCATCGGTCGCCATAGCTTTAGCGACGGCGAAACTTTCGGACTAATTAAATCTTCCCAAAAATCTCTTCCAGCTTGTTTTCCAGGTCATCGCCTCTCAGGTTTTTGGCAACGATCTTTCCGTTGGGATCTATTAAAAAGTTTTGCGGGATTGCATGTACGCCATACAACACTGCTGCTTCACTGTCCCAATACTTAAGGTCGGATACCTGCGTCCATGGCAGGCCATCTTTGTGAATAGCTGCAATCCATCTTCCCTTGCCGTCGGGCGGATCGAGCGAAACGCCCAGCACGGTAAATTTTTGACCTTTGTAACGGTTAAATGCTTTTATCAGGTTGGGGTTTTCCTGCCGGCAGGGACCGCACCACGATGCCCAAAAGTCGACCAAAACATATTGCCCGCGAAACGACGACAGGCTGATCATCTTACCCGCAGTATCCGCTTCGGTAATTTCTGGAGCGATAGCCCCCAATGCGGTCGCTTTAATGTGTACAAGCCGGTCCGCATATCGCTTTCCGAACGCTGTCTGTTTTATCCTGGATGACAGGCCGTCAAATAATGGAACGATATCGTTATAATCTGCCAGATAAGCATAGGAATCAAGCGTAACCAGGCTGATATAAGAATCGGGGTTGTCCCGGATGAATTTCTTGTACACCGCTTGCCTGTGTGCCAATAAAACATTCTGAAGGCTGTCGACCTCTTTTTTATAAGTTTCCGATTGCTGATCTTCAGGCGATGTGGTATTGCGCTTCAAAGAAAGCGCATCATAATCGCCACTTAAGGCTTTCATCGCCGTATCCCGTCTCGCATAGTCAAGGTTAACCTGAGAGCCGCTGACGGTGGCATCGCGTAGTTTATTGCTTCCCCTGATAGTCGTTTTACCTGCCTCAATATAGATATTACGCGAATCGCTATAGTTCATTCCGTTCCCATTTGGATTCAGTGATATTTGGCCTGCCAGGGGGTCGTTTGTCAAGGTTCCCTCAAACATAAATCTTCCGTTTGTAACGGTTGCTGAATCGGTGAGGAGATCACCCCCCTTTTTATATTGCAGGTAAACTTTGGCGGGCGGCCCATAGGCGCCGACCGTTCCTTCAATAGTGTATTTAACGCCCTGCGCAAAAACAGCAACCGGTAAATAAGTCAGCAGGAATATTATGATTTTTTTCATGCGCATTAAATATGGTCTAAAGTCAGCGTAATAACGAGCTGACTGACGCAATCGTATAAAAAAGTCCGAAAAACACCACCAGGCATCTTTCGGACTTTACTGACTTTTCCGACTTCCGGACTTACTACTTCGATTTCCCGGGTTCTGTCTTTGCAAAAATCTCAGCCAATTTGGCTTCGAGTTCTTCGCCGGTAAGTGTTTTGGCAATGATCTTCCCTTCAGGATCAAGCAAAAAGTTTTGCGGTATCCCCCTGACTGCATAAAGATCGGCGTCTTTACTCCCCCAGCCTTTCAGGTCCGAAACCTGGGTCCAGTTAAGCCCGTCTTTTTTAATGGCCGCCAGCCAGTTCTTTCTGCCGGTCGGCTGATCTAATGATACGCCAAGAATGGTAAATTTTTGGTCTTTAAAGTGATTGTAAGCCCTTACAATATTGGGGTTCTCCCGGCGGCAGGGTCCGCACCATGACGCCCAAAAATCAACCAATACATATTTGCCCCTGAACGAAGAAAGGTTAACCATATGACCGCTGCTGTCGGCTTCTGTAAATTCGGGAGCGATGGCGCCCAATGCAACCGCTTTAATTTTAGGCAGCCTGTCGCCAAACTTTTTGCCCGCGTCCGTTTGTTTTAACCCGGCTGATAATCCGTTATACAATGGTGCTATATCGATGTAATCGGCGCCATAGGCATACATTTCCAACGCAAGCAGGCTGATATAGGAATCGGGGTTATCCTGTACAAATTTCTTATTGATTTCGGAACTTTTTTCATCCAGCACCTTTTCGGCCCTGCTGTTCTCTTTCTGGAAGGCTTCAGATTGCAGTTCTTCCGGTTTAGCGGCCTTCCGCTTTGCCGCTAAAGCAGCGTAAGCGTCGTTTACTGGCTTTAACAACGCATTATAATGATCGTTATCTGCGTTGGTCTTCGAACCTTCAATTTTAGCATTCGCCAGTACATCGCTGCCGCTTACTTTTAAAGCCCCCTGTTCTATATAAATATCTTTGTAATTGTTTTCCCCGAATTTTGCGCCCGTGCCCTTTTCACTAAATATCAGGTAAGCGCTAACTGGCTCTGCGCCAACCGTACCGTCGAAATGGAAGGCCCCGTTTTTAAGGATAACTGAATCGGTTGCCTCCTTGTCATTAATATAAGTACGTAAATAAATTTTGGCAGGCTTGTTAAACGATCCCAAAGTACCGTCTATCGTGTATTTGCCGGTTTGCGCCAGGCCAATTGCAGGTAGTGCGGCCAGCGTCATTAATAATATTTTTTTCATGTTTATGAAGTTTATTCCGCAGTTGAGGGATAATTATCGTGAAAATATATCATTTTCCCAAAACCTCTTCCAGTTTATTGTCCAGGTCGCTGCCGCGAAGATCACGGGCGATGATCTTTCCATTAGGGTCGATCAGGAAGTTTGACGGGATGGAGGTAATGTAATAAAGTTGGGCCGCTGCATTTTCCCAAAACTTCAGGTCAGAGACCTGTGTCCACGTCAAACCGTCATTCCTGATTGCGGCGAGCCAATTGTTTTTCCCGTCTGCCTTGTCGAGCGAGACGCTCAATATCGTAAAGTTTTTGCCTTTGTAACGGTTATAAGCCTTTACAACGTTAGGGTTTTCCTGCCGGCAAGGGCCGCACCACGACGCCCAAAAATCAAGCAATACATATTTACCGCGGAACGACGATAGCTTAACCGGCGTGCCGTTCACATCATTCTGTGTAAAATCGGGCGCGGTTGCGCCAATGCCGGTATGCCTCAGTTCTTCCAGGCTGTTTTTGAATAGCTTTGCCTGCTCGGTGTTTTTAATTTCGGGCGAGAGCGAATTAAACAAGCTATCCAGCTCATCAGGATTGGGCGATGGGCCACCAACCTGGTACAGCGCCATAAAGCTGAGGTAACTGTTTGGGTTTGATAAGATGAATATCTTGATCGCGGCCTTCTGTTCTATCTGCAGTTGTTTATAACGTTGCTGGATGGAGTTTTGAAAGTCTGCCGAGTTTTGCTGTTGGGGGGTAGCACTTTTTTGTTCGGCTGCCAGGCTTTGGGCCTTATCCATAATTGGCTTTAACTGTGCGATCAGCCTTTTGCTGTCATCGTTTATTTTTGAGCCGGTAATTTGAGCCTTTTTTACCGAGTCGGCGCTGTTAACGGTGATTTCCCCTTTCTCCAGGTAAAAATTCAAAACATCGGCTGTGCTGTCCACTCGTTCCAGCCCTGTGCCTTTATGGTCGATAAGCAAAGAGGCGGAGGTTGGGGTTAGCAGCCGGCCATTAATTACAAAGCTACCATTGGTAATGATTGCCGAATCAATCATTTTATTTGACCCGACCTGGTAAGCTACGTAAGCTTTGGCGGGCGGGTTCAATGTGCCTATTTTACCTTTTAACACAAATGTTTGCGGTTCCTGGGCAAATGCCGCCAGGGGCAAAAAGCTCAGCAGGTATAAAAATATTCTCTTCATCAGTTTCAGTTGCACTAAGCTATCGTAACGCTATATTTTATTCGAAATTGTTCGTCGGTTCCACCAAAGATTACACTTGCCTCATCCAACCCTCTCCAAAGGAAAGGGCTTTTGCATTAGGTATATTGGTATTGTTACTTCTTTTCCTCTATAATCTGTTAGTTTAATTTTTGGAAAGTACGCCACCAAAGGTCGGGCATTTCGCCGGAAACGGCTGTCTTGTAATCGTCATATTGACAGGGCACAAGGTGAAAACGCTCGTTTTTTGAGCCCCCTGCCGGGTACGGCACCTGCATCCACCATCGGTCGGACTTTTTGCTTTTTACAAATACCAGTTCATGCTCATCGTGCTTTAAACTGGTTTTATAAATGAGGTACTGCGATTTGGGGCTTAAAGGGAAGTCCTTTTTACGGTTATATACGCCTTCAATAAAATACCAGATCATTTGCGCCAGCAGCATGGCCGTTTGGCCATTACTATCATAGGCCGGGTTAAATTCGTAAAACCCGATAGAGCTTAGCTTATCATTGAACCCCGCATACCGGGCAATCCGGCAGGCCTCGCTGCCAAAAAAGCCGTTGGGGTTTGCGTTTGCGTTGCCGGCCGCATCAGATGACCGTACGGCGCCCATATCGAAACTCACCATGGTGGCATTACGGATAATAGGCTCCACAACGGGAATATTGCCAGTTAAATCGCCCACACGATGCACGTCGAAATAGAGCTTATCCATCACCCGCAAACTTTCCTGGCTGGTATAGTACGTCTGGTAACCCAGGTTACTGTAATTAAACAAATAATTGGGCTGATGCAGGAATATTTTATTGAGATATGACTCCGAAGTAGTAGCAATACTGTCGGCATCAATGTCATCATCTTCTAAATCAAACTTAGGGTCGATGATCACCAAATCTACCTTTTGCTCCAGCGTCTCGTATGCCAGGTATTGGGCATAAGTAAGATCCTGCCCGCCACCGATGATCACCGGGATAATGTCCTTTTTTACCAGTTCATTAACTACTGTTTTCAGGGCGATATAGGTATCGGTGATAGTATCCCCCCGGCGGATATTGCCCAGATCGACGATTTTGGTATTATAATTACCCTCGTTAAGCTGATAAAGTTTCTCCCGAACGTAATCGGGTCCAAGCGCGCAGCCCGAATTGTTAATAGCATTCCGATCTTCCTGCACACCGATAAGCGCAATGTCGATCTTATCTGCCATGCCCGGAAAATCATTTGAAAAATATTCGATCTTGTTGCCCAACTGGCTGGTATAATATCCTTTTTTAGGAACGATCCTGTCAGCATCAATAGGAGCAAAGAAATCGGATAGAGACATTTTTTGATGTGCAAATGTGCAGATGTGCAAATGTGCAGATTTTTTGATTAATGAAGGTGTGGTGAGCGATGCATTTTTGAGAACAGTCGTTTGCCAGCGCTGAGTTTGGATTAATCCATTGTAAATTCCTTTAACCAGTTCAATTTTAATCCGCACATTTGCACATCTGCACATTCGCATATCTGCACGTCAAAAGATGATAGTAATCACCGGCGCAACAGGGTTTTTAGGTTCTGAGCTGGCCTTGCAATTAACTCAGCAAGGCCTTAACGTTCGGTGCACCAAGCGTTCCACCTCCGTCATCCCGGCCATCCTTGCCCCCTTTTCGAAACAAATAGAGTGGGTTGATGCCGACCTGATGGATGTTTTTGCATTGGAAAGTGCGGTTGCCGGCGCTAAACAGGTTTATCATTGCGCTGCGCGGGTGTCGTTGCGGCAGTCGGATAAGGAAGCGATGATCCGCGAAAACGTGACCGGGACTGCCAACCTGGTAAACCTGTGCATGGACTATGATTGCAGGCTGGTGCATGTGAGTTCCGTTGCGGCCATCGGCCTCGCCAAACCCGGCGACCTGATCACCGAAAACCATCACCTGGACCAGGCTAACGAAACCGACGGCTATGCCTTATCAAAACTGGAAAGTGAGATGGAAGTGTGGCGTGGTATCGCCGAGGGCCTGGAAGCGGTAATTGTTAATCCATCCATCATCATCGGCGCAAATGCCGGCATATTGGGAAGCGGTGAACTTTTTGACCGCGTGCGGAAAGGGCTCAAGTTTTACACTTCGGGAAGCTGCGGCTTTGTGGATGTGTCCGATGTGGCCAAATGCATGATTGCTTTAATGAATAGCGATATCATTGCCGAACGTTTTATCGTCAGCGCAGAAAATATTTCCTACAAGCAAATAACAGCTGAGATGGCCGTTGGGTTTGGTATTAAGCCGCCATCAATTTATGCCAGCCCGTGGATGATGGGCATTGCCTGGCGTGCCGCAAGGCTTTGGGCAGCGCTTACGGGCACCAAACCGGCCATTGATAAGGTATCAGCGCAATCCGCCTCGATGACGCGTGATTACGATAATACAAAGATCAAAAACGCAATCGGGATCGGATTCAAACCGGTGAGTGAATCGGTAAAGGAAATCTGTGAGGCATTAAAAACGTAGAGACGAAATGCGTTGCGTCTTTGTCCGCCCTAATATTGCCCAATCGATAACAACACCAGCGTACAGGCATATTCTGTTTCAATCCCCTGCTCATTAGCCATGCGGCGCAGCTCAGAATTTTCCGTACCTGGATTAAAGATAATGCGTTTGGGGTGGGTTTTCAAAATGTAATCATACAAGCCTTCCTGGTTATGCGGGCCAACGTAAAGCGTGATGGTATCAATATCTTCATGTATGGTTTCGGGCTTCTCAATAGGCACACCGGCAACTTCGCCGGTTTTTATGCCAACGTTCACGATGCTATGCCCGCTCCGTACCAGCCTGTTTGCAGCCAGGTTTGCGTACCGGCCAGTGTTTGGCGTTGCGCCCAGCACTAATGTTTTTTTATCAGCCATTTATTATCCTTGTCAAAATCGCTATCTGCCCCGAGTGGTAGATATGATGTTGTATCAATCCCCGTACCAATTCTTCAAAAGTTACACCGGTGCCCAGCTCGCGGTCCCTTTCGTCCTTGATTGGTTCGGTCCATTGTTCTTCGGGAAAATCCCGGATAGCAGCCAGCAAATTTACGTTGACAAGCTTCAGGTCATTGACATAGTTCTGCCATTTTTCTTCGGTGGGCGCGCCGTGGTCGGGCCAGTCGCCGCTGGAGGGTAATCCTGCGGACATGCCGTTCATACGATCGAGCACTTCTTCCGTCCACGACAGCATGTGCAAAACGATGCCGGCGATATCATGGACCGATCCCGGCGGCCTTTCAAAGGCGGCTTCAAAGCTCACCTGTTCCAGGATAGTATAAACTGGTAAACCGTACCAGGGATCGCCCGATAATACGTTTTAATTCGTGTGAAAGTTTTTCTGATATCGTCATTATAATAACCTAAATTTAAAATTGTAAGAATATATCAATATTTGATGGCCGACCTTAAATTACAAATAACGTAATGCAAAATAAAAACTACCCTCTTTCACAACTAAAAAACATACAAGTACTTCTTAATGAATTTAGAAAATTAATTTTTCAAAATTCAGATATTATAGATCAGATAAAAGACCCGAGAAATTTGATTTATTTAAGGTATAAAAACAATGAAATCTTTTTCTTTAAGGTCACAAGTCCAAATCTTACGGCTGACTTCCGCTCGTTCTTTAATTTCAATTATTTACCCCAAGATGAGAACTCATTTAATCAAACTTCTTTTAATAATGAATCATCTATCATTTTGGAGCACTTTTCAATTTGGATTAATCTTTTAAGAGAATATGAGGAAGTCAACTTGGATGAAGATGAAATTATTGAAAATTTTTATCAAGAGGAGTTTTTTCATGACTTCGAAATTTTAGACGAAGACGCTTATACCGCACCGTTTGAACACGAGAAGCAAGTTATTCTCTACAATTTTTTAACTTACATAGAAACTGAACTTAAGAGACAGCTTACAGATGATCCCGAAATTAAAGAACTAATCGCAGAGACAGAGGAGTTTAAAGATAACATTCAAAATTTCTCCAAGAAGGTTGTGGTGAAAAAGTTTTCACGGATTTTAGCGAAAATCAAAAAGAAAGCATTGTCAATGATTATAGAAATTTTGAATGAGGGAAAAAAAGAAATTATTAAAAGAGCCCTGACGGGAGGATTAGACGAAATAGTAAAGTATACTCATCACATTTTCTAAAACTGCCTCTGGAGTAAGCCTTTTGTTATATTTTAAAAGCTGCATTTGCGCAATTGATACCGTCTATCGCCGCCGAGATAATACCACCCGCATAACCCGCGCCCTCGCCGCATGGAAACAAGCCGGCCACCTGCGGGTGTTGCAGCGTTTCCTTGTCGCGCGGCACCTTCGCCGGCGAGGAGGTGCGAGACTCCACCCCTACCAAAATCGCCTCGTTGGTATAATAACCCTTCATTTTACGCCCGAATGCCGGCAAGGCTTTGCGCAGGCGTTCAGTAATCCTGGCAGGTAGTATTTCCTTCAAGTCAACACTTTTTGTGCCGGGAAGATAGGAATTAACAGGTAAATTGACCGATAGCCGGTTCTCAACAAAATCAATCATGCGTTGTGCTGGTGCAACCAGTTTACCGCCGCCGGCCTTAAACGCCAGCTGCTCTGTTTCCTGCTGGAACCGCAGCATCTTGAGCGGATCATCGCCTCCGGCAACATCTTCGAGGTTAAGCTGCACCACCGTTCCCGAATTGGCAAAAGGATTGTTGCGTTTGGACGGGCTCCATCCATTCACCACGATCTCGTTAAAATCCGTTGCGCAAGGTGCGATGATACCCCCCGGGCACATGCAAAACGAAAATACGCCCCGGTCATCCACCTGTTCGACCAGGTTATAGTAGGATGGCGGCAGATCAGGCCCTCTATGTTCGCAATGGTACTGCGCCTGGTCGATGACCTGTTGCGGATGCTCGATACGCACGCCCAGGGCAAATGGCTTTGCCTCGATCAGGATGTTTTGGCGATACAGCATTTCGAAAATATCCCGTGCCGAGTGCCCGGTAGCCAGGATAACCGCATCGGCCGACAGCTTTTCGCCTGATGCCAGCTGCACACCTTTTATTTTTCCGAACTCCACCTGCAAGGCTATCACTTTTGCATCAAATTGAACTTCGCCCCCTGCATCCAGGATGCTATCTTTTATGGAAGTGATGATCTGGGGCAATTTGTTGGTACCGATATGCGGCCGGGCGTCTATCAAAATATCCTCGGCAGCGCCATGGGCCACAAAGGTTTTCAGTACCGCGTTTACGTCCCCCCGTTTGGTCGACCGGGTATAAAGCTTGCCATCTGAATAGGTACCAGCGCCACCCTCGCCGAAACAATAGTTTGATTCCGGGTTGACCAGGCCTTGTTTATTGATATTGGCCAAATCGCGGCGGCGTTGTTTAACGTCCTTGCCGCGCTCCAGAATGATAGGTCTTAAACCGAGTTCAATACATCTTAATGCTGCAAACAACCCGGCCGGCCCGGCGCCGATTATTATTACAGGCTTCGCATTGTTTACATCAGGGTAGTTAACCGTAAAGGTTTCCGGCACGTAAACCTCATCAATAAACACTTGTACCTGCATGCGGTAAACCACCTTACGGCCGCGGGCATCAATAGAACGTTTAAGAATTTTTAAGGCTGATATTTTTTGAGGAGATATATTTAACGCTGAAGCCGCCAGCTTTTTTAATATAGCTTCGTCTTGCTGCTGGCCGGGTGGGCAAACAATTCCAATTTCTTTAACCATGCTTTGCCGGGTTTTTATCCCGGATAGGCAAAGGTAAGTATTATAGAAGTAAACTAACCTCTCGTACACGCCGCTGGCATTGCGGCTTATTGATATTATTTATAAATTTGTACATGGTGCAGGTTAATTACAAAGAATTTATTGAAGTGGATCCGGAAGTAAGGTTCGGCAAACCTGTAATTAAAGGTACCCGGATAACCGTATACGATGTTTTGCAATGGCTCGCCTCGGGTATGACTCACGAACAAATAATTGCTGATTTTCCCCAAATCAACGAAAAACAAATACTGGCATGCCTGGCGTATGCTGCTAACAAGGAACGTGTTATAAAAGTAGCATAGGGCGATATGCGTTTGATTGCCGGCGAAAACATTTCCTGGCGTCTGAAAAAATTGCTTCCCGAATGGGAGATACTTCCGTCCAATGAAATTAAGCCCTCTCAACGATTATCTGATCTAACAATCTGGCAATTCGCCAAAGCGCATCAATACCACATTTTAACTTTTGACGAGGATTTCTCAGATATTCAAAATATATTCTCCTACCCACCTAAAATAATCTGGCTGCGAACAGGGAATATTAACACAAGTGAAATTGCTGCATTATTGATAAAATACAAGGATGATATTGATGACTTTTTTGTTAACGATGAATTAGGGATATTTGAAATATACCAATAAACTCCGATTTAACATTTTTTAACTTTTTTTAACAAAACAATCCGACCCAAAAGGCGCCCAAAAAGTCGCGACAAACAAGGCTTTTCTGTCGAAATACGGCACAATAACGCCAAACTACTAATGAATTAGGAGAAAAACGTCCGGCTTTGTATCACCAACCGTACGAAAACGAACACTTTCGTAGTAGGCAGAAAAATTATTCAATTGATTATCAATATTTTAAATTAAAGGTATCAATATTGGCATGGTCTCATCAAATAAAAAACGATGATGACCACCGACACACGATTAGCTGAAATGTGGGAAGGCTGCCTCAAAAACGACAGGAAGCAGCAGGAACTTTTATACCGCACACTGGCCCCCAGGATGCTGGCAGTTTGCATGCGTTATGCCCACGACAGAGACGAGGCCCAGGATATTTTGCAGGAGGGCTTTATAAAAATGTTTAACAATGCCCACAAATACCGCGGCGAAGGAAACCTGGAAGGCTGGATACGCCGCATTATGGTACACTGTGCCATATCACGCTACCGCAAGCAAAAACCGATGGTTTTGGTGGAGGATTTTACCGAAGACAATGAGTCGTTCAGCAACGGCTACAATGCCCACGGCCTGGAAGCAAAGGACCTGCTGAAGATGATACAAAAGCTGCCGCAAACATATCGTTCGGTATTTAACCTGTACGCTATCGAGGGTTACTCGCATCAGGAGATCGGCGCAAAGCTGGGCATTACCGAACTGCTGTCGCGTACTAACCTTTGCCGTGCAAGGGTTATATTAAAAGACATGGTGAATAAACTCACCGCTAGTGAGGTGTGTTATCTGGCGGGATGATTATAATACGCTAAACTTATTTCTACTCCATCATATATCCGGAGACGCGATGCATCGCGTCTCTACTTTTTTATGCCCATTTCTATCGTTTCAGGTTTACTTCCCTGAAGATCGTCCCAGCCGGACTGAGGATGTTTTGGGTGGTAATATTGGCCGTAGCGCCCGTTTGGGTAATAGCGCTTGCTTCGGTAGTGCCATTAATCACCAGCCCGAACTTTTGAAGGATAATACTTTTTGACGATACCTGCTTGTAGGCCAGTGTATCGTAAGCGTCGCCCTCTTTGGTATAACAAAACCCGTCAGCCCTGAAATCAAAATAATCCCCCGACGTCCCGATATAATTGGTAATTACCGGCGCCGTTTTTAGCCACGAATTGGAAATGGTATCCTGTACCAGTTGCCATTTACCTGTCAGCGACATGGAACCGTTCATTTTTCCGGGGTCGCAGCCGGGTTTCTTACAACCGGTTATCATAAAAAACAATACAATTAAGACGGGCAGGCTAAGTATTTTCATGAATTTGGTTAATGATTTTATCTTATTACGCCGATCCGTGCCCAAACGCTACAAAAATATCCCCGCATTATTTGTGCTTTGGGCCCATAACAAACGTCATCTCTCCACCATTCATAATATCCGCATGGCTGATAAAATAGCCATTTAACGGTTTCCCGTTTAGCAAAATCTTCTGCACATAAACATTTCTATCGCTTTGATTTTTTACGTTGATGGTAAAGCTTTTGCCGTTCTCCAAATTGATCACTGCATGGTAAACGGACGGGCTGCCGATAGCATATTGGTCTGACCCCGGCGCGACCGGGTAAAAGCCCAGCGCACTAAAAATATACCAGGCGCTCATCTGGCCGGTATCATCGTTGCCGCCCAAACCATCGGGCGTATTTTTGTACATCTTCGGAATGATCATGCGTACTTTTTCCTGGGTTTTCCAGGGCTGGCTGGTCCAATCGTACAGGTAAGCGATCTGGTGAGAGGGCTCATTGCCGTGCACGTAGTTGCCGATAATCCCGTCTTTGGTAATGTCTTCCGTCTCGGCAAAATATTTATCCGGCAGGTCATAGCTGAATAAGCTGTCGATATAAACAATAAAGCGTTTTTCGCCGCCCATAGCCTGCATCAAGCCCGGCACATCGTGCGGAACATACAACGTATAGTTCCAGGCGTTGCCCTCAATAAAACCCATCCCGATAGTGGTAAACGGATCAAATTTTGTTTTGCGAAAAGTGCCGTCCCCAAGCTTTGGGTGCATAAACCCGCTTTTCGGGTCGTAAACATTCCGCCAGTTTTGCGAGCGTTTTATAAAAGTATCATAAACGTCTGCCCGGTTCAGTTTTTTGGCCATCTGCGCAATGCACCAATCGTCGTAAGCATATTCAAGCGTCGAGGATACAGAGTTACCATCCTTTTCATCCGGGATATAGCCCATATCATTAAAATAGCCGATTCCTTCATAATCTCGGTGGTTGGCTGTGGTAACCGCCGCGTTCAATGCCTTATTGGCATCAAAGGGGGCATTGCCTTTTACAACTGCATCCGCAATTACCGATACGCTATGGAAACCACTCATGCACCAGTTCTCATTAGCGGAGTTGCTCCAGATGGGCAGCATGTGCTCAGGGCTCTGATCAAAATGCGCCAGCATGCTTTTCACCATGTCGGCATTCCTGTCCGGTTCAATGATATTAAACAGCGGGTGCAAGGCGCGGTGAGTATCCCAAAGGCTAAACGTGGTATAGTTGGTAAAGCCGTTCGCCTGGTGTATTTCCTGGTCCAGCCCTTTATACTTACCATCTTCGTCCATGTAAACTGTCGGGTTGATCATGGCATGATACATCGAGGTATAAAAATTTTCTTTATCACTCTTGCTGCCGGCTATCACAATTTTATGCAGTTCCGTTTCCCATAATTGCTGACCGTCGTTCTTCACTTTTTCAAAATCCCAGCCGGGTATTTCGGTTTGCATATTGTTCAAAGCGCCATCAATGCTCACGGGAGAAATGGCCATTTTTATCTTTATCTTCTCGCCTTCGGTTGTTTTAAAGTCAAACCAGGTGCGTATTTGACGACCGGCAACGTCGGGAAAGTTTTTCGCCCCGTTAAATTTGCCCCAAAAGCCGCCGTAAACTTCCCGTTTTGCAAAGTTTTTGTACCCCATCTGGATAAACGGCTTGCTAAAAGTCATCGCGAAATATAGCGTACGAGTACGGGCCCAGCCATTGGTGATGCGGTAACCGGCAACCGTACTATCGTTCACCCGCCGCATATACACCCACAAATTTTTGTCGGGATAATTGTATAGTCCGGCCATCAGGTCTAAAATAATATGGGCATTGTCAGACTTTGGAAAAGTATATTGATGAAAGCCTACCCGGGTGGTCGTCGTCATCTCGGCCAAAATATTATAGGCGTCCAGCTTTACGCGGTAATAATTGGCCGTGCTCACTTCATTATCATGTGAGAAAGCAGAGCGATACCCGCTGCCGGGTTTATCAGCAGTGCCCGGATTTAATTTCAAAGGACCGACGGTTGGCATCACCAAAAAGTCACCTAAATCCGAGTGGCCTGTGCCGCTGAAATGGGTATGGCTGAAGCCCACGATCGTTTTGTCATCGTACTGGTAGCCCGCGCAGTATTTATAAACGTCCGGATTATAATGCCCGTTCAAATCGTAGCTAACCGTGTCTGTCTCGGGACTCAGTTGTACCATCCCAAATGGAACGGTTGCCCCCGGGAACACATGCCCCATGCGTTGTGTGCCGATAATCGGTTTTACATATTGAACCAGATTTTCGGTGGGATTAGTTTGCGCTGCCGCGATAAAAACGGAGCAGCAAAAAAGAGCGGTCAGTATTTTCTTCATTATGCAGATAAATAAAGCGCCAAATATAAACCGCTGATTTTTGTGATTGACAGATCACGCTGATTTTTTTGTTTTATCAGCGAAATCAAACCAATCAATTTAATCAGCGGTTCAGACACAATGGCATGATTGTAACAATGGTATGTATATTGTAATCTAATAAATCGTAAATTCACGTTCACAATTAACAAAAGAAAAAATCATGAAAGGTTTATTAATAGCACTCGGCGTTGTCGTAGGCATCCTCATCATTTGGGGTGTTATATATCTTTGGGGGCAAAGCCTGAATAATGGAATTGTTGCAAGGGATGAAAATGTAAAGGCTAAGTGGGGCGACGTTCAATCGGATTACCAGCGCAGGGCCGATCTGATCCCTAACCTGGTGGCAACCGTAAAAGGTGTTGCCAATTTTGAAAAAAGCACCCTGGTTGAGGTCACTGATGCGCGCGCAAGGGCTACTTCTATCCAGGTTGATCCTACCAAACTGGATCCGGCTACAATACAAAAATACCAGGCAGCCCAGGGGCAGTTAAGCACCGCTTTAGGGCGCTTGCTGGTTGCATCGGAAAATTACCCCGATTTAAAGGCAAATCAAAATTTCAGCGAATTGCAGGTTCAGCTGGAAGGTACCGAAAACCGGATCAATACCGCCAGGATATATTACAACCAGGCCGTGCAGGATTATAACACCACTATCCGGGCATTCCCCAGCAGTATAGTCGCCAAATCGCACGGCTATACGGTAAAAGGAAGTTTTACAGCGGATGCAGCAGCGCAAAGTGCGCCGAAGGTATCTTTTTAATGTTTGGGATTTCACCGATTGTCTTCTTTGATTTCACCGATCACGCGTGGTTCGGGATAAAATCGCTCTGAATCAGTGAAACCATCACAAAAAATCGGTTAAATCACAGCCAAAAATCGGTGAGATCAAAGTTGAATAATCAGTGAAATCACCAAAAAAATCGGTGAAATCAACAAAAATAGTAGTATGGCCATATTTAATGAAGATGAACAGCAACGCATTCGTGCGGCTATAGCAGGCGCCGAAAAGCATACCTCAGGGCAGTTGCGCGTTTGTATCGAGAAAACCTGCAGCGAAGACGTGCTCGACCGCGCGGCTAAATATTTCCACGAACTGGATATGCATAAAACTAAATTGCGCAATGGGGTACTCATCTATGTGGCTGTTGAGGACCGCAAGTTTGCTATTATCGGCGACGGCGGTATTAACCAGGCGGTGCCCGATGGTTTTTGGGATGATACAAAAGAAGATATGCTGGAGCACTTTAAAGCCGGGCAACTTGTTGAAGGCATTGTAACCGGCATTGAAATAGCCGGTGATCATTTGCAAAAATACTTTCCGCACCAAAAGGACGACGATAACGAATTGTCTGACGATATCGCTTTTATGGATGGCAATTAAACCACGATCATGTTAAAAAAACTCACGTTATTCTTTTCCATGATGCTTATCGGCATGATGGCGTTTTCGCAGCAGGTACCGCCAAAACTACACGCCCTGTTGCTTGATTCAACTAACACGTTATCGGCCAGCGACCGTCAATCGCTGGAGGCCAAACTGGAGGCTTACAACGACTCTACTTCCACACAAATTGCGGTGGTGATCCTCCACAACTCTCATGGCGATGATATTAACGACTATGCCCGTAAGATTGGCGAGGAATGGGGTGTTGGCCAAAAAGGGAAAAATAACGGCATAGTTATACTTGTGGCACTTGATGAACATAAGGTGAGCATACAAACCGGGTATGGCGCTGAAGCGGCGGTACCTGATATTATTACGCACCGGATCATTGAAAACGACATCGTTCCACGTTTTAAGCAAGGCGATTACTATGGCGGCCTGGATGCTGCTACCGATGATGTGATCAAATACATGAAGGGGGAGTATAAAGGCAATGAAAGCCAGGTGCGCAGCCACAGGGAGCCATCCGGTGGCGGCGGCGCTTTCGTGGTTATATTTATAGTCATCATCATCCTGATCATCATATTTCGCGGCCGGGGCGGCGGCGGGCAGGTTATCGGCGGGGGCGGAAGCCCATGGCTTTGGTTCCTTGGTGGCACGTTGCTCGGCAGGGGCAGCGGCGGATGGGGAGGTTTTAGCGGCGGTGATGGCGGCTTCGGCGGCGGCGGAGGAGGAGGAGGAGGTTTCGGCGGCTTTGGCGGCGGCGGCTTTGGTGGCGGCGGTTCAAGCGGCAGCTGGTAAGGTTACTCCATGGTTCATAGTTGACAGTTCATAGTTTGACCATGCCCCCCGGGATCTACAGGGAGTAGCGTGCCGATGTTCTCTTCTTCCATGAACTATGAACCATGAACCCCTGAACACCCCAAAATAAATTTCCCCCAATATTTGTATTTGCATTTTGGCAGCGTTAACTTTAGGGCAATTATTAACCTAAAAATTATTACGTCATGGAAGAAAACTCCGGAGCTTTATTAAAAGGATTTATCAGGTTAGGCGGATCGCCTGAAGAAGTAGCCAGTAAACTGGGTCCGCTCGCAGACCTTGAGGGTACCTGGAAAGGGAATACCGGCTGGAATTTGATAGCGGTGCCGTCTCAAAAAAACGGACTTCCCACATTCACCCTGCTGATCCAGCAATATTCAGAAACGATCACTTTTTCGCCGATCACGGCCCCCGTGCCAAACAGGGGTGGCGCGAAACAACAATTCATTACCGGCTTAACGTATGAATTGACAATTAACGACATGAAATATCCAAACGGTATATTGCATGTTGAAAACGGCATGTGGCTCAATATGACCGATGTGGAAAAACAACCCGACGGCCCGGTGGTTGAAAGTAACGTGGTTAAACCCTTTGCCATTGCCCGGATGTCGGCCATTCCGCACGGCGATGTGGTGATCGCGCTTGGCAATGCCACCAGTTCATCCGCGCCGCCGGTGTTTCCGACGATTACGGCTATCCCCGACCCGATTGGCCTGCCGCCGATTTTTGGATATATCGACCAGTACACCAAAAACCCGTTTTCTACTCAATTTCATGCGGCAGACGTAAACGGAACGCTTGCCGCCCTTGCCGCTACACAAAAGATAACCCAGGTAACGACAATTATCGTAGATACCGCCAACAAAGGCGGCAACATATCAAATATTCCATTTGTTGACGAACATGTAAACCCGTCGCGCTTCCAGTCGACTTTTTGGATAGAAGATGTTGAAGCAGACGGCGTAAACTTTAAACAGTTGCAATATTCGCAGCAGGCCGATCTCAATTTTATTAAAAAGACCAATCTGCCCGGAGACATCCTATGGCCGCACGTAAACGTGAACACCCTGAGGAAAGTTTGATCAGTTCATAGATGATGGTTCATAGTTCATGACCGCTGTAGCTACAGGGACCGGTCAGGCGTGGATTTGGCTGATAGTTAACAATTCGATAAGCCGTGTTCTGCCGGATTTCTTACATTAGCGATGGTTTTTCGACCATGAACTATCAACCATGAACTATGAACCCAAAAGATCTTCCCTGGAAAAAACTTTCATCTACTTATTTACACAAAGGCCCTTGGGCTACCCTGCGTTCAGACCGTTGCGAAATGCCGAACGGGCATATCGTGGAAGATTATTATGTGCTGGAGTATAACAATTGGGTAAATGCAGTTGCTATAACCGAAGATAACAAGATACTGATGGTAGAGCAATACCGTCATGCTGCGGAGATCGTTTCGCTGGAGCTGCCCGGCGGTGTGATCGACGGCGATGAAACACCAGAACAGGCCCTTCGCCGTGAGCTTTTGGAAGAAACCGGCTACCAGTTTGATAATTTTGAGCTTTTATGTACCACGTATGCCAACCCTTCTACAGCAAACAATCAAACCCGGTGCTACCTGGCACGGGGCGGGAAAAAAGTACAGGACCAATCGTTAGACGAACAGGAAGATATCATTGTTGAACTACATACCATCGAAGAAGTGAAGGAACTCCTGCTCACCAACAAAATAGCCCAGGCATTACATTGCACCGGGCTTTTTTATGCTTTAGTAAAACTCAAAGCACTGTAGCGTTCAATCGTTTCGAAGTAAATTATATTACTCCGGGAGTGATCACGATCTTTCGAATACAGTTGTTATACTGATCGGCTATATAAATATTTCCGTTGCCGTCAATTGCAATTGATTGGGGGTAATTAAACAAGGCGTCCTTGCCTGCGCCATTCGTTAAACCAACGCCGTTGTAAGCGCCGGCCAAAACATTGAGCACTGATGTCGTGGTGGAATATTCAAATATCCTGCCGCTTTCATCAACAATATACAGGTTGTCCTGCTTATCGATTGCGATGGCCGATGGAAAACCCAACAAACTTGTTTGCGATGGGCCGCCGAAAATGGTCGTTACCACGCCTGAGCTTGATATTTTTCGCAGGGCGGAATTACCCTGGTCTGTAATCCACAAATTTCCTTTCGAATCCAGCACCACACCCGTTGGGGTATTAAAAAACGCTGCGCCATCGGTTCCATCTATAAAACCTTTAACCCTGTTACCGGCAATGGTTTTGGTTCTTCCGTTCGTCATGATCTCGCGTATCACGTTGTTGCCCCTGTCAGCCACATAAATATTGCCGCTTGCGTCAATACAAAGACCCTGCGGGCTATTAAATTTTGCCAATGAGTCAGGCGCGCCTTTCCAATGTGCCGTATCTGTTGCGCCGTTCCTGTAACCAGCCTGGCCGGTACCTGCATAAGTAGTTACCACGCCGGCAGGCGTGATCTTACGGATCACGTTGTTTCCCCGGTCAGAAACGTACAGGTTTCCATTTGCGTCAACAACTTGTCCGCCGGGCGCATAAAACTCCGACAGGAATGCGGTACTGTCAACGCGGCCCGCTACCTGGTTGCCCGCTATGGTGGTTACGTCCCCGCCCGGTGTAATTTTCCTGATCAGTTCATTAAACGCATCCGAAACAAATACATCTCCCTTGCTGTCTGCCGATACGCCGGTTGGATTGTTAAACAAAGCTCCGGTACCCGAACCGTCCAGGTAGCCTGCCGTTACGCTGCCCGCAAACGTGGATACAGTGACGGTATTACCTGTGGAATTAGCCGCCAGCGTAGTAAACGTTACCACCTTGCCATAGCCGGTACCGGCGCTATTGGTTGCGTAACCACGCAGGTAATAAGTTGTTCCCGGCGTTAAACCCGATAAAACACTGGTAAAGGAAGTTACCGAGGTCCCTGGATTATAAACAGAGTCGGAAGTTTTGGTATCGGCCGTTGTTGGCGTTTTGTTTGTTGAGCTATAACAAACACCGTTGTGCAGGATGGAGCCGTTGCCAGCTGAAAGAATGATTCCCCCGCTTTGCGCAGTAGTGGAAGTTAAGTTGACGATAACCGCGTTGGTGTTAAGTATGGGTACAACCACGATAATACTACTGGGTTGCGTTTTTGAGCATCCCGCGCCAAAAAAAACGACCGGCAAACCGAAAATGAAAAAGAAAATATATCGTAAGTAAAGGATTCTCATGCAACCAAAAAGATAAAGGGGTAAAAATTTTTAACCATGCCGCTATGCGTCTTCGAAATCAACTGCAATTATAGCCTTAATATTGCTCGTTTTAAATATTTTTAACAAATATTAACATGGCAAAACAAATTAAAACCCGCGAACGAAATAGTGCATAACCGTGGGCCGGATATAAAATTTAGATTGTGAGGCGTATTAAAAAAAATAGCGTGAAAATGGTCCGGCGATAAATTTTATGCCAACGCGCGATAAAAGCAGGTTATTTACAAGGCGTTGAAGTACACCGAAAAAAAAAGTTTCTACATTAATATCTCCAGGAACTTATATCCCGGGTAAAGAATGAGGCCAATATTATGACTTCCCTGCTTTTTAAATTTATGCCAGTCAGGATTGCTCGAATCCACTTCTTCGCTCCATCCTTCGCCAAGACAGGCTTTAAACTGCTCAATAAAGTAACGCTGTGCTTGCGCCGCGTCGGCATCGCTATTGTATTGAAGCGATTGATCAAACGTTACATGGGTGAACCCCGGGAAGACATTTACATTGGCTTCGCTGTTTTTATAAAACGTGAAAGTTGAAAGATAGTTTACGGATTGTATCTTCGTTTTATCCAGGACATCCATAGTCGTATCAGACAACTTGCCGGTAATTTGCATATAATTAGTAAGCCGCTGCCGCAACAAAAACTGCAGTTGGTCGCAAACTGCAGGGCTATCCATGATCACGCCCGATGCCGGCGTCGCTATCACACATTCAACCGTATAACCTGCATATCTTTCGTAGTAATAGTTAAGCTCGTCCTTGTCTTTTGACACTCTTTTTCTGCACGATATACGCAAGGTATAAACACCTGCTGCGGGCACTTTGTAAAAAAGGTTGTAATGGTAGCCCGTGTCGATGATTGCCTTAACCGGGGTCAAATGGCCGTTCATGCTGCCCAGCAAAGTTAAATTCATAGGAGTGATCAACTCCGACGATAAGGCAGCTTTGATCACATCTCCGGCGTCAAGGGTAATTTTTACATCCTGGTATTGTTTTCCGGCTGGATTGATGGCGTCGGTTACTTTCAATTTACTTTTTACCGTGTCAAAAAATATTCCATGGTCACCGGCACCGTTTTTTGTGATCTCGTGGCTGATATAATTTGCGATTGCCAAGCCTGGGTTTACGCGGCTGCCGGTGGTTTTTGTAGAGTGACTTTGGGCTGCCGCGAATTTTATCAGCATAAAAAATATTACGCCGGCAAACCCTGCAATGTGTTTAGTTTTTTCTATCATATAAACGTTTTCGTTGAGTAATCAATTTGCAACCAATAGCCGCTGACCTTTATAGCTTATCTACATATAGCAGCGTTACCCCGCCTCCGCCATCACTTGGCAGGTCGAAAAACACACAATAGTGAACGGTTCCGCTGTTTTCGGTCAAATTAAAATAATAAGCTTCAATTCCGTCGTTCATTGATCTGTGCCGGGCCGATGGATACGATGCCAAAAAGTCGTCTTTTACTTTTTTCGCATACTGCGCGTTATCCGAGAAAAAAATGTCCACGTTCGTGTCTTCCTTGTCCACGTTGTACACCTGCTCCGTGCCCATGGCCTTGTAGGTACCGGGATCGTCCGGTTTGCTTTGTTCGTAATTTAAATGTTTTACCGTGGCTACAAAATCCTCTTTGGAAGCCTTTAGCAACGTAAAAAGATTACTTAGCACGGGGGTGATCACCGTTGCATCGCCGATAGTTGTGGTTTCAAGCGACAGGGTGTTTTGTGCCGAAGCGCCAAAACAGATGGCTGCGGTGCAAAAAATAAGGGCGATTAGTTTTTTCATGGAATATAAATACAGCAATCAATAGTTGACCATCCGTAAATATATCGGGCATTTATATGCTAAATAGTAGTATTTTAATGTGATTTGCGCGAAAGGCGAAAGGCTGCCGCTATCACCATCGATAAAGCTATGGTAATTACAATTTAAAGCTACAGCATCTAAAAATGGAAAACGAATACCGCTTCAACCTTTCACTTTTAACCTTTTACCTTCCTTCCTATTACCTACTTAAATACATGGATTTCTCCTTGTACAGATGCCTGAAGTAAGGATCCTGCAGGTTGGGGATAAAACGGATGGCTTCACCGGTTGATTTCATTTCGGGGCCAAGCTCCTTACTCACCTCGTGGAATTTATCGAATGAGAATACCGGTTCTTTTATGGCATACCCCCATAGCTTGCGCTCAATGGTAAAGTCTTTTAACCTGCTAACGCCAAGCATACATTTTGCGGCTATGTTGATGTAGGGCACATCGTAAGCTTTGGCAATAAAGGGCACCGTCCTGGATGCGCGGGGATTTGCCTCGATCACATAAACTTTATCGTTCTTTATGGCGAATTGGATATTGAGCAAACCCAGCACATTTAGCGCTTTAGCAATTTTGTGGGTATATTCTTCCATTTGTGCAATCGCGTTGTCCGAAAGATCGAACGGCGGCAACACGGCGAAGGAGTCGCCCGAGTGGATGCCTGCCGGCTCGATATGCTCCATCATCCCGATGATATGCACATCCTCGCCGTCGCTTATCGAGTCCGATTCGGCTTCCGAAGCCCTGTCAAGGAAGTGGTCGATCAGCACGCGGTTTCCGGGGAGGTTTTTTAATAAACCAACTACTGCTTTCTCCAGGTCCTCATCATTAATTACGATGCTCATGCCCTGTCCGCCTAATACGTAGCTTGGACGCACCAATACCGGGTAACCAACCTCATGCGCAACTTCAATCGCTTCTTCGGCGCTTTCGGCAACGCCATATTTAGGATAGGGAATATCCAATTCTTTTAAAAGGTCTGAAAACCGGCCGCGATCTTCGGCAATATCCATATTGTTAAAACTGGTACCGATAATGCGGATGCCGTGCTCGTGCATTTTTTCGGCCATTTTCAACGCGGTTTGGCCGCCAAGCTGAACGATGACGCCGTAGGGTTTTTCCAGGTCGATAATTTCCCTTACATGCTCCCAGTAAACAGGCTCGAAGTAAAGTTTATCGGCCATGTTAAAATCGGTAGACACCGTTTCGGGATTGCAGTTGATCATGATCGCCTCGAAACCGGACTCCTTTGCAGCCAGCAAGCCATGTACGCAGCTATAGTCAAACTCGATGCCCTGGCCAATGCGGTTTGGCCCCGAGCCTAATACAATGATCTTTTTCTTGTCGGAAACAATTGATTCGTTCTCGCCCTCGTAAGTCGAATAATAATAGGGCGTTTTGGCCGGGAATTCCGCGGCACAGGTATCCACCATTTTGTAAACGCGGCGGATGTTCAGCGCCTGCCTCCTCTGGTAAACGTCTTCTTCGGTTACGTTGCCTAAAATATAAGCGATCTGGTTATCTGAAAATCCTTTTTGTTTCAGGGTGAAGAAAAATTCTTCGGGGATATTGTTTAACGAATAACGACGCAGCTCGTTCTCCAGGTTTACCACATCGGCTATCTGGTTCAAAAACCAGCGGTCAATCTTGGTCGCCTTGCGCACGGATTCAATTGGCACACCCAGGCTCAGTGCATCATAAATATGGAACAGCCTGTCCCAGCTGGGATGCTCCAGGCTGTGCATGATCTGCTCCAGGTTGCGGTTCTGGCGGCCGTCGGCGCCCAGGCCGGCGCGGCCGATCTCCAAACTCTGGCAGGCCTTCTGTAAGGCCTCGATAAAGCTGCGGCCAATGCCCATCACCTCTCCAACCGATTTCATCTGCAGGCCCAGCTCACGATTGGCGCCCTTAAACTTATCAAAGTTCCAGCGCGGTATTTTTACGATCACATAGTCCAGCGTCGGCTCAAAATAGGCCGAAGTGGTTTTGGTGATCTGGTTTTCTATTTCGTCAAGGTTGTAGCCAATAGCCAGCTTGGCAGCGATCTTGGCTATAGGATAGCCCGTCGCCTTGGATGCCAGCGCTGATGAGCGCGATACCCGCGGGTTAATTTCAATGGCTATCAGCGCCTCGTCAACCGGGTTTACCGAAAACTGCACATTACAGCCTCCGGCAAAATTGCCGATGGCGCGCATCATTTTGATGGCCTGGTTGCGCATTTCCTGGTAGCAGCGGTCGCTTAGCGTCATGGCTGGGGCCACGGTGATCGAGTCGCCGGTGTGGATACCCATCGGGTCGAAATTTTCGATGGAGCAGATGATGATCACGTTATCATTATTGTCGCGCAGCAATTCCAGCTCGAACTCCTTCCAGCCTAATACGGCCTGCTCCACCAAAACTTCGTGTGTTGGCGATGCCTGCAAACCGCGGCTTAAGGCGGCGTCAAAATCTTCTTTTTTGTGTACAAATCCTGCACCTTTACCACCCAATGTATAGCTCGGGCGGATCACCAGCGGGAAGCCGATCTCCTGCGCAGCTTCTTTACCTTCTAAAAACGAATTGGCAATTTTCGAGGTCGCCACGCCCACGCCGATATCCACCATTAGCTGGCGGAAAGCCTCACGGTTCTCCGTTTTTTCAATCGCTGCAATATCAACCCCAACAATCCTTACATTATATTTCTCCCACACGCCGGCTTCGGCAGCTTCAATACAAAGGTTAAGTGCTGTTTGGCCGCCCATGGTGGGCAACACCGCATCAATATGCTGTTCCTTTAATATCTTTTCAATGCTTTCAACAGTAAGCGGTAACAGGTAAACATGGTCGGCTATAACCTTATCCGTCATGATAGTAGCCGGGTTGCTGTTGATAATGGAAACCGAAATACCCTCTTCCTTTAGTGAGAGTGCAGCTTGTGAGCCCGCGTAATCAAACTCGCAGGCCTGGCCGATAATAATAGGGCCTGAACCGATAATTAAAATAGATTTGATGGAGGTGTCTTTGGGCATGTGCTTTTTTTAATTCAAAAGTACGTTACGAAAACTGATGCCGCTGAGGAGTATTTCCCAACTTTCAAGTTCCGTTTGAACTTTCAGCGTCGGGGTGCAAAGATACGTTTTGCGGAGACATTCCGTGGATTTTTTTTGAATTAGTCAGATTAGTTGATTGAGTTGAGTAAGAGAGTGGCTGATTGGGTTTTAAGCTTGCACCTTCTTCTTTTTTAATACACATCCATTCAGTTTTTGTTAAAGGAAAGCCTTAATTTACAATTCGCGCCGATGCTAAATGGCAAACATTAACGTTATTTTGCGATGAACAATAGCTGTTACTTAAACAAATTTTTGATGAACCGACGAGTATTGACATTTGCCTCCGTGGTGTTTCTATTTTTATCTGCCTGCTCCGTTTGGCAGTCCGCCGTAAAATCAACGTTTCCATATACCACAGTCATCACCATACCGCGTTCTTCAGCAGATAATATCATACTTTCCGTATCCGGCACTGCAAAAAGCTTCGACGAGGATTTTAACAAAAACGGCAACAATGCCGACAAAATAAAAGACGTAAAAATAGCTTCTGCAAAAATCGAATCGGATGATCCTTCGGATTTTAATCTCGGCAACCTGTCGATGATCAGGATCTACCTGGCAAAAGCCGATGGCGGCGGCGAAATGATGGTGGCTTCCAGAACAGATATCACCTCAATGGTTGGTAACAATTTGGTGCTTGACATCGACAATACCCGGACACTTGATGAACTGGTAAAGGAACCGAACGTGACTGTAAAAATGGAATATAAGCTGCGCGACCATATTTATGTAAACGCGCATTTGAAGGTTGTGCTGGGGTTGCGGGCAAATCCCTAGCTGTTAGCTATTTGATCAGTTTATTATCCGCATCCGGAAATACCAATACCGGCTGGTAGTTGCGGGCCTCGTCCATTTCCATGAACCCGTACGACATAATGATCACAATATCTCCCACCTGCGCCAGCCGGGCCGTTGCACCGTTTAGGCAGATGGTGCCGCTGCCCCGTTCGCCGCGGATCACGTAAGTTTCAAACCGGGCGCCGTTGTTATTGTTGACGATCTGCACCCGCTCATTCGCGATGATGTTCGCCGCATCCATCAATTCCTCGTCGATGGTGATGCTGCCTACATAGTTCAACTCGGCCTGGGTGATCTTAGCCCGATGGATCTTCGACTTTAACACTTGAATTACCATGGGGCAAAGTTAGGATTAGTTCATGGTTCATAGTTCATGGTTCATAGCTTTTTTGTTTTGGTTGATAGTAAAGGGCCTATTAGCAGCATTACCCACTGTACCAGTCTTGTCCCTTATCACTCCTACCATGAACTATGAACCATGAACCATGAACCCGAAGAAAAATTTGCATATTAAAATATAAAAATCTTATCTTCGTTTTACTCAAAAATCAAGACTATGCAGGCGCGGCCGGTGTAGTCTTGTTTGTTTTTTATATAGATGCGTCCTTCTTAACAGGAGGGCGGTTTTTTTTGGAAACCAGTTGATCTGAATTATTAAAATTTAAATTGTGCGTTATGGCAGATGTAGCATACTACACCAAAGAAGGTTTAGAAAAATTAAAAGAAGAATTACAACGGCTAAAGACAGTTGGCCGTGCCAATATATCAAAAGCAATAGCCGAGGCACGCGATAAGGGCGACCTTTCGGAAAATGCGGAATACGATGCGGCGAAGGAAGCGCAGGGCCTGCACGAGGCTAAAATTGCGCAATTGCAGGAAGTGGTAGCCAGCGCGCGCCTGCTTGACGAGTCGAAGCTCGACCTGTCAAAAGTGCTGGCCCTGTCAAAAGTGAAGATAAAAAACGTTAAAAACGGCGTTGTGATGAGCTACCAGCTGGTGTCGGAAAGCGAGGCCGACCTTAAATCAGGTAAAATATCCGTCAGCTCCCCTATTGCTAAGGGCTTGCTTGGTAAAAAAGTCGGCGAAACAACCGAGATTACGGTCCCCGCCGGTAAAATAGAGTTTGAGATATTGGAGATAAGCCGTTAAAACGAGTTAAAACAAGTTGTAAGTGTTGTAAAAGTTGTAGAGGTTGGAAACATTATTTAACCCTTACAACTTCTACAACCACTACAACCTTTACAACTAAAAAATGACCATTTTTTCAAAAATAGTAGCCGGCGAAATCCCGGCACACGTGGTAGCTGAAACTATCGATTATCTTGCATTCCTGGATATCAGCCCCCTTGCTGAGGGCCATGTGCTGGTCATCCCCAAAAAAGAGGTTGACTACCTGTTTGATATGGACGACGAATTGTACACCGGTTTGCAGATATTTGCCAAAATAGTGGCAACCGGTTTAAAAAAGGCCATACCCTGCAAGCGCATCGGTGTGGCTGTTATCGGCCTCGAAGTTCCGCACGCGCATATTCACCTTATTCCGATGAACAGGGTGGACGACCTTAACTTCGCCCGGCCAAAGTTGACCTTTACCAATGAAGAACTGGCAGCTACTGCGGCGAAGATCAGGGAGGCGCTGAAACGGGATTAAAAATAAAAGTCATGCCGAACTTGTTTCGGCACCCCATCATACAGGTAGCCAGTTGACTGGTAGTCAGCGTACTGGCGGCCTATCTGGGGGTTCCTATCTTGCGCAGGCTTAGCGCGTGGATACCGAAACAAGTTCGGCGCGACGATCAGTAAGTTATCTTAGTCATCTGCACATCAAACAATCCGCTTCACGTTATCCTTCGCAAACGTCTCCCAGCCGGAGTAAGATTTTTTACTGCCGCCTTTTGACGCGGTGTTGCGCTGAAAAGCATGGCATACGGCTACCGCCAGTCCGTCGGTTGCATCCAGAAAGTCAGGCGTTTCTTTAAATTTCAGCAGGCTTTGCAGCATGGCGGCTACTTGCTCTTTGGCTGCATTGCCATTGCCGGTGATGGATTGTTTTATTTTGCGGGGGGCATATTCGGTAATGTCAATGTTACGGGTTAAGCCTGCGGCCATACATACGCCCTGTGCGCGGCCTAACTTTAGCATTACCTGTATATTTTTGCCATAAAAAGGGGCCTCGATGGCCATACAATCAGGTTTGTAATTGTCTATCAGCGCCAGCGTTTTTTCAAAAATGCGCTGTAGCTTCAGCATGTGATCATCGATATTTTCCATTTTCACCACACCCAGGCTGATCAGTTCAATCTTAGGGCCGGTCTCTTTGATCAGGCCGTAGCCCATTACTGCAGTTCCGGGGTCGATACCGAGTATGATGCGTTCCTTTTGGTGAGTGGCGAGTGGTGAGTGGTGAGTGGACATCAATACAAAGCGGGTGCTATACAACCTAAGGCAAATTACGCACTTTATATCCACATTCTGTTCACTATTCACCGCTCACTACTCACCATCCCCATATATTCCTCCCGACTGACCATCCTGGCGCCCATCGAGGCCAGGTGCTCCGTATAAACCTGGCAGTCGATCAGCGAATAACCCATTCCGCATAAATGGATTAAAGCAATTTTGGAAGCATTACTGGTTTTGCTAAACATACTCTCGCCGCAAAATACATTGCCAATCGCCACGCCGTAAAGTCCGCCGGCAAGGTCTTTATTTTGCCAAACATCTACGGAATGTGCATGGCCTCTTCGATGCAGTTCAACATAAGCGGTCTTCATTTCGTCCGTTATCCATGTGCCATCCTGACCGGCGCGCGGTACCACCGAGCAGGCAGCGATCACTTGGTCAAAGGACTTATCAACGGTAACGGTAAACTTGCCCGACCTCAAAACCTGTCGCATAGATTTTGAAATCGCCAGGTCCTGCGGAAAAAGCACAAACCTTTCGCGCGGCGAGTACCACAGTATCGGCGTATCATCACTGTACCAGGGGAAAATGCCGTTTTGGTAGGCCAGCAGCAACCTTTCAACCGAAAGGTCGCCGCCAACGGCCAGCAAACCGTCCGGTTCGGCCAGTGCAGGGTCAGGAAACAGCAAACGTTCATCCAGCCTGAATATCATCAGGACAAATTTATGCCTTGCGTTTTATCACCAGTTTTTTGTTTTGCGCTTTTACAACAGCATCCAAAAACTCCTGCAATTCTGTGTATTTGGCGGCGGGGATCACCTGGTTGGTAATATCAAACTTAGCGGTACTTATCACCTGGTTTTTGGCCGCGTCAAACGAATACTTTATATCATAATCGCCATACGTAAACTTTAAACTCTGGTTGGTGGGCAAAGTTTCAATCTCAAAGCCAGCCGGTAATTCTATTGTGGTAACACAAGTTTTCTGAAGAGGTGTTTCAAAGTAATAATCGGATTTACGATGTTCTTCCGACGGGATCGAAAAAGCAACAAGGTCGAAGGCATGCGGCCGGTAAAACTGTTTGTCGCCGGCTGCTATATCGCAAAACCTATCATATTCCATGTTCAGGTCAACCTCTTTCACCCCGTTCACGTCAGTGACAGGTTTAACGTCAATCGAAATAGGTTGCTTGATATTGAGCCTCCGCATAAATTCCTCTTTTTGTTCGTCGGCCTTTAGGGTTGCAAAACCTATATACTCCTCCCGGTAAACCCCTGTCGACAAAATTTTCACCTGCGTTTTGGCACCGCCGTCGGCGTCAAGCGTTATGTGGGCCTCGCTGTTAAACCGGTTATCCTGCATCGTACTGCGTGGCGTCCTTACCAGCTTGCCGCCATCCTCGGTAATCAGCAACGCATTCCGGTTTTCGGTAAACGAACCTAATTTTCCAAAAGGCTGCGTATTGCTGGTACATTCCAGCCAGGTGGTATCGCCCTTAAATGGAATACATAATATCTCGTGGTTAAAAGAGTTGAACGGGAAGGCGGGATCGGCCGGCTCTTTATTAGCCTCGGCATTTATAACAGCGCAATACGAGTTGATATTAACCGCCTTCAGCAATGCGCACATATAGTTCGACAAAGCTTTGCAATCGCCATACTTCTTTTGATCCACAAACATCGCCGGGAAAGGCTGGTAGCCTCCTATGCCTAATTGTACGCTTACATAGCGCATATTTTGCTGCATGTAATTATACAGGAATTTTGCTTTCCCGATATCGGTTTTGATCGTATCCGTCATTCTTTTAATTTCAGCTACCCGTTCGGGGGTCAATGCGCTTACCTGCGAATTAAGCCCCCATATCCATTTCCCAAAATTTTTCCATGAACTGAAATCACCCGCGAAGCCGTAAAACTGGAAATCTTTCACATTAAATTCAATCCTGGGCAAAACCCGCCAAGCCTCTGCGTTCTCTTCCAACTTAACCGCTTTCAGGTTTTTTATCTCCCAGGTGTACAGGCAGGTTCTCCCATCTGTAAATTTTCCCGGACTTATTGCAATATTTCTGTTGTGATACCTGAATCCGGCGGCGGTGTCGACCGATATTTTATAGACGCTGTATTGAACCGCTTGCTGATCGTGCTGGATATTCCAGGGGTCGGGATCAATGGCGCTGGTTATATCTTCATCGTATTCTGTCTCTATCGTCTCAGGGTAACTGGGCACGGTATGCTTTAAGCCCAGGAAACGATCGTCCGTTACGATGCTTACCCCGTCAGTTGCCGCGCCATCGTACATATCGCTTTTGTGATATTTTTTGATAACGTTGCCGGCAGGATCAAATACGCGCATTTCGATGCTGCTGTAATTGTCCCATTTTTTATTATATCCTAAAACCAATATCGCATCATCGTCTCCCTTTTCATTCAGAATGGTCACCACTTTGTGAACTTTAACCGATTCCTTTCCCGGCCCCTTTACGGTTACATCTTTTTCAAAGAACCGGATCACCGAGTTTGCGTTCTCCTTCAATGAGTCCGGGATATTAGCGGCCACATAGGCTTGAGGGTCAATCTTCTGGCACAAAGCTGGTGTTGCAAAGCATGGCGGCAATAAGGCTGCTATAAATAAAATCTTTCTGCACATATCTTATCAGGACTTTTTTAATACAATTTGTTCGTTTAATAACTCATGCATCTTTTTAAAAAACTCGTGCATGTCATTGTATTTATTTTTGGAGTATTCGGCAACGTTAAAGCTAATGGTATACCGCACCATGATCGACCCATCCTGCTCGATTACCAGGCGTTTAAAGGCGAAACTTTTGTCGGGCATAGCCATGTTCACACTCTTTGGTAACGCATCCGTTTTATAACCAGCAGGTATTTTAAAAATACCGTTTATCGAATAACTGCGCGTGTAGGCAAAATCAACGTCGGTTAGCCGGCTTTCGCTCAAAAACGGGTTTGTTTTAAAAGGAGTAAACATATTCGGGCTCAGGTAAATATAATTTTCGTCTGATCCGGCCAGGTCCATGTTGAACCCGATGTTTTGAATTAGTGGCAGTGTATCCACCTCCATATTATCCATTTTAACCGAGTTGATCTTTAAACCATTGTCCCCATCGCGCAGAAAGTCGATATATTTTTGTTCGCCGTCAGTTTTATATTTATCCAGAACGCTGATCCGGTTATAGCTGGTGTTGCTGATCTGCGCCGTTCCTTCCAGCTTGCCGCCGGGCTTAATTTCAGCGTTGATCAGCACATTCTCTCTGACAGGCGATGTTCTTTTGAGGTGAACGATATCATAAAGATTTTTTTGTTTGTCGATATACAAGCCGTTTGAATTCAGCAATTCATCCGGCGTCTCGTTATACATGTTGTATTTGTTCGAAGCATCAAGCACATACGATTTTGTACTGTCGACAGGAACGTACACCACCGACCTGTTAAACTGGTATACCGAAGTATAATAGGGATCGACTTTACCGTGCTCCCTCGTGCTCACCACCATCGGGTACGCATCCACGCCGGATTGTTTCAGCAAGTGATACAATGCCAGATTTATTTCAGCTGAATTTCCGGCCTTGGCATCCCAGGCATGCGGTGTTCCATCGTTGGTTTCCCAGTCATCTTCACCATTCCATTTCATGGTGTTTTTTACCTCGTTAAACAGGTAGGCTATTTTTTCATCATCGGATTTAAGGTTTTTCGCTTTCGCGATAAGAGCCTCTTCGCCGGTCAGTTTCTTTTTCAACTGGCCGCCAAACCCGTCGTCGTCAGCCAGCCGGCCACCTACTTTTGCCCATGAATCTGACCCTATGCGTGCAAACCCGCCAATGGGTCTTACAGAAATGAGCTGAAAGCGGATGGCCTCCACATTGTCGTGAAATGACGACATGTAAGGCTCGTCGGCCAGGGAGTGGATATTGGCTAAGGCCTTATCTTCATTCAGTAAATTATACTGGTAGCTATCGGTACCATCCAGCAAGCTGCGTGCATCTGTCGAATGCTCATACTTTGCAAACTGGTCGGTTACATGCGGCATCGCCCTGAAATAAAAAACATCCGGCACAGAGGTAACCAGCTCGCTATATCTTACAGGTATCTTCTTCTGGAAATACCAATCAGGGAAATCTCCATAATAGCCCGTATTCCATTTATATTTATATTCAATAATGCAGCCCGGTTTTACATCGGGCATGGTGAAGGTAATCTCGCTTTTATTCTTATCAATGTTTTTGGTATAGATCAGCTTTTTATCCAGTTTGGTGATTACCTGTTTGCCATCAACCAGGTTAATGGTCTCTGCCTGTATGCCGGTAATATATTCCAGCCGCTCACCGCCAAAAAAAGCCATGTACGGAATTTTAATATCGGCCTGGTCCTTGCCGTTGTCGTTAAATATTTTTATCCGTGTGTGTACTTCCTCGGTTATCGTGAGTAAAGTACCGCCAAAATACAGGTCTCCTTTTTCAAAAAGCACTTCGGCATTGGCATCCTTTTCAAAATCACATTGCTTTAGCAACAGGTCATCATTGCTTACCGTGCCGAAAGGCTGTGGGCCCGGGACTGTAGTTGCCTGGGCGCCGGCACGAAATGCCGGGGCAATTAGCATTAATAATGTTAACAGCGTAAATAATCTCTTCATCATTTGGGGTTTAATCAATAAATAAAAATAAACAAAATATCAGGGGCTAGTCATTAAAAAATACTTTTATCCTTTTTTTAGTATCACCTGCTCATTCAGCAACTCATACATCTTTTTATAAAAGCCGCGCAAATCCTGGTATTGTTCGCTAAAACAAACCGTTTTCCGGTGGTCTATCAAATATCTCACGGTAATGGTGCCGTTATCTTCTGCTATGGTACGTTTAAAAAGAATGCTTTGATCGGGCATTACAATGGTCACGCTTTTGGGCAGCGCATCCGTTTTATACCCGGCAGGTAACTTATATATGCCGCTTACCGAATAGTCGTCACGATAGCCAAAATCGATATCTGAATAACGGTTTTCACTGATGAACGGGTTATCGCCGATAAACGAAAACAGGTTGGTATTGAAATAGATATAGTTTTCATCGGAACCGCTGAGGCTCGCCGTAAAACCGATCTTCTGCGTTAGCGGCAATGTGTCAACATCCATATTTTCCATTTTAAAGGATGTTATTTTAATGTTGTTATCGCCATTGCGTAACGAATCGATGTACTTTTCCTCGCCCGCATTCTGATATTTCCGGGCAGCCTTAATCTTATTATAAAAATCGCTGGTCACCTCGGCGCTGCCGTTCAATTTACCATCGGGGCTTATTTCAGCGTTAACAAAAACCGATTGCATTACGGGCGCCTCATTTTCAATCGGGATCAGTTTGGTTTTCTCCTTACTGGGGTCAATGCTCAGGCCAAAAGTGTCCAGCTGATCAAAAGGTATAGTGTTGTACAAATTGTACTTACTGGCGGCATCCAGAATATAATACTTTGAACTATCAACCGGTACATAAACCACGGTTTTGTTGAAGCCTAAAAAGTTGGGGAAGGCCGGGCTCATTTTGCCATTGTCGCGGGTGCTAACCACCATCGGGAAAGCATTTATCCCCGCTCTTTTTAATAAATTATACAACACCAGGTTAATTTCGCCTGAATTGCCCGTTCTTTTGTTCCAGGCCTGTGTTATCGCATCGTAGGCATAAAAAGTGGTCACGCCGTTCCACTTCATGGCGTATTTAACCGTGTCGAACAAAAAAGCGATCTTTTCGTCTTCGGTTTGCAGGCTTTTGGCATGTTTTATAATAGCGCCTTCGCCCGCCAGCATCTGTTGAAACTCGCTGCCAAAATGTTCATAGCGTACTAATGCTTTGCCGATTGCATCCCAACTGTGGCCCATCAGCATATCCGGATATATTTCAATGCGCTCCAGGTTGTCTTTTTGCGAGGTCATGAAGGGTTCATCCGGCAAAGAGTGGACATTGGTCATCACACGTACCTGCTTATCATCGTCCGTTAGGTGACTATCGGTTGCAAATGATTGCCTAACGTGCGGCACTGTCCGCACGTTCCCTTTACCCAGGTAATCGCCTTCCAATTCGCTGTAACGGGTTGGTATGTTGTCCTGGAAAAACCAGGCATAAGGCAGCTGTGTGCTGATATACTTTACTTCAAATACCGAACCCGGCTTTATGCCCGGCACCGCAAACGACACCTCCCTGGTCTCCCTATCAAGTTTTGTAAAATACAGCGTCTTTTTATCAAACCGGGTTATTTGTATCTTGCCGTTTTCAAGGTTGAATGTTTCGGCCTGCAGGTCGCTCATCGGGTTGCCCTCACCGTCGTCCTGTACCCTGATCCTGAAATCGCCTTTATGCGTGCCACGGTCGGTAAAAACTTTGATGCGAATATGCCGTTCGAGCATTAATCGTGGATAGGCTTTGATCACCCCCTTATCAAAAAGCACTTCAGCATTCGCGTTTTTTTCAAAATCGCAATCCTTCATGGTCAACTCGTCCATGCTGATCTTTCCGTAAGGCTCTTCACCAAGCGCGGGTGCGGCCGGTTGTGTTTGCGCAGATGCGGTAAATGCCATTGCACACAACAACAGTGGGGTAAATATTTTAATCATGACAGGTTCAATCAAAGTGATAATGGTAATTAAAAAATTTAATTAATTCAGATAAAAAAACTTTTTTTTTCGCCGTCGCCCCCTACAATTTTTTTAACAAAATTTGCTCACTCAGCATCGCATACATCTTTTTATAAAAATCATGGATTGCCGGATAGGCATCTTTTTTGTAAACAGACCGTTCGTAATCAATGAGGTAGTTAGCGACGATATAACCGTCCTGATCGGCTAAAACACGTTTAAAAATAATACCCTTATCAGGCATTTCAAGATTTACTGATTTTGGAAGCGCTTCAATTTTATACCCTGCGGGGATTTTGTACCTGCCCTTAAAAGCGAGTAAAGTAAACCCGCCAAAATCGATATCTGAAATCCGTGTTTCACTAAAGAAAGGGTCACTGTTAAGGCCGGTTAATATTGAAGGAGTAAAATACAGGTAGTTACCGTCCGGTTCCGTTAAATTGTAATCGAAATCGATAACGCGGGTGACCGGTAATGTGTCATTTTGCGGCACTTCAACCTTAAACGAATTAATTTTAAGCCCGTTATTGTTATGCTCGAGTTTTTCTATGAAACTTTTTTGCCCTAGCACATTGTACTGTTGCCTAAAATCCTTTTTTGCATAACCCCACTCACGTATCTGGACACTCCCTTTCAGTTTTCCATCCGGCGTTATGTCTCCCGTTGCGGACGACGAAATGTAGTTGATGCCCAGCGGCAGATTAATTAAGCTGTATACCTTCGCCGTCGTGGCAATTTGAAAAGCCTTTAATCCGGCCAAATCACCTGGCACATTATCATAACCATTCAGTTTGTCGCTTGCATCCAAAACATAAAAAGTGGATGCATCGGCCTGGGCATATAAAACTACCTTATTTAAGCTAAACCAGCCTGGAGCGGATACATCAAGTCGGCCCTCGGTTCGGGTGCGCACACCCAGCAAGAATGTATTGACGTTGGCGGCGGAAAGTAAATTAAAAAGTATCAGGTTAATTTCTGTTGAGTTACCCGTTTTCTTTTCCCAGGCACGTTTTACCCCGTCCAAGCAATACCAGCGGTCAATTTTGTTCCACTTCATGGCGTTGCGCACCGTATCAAATAAATAAGCTATTTTCTCCTTATCGGTTTTCAGTTTAATGGCGTTGCTAACTATTTGATCCTGCCCGTTTATGCTTTTTTTTAACTGTTCGCCAAAATCGGGGTCTTCCATCATGCCGTCGCCTATCTTTGTCCAACTTGGGCTATCATAGTCGTCTTTCACCAAAACAGATTCTTTATAATCATCCGGATAATCCATGTAAGGTTCCTCTTTGTACGCAGCAACGTTACGCATCACCCAAATGTGCCGGGTGCCCGTCGGCCGGCTTACTGCCATGGCTGTATCCTTAAAGACCGGCTGGTATATTTTGGTTTCCACGATAAGATGATATTCATCATGGAGAGTCGCATCAAATTCGCTGTATTTAGTGGGTATGGATGATTGAAAATACCAGTCGGGGTAATTGTACGCGTACGGCGTGGTTTTTTTGTACTTAACTTCAATAACCGATCCCGCTTTTACATTCGGAAAGCTGAAAGTAATGGCTTTGGTATCCTTGTCGACTATTTCGGTATAAATAGATTTGCTATCCACCGGGGTGTACGTAATGTTTCCGCCATCCAGGTTAACAGTCTCTGCCTGCAGGTCTACAATATCCTCGTCCTTATGGACACCAAAAAATTCGATACGAAAATCCGCTTCGTCTTTCCCCTTTTCGTTAAATATTTTTATCCGTTTATAGCGCTCCATAATGATTGTGGAATATTTATAAGTAACCACGCCCTTGTCAAAAAGCACCTCGGCATTGGCATCCTTTTCAAAATCACATGAAGTCATTTGCAGGTCGGCAATATCAATTTTTCCGTAAACCCCATCCTGGTGAACGGGGTTTTGCGCATTGCCGGTAAAAGCATAGATACCCAGTAAAAGCAGGGCAAATACTTTGTTCATAAAGGGTTTAATCAATTAGCCGATAATGATAAGGAAATTTTTTAAATAATTAATTAAATCTTTGATTAATTATCTGATAATTAGCGTGCGAGCTCACAATTTTTTCAACACGATCTGCTCGTTCAACACATCAGTCATTTTTTTATAATAAGCGTATATTTCGTCGTAGCTGCTTAACGGGTACACCGATTTTTTATACGCAATGGTATAGTTTACCACAATATAACCATCCTGTTCACCGATCAGCCGTCTGAAGCTGATGCTCCTGTCGGCCATCAGCAGGTTCATGCTTTTTGGCAGGGCGTCAATTTTGTATCCGGCAGGTATTTTGTACCGGCCATTGATAGAATACACGCTGTTATAACCAAAGTCGATGTCGGAGAATCGGTCCTTGCTGATAAACGGATTTTGGTGAAGCGAGGTAAATAAATTAGGGTTAAAGTAAATATATTTTTCGTCGGTTCCGGGCAGGTCCAGGCTGAACTCGATGTTTTGCATCAGTGGCAGCGAATCAACTTCTGCATTTTCCAGCTTTAGCGAGGTGATCTTTATTTGGTTATCGCGGTCCGTTAAAAATTCCTTGTATTTTTTGTCGTCCAGCTTTTTGTTCAGTTCCAGGTAGTTCGATTTATTATAGCTAAAACTATTGATCTGGGCCGTGCCTTTCATACTGCCGTCCGGTCTTATTTCAGCGTTTATTAAAACCGCTTGCTTAACCGGCGCGTCCTTCTTTAAAAACACCAGCCGGTAGTCGGACTTTTCCCGGTTTAAGCACAGACCGTACGAGTTTAAAAGATCAAAAGGGACCTCATTATACACGCTGTATTTATCGGACGCATCCAGCACGTAATTTTTCACTGTATCCACAGGTACAAAAGTTACCAGTTTGTTGATCTGGTCAAAGTTTGCAAAGTCTGCCACAATTTTCCCATGATCGCGCGTGCTAACCAGCATCGGGTATGCATTCACCCCCGATTCACGCAGCAACCTTAGCAAGATCATATTGATCTCGCCCCAATTGCCGCTTTTTTTCTTCCAGGCGCTTTTGATGCCGCGCACCGAAAGCCATTCCTCTTGTTCGTCCCATTTCATCAGGGTTTTTACCTTATTAAAAACGAAAGCAATTTTTTGGTCCGCGCTTGTCAACGCCTTTGCCTGTTTAACCAGCTCATCTTCGTCGCGGAGGCCCTGGTCAAACGGCTTATAAAAATCCTTGTCTTCGGCTATTCCCTTGCCCAGCTCGGCCCATGAGCTATTGATATTTTCCACGATGCCGTTATACTTCAGCTGGCTTATGATAAAAGTAAGCTGCTGCAAGACATCCGCATCCGAGCGTTTAAACGGCTCGTCCTTTGTGGACGAAACGTCGGCCAGCGCCCAAACATGGCCAAAACCGTTGGCAGTATCCTGCACAAACGGTTGATTTTTGCGGGTGTAGACGGAGAAAGTCAGCATCGGGTTAATAAAAACATTCAGCTGGCTGTACCGAGTGGGCAGGTCGCTTTGAAAATCCCAGGTTGGAAAATTGTGTGAAAACTGCCTTTCGAGCACATAGCGGTACTCAATTACCGACCCTGCTTTCACATTCGGCATCGAAAATACTACCTCGTCTTTCGTTGGGTCGATATGCTCCTGGTAAACCAGCTTGGGATCGAGTTTGGTGTACTCAATTTTCCCATTGTTCAGCGTTATAGTTTCGGCCTCGAGTTCCAAAATACGCTGGGCGCCAAACTTGCGGCTGAGCTCAATTTTAATGTTGCCGTTGTCTTTGGCGTCCTCATTAAAAATCTTTATTCGCTTTTGCCGCTCCATGATGATTACCGGGAAGGTTAAAACCATTTCGGCACGGTCAAACAGGACCATGGCATGGGCGTCTTTTTCAAAATCGCAGTTGGTCATTTTTAATTCGGCGGTATCCACAAAACCGTATTTTTGAATAGGTACGGCAGGATCAAGCTTCAAATCGGCGCTATCCATTTTATCAAAACGGTTGCTCAGCATCTGTAACGGGAAGCGCACATGCAATGAATCCGTGGGGGCGGCTACAACCGGCGCTGCGGCCTTCTTTTTTGTGGTATCAGTCTTCGGTACAGGCTTAATTTGCGCGCGGAGGGCAACCGGGCAAAAAAATATAACGATAAGACAAGCAATTAACAGGGGGTATTTCATTATCCTTTACCGGGTTTAAATCCCCCTAATATAAAAATTACATTTATTAAGTTGCTATATTTAAACCAATCCCCATCCGCCGGGTCATAACAATGCATGGACGATCTGAAGCAGATAAAGCACCTATTCTCCCGGGCGGGCTTCGGTATGCGCTTTGACGACGTGCCTGCATTTTCTAACGTTCCTGTAAAACAGGCAGTAAAAAGTCTGCTGAACTCGACTGACGACGCCCTTCTGTCCATACCAACTGACACCGATTATACCGCCGCGATGAAAGGCGATGCGGCTTCGCGCAAAATGTTTATGCAGCAGCAGCGCCAGGAAGAAAAGGACCTGAACATGGCATGGATGGACAAAATGATGAACACTCATGCCGTTTTACAGGAGAAAATGACCCTGTTTTGGCATAATCATTTCGCCTGCCGCAGCAACAAAGCATTTTTTGCGCAGCAACTTAACAATATACAGCGCAGCAATGCGCTTGGCAGCTTCCGCACCATGCTTTTCCAGGTGGCCGAAGCGCCTGCCATGCTGCAGTTTTTAAATAACCAGCAAAATCAGAAAAATCATCCCAACGAAAACTTTGCCCGTGAGGTAATGGAGCTTTTCACCCTTGGCAGGGGCAATTATACCGAAGCTGACGTTAAGGAATCGGCCAGGGCATTTACCGGCTATGGTTTTAACAAAGATGGTGAGTTTGTGGTTCGTAAGTTTTTTCATGACGATGGCCAAAAAACCTTCCTCGGCAAAACAGGCAACTTTACGGGCGAGGACATCCTGAACATGCTGCTGGAAAAAAAAGAAACAGCGCACTTTATTTGCAGTAAGCTGTACAAGTACCTGGTGAACGAAGTACCCGATGCCGCCCATGTAAACGCCATGGCGGATGTATTTTACACCTCGAACTACGAAATAAAACCCCTGTTGGAATATGTGTTTACTGCCGATTGGTTTTATGACGAAAAAAATACAGGTAACCTGGTAAAGTCGCCGGTTGACTTTTTAGTTGGATTGAGCCGCCAGTTTTATATTACTTATGATCGGCCAGAGGTATTGCTGCAGTTTCAGAAAGTTTTGGGACAAGTGTTGTTTTACCCGCCAAACGTAGCCGGCTGGCCGGGCGGCAGAAACTGGATCGACAGCTCGTCATTGATGTACCGGTTAAAAATACCGTCGACATTATTAAACGGCGGACTGATAGATTTTGAAGGCAAAACAGACCCGGAAGACGAGGCCTATATTGCCACCCAGCGCAACGCACAGCAGTTTGTAACCAACCGCGTGCAATCCAGCGTTGATTGGGACAAGGTTTTCAGCGGTGTCCCGAAAAATGCGTCAAACGCGTCAATTGCCGGATTTATACTGCAGCCCAACGTAAATAACGTAATTTTAAACAAGATAAACAGCGCCGCCGATACCAAAGCAATGATGATCGAGCTGGTATCGACGCCGGAATATCAGCTTTGTTAACCCCCCGGCCCCCTAAAGGGGGTGTTAAAGGAGTTATACATTACTGGATTAATGCATTTTAAACAAAAGTCCCCCGTTTAGGGGGTCAAGGGGTATGGATCGCAGACACTTTTTAAAAAACACCGCGCTGGCATCGGGAGCCCTGATGGTCCCGGCGTTTTTAAAGCCTTTTGAAGCGCTTGGCAAAAGTGAATTGAGGGGTCATAAAAACCTGGTGATCATTCAATTGTCGGGCGGCAACGATGGGCTGAATACCATTGTACCGCATGGCAATGATATTTATTATCAAAAACGCTCCACCATCGCCATTAATAAAAACGACATTGTGAAGCTGAATGACATGCAGGGCTTTAACCCCAGCTTATCGGCATTGAAAGAAATTTACGACCAGGGCTGGATGAGCATCATCAATTCAGTGGGCTACCCCAATCCCGACCGGTCGCACTTTCGCTCGATGGATATATGGCAAACGGGCAGCGAATCCAATCAATTTTTAACCACCGGCTGGATAGGCCGCTACCTGGACTCTAACTGCCAAACCTGCAGCAAGCCGTATACCGCTATCGAAGTGGATGACACCCTTTCGCTGGCCATGAAAGGCGCCAAAATGAAGGGAATAGCCGTGCAGGACCCCGGCAAACTATATCAAACTACCCGGGAACCATTTTTTAAGGATTTGGTGCATGAACACAGCGCCGATAATTTAAGCGAGGATAATTTAGGTTACCTGTACAAAACGATGATTGAGACCTACTCGTCGGCGGAGTACATTCAAAACACGTCAAAAACGTATACGGTTAACTCCGAATACCCGGCCACACAATTAGGTAATCAATTGAAGACCGTATCGAAATTTATCAACTCAGGCTTACAAACCAGGATATACTATGTTTCGCTCAGCGGCTTTGATACCCATGTGCGGCAGCAGGACCAGCAGGCCCGTCAACTAAAAATTTATGGCGATGCCGTAGCGGCTTTTATTAAGGACCTGAAACAAAGCGGTAAACTGGATGACACCCTGGTGATGACCTTCTCCGAATTCGGCCGCCGGGTAGAACAAAATGCCAGCAACGGTACCGACCACGGCACCGCCAATAACATTTTAATTTATGGCGGCAAGCTCAAAAAGGCGGGCTTTTATAATGAGGCGCCGGATCTGTCGCAACTGGACAATGGCGACCTAAAATACCAGGTTGATTTCAGGGACGTGTATGCTACGCTGCTGGATAAATGGCTGGACGTTAATAATGGGCAGATATTAACGAAGCGCTTTGCAGGGTTGAATTTTGTTTAGTTTACCGTTGCTGAGTCAACTCATGCGATTCTTTTTACGGTACAGGTAAACAATCGTCGGGAATATCACCAACAGTAACAAAGCCCGCAGCATCCAATACCCGCCGCCTACCGGGCTTATGATCAAATTATTGTAAACGGTGCTTTTAATTGAAAAGTCCTCCCCAAAATTTTTGTATAAAAGGGCCCTGGGAACAACTGACATCACCCAAATAAAAAACCCCCAGAAGTAAGGTCGCCAGGCCTGGCTTTTTCTGCCCGAGGCGAGCGCTACCTCCCTTGGGATAGGTGTGTAAGCTGGTGTACCACCCTGGTTTGCGAGTAATCCACTGCCCGCCTGGCCAGGGTGAACTACACTGCCGCAGTGCGTACAGGTCATCGTACCGTCTGCTGATTCCACCATTACGGCTCCGCAGTTCAGGCATTTATTTGATTGTGAGACAAGAGGTTCCATCATAAGATCAGTTGATGTTCAAGGCAGCTATTCGGTTTTTCCGCTGTCGTTTTGTCTGTTCATTTCAAGCGTACAATATAATAAAACCTCAAAAAAATTCGAAATCGGAAAATGATGATGCGTTTTACCGGTTGAAGGTAAGTGGGTGAAGCGTTAATCACGTTATGGAAAACATGATACGCCGCCGGTTTTCTAAATCGAATCCAAGCAACTATCTGGGTCGATTTACTTCGGCATTCGCCGCATCATATTCGCCATGGCTGCCGGGTTGCTCATTTGCTTCATTACCTTACGCATGTCCTCAAACTGTTTTATCAGCCGGTTTACTTCGGTAAGGTTAGTGCCCGATCCTTTGGCTATGCGGTTGCGGCGGCTTTGGTTAATGCTGTCGGGGTTGCCTTTTTCGTACGGCGTCATGGATTGGATAATGGCTTCGATATTTTTAAAGGCGTCGTCGTCTATCTCAACATCCTTCATCATTTTGCCCACGCCGGGTATCATGCCCATCAGGTCTTTCATGTTACCCATTTTTTTGATCTGCTGTATCTGGGCGTAAAAATCGGTAAAGTCGAACTTATTTTTGCGGATCTTCTTTTGCAGTTCGGCCGCCTCTTTTTCGTCAAACTGCTGCTGGGCGCGTTCCACCAGCGAGATTACGTCGCCCATGCCCAAAATACGCGAGGCCATACGATCCGGGTGGAAAACGTCAAGCGCTTCCATCTTCTCGCCTGTCCCGATAAACTTGATCGGCTTGTTTACTACCGATTTGATGGACAAGGCCGCACCGCCGCGCGTATCTCCATCCAGCTTGGTCAGGATAACGCCGGTAAAGTCGAGGCGGTCATTAAACACTTTCGCTGTATTAACGGCATCCTGCCCGGTCATGGCGTCAACTACAAATAATATCTCGTGCGGGTTAACGGCAGCTTTTACCTGCTCAATCTCGCGCATCATCGCCTCGTCAATACTCAAACGGCCGGCGGTATCGATGATGACCACATTATTACCGTTTTGCTTTGCTTGTGCAATACCTTCGCGGGCAATCGCTATCGGGTCTTTCGATTCCAGGTTGGCGTAAACCGGCACCCCTATCTGGCCGCCCAAAACCTGCAGCTGCTCAATCGCCGCCGGGCGGTAAATATCGTCGGCAACCAGTAAAGGCTTTTTATTTTTTTGTGTTTTCAGGTAATTCGCCAGCTTGCCGGTAAACGTTGTTTTACCAGCACCGTTCAAACCCGCAATTAAGATGATAGTAGGCGTCGCCGGGAAGTTCAGTTCAGAAGTGCTGCCGCCCATCAGTTCGGTCAGCTCATCACTCATGATCTTGGTAAGCAATTGCCCCGGCGAAATGGTGGTCAGTACGTTTTGGCCAATGGCTTTTTGCCTTACTTCATCGGTAAAAGTTTTGGCAGTTTTATAGTTTACGTCGGCGTCCAAAAGGGCTTTGCGTATCTCCTTCATGGTTTCGGCCACGTTGATCTCGGTAATGCTCCCCTGTCCTTTTAATACTTTAAAGGCCCTTTCCAGCTTATCGGATAAATTTTCAAACATTTTTTACAGCAAATTTTGAGGTGACAAAGATATTATTTTTTCGTAGAGACGCGATACATCGCGTCTGCGGCGCCCGGATTAACCGCTAACTGCTTACTGATTTGTTGGGCGTTGCCCTCGTACCTCGGGCCGGGCCATCCGTTCATACGCCTACAGGCTTTACGCTCAATGGCCGGTATCCACTGCTGTCCCTAACGCGGCTGTCTGAACCCGAATTTTTGGAATTAAAGAATTTTCAGAATCCCAACATTCTGTCCGTTCCAAAAATTCCTGAAATTCGGGTTCAGACCTCTTATATTTGCCCCATGGCAGACAAACCCTCCGTTCCCAGGGGCACCCGTGATTTTTCTCCCACCGAAATGGTGAGACGTAATTATATTTTTGATACGATCAAAGGCGTTTTTCGTAAATATGGCTATCAGCAGATAGAGACACCGACGATGGAGAATTTATCGACTTTAATGGGGAAGTATGGTGATGAAGGTGATAAACTGATTTTTAAAGTTTTAAATAGTGGTGATTATTGGGGTGAGGTTGAAAGCAGGAAACAGAAAACAGGCAGCCTTGAGTACAGTTCAAAAACGCTGACCTCAATCATCTCCGAAAAAGCCCTCCGCTACGACCTTACCGTTCCCTTCGCCCGGTACGTAGTTATGCACCAAAACGAGATCACCTTTCCGTTCAAACGTTTCCAGGTGCAGCCGGTTTGGCGCGCCGACAGGCCGCAAAAAGGCCGCTACCGCGAATTTTATCAATGCGATGCCGATGTGGTGGGTTCGGATTCGTTATTAAACGAAGCGGAATTTGTGTTGATTTATGACGAGGCTTTAAGCAAACTTGGGGTAAAAGATTTCACGATAAAGATCAACAATAGAAAAATTCTATCCGGAATTGCTGATATTATAGACAAAAGCGATAGCATTATTGATCTGACTGTTGCCATAGATAAGCTCGATAAGATTGGGTTCGACGGCGTAGTCAAAGAATTGATTGAACGGGGATTTACCGAAGAAGACATTAAAAAGATCAAACCGGTTATCTTACTGGAGGGAAGCAACTGCGCCAAGCTGGAAAGCCTTCGCCTTGCGCTGATCAATTCGGATACTGGCTTGAAAGGCTGCGATGAAATTGAAACCGTGCTCAACTATATTGCCAACTGCCCGCTGCAAACTGCCAACTTAGAACTCGACATCACCCTGGCCCGAGGCCTCAACTATTACACCGGCGCCATCTTCGAAGTAAAAACAAACGAAGTGGCGATGGGCAGCATAGGTGGCGGCGGGCGCTATGACGACCTTACGGGCATGTTTGGGATGAAGGGCCTTACAGGTGTTGGTATCTCATTTGGCGCAGATAGGATATATGATGTAATGGAAGAGCTAAAACTCTTCCCGGCTGAGACAGCCCAATCCACCAAAGTATTAATTTGCTGCTTTGATAAGGAGGGTGAAACCTTTGCTTTTCCAATTGTACAGCAACTGCGCGGCCAGGGTATCAGCGCTGAGTTGTACCCTGCAGGGGCTAAAATGAAAAAGCAACTGGATTATGCCAATGGGAAAAACATCCCTTTTGTGATCATTATCGGCAGCGAGGAAATGTCCAGCGGTTTACTGTCGATCAAAAATATGGAAACGGGTGTACAGGAGAAAAAGACTGTTGGGGAGATTTGGAAGTATTTAGAAAACGTGAAATGACCCAATAATCGTTGTCATTTCGAGCAAAGCGAGAAATCTTATACAATAGACATTACCGCCTGCAAAGTTCGGATGCATGGCGTAGAAGATTTCTCGCTTTGCTCGAAATGACAAATATGTTCTTATTGTACAGTTTGGGTCAGTATCTGTCACAAACAAAAGAGTCCCGGCGGTTTGGTCGGAGCTCTTTTGTTTTTACCTTACATCTTCACTTCAGGTTTTTCATGCGGCGACAGATCAAATGGCACCACAACTTTAAAGCTGAGGTTGCGGCCCATATTAAATATGCCCGGCTGAACGCCCGGCGGTACAACGGGATTATCAAAATATTTCAACCTGCTCATGTTGCTTTGATAGCTCACATTGCCCAGGTTAGTGCCTTCAATAAAAATCTCCACCAGCTTTTTACCTGCCGCGTTTACAATGTTGCCGCCAATTCCGGCGCTAACCAGGTTATACCCGCTGGTATAAGTTTCGGTGCTATAGGCCGAGAAGTAATGTGCCTGCGCGTCAAAATGATCAAACCCTACAAAGGCATAAACATTTTTAAAAGCACCAAACCCTTTGGCAAAGGTGCTCCTCAATTCTGAGTGGCTGTGGGCAGGCGGAATAAACGGCAGGTATTTTAAACTATCAGGAACCGCAGCGCCTGTACCTTTATTTTCCCCGTAAGTAAGCGTCAGGGAATTCTCAAAATGCAGCCAGGGCCATGGATGAATATCGAGGCTAAATTCGCCGCCTTGTATAACAGCCTTGGTTTGCTGGTAGGTAAATCTGCTGTATTGGCCGTTAGGATCGATGGCGCCGCTGGCGTCAACCCGCTCGGGGTTGCCGTTGGCATCCAGTATCTGTTCCTGGAAAATATAGTTTTGCAGGTTGTTCCTGAAAACCTCTGTGCTGGCCGATACATTTTCAAGCGTAAGGAAAGCGCCGATGTCATCCTGTACGCTAAATTCCGGTTTAAAACTATTGTTACCTACGTGGTATATCTGCGAGCCAGGATCGGGGCCGTTAGCTGAAAGCTCGGAAATACTTGGCGCCCTGAAGCCGCGTGCAATATTAGCCTTGATCAAAAACTTATCCGAGAAGTTATACGTTCCCCCAAAACTTCCGGAAGTACCTGTAAACGTCTTGTTCAGCGCACTAAACTGTTGGGTTACGTTGGGCGTTGTTGCCGGGTTCGGCCCGGTATACAACGCAGGGAAAAATTGTTTCGTAGTATCGATGTACGCCGCCTGTCCGTTGAACGTACGGCTGTCTTCTCTTAAGCCGCCCTCAAGGTCCAACTTGCCGAATGTCTTCTTCAATACAAAAAATGGCCCGACGTCAAACTGGTGATAGGCAGGAATGGGGAAATCCGTACTGTAACCCAGGGCATTTGACTGGTACATACCGTTAACGCCCACCGTTGTTTCGTAACCTTTACCCAGCTCAAAATTATATTTAACATCGTAAGTATACGATGCCAGCTGTAGGTTAAGGCCGGGCACGTCCGGATCTTCCGGGTGAGTATATTCGCGCCGGTGACTGTATTGATAGCCCAAATTAACGGCAAGGCTTCCTTCGCCAATGATAAAATTGCTGTTATCATAAACCCGGTAAAGTTGCACATGCTGGTGCAGGGCCGGCAGGCTGTATGAATTTAAGTCGGATTCCGGAACGATCGGCCTGTAAGTATCCGCATCCGTGATCTGTTTGGTAAACTGCCGGGTAAGGGAATCGCGGCTGCCGTCCGGGATAGCCTGCTGGTCGTCAAATATCGAAGCATTCAGGTAAGTAGATCCCCATGATTTATGCAGCCCGATCATCGCCCGGGCGTCTTTTTCGTTAAAATTGGTGGCATAAACGCGGCCATCGTGCGGGTCGGTATAGTCTTTCGCCATCTTATCCGAAAGGACTGTTCCCCATACCAGGCCGTTGTTATTTCCCTGCAATTTAAACGATGTATTAGACAGGCCGTTATTAGTGCCGTATATCTCCTGAAATGAACCCAGTACCTTCCCGTCCGCAACCGGCGTGGACGTGATCAGGTTAACAACGCCCCCGATTGCGTCTGAACCATAGGTTAGGCTGGCCGGGCCTTTTATGATCTCTACCCGGTCGATCGAGTTCTGATCTACTTCGATGCCATGCTCGTCGCCCCATTGTTGCCCCTCCTGGCGGATGCCATCCTGTAATGTTATTACCCGGTTATAGCCCAATCCATGTATATATGGCTTCGAAATATTGGGCCCCGTAGTTACTGCGCTGATGCCAGGCAAACTGGCAATTTCGTCGATAACATTCCCTGTGGCCGAATGCTCATCAATAAAACTTTTGCCAACTGCCGTCATGGGTATCGGGTCGCGTTTTATTTCGGTCGCCTTGCTTACCCCGGTAATAACCACTTCGCCGGCCTCGATGGTCGAAGCTGCGAGCTGAAAATTAATTACGGTGGTTTGGGTAAAGTCGACCTTTTGAGTTAGCGTGGAATAACCTATGTAGCTGATTTGCACCAGGTATACGCCCTTCGGCAGGTTGTTCAATACAAAGTGTCCGTTCTCGTCAGTGATCGATCCTGTTCGAAGATCCGGAATATTTACGCTTGCCCCGATGATGGGCTTGCCGTCAGCCTTATCCGTCACCGTGCCGGTCAAGTTACCGGCATTTCCGCCCGGGTCGGTCGATGCCTTGGCCTGGTATATTACCGTTATCAGAAGAAGGAAGGCTGATATGATGAAAACTTTATTATCGGATCTCATGAAATTTTTAACAGTTGCTGTTTGAAAATCAAGTCTTATGATGACTGCAGATCAGCAAAAACATTACAATAAGACAGTTTTTTAACTTTTTATTACACTTGAGATGCAGTGTAACGCCAAATAGTTTAAGCTGATGACAAATAAAAACTACCTGGCTTTCCGTTTATGATTGGTGAGATGGGGGCCCCCTGTCGCCGGCAGCAATATGCCGGGCGCTGGTAAAATTGTAATCGACGGTGTTATAAACATGGCCGGCAACGTTCGCGGGGTCAACATATACCTGGTACGAAACCAGCATTGCGGTATTGTGCATCACATCGCACAGATCACACTTTTCTTTTATCGTTTGATGCCTGCCGAAGGTTTTGGAAACCGCAAATTTTTTGGCGGCGGCTGCCGAACCCGGGTGCTGGTGGTCGTATACCATAAACTGCCCCGCAATAAAGCAAAACAGCAATATGCGTGCGCAAATGATATGATATTTATCCCTTTTCAAACGTTTTACGGCTCCTCTTTAAAAATCGAACAAAGGTAATCAATAAAAGTTTCTCCGACTGCAGGCGAGGTAACAATGCTGTTAAATGCAACGAGGTTTCTTTTTGGTTCACTGGTTCACAATCGTGGTTCATCGCAACGTGGAGATAGTTGCTTTTTGTCAACTTATGTCTGGACAAGACAAAAAAACTATGAACCATGAACTATGAACCATGAACTCCTCTATCTTTACCCCCATGAAACCCGCTGAGATCAATATAAAATGGAACGAGCTGCAACAGCGGATAGCAGATGAATTTGACGGCGAAAAGCCGGACATTAAAGTGATGCTATTCCTGATCGGCGTGCAGGAGCTGGGCAAGGGGCCAAAAAAATTCAGCAAACGGCAAAAAGAAGAATTGATGCATATTGCTACGTGTAAGCTGTTCAGCATGCTGGGGTTTTATGAGCTGGAAGGACTTGACCAGGATGGCTGGCCACACTGGAAACTGGTGAAAACCATTCCCAATTATACGTTGCTGGAGCAGGAGATGGTGATAAAATCTTTGATGATTAGTTATTTTGAGGAACTGGACCCCCTAACCCCCTGAAGGGGGAACAATAACGTTTATTGTTTAAACTTTATAATAATGAAAAAAAGCATCGCAGCGTTATTACTTTTATTTACATTTTCGGCCGCGTTTGCCGGCGGGCCGGTGAATCAATATGTACGTATAAAAACCGCTTATGGCGAGTGTATCATCCGGCTTTACAATGAAACACCAAAGCACCGCGACAATTTTATTAAGCTGGCAAAACAGGGCTTTTACAACGGCACCTTGTTTCACCGCGTAATACAAAATTTTATGATCCAGGGCGGCGACCCGGATTCGAAGGATACTACTAAAGCTAAACCAGGCGCCGAATTGGGCAACGGCGATGTTGGTTATACCATCCCAGCCGAATTCAGGGACAGCCTGTTTCATAAGCGTGGGGTGTTAGCTGCCGCGAGAGATGATAACCCGGCAAAAGCCTCCAGCGGCTGCCAGTTTTATATTGTTGAAGGCCGGCGTTTTAGCGATGGCAAGCTGGATACACTTGAAAAAACGCGCTTAAAAGGCCGCAAAATACCAGAGTGGCAAAGGGAATATTACCGTTCGGTAGGTGGTGCACCGCACCTGGATCAAAACTACACCGTTTATGGCGAGGTGGTGATTGGCATTGATATGGTAGACCGTATTGCTGCGGTGAAAACAGGCCCCAATGACCGGCCGGTAACCGATATTCCGATGACGGTGGAGCTCCTGAGTAAAAAGGAGTGTAAAGAGTTGGACGAATTATACCCCCCCCCGCCCCCTGAAGGGGAGCTATAATGCTTAATTCTTGTTTTCGGGTATTAACAAATCATCAGGTAATGACAAACACAATAATTCCCCCATTAGGGGGTTAGGGGTTCGGGTATGAAGATCATTACATACAACGTTAACGGCATTCGTTCGGCGATCAGCAAAAACTGGCTGGCGTGGCTGCAGGCTACTGATGCTGATGTGGTTTGTCTGCAGGAAATTAAGGCTACGCCCGATGTGATATCCGATTTAATTTTGGTGGAGCATTTGGGGTATGAACATTACTGGTACCCGGCCGAGAAAAAAGGCTACAGCGGCACGGCCATCTTCACCAAAAAAACGCCCAAACATGTAGAATACGGCTGCGGCATTAGCGACTACGACCGCGAAGGCCGTAATATCCGGGTTGATTTTGACGAAGTTTCGGTGATGAGCGTTTACTTCCCCTCCGGCTCCAGCGGGGATGACCGGCAGGCATTCAAATACCGTTTCTTGGATGAATTTGGACGCTACCTGGAATTGCTGCAATCGCAGTGCCCGAAACTGGTCGTATCCGGCGACTATAACATTTGTCACCGGCCCATCGATATCCATAACCCCAAATCAAACGCGAATTCATCCGGCTTTTTGCCGGAGGAACGGGAGTGGATGGAAAATTTTCTTAATTCAGGTTATATCGATACTTTCCGGCATCTGAACAAAGAGCCGCATAACTATACCTGGTGGAGTTTTCGTGCCAATTCGCGCGCCAAGAACTTAGGCTGGCGGATCGATTACAATATGGCTACGCATTGTCTGGAACCTAATATCAAAAGGGCCGCCATATTGCCGGAGGCCAGGCATTCGGATCATTGCCCGGTGTTGCTGGAGTTGGACTTTACCCCCTAACCCCCTGAAGGGGGAACGATATCGGATGAACTGCTTTGAAGTCGACTGCAATAAATTGTTGCAGATAGTAAATTCACCCATTACAGGTTCAAATCACCCCACCCCTCACGATATGTCCGTTTTATAAATTGGTTAGCCGGATCAAAGTTAGTCACCCGTTTATTCACGGCATCCCATTTCAACCCGACGTAACGCCCGCTGAATTTAAGGCCTTCCATATTGCCATAAACCGGGTCGTTGCGTTTTATCTTTTCCTGTATGTCGAAGCTCCTTAATAGCAGGTTGCCCAGCAATACAGTTTCGGTTAACGGGCCGGCGTAGCCTTCGAAAGGTGAGTCAACTTCCATTTTACCATAACCTGCAATAGCTGCATCCACAAACTGCCACCAATGGCCGTCCATACCACCAGCTACGCGGGGGTACTTTTCGCGGATATGTACGTCCTTATTCAGCGAAAGCGGCAAAAGCCTGGGGTGACTTCCGCCCCATCCGCAGGAAACTTTTCCTTTGGTGCCGATGAACAGCGTGCAACCTTCAAAATCATTTTCGCTGGGGATATCGCCCAAAGCTTCATTCATATTGATATCAGGGTCGAGCTCTGAAAGACGATCAGGAGTGATGCCGCCATCCATCCAGTGTAATTCCAGCGGCTTGCCATTTTTTAAGGTGAAATCAAACTTGATATGGCTGGAAACCGGCCCGCTTTCCGGGAAGACGCCTTCTTTAAAAATACCGGTATAAACAGTGCTGGCACTGCCCGAGATCATCGTAGGATAGCCTAATTCCAGCAGCTTAAATGGCGGCCCCATAATATGACAGCCCATATCGCCCAAAGCGCCGGTGCCGAATTGCCACCAGCCGCGCCAGTTAAATGGCACCAGGTTGTCTATATAATCCACATGCTGCGCCGTGCCCAGCCAAAGATCCCATTTCAGTTCGCTGGGAACGGGAGGTTTGGCGGTTGGCCACGAAATTCCCTGGGGCCACACAGGACGGTCGGTCCAGCAGTATACTTTTTCAATATCACCGATCAGGCCGGCTTCAAACCATTCGCGCAGGGTGCGCATGCCGTCACAGGATGCGCCCTGGTCGCCCATCTGGGTAACAACGCCGTATTTTTTGGAGGCTTCAGTTAATACCCGCGCTTCATAAATATCGTGCGTCAGCGGCTTTTGCAAATAAAGGTGTTTTTTCAACTGCATCGCGCCCAAGCCTACAATCGCATGGTTATGGTCGGGTATAGCGACCGTTACCGCATCGAAATTCTTGTGCTCTTTATCAAACATCTCGCGCCAGTCGTAATAAAACTTCGCCTTCGGAAATTCCTTGCGGCGCTGCGCTGCCGGGCGGTCGTCCACGTCGCACAAAAAAGCCACTTCGGCATTCTTTTTTGGCGCCGTCGCAAAGTGATGAATATCGTTTTCCGCTTCGCCACCTGTGCCAACGGCAGCTATATATAATTTGTCGCTGGGCGCCGTATAGCCTTTACCCAGCACATAGCGTGGCACGATATAAAAACTAGCGGCAGCAATGGCCGATTTTTTCAGGAAACTGCCCCGGCTGATGGCATTTTTTTCGGTGTTGTTTTTATCTTCTTCCATGGCACGAATTATTTCATGTGTAAAGGTCTTACTTCAACTGTTTTAAAAAACACCACATCGTCGTCGCCGTGGTTTTGCATCCCGATGTAGCCATAGTTTGGCCGTAATCCGCGGAAGGGTTCAAAATCAAATTTACGCTCGGGCGTGGGGTCGCCTTCTGTATAATCGGTTACCAGCTGTCCGTTAACTGACACCATGGTATGGGGGCCATCCAGCGTAATTTCCATCACATTCCATTGCGGACCCGGTTTGCCAGGTTTTGCATGTGGTTTTGTTAAGGAATACAGCGTGCCCGTCACATGATACTCGTCCTCGCCCGAAGTTTCCGGATGGTTATCTATCTGCACCTCGTAGCCGTAAAATACCGGCATCCATGCCTCGCGCGGCTCAATAGGTATGCGGATGAAAAAACCCGAATTGCTGTTTTCCTTTTGCATTTTATACACAATCCGGATCACGCAATCGCCGAATTTTTCTTTTGTCCAGTAGCAAAGTCCCATGCCGCCGTGGCTCCCGGTCAGGCCGTTTTCCACGTACCGGGTACCCGGGCCCACCTGTTTCCAGCCGTCCAGGTCCTTACCGTTAAATAATTGGCGCCAGCCGCTATCGGCCGGCTTATTTATTTTTAATACCTGTTTTTCATGACGATTTGCCGACGGCAGCCTGGCGCTGCATAATACTGCGGCCAACATAGCTGCCGAAAGGCAGTGGCTGGTAAGGGTAAATATTCTGTTCATAGCTGGTTGGTTTAACAGATGCGAATTGAAAACGCTAAGCGTCGCTGTCTCATTTCCAAATCAAATCCCGTATCTAAAATGTTTATAATGGTAGCCTAAATTAGCGATAATTTAGCGATCTCTGCAAGCCCTAAAATAAAACCGATGAAACGAATCACAATTTTTACAATTGCCATTTTACTAGGCAGTGCGTTTTCGCTTAAAGCACAGCTGGTTATCCCGAAGGATGAACGATTTCTGATCGACTCATTAACCAAACAACAGCTTGTTGAATCGCTAAATCACTTCCTCGACCAAAAAGAAGGCCCTAACCAGGAAAACACCTGTGTATTAAAAAGCGATTTGCCGGCCATGTCGGCTTTGCTGGATGAAATGAAGGGCATGGATAAAAACGTCAAACTAAAGGACGATCATTTTTATAAACCTGTTTTAGAAAATATCGTGGATGAAGGAAATAACAACTTCCTGGTGCAATTGAATTATATGGGTTATGCGGACGGCCTGCCCATGTTACGGGCCAGCTTTAGGATAATGGCAAAAAAGGATGACGGTAAATTTTATTTTTTTTCGGTGCTTATCCGCAATACGGTAGCGTGGAAGATAAAAAAGATCGATTATATAAACTTTCATTTCAAAGACACGCTGAATATAAGCGAAGCCAAAGCCTACCTTAAGTTTGTAAATGCTTATAACCGGAGGTTAATATTGGCGCCTGAGCCGATAGCCTATTATGAGTGTGATAACTTTCCGGAAGTTTTGCAGGTGCTGGGAGTGGATTATAAATCAGATTATACCGGCATCAGGTACGACGATATTACCGCCCACGAAAACAACGCGACTGTAGAAATAAATGGCGGTTATACCGAAAATTCCCGGTTTGACCGGCACGATCTGTGGCACGATCGCCTGCACATGGTGCTATCCACCGATAAAATAAACCGCCCGGTTGACGAAGGCTGCGCTTACTTATACGGCGGCAGCTGGGGTACACCGTGGCCGGAGGTTTTGGCGATATTTAAAAAATATACTGCTGATCATCCCGATGCCGACTGGTTAAAACTGTACCACGGCAATGTGCGGTTTAACGCCGATGCGCAAAAACCTTTTTATGTGGCTTATTTTATCAATGCGCTGATTGTGCAGAAAATTGAAAATGAAAAAGGGTTTGCGCCGGTGATGGAACTATTGGGCTGCGGAAAACGGCAGGAAGACGAAGAAAATTATTTTAAGGCCCTTGAAAAAGTCAGCGGGATTGGAAAGGGTGATTTTAATAAAGTGTTTGGGGAACTGTTAAAAAAGGATTAGGGCTAAACCGTTACAGCGCCCCTTTGTCAGAATTTCGAAATAATTAGCACCGGCAAGACGCAAAAATCATCTGTTTGCGCAATTTGTATACCTTTGAACTCATGCGCATCATTGCCCAAACCCCACGTTTTTGTATCAGAGAATTTGCTCCCGCAGATGAGACCATTTACCTTTCGCTTTTTGACGATAAGGAAGTTACTTTGCACCTGCCAAAAAGAACCCGGCACGAAAACCTGCAAATGTTCAGGGAAACCTTCAGGGAATACATGGAAAAGAAAGTTTTAGGCCGCTGGGGTATGTTCAATAATGGCGACGACGAATTTATAGGGATATGCTTATTAAGGCCCTATCTTAATAACACCCAACAGGTGGAATTAGGTTATGTACTGGCCAAAAAATTCTGGGGGAAAGGCATCGCCGCGGAAATGGCGCAAATTATGGTGGCTTATGCATTTACCCACACCGATATTCCCGAGATTGTTGCGGTGACAACCCTGCAGAATATAGGTTCGCAAAAAGTATTGATGAAGGCCGGATTGGAACGCAGGGATAATGTATTCAGGGATGGTGAAGAGCTGGCATTTTTTAGTCTGAAGAAATAAGATTCGTCTTAATGCAACTTTTCAATAATCGCTTTGCAACCCTCTTCGATCAAACTAAAAACCGGCTCAAACTGGCTGTCGTCGTAATATGGGTCAGGAACTATCTGATCCCCCAGCAACAAACTTACCTTTTTGGCATCCTCTTCATTACGCGCCATAGCCAAAATATCGCTCAGGTTATTCCGGTCCATCACAAAAATATGGTCGTATGTATCAAAATCGCTAATTCTGAACAACCTGCAGACCTGCTTGCTGATATCAATACCATGTGCGCGGGCTGTGCGGATGGAACGCCGGTCGGGCGCCTCGCCCACATGCCAGTTGCCGGTTCCTGCGGAGTCCAATTCCCAGTCCAGGCCTTTGTCCTTAGCCATTTGCTCCATGATACCATGCGCCAGCGGCGAGCGGCAAATGTTTCCCAGGCAAACCATTAATAGTTTCATTTTAGTTGTAGTGAGTTGTAAAGGTTGTAAGGGTTGTAAAGGTTGTAATAAGTTGAAGTTTTAACCCTTATAACTTATTACGACTCGTTACAACTTTTACAACTTCCATTAACCAAACAAAGCATTCAGTACGCCCGCCAATCTCACACCTGCCTTCAGCATCTGGTGGTTCAGCATGGCGATGTGCGTAAAATTGTACCGGTAATTCAGCGTTTCGCCGGGCTTTATTTCGGTGTATAATTTTTCAGCAATTTGGTTGGATTCATACAGCCATTCGCTGATCGGGTCTGCCTGCCATTTGGCGCGTTCGGCGGCGGTGCAGAAATGAATTGCCGAAGCATATTCGGTAAAGCTCAGTTGCTGAAAATCGATCAGCTGCGAATCCCAAACCGAGTGCAGGTTTGTTGGGGTGCTAAACCAGTTTACTTTAAAGTCGTTGCCGCCTTTGTCATCCGCATGGGCGGCGTGCATGGGCTGGTGCACATCCTCAACAATGTGGATCAGCATGCGCAGGTACAGTTGCTTTTTTTGAAAACTAAGGTCTTTCTTCTTTAACTCACTGATCAAAAAATTGAGCTTAGTGTACGCGTCGGTGGCGGTGTCGCTTTTCAAAAACGTTACCATTTCGGGGTAGGTGTACTGCTTGTTAAAATCGATGTAATGCCAGGGCGACAGGTACGCATATGATGGGTCCGACTTGATAAAATCGGCCCAGTTGCCGGCCAGCGCGATGGACTCGCCACCTAAAATTTCGTCGATGGCCTTTTTTGCTTTTGGGGTAAGATAAAAGCTTGCTATCTGCCCGCAAATGCGATGCCCCTGTGTTCCCCAGGCCATGGATTGCAACGGAAAGTAACAAACTGCAACAATCAGCAGTAACCGTTTTACAAATTTGCTCTTCATATCATAGTGGTTTTGGATGACAGGTAGTTCTTTTGATCAGCCGCAGATCGACGGGGATAATATTGATGGTGCTGGCAAATCTGATCAGCGAATCCGACTTTTTGGTTACCTTAAAATCTTCGCGGTAATCTCCGGCGCGAAAGCAACCTTTATCGTCCTTTACAGTCATATCAGCATTGGCGAATTGCCCTTTCAAACGCAGGGTGTCATGCGTTTGCACATAGGTGCCACGGGTATACTCCATCCACTGTCCCGACCGCATACAGGTATCCACGCCGTTATCTATTTTGCTGAAGGAGTGTATCGACATAAAAAACGAATCACAGCTAAATTTAATATGATACAGCGAATAACTAAGCAATTGCTTTTGATTTGTTACAGAGTCCTGCTGCCACTCGCCCTGCAGGGAGCTCTCGCCGGGCGTTTGCATGTTGGGGTTGAACCAGCAGGAGGAGGTGAAAGCTAAAAGCAGAAAGCAAAAAGCCGCCTTTAAGGTGAAAGGTAAAAGGCGAAAGGCGAAAGGTTTTTGCATGAATATTTTTTCTAAACTATTTTTTTAAAACCCTGTGCATTGTAGGTTGTTTGGCGATTAAAACGCTCGGTTTAAACATTTATGTAGTTGGTAATGTTAGCGTTACGACAACTCCCCTCTCGAGAGGGGGTGCGCCGGGAAGCGTTGTGGCGGGGGTGTGTTAACCGACATGCTGAATAACACACCCCTCCACCCCTCTCAAGAGGGGAATCGCACAGGCCGCCGCTTTTAAAAGCCTTTTTCAACCCCTAAACACATACTTTGGAAGATGCGTTTGGGGTGAGGCTACTTCAACCCTCCAATCATATCTTCCGGCCTAACCCACTGGTCAAACTGCTCGTTTGTCAGCAGTTCCAAAGCCAGCGCCGCTTCGCGAAGCGACAGGTTTTCTTTCAGCGCCTTCTTGGCAATCTTGGCTGCATTTTCATAACCGATGTGCGGGTTCAGCGCCGTTACCAGCATCAGCGAATTTTCCAGGTGCTTTTTAATACCGGCGTAATTTGGTTCAATGCCGGCGGCGCAGTGGTCGTTAAAGGATACGCATGCATCGCCGATCAGTCTTGCCGATTGCAAAAAGTTGGCGGCCATCACCGGTTTAAATACGTTTAATTCATAATGCCCGTTGGAGCCGCCAATCGAGACCGTCACATCGTTACCCATTACCTGGGCCGCTACCATGGTAACCGCTTCGTTTTGAGTGGGGTTTACCTTGCCGGGCATAATGGACGAGCCGGGCTCGTTATCCGGGATATGGATCTCGCCGATGCCCGAGCGCGGCCCCGAGGCCAGCATCCGGATGTCATTGGCGATCTTCATCAGCGAAACCGCTATTTGTTTCAATGCCCCATGGCTTTCCACTATCGCGTCATGCGCCGCCAGCGCCTCGAACTTGTTCTCCGCCGTGCGGAAAGGAAGCCCGGTAAATTGGGCGATGTAATTCGCCACTTTAACATCGTACCCTTTCGGTGTATTGATACCAGTACCAACGGCGGTGCCGCCCAGCGCCAGTTCACCCAAATGGTCCAGCGTGTTTTTTAGCGCCCGCAGGCCATGGTCCAGTTGGGAAACATAGCCCGAAAACTCCTGCCCCAGCGTAAGCGGCGTAGCATCCATCAGGTGGGTGCGGCCAATCTTAACAACGGTTTTAAACTGTTCCGATTTAGCCTTCAGCGTATCCCGCAGCTTCTCAATCCCCGGGATAGTCACATCGGTCACCATTTTATAGGCCGCGATGTGCATGGCGGTGGGGTAAGTATCATTACTCGACTGCGACTTGTTTACATCATCATTCGGGTGAATAAAGGTTTTTCCTTCGCCAAGCTGGTGGCCCAGGAGCACATGACTGCGGTTGGCAATCACCTCGTTCACATTCATGTTCGACTGTGTGCCCGATCCCGTTTGCCATATCACCAGCGGAAATTCCGAGGCCAATTTACCTGCCAGTATCTCATCACAAACCTGCGCAATCAGGTCGCGCTTTTCGGCGGTCAGCACACCGCAATCGGTGTTGGTATAAGCGGCGGCTTTTTTAAGATATGCAAACGCGGCGATGATCTCCTTCGGCATCGAAGCCTCCGGCCCTATTTTAAAGTTATTGCGCGAGCGCTCGGTTTGCGCGCCCCAGTATTTATCGGCGGGTACCTGTACCTCGCCCATGGTATCGTGTTCAGTCCTGAAACTCATTTTGGCGTTTTGTTTTTCGGGGGCAAAGTTAGTTTTTTAGTCCGGAAGTCGGGAAGTCCGCAAGACCGAAAGACACTAGTTTAGAATCATGCTAAACAACCCGCTCCGCCCCGTCTCGCAGCGGCCTAAAGCCACCGCCAACTGCCACTGCCAACTGCCACTGCAAACTGCTACTCCTCCACCTGTCCCACGTGCCACCCGGCACAGGTGAATACACCTGGTCCACCTGGTCCACCTGGCACAGGTGAATACACCTGGTCCACCTGGTCCACTAATATTTTCTGTATTTTACTTGTATTTATCAAGAATTTTATGTATTAAATTACCCAAAAAAACTGCCGGCTGCTACTGCCAACTGCAACTCTTTTTAAATAAGGGCGTGCCCTCCGAAGGAGTCCTTTGGACCGGCTGGCAGAAACCGGGTCGGGTGCTCTGCTCATACTGCACGGGCCTTAATCATCCCCAACATAGTTGGGGAGTATCCGCGACGCCCCCTCGCGCGAAGTGGCGGAATTACCTTAAATTTGCTATGTTTAAACCACCAGATGCTGATCAATAGAGATAAAAGTTTTTGTTTTCGCATTACTCATCGCGACAACCTTAACCATGTGCTGCGACATGGGCTGGTAAACAAGCATCATGAAAATGCTGACAAAAATTTTGTTGCAATAGGGAATTTTGAGATCATCGATGTACGGAGCGGAACCGAAGCAGGTTTACCGGGCTATGGAAATATTGGCGAATATGTGCCGTTTTATTTTACCCCACGGTCCATTATGCTGTATAATATCGTTACCGGGTATTATGCGCCTAAGGTGCCAAAGCGCAGTAAGGATGAAATTATTGTGATCCGGTGTCGCATTGAAGATTTGGTTAAAGGATCACAATGGTTTTTTACCGACGGGCAGGCCAATGATGGCGAAACAACGCACTATAACGATTTAAAACATTTGGCGCAAATTGATTGGGAGTGTATTCAACATGGCGACTTTAGCAAATCGGATGGCGATTATGACCGGCAAAGGCGGTACCAGGCAGAGTTTTTAGTGCATGATTCTGTACCGGTTGAACATATCGAATCCATCTGTGTTTATAGTCAGGAGATGAAGAATTGGGCAGAACAAAAAATTAATGTGGCAGGATTGAAAATTCCTGTGTATATTCATCAACCTTATTTTTTTGATTAGGATGATTACCTTTTTAACAGGCGACTTGCTGAAAGCCAATGCACAAGCGTTGGTAAATACCGTTAACACTGTCGGTGTAATGGGTAAGGGCATTGCTTTGCAATTTAAAGAAGCATTTCCACATAACAATAAGGAGTATGTTCGGGCTTGTAAAAACCACGAACTGGAGCCGGGTAAATTGCTTGCCGTATGGGACACCAACCTGCTTTACGGTAAAAAACTCATCGTCAACTTTCCTACCAAAACACATTGGCGCCAGCCCTCCCAATATGAATATATTGCAAAAGGTCTCGAAGCATTGAAAGCGTTGATAAAAACCGAAAATATAAAAAGTATTGCCATCCCGCCGCTTGGCGCCGGTAATGGCGGCCTCGATTGGGAACGGGTGAAGCCGATGATTACAGACGCTTTAGGTGATTTATCCATTGACGTGCAGATTTATGAACCAAACGCAGCTATTAAAGAGATTTTGCAGCAGCAGGAAACAAAAAAGCCCGTTGAACTTACCCCGGCACGTGCCGCGCTGTTATACAGCCTGTTTGCATTTGAGAGCTTTGGCGAGTACAGCAGCCTGTTTGCAGCCAATAAGCTGGCCTACTTTTTGCAGCGCATGGGGCAAAACCTTAAACTCGAGTTCAAGCCGCATGTTTATGGCCCTTATGCTGTTGGTGTCGAAAAGGTGTTATACTACCTCAACGGCACTTATTTAAAAGGCCTGGAGCAGCGCCAGGCCAGGCCGTTTGAACCGCTTAAACTCAATTACGCCAAATGGGATATGGTAAACCAATACGTGCAGGCCATGAATGCCGACGACCGGGACAGGCTTAGCCAGATGCTCGTCTTCCTCAAAAATTTCACCTCCGAGCTTTCACTGGAAATATTGTCCACAGTTGATTTTATCCTGGCCGAGCATCCCAAATACACGGTTGACGAGGTAATAAAAGCGATCTGGACCACCCGTAAAAAGGAATTGTTTAAACGCGAAAGCATCGAGCGCGCATACAATCATTTGAATAATTATAAAAGTCAATTAAGCTGGGCTTGAATTGGAATAGTTTTCATTCGTACCCACCCGATTTGCAAACTGTGATCAGCGGGGACATTTACACCGTCAATCAAAACTGCTAACTGCTACTATCAACTGCTACTCTTTTAAAAAGGGCGTGCCCCGGCTGGTAGACGCCGGGTCGGGTGCTCTGCTCATACTGCACAAGCCTTAGCCACATGGGCCAATATCCGCGACGCCCCCTCACGCGAAGCGCGGGGAGTTGCTGTAGTTACTTTGATATTTACTCACGCATTTATCCGCGATGTCATTGCGAACGAGGTACGAGTGAACATCCGCGTAACCATGTTGCCTGGGTGCACAACCTGGTTAAGTATATGAACGCCCCGCGAGACCTTGTCAAATTATTGGACGACCAGGAATACGGCAATTACAACCTGAAACAATGCTTTTTTGGCGAACACCTGTTACCAAAGGATCACTCCGTTTTGATAGGCATAACCGAAAGCGAAAAAACCGCCGTAATGGCCAGCATTATGATGCCCGATTTGGTATGGCTCGCCGCCGGGAACATCCACGGCCTCGACGAGGACAAATGCCGGGCGCTGAAAAACCGCACCGTGCTGCTTTTCCCCGATGTAGGCGCTTATAACCTTTGGACGGAATACGCCCGCACCCTAAACCTTAAAATACCCACCGCAACCGATGAAGAACGTGCCAACGGCGCCGATATGGCCGACAGCTGGGTTAAAAAATGCAAAGGTTCACACAACAAACCAATGAACCAATGAACTAATGAACTAATGAACCAGTGAACCAATGAACTAATAAACCAATGAACCAACCAACCATGACAACCGAATTTACCACCTGGTGCAGCTATTACTACAAGCTAACCCAGCTGCTTGCACTGCGCGAAGCGCGCTTTAACAACCTGCTTAATAATGCCCCCGTTTATAGCGGACAAACCAGGTTAAGCGAGATAGACGCCATTATCAGCTATTACCGCAACGTGCAAGCCGATAAAGCGAAAATGGACAAAACCATCAAAAGCATGAACGAGGCCGAACGCACCATCCTGGCGATTATGCGCTACTTTGAAATACCATACGGCACGGTACTTACCGGCGAAATACCCGGCCAGCTGGAGTACGAGGTTTGTGCCGGTGTGGATGATTCGCTTTATATAAGCAAAACCAAAGACCTGGCGTTGGAGGCGGATGGAGCAGAGATTATTGAGATTAGATTTTCGGGTGGGGATGGGGGTGATGGGGATTGATTTGTAAGACGCACGAGTCGCATTTGTGCACTTTGCTGCATGTCAGACTGTCGCGCGATTGGCGTAAAGTGTAGGCTGAATAAGGTATGTCAGCTTCTTTCACTTCTTTGATTTTATGGATTTTATTAAACCTGTTATAGATTTAATTAACTGCGTGATAGCAGTTAAAATTAGCAGACACGTCATGATAAAATGAATTTTGGATTCAAAAAAATTAGGCGACAGCCTTTTGTTCTCTTCATTTCCAGCAAGCATTTGGGCTACTTACTTTTTAAATACTCTGCTGGCGCAGGATGCGCAGGCTATACCTGTCGCAAGATTCATTTTATCTGTGTTTAACATCAGACATCTGGCAATGTCGGATGGGGTTGGTTGTAACTATGTAACCAAATTAACCAATTAATTATTGAATTTCCAAATTTCTAATGAAATAATTTGTGTAGATACAATTTAGCAAATGATAGATCATATGGTAATGCCGGAGATCCAAGAATGATTGGCAGGTAGCCACGAAAGTCATAATCAGTCACGAGTTGAATTTGTGCACTTGCCGACCCGCCAGACGCGCCCAATGAGAGGGTAGAGACAACATCGACAAAGCCTGAAATCAATATTTAAGTTCAGGGTAGGCTTTAATCATTTGATTCATTATTACATCAAAATTGAAACCGAATGGTACATGGACCGTGAATTTCTTGCACTCGATCGAATACAACAGGTCGATCTTATATTTCACGTCGTATTGGTCTTTATACTCCCCTTTAAAATACATATAAAACGTGTCGGTTGAGTCAGGATGTAAGCGCAAATCGATCAGATATGTTATATTTTTGGCTGAAATAAGCTGCTTTGTTGAAAAGTACTGTCGATTTGATGGAAGATAATTTGAATTGTGGTCCATTACTAAATAGACTATAAAATTGACTCCGCTCGCTTCAGCCTTTCTATTGCTGATAGTAAAACTAAATCTCGTCGTATTATGAGAAAGAAGGTTCGTCTTTATTGTATCGATATAAAATTCTGGTCGGTCATAGTTGTTTTTGCTTAGCTGATTTTTTAGAGAATCAATTGTGACTTTTTGTGAGGAAACAATATCCGTTGATGTTTTTAGAAAGCTTTTATATAAGCGCCCTGACAATTTAACAATCGTGTCGTTAATATTTTTGTTATAAACTCTCACGGAATCGTTTAATCGCTGATTGTAGAACTTGTTGGAATCTCTTAAGGCTTTAGACAAACTTTGTTGCAAAGAATCTGACTTCTTTTTTTGAGCATTCACAGAAATCTCATTTAAGTCGTCTTTTCTTTGAGAGGATAAATATCCTATCGTAGCAGCAGATAAAATCAGTAATATTTTCAATAAGAGTGATAGGTTTTTTAATTTTTTTAATTCATCTATTATCACTAAGCCCGCTAATATCAGACCCGAGAAGGCCAACCATAGGTTACATCTGGCAGTATTAGATAAGATTATTTGATTCTTGTAAATAAAACCCGCCATTAAAAGCGTGATAATAATTGCTAAAGCGGTAATTTGGTAAAGCTCCTTTCTTGGTTTGGTCGACTGTCGACTGGGGCGTATCATTCACTTTTAAGATTAGGTTGAATACACAAAGTTATTGAATATTTATTTTAAGACTTACCCTTATGTTTCGTACTTAGCGAATTAGCATTTGTCCGCTCGTCCATATCAATTCAAGCCCTTAAACGAACGGACGATTTTCTTTCCCGCCCGTCGATCGAAACGACGGGACTTACTTCACGGTCGCAGCGTTGCGATAACATCTGCCAAAAACTGAAATCGAGAATGGCAACGCAATTATACCGGATGATTTCCAACTCTTTAAATGTTTTTAACAAAGTTTATGCACTAATTTAATGCCTCACACCTGGTATTTTGGCACTTGTCAACAGCCTTTTTGTTTATAAAAGGTTGGTATGTTAAAAAGTAAAATTCCCCAAAAAAAATGTTCGTGTATATATTTGTAAAAGCAAATAGGGAGCTCTCGCTCCCTTTACTCTCGATTGTCGGGCAAACAACTCCCGGCATGGTAAAAACGAAACGTTGTTCTGCAAAAGCAGCGGAAGGTTTTATTCCCTCGGGCGGCAACCCGGGGGATTTTTTTGTTACTTCGGTATGGATGTTTTGCCAAGCATAATGAAGTAATTACTTAGAACAAAAGTAAGCTGTTTAATCGCGATTGGCAAAAAATATGCGATTTAATTCTAAACATAAAGTATTGGCTTATTACTTAAATTGGGCATATTTTCGTTCTGTTGTTAATAACTTTACTAATGTTATTAATAACGAGCAATAGCTTACTCGTGCTAATCCTCATTCCTCCAACCTTGTCCGGCTGTCCAAACCCACACGTCACCCCAAACCGGACGGACAAACCATTTCCACCAAAACCCACCCGGATAATTTTTTCTGCGGGATTTTAAATACTAATTATTTTAGCATAATTTTGCTGCTATGCGAAAGTTTCGTTTCCGGAAGATGTATTTTATCTGCGAAAACAAGCAGGTGATTGAACCCAATGTGCACATGACAAACGCGTACCAGTATAAACACATTGCCGACACCGTGTTATCCCAATGGGATACCGAACCAAAGCTATGGGATGCCGGCAAACCACCGATAAAATACAGCGTTGAGGGCTTTTACCTGGTACACGAAAGCCTGTTTGAGCAGTCCTCTTAAACCACCCCTGTCCGTTTGTCCAAACCCACACGCCACCCCAAACCGGACGGACACGATCTGCATCTTCCAGTCGGTTCCTTTTTGGAACCCACTCAGTTAGTACAAAAAATGGACGCACTGCCAATAAAACATACTGTATTAGCAAAGGCGAGAGATGAGTTAGTCGGAAATTCCGACGAACTGCCTATATTTTCCCGCCCCTCGCTGACATTTTTCCCCAGCCAACCGAAATGCCCAACCACCATGCAATGGCCGTATGGTTTAGGCAAAACCTCACCGTTCGCGGTATGCAATTCGCCTGGTACGGTTGCTTGTGCTGCGGGTCCGTATAAAGGCCCGGCACGCGGGTAATTGTTGGTGAAAAACACCAGCATGGGCGGGCAGGACGCATGCGTATCCCGCAGAAAAAAGCAACAATTTCAAACCGAAAATTGCAGGTAGGCATATACTGCTGCTAAAACCGCCAGAAAGAAAACGGAGCGGTACAGCAGTTGCTTATACCCGGAATTTTTTCGGTTAAGCAACGAGATCGACAAAACCACCAACGCCAAGACAGCACCGGCGATTGAAAAAATGTGCCAAAACTGCCAGTGCATTAAGCCAAAAAGCAAAGCGATGATGATTACGCTAAACGCGCCGCCCGTAATGATCAGGCTGACCCGGGGAATATTATAAGCGGCATACAACCAGGCTGCAAGGTAGAAATAAATACAAGCCAGTATCCCGCCGCTGAGTACCAGCACCAAACTGCTGTACGGAACTTTAAAAAGGTGGCAAATGGCTGATATTAAAAATATTGCGAGGGGAATAAATTCAAGCAGTTGTTTTTTATTCATATGATTCGGGGAGTTTTTGAAACAGCGGTTTTAGAGCCTGTTTAAATTTGATTGGAAAATTTTGTTATCATAAAAATTATTGCCGTTGGCTTCGGTCAACAGCAATGAAGGACACATTTTTAAACAGGCTCTTAACGGAACTAACTGTAATAACAATAAAAATCGGCATAATTCTGACCATGTTTTTTATGCTTAAATATAATCACATATTTAAAAATTTTATTTACCCCCACCCTTTGTGCAAAAGCCGGCGATTGTTGAAAAACACCCAAAACCGACGCCAAACAATAAAAATAGCTCATGGTTAAAATTATCAACACTTGCCGCAAAATGGAAATTATTTATTAACATTATATTAACCGGGCGGTTATAATTTTTAATTTTTGCAAACGTTTAACCGTGAGAGACTTTTTATGAGATTAGTGTACCGAGGGCTGTTTTTGATCTTTATTTCGATTGTTTTTTTTGCCTCCTGCTCGTCTAAAGCAAGTAATGGCGATTCCGGCGGCACTTCCGCTGCCAAACCGGTCCCGCCGCTGGATACCAAAGCTTTGCTGGCTTATAACCCCGCCAATGCCGACCGGCGCATCGACCAGGTAATGCAGGAGCTGCACCGCACCCGCAACTTTAATGGTAATGTACTGGTGGCCAAACACGGCAAAATCATTTACGAAAATGCCATCGGCTGGGCCGATTACCTGCACCGCAAGGAATTAAATATCAACTCGCAATTCGAGCTGGCGTCCATCACCAAAACCATGACGGGGACGGCTATCCTGATGCTGATCGAGCAGGGCAAATTGTCGCTGAATGACGACGTAAAAAAATTCTTTCCTGATTTTCCTTATGATGGCATTACCATCCGCCTGCTGCTTACGCACCGGTCGGGATTGATGAATTACGTATACTTTACCGACGATCTGTACCGCGCCGAGCACCGCGATGAGCGCAAGGGCATCAGCAATAAGGATGAAATGGCGCTGATAGCGCAATATAAGCCGCATCCGTTCAACAAGCCCGATAAGCGGTTTTTGTACAACAACTCTAACTTTATGGTGCTGGGGTCCATCATCGAAAAGGTAAGCGGCCAATCATACGCCGACTTTATGAAGGCGCACGTTTTTCAGCCGGCCGGCATGGAACACACCGCTGTATATTCCAAAGCGGTGTATGATAAAATACCCGTTGATGTGGTGGGCCACGACCGCGGCCAGTGGCGTTATTCGGTAGCGCAAAACTTTTTGGATGGCCCGGTGGGCGACAAAGGCATTTACAGCACCGTAGGCGATCTGTATTTGTTCGACCGTGCTTTGCGGGCCGGCCGCCTGCTGAAACAGGCAACCATGGATTCAGCCTATGTTCCGCGTAACCCGATGCTGCACGGCCACTTCAGCTACGGTTATGGCTGGCGGATATTCGAAGCGCCCGGTCAGCAGGTAATTTACCATACCGGCTGGTGGCACGGTTTCCGCCATATATTTTTGCGGGATATGAAGGATGATATTACTATTGTACTATTGTCAAACCTTTCCAACGGCAGCCTGTTAAAGTTAGACGATTTGTTTAAAGCAACCGGCATGCCTATTGTGCGCAAAAGCGCCTACAAGGGGAATGGGGATACGAGTGACGATTAGGATTTAGTTGGAATGGTTGTAAAGGTTGTAGTAGTTGTAAAGGTTATATTTACTACAACCCTTACAACTTTTACAACTTCTACAACTAAAAGAAATGTTCGACAAACTAATGCAGGCCCAGCAACAGGCGGGCGAGATAAAGAAAAGGCTGGATAACATCACCGTTACCGGCACTGCCGAGGGTGGCAAAATTACGGTTACGGCCAATGCCAATAAAGTAGTTCAGTCGGTTGTTATTGATGAGGAGCTTTTTAAGGAAGGCGACAAAGAACAATTGGAAGAATTGCTGCTTATTGCCATAAATAAAGCCATGGAACAGGCCGACAATGTAAGCCAGGCCGAAATGGCTGCTTCAGCCAAAGAGATGTTTGGCAACCTGGGCGGATTGTTTTAAAATCTTTACAGCCCTTTCACACATTTATTTTGAATATTGAATTTCGAATAACGAATTTCGAATGATGAAGTACGATCAATCGACATTCTAAATTCAACATTCATTATTCGATATTATTTAAATCCCTATTTATGAAAATCACCTTTTACGGCCATGCCTCGTTCGAAATAGAAACAGGCGGCAAAAAGTTATTGTTCGATCCTTTTATCTCGCATAACCAACTGGCAAAGGCCATTGATGTAAACAGCCTGAAGCCGGATTATATCCTGCTTTCGCACGGCCACGGGGACCATATGGCCGACCTGGAAACGATCCAGAAAAACAGCGGCGCCAAAGTGATCTGCATTGCGGATATCGCGGGCTGGCTGGGCAACAAGGGGATTACCAACGTACATGCGATGAACTTTGGCGGAGGGTTTAACTTCGACTTTGGCCGCGTAAAAATGGTTTATGCCCTGCACTCCAGTTCCATGCCCGATGGCGCTTACGGCGGCAACCCGGCAGGCTTTGTTATATATGCCGAGGGGAAAAAGATATATTTTGCCGGAGATACCGCGCTTACTTACGATATGAAGCTGCTTGCCGATGAAAACCTGGACCTGGCTATTTTACCCATTGGCGATAACTATACCATGGGCGCCGATGATGCCATTAAAGCCTGCGGGTTTATCGGCTGCAAAAATGTGATCGGTATGCATTATGATACTTTCCCGGTTATTGTGATTGACAAGGCGGAAGTAAAACAAAAATTTGAAAAGGCGGGCATCAATTTAACCTTGCTGGAGATTGGCGCGGGCAAAGAATTGTAAACGGTAATCAACAGGTAAAAGAAAAAGCCCCGGAAATTGCGGGGCTTTTTCTTTTACCTGTTGAATTGCTTCACCTGGGTAGTGTCTTTTTTCTTTTTCTTCATGGTATCCGTTTTGGATTTTTTCTTTTTGGTAGTGTCGGTCTGCATCGAAGATTTAACCGTGTTGACATTGCTGTGCGCGTAAACACTTCCGAACGAGATCGCTGCTAAAGCAATCATACAAAATAGTTTTTTCATTTTTTTTTGAATTTGATTTAACTAATGCTGATTAACTATTATTTAATTAGAATAACGTTAGAAAACAACTATTTCGCATAATGATTGTTTTTATAATCTATAAATAAATTTTAATTTTCAGCAAGGCTCCTGGCAGACAGGGCGTTTAAGTGTATTTTAATTTTTAATGAATAACGATATTCCATCAAATACCACTCAAAACGCATAAAAAATGCCCCGGCGTTTGGCGGAGCATGTTCATTTAATGGGAAAGAAAAAGCAAATCAGTGTCCGTGATTCGTCGTATCCTTCATTTTGGTTTTTACTTTCATGTGATGGCCCTTGGTCTTTCTTTTGTAGGTGTGATGAGCCATTTTGGTTTTAACCTTTGTCGTGTCCGACTGCTGGTTCATGGGGATTGCCGCTGATGCGATGCCCAGACTGATCGCTGCTAATGCGATCAAACTTAATGCCTTTTTCATAGTTTGGATGTTTATTTTATTGATAAACCAAGCCATCCAAAAAATGTTTTTGCAAGTTCCGGCTATCAGATCACGGTACCGTTCGGAATGATCGCACGTTTCTTCACAATCACAATTCCGTCCTGTACGGTATAGGTTTCATAGTCGCCGTTTGGCAGGGTTTCGCCGACGTTTATTTTCACATCGTCGCCGATACGGGTATTCTTATCGATAATAGCGTTTCGGATGTGGCAGTTGTCGCCGATACCCATAAACGGCGAATGGCTCAGGTGCGATTCTTCGATCTGGTTGAGCGTTTCGTAGTTGTCGCTGCCCATTACGTAGCAATTTTCAATTACTGTACCGAAACCGATCCGGGTACGTATGCCGATAATAGAGCGCGTGATATGACTGGCATTAATGATACAACCATCGGCAATAATGGCCCTGTCAACCTGCGTACCCGACATTTTTGACGGCGGCAGCATCCTGGCGCGGGTGTATATCGGGTTTTTATCAAACAAGTTAAATTGGGGGATATCATCCGTAAGGCCCAGGTTTGCTTCAAAAAAGGATGGTATGGTACCGATGTCAGTCCAGTACCCTTCATATTGATAGCTCAATACCCTTTGATTGGCGATTGACTGCGGAATGATCTCTTTGCCGAAATCGGTTTTGTCATTTCCTTCCAAAAGATCATAAAGCATATTTTTGTTAAACAGGTAAATACCCATCGAGGCCAGGTAATAGCGGCCTTCGGCCTTCATCTGGGGGCTTACTTCTGAAACCCAGTTTTCAAACCCGCTTTTAGGTTTTTCGATAAATGAAGTGATCCAATTTTCTTCATTGGTTTTCATGATGCCAAATCCGGGTACATCATTAACGTGTACGGGTATAGTGGCAATGGATATATCGGCATTAACATCGATATGTTTTTGGATCATATCCTCAAAATCCATCTGGTAAAGCTGGTCGCCCGACAGAATGAGCACATAATCAAACTCATGCACCTCCAGGTGTTTAAAGCTCTGTCTCACGGCATCGGCAGTTCCCTGGAACCAGGAAACGTTGGAAGGCGTTTGTTCTGCAGCCAAAATATCCACAAAAGCTTCGCTGAAGTTGCTGAAATGGTAGGTGTTTTTGATGTGCTTGTTCAGCGATGCCGAGTTAAATTGCGTTAGCACGTATATCCGGTGAATGCCCGAATGCAGGCAGTTGGAAATAGGTATATCAACCAAACGGTATTTGCCGGCTATTGGCACTGCCGGTTTTGAACGTGTTGCGGTTAACGGTGATAACCGGCTGCCCTGGCCGCCGCCAAGTACAATGCAAATCACTTTTGAGGTCATGTTGTTTGAGTTAAGCTTTCGTAAAGAGTTATATATTCCTTCGCCGACCGGTCCCACGAAAAGTCGAGCGCCATCATTAATTTTTGCAGGTGCTGCAAATGCTGCGTGTTGCCGTATAGTTTTACAGCCCTGGTGACAGAGTGGCAAATATCTTCCACGCTGGCGTGATTAAAGCAAATACCATACCCGCCTTCGTCGCCAAAATCAATCACCGTATCGCGCAGGCCGCCTGTGCGCCTTACAACAGGGCAGGTGCCATAGCGTAAGGCATACAGTTGATTAAGCCCGCAGGGTTCCACGCGCGAAGGCATCAGCAAAAAGTCGGCGCCTGCGTAGATCAGGTGTGCCAGCGTTTCGTCATAGCCGATAAACACGTTGCATTGCTCGGGGTAAAAGTCTTTCAATTCAACCAGCTCCCTTTCCACGTCCTTTTCTCCCGCGCCTAAAAGCAGGAAATTAAAGCCATTGGGATGCTCGTTAAAGCTTTCTTCCATGGCAGTTGCGAGCAGGTCGGCCCCTTTTTCGCCAACCAGCCGGCCGATAAAAGCGATCAGCGGCCGATCGGCTGCAAGTGTAAAACGTTCGCAAAGCGCCGCTTTATTGGCGTATTTTCCGGCAGTTATTTGCTTGATCGAGAATTTATTGGGGATCATCGGATCCTTTTTAGGGTCCCAAATTTCCGTGTCGATGCCATTGATAATGCCCTGCCCTTTGGCTCCCTCCAGGTGAAACAAAAATTCCAGCCCGTTGGAGTTTATGGAGAGTTCGGTCAGATAGGTTGGCGACACCGTAGTATAGCGCCAGCAGCATTTCACCGCAGCTGCCAGCGGATTAATAGAACCGCCCCAATCCAGCAAGCCTGTTTTTGACAGATCGATCTCGGGCAGGTACGATAATTTATCCCAACCGAACGAGCCGTGATACTGCCCGTTATGGATGGTGAGCACCGTGGGCGTGTTGGCCAGCCGGGTATAAAGCCGCGAGTGCTGCAATAAAAACGGCACCAGGCCCGAATGATGATCATGGCAATGGATCAGGTCGGGGGATTGCTGCGAATAGCTGATCCAATCCAAAAAAGCGATCTGGAAAGCAATGAACTGTTCGGTTTCATCGGGGTATTGGTAAACTTCTACCCGGTCAATCAGGCCGGGAATTCTCACCAAATACAGTTCAAACCCAAGCTTATCGGTTTTTTCCTTTAGTATCTCGAAATAGAGCCGGCGTGTGCCCAATAACGTCGATGCCCGGAAAACAATGTCGAACTCATTTTCCTGTACAAATTTCCGATTATAATAAGGCATCACAACAGCCGCCTGCAGCCCGGCTAAAACCTGGTATTTGGGCAATGCCCCCACAACGTCGGCAAGGCCGCCCACTTTGGCAACAGGATAACACTCGGCGCTCAGGTGAAAAATTCTCATAGGGTTTATTAATTGCTCAAGTTAAGCAAAAGAATTACTCAAATAAACAAATGCTTATGGATAATATGTTTGAAAAAATAATTTTTGTTAATTGTGTAGCATCAGCGAGGGTTCATTTGCATAATGAAAGCCGGAAGGGGCTTTTATTAAGAAATATTCATAAAAACGGCTATTTTATGAATGGATATTATTGAAATGATAATCAGGAAAAACTAATGAGCAATCAAAATACGATATTGCAGGACAATAGCGCAGATTTCAAAATGCCTGCCTCTTCATACGTCTGCTCATACACCCCAGATGAATTAAGCGTAAGCAGCGTCGTTTTTTTATTTTCCGGGTCGATAAGGAAATATTCCTTTACACCAGCTTTTTCATACAGCGACAGTTTACGTTGGGTATCATAGGAGCGACTGGTTGAAATAATCTCGATAACAACATCGGGAACGCCATGAACACCGTTTTTTTGAATGATGTCTTTTCTCTCACTTAGAACGATGAATAGATCAGGTTGTACTACCGATTGTAGCTGCTCAAAATAAACATCGAATGGTGCTGCGCATAATTCTCCAATGGGGTTTTCATTTAAAAATTGAAATAACTGAGCAGTAAGCCGGATCAATAGTGATTGATGTTCCCGGGATGGTGAAGGCGCCGTAATTAGTTCGTTAAAGATAACCTCGCACCGTGTACCTTCAGGCAGCATTCGGTACACATCAATCGCCGTCGAAGGTATCTCAGATATAACATTTTTATATTTATGTTGATCGCTCATTGCTTTCCAATCGCCGTATCACAAATATAACTTATTTCAAACCAAAAAGTTGCAACCAACTTATTCAACTTAATCAACTCAATCCAACCCATTCAACCAACCAATCAATGCGCCTCCAGCCAGTTCACGCCTGTCCCTATCTCCACTAAAATCGGTACCGTAGTCTTTATCGCGTTTTTCATGTTCTCAACAATGATCGGCTTTACAATTTCCACTTCATTATGCGGCACGTCAAAAACCAATTCGTCATGCACCTGCATGGTCATACGGGCATCCAGGTTGCGGGCCTTAAATTCTTTATGAATTTTTATCATCGCGATCTTGATCATATCCGCCGCCGAGCCCTGGATCGGCGCATTAATGGCGTTTCGTTCAGCAAAACCGCGCACCGTTGCGTTGGCGGAGTTAATGTCGCGCAAATATCTGCGGCGGCCCATCAGCGTGCACACAAAGCCGTTTTCGCGTGCAAAGTTCATGGTATCGGCCATATATTGTTTAATGCCGGGGTATTGGGCAAAATAATTGTCGATGATCTCAGCGGCTTCTTTACGCGGTATGCCCAGGCTTTGTGATAACCCAAAAGCCGACTGCCCGTAAATAATACCAAAATTAACTGCCTTAGCGTTGCGGCGCTGGTCGCTGCTTACCTGGTCAAGGGCAACGCCGTACACATTGGCGGCCGTCGCGGTGTGAATGTCGAGATTTTGCACAAAGGCGTCGGTCATATTCGGGTCCTTGCTGATCTCAGCAATAATGCGCAATTCTATCTGCGAGTAATCCGCAGAGACGATGGTATGGCCCTCATCCCGCGGAATAAACGCTTTCCTTACTTCTCTGCCCCGCTCGGTGCGGATGGGTATATTTTGCAGGTTAGGGTTAACGGAGCTTAAGCGCCCTGTAGCGGCTACCGCCTGGTTGTACGATGTGTGCACACGCCCGGTCTTTTTGTTCACCATGGTGGGCAGCGCATCCACATAGGTAGATTTTAGTTTTTGCAGCTGGCGGAAATCAAGTATATCTCTTACAATATCGCTTTTGGCTGCTAAGGACATCAGCACATCCTCGCCGGTTTGGTACTGGCCCGTCTTGGTTTTTTTGGCCTTAGGGTCAAGCATCAGCTTTTCAAAAAGCACTTCGCCCAGTTGTTTCGGCGATGCAATATTGAAACGCACGCCTGCTTTTTCGTAAACTATTTTCTCGTACCGGGCAATATCTTTCTCCAGTTCTTTCGAAAATTCCCTCAGCGTTTCGTGGTCGATCTTTACGCCCTCAAACTCCATATCCGCCAGCACGTAGATCAGCGGGTTTTCAATCTCGTGGATCAGCTTTTCGCTTTCCACTTCCTTCAGTTTCGGTTCGAATACTGTTTTTAGCTGCAAAGTGATGTCGGCATCCTCGGCGGCGTATTCTTTTATTTTCTCTATCTCCACGTCGCGCATGCTGCCCTGACCTTTGCCTTTCGGGCCGATCAGCTCGGTAATAGAAACCGGTTTGTACGCCAAATAATTCTCCGAAAGCACATCCATATTATGCCGCGTGTCGGGGTCTATCACGTAGTGTGCCATCATGGTATCAAACAGGTCGCCCCGCATCTGCACGTCGTACCATTTCAGCATCAGGATGTCGTACTTGATATTCTGGCCTATCTTGCCGATAGCCGGGTTTTCCATCACCTCCCTGAATTCGTTCACAATGGCCTTTGTTGCTTCCTGGTCTTCGGGCACCGGCACATACCAGGCCTCGCCGGGTTTTACGGCAAATGATAAACCCACCAGCTCGCAGTCGTTGGCATCCGTGCCCGTAGTTTCCGTATCAAAACAAAAGCTTTTTTGCTGCGCGAGGATATCGATGAGCGCTTTCCGTTTTTCAACCGTATCCGCCAAATGATATTCATGCGGAACAGTATTTATATTTTTAGAAGGTGTGGTAAATTCAGGCTCGGCGATATCCTGTACTTCCAGGGTCATGGTCGTCCGACCGGTAGCAACAGGATCGCCGAACAGGTCCGTTTGAACGCCTACCGACTTAATTTCCGTAATGCTGAAATCGTCGCCAAAAACACGTTTGCCCAGCGTACGGAATTCCAACTCCGCAAAAAGCGGTTCCAGCAGATCTTTGCTTGGCGCACACATTTCCAGGCCAGCTTCATCCAGTTCAACCGGGGCATTCAGGTTAATGGTGGCCAGTCTTTTAGAGAGTAAACCCTGTTCGGCATATTGTCTTACATTTTCCTGCAGTTTGCCTTTCAATTCGTCGGCGTGTTCAATTATTCCTTCCACCGAGTCATATTGTTTGATCAGCGATTTGGCCGTTTTTTCGCCGATGCCCGGAATGCCTGGGATATTATCCACTGCATCGCCCCACAGGCCCAATATGTCAATTACCTGCTCAACGCGCTCAACCTCCCATTTGGCCAGCACTTCTTTCACCCCCAAAATTTCCATTTCATTACCCAGGCGGGCAGGTTTATAAATGAATATCTTATCGGATACCAACTGCGCAAAATCCTTATCAGGCGTCATGCAAAACACATTGTAGCCTTTTGCCTCGGCTTTTTTGGCCAGCGTGCCGATAATATCGTCCGCCTCGTAGCCATCCGAAGTAATCACGGGGATATTAAAACCAAGGATCACCTTGAAAATATAGGGAAGGGCTGTCGACAGATCCTCCGGCATAGCTTCGCGATGCGCTTTGTAATCGGCAAAATCCACGTGACGTTCAGTCGGCGCTTCGGTATCAAATACCACGGCCATGTGGGTAGGGTTTTCCTTCCGGATCACCTCCAGCAGCGTATTGGTAAACCCCAATACCGCGGAAGTGTTTAACCCGCCCGAGGTAAAGCGCGGCGTTTTACTTAAAGCAAAATGAGCCCGGTAAATCAGGGCCATGCCGTCTAACAAAAATAACTTCTTATTCATAATTTTTAATTACGCGAATTACACGAATTATATCGAATTATCACAAAAGAAAGTTGACACGAATCAGACGGATTAAGATGTGTTTTAAATGGAGGCCGGGCACAAGAAAGATAGCGCTTAAATCTGCTTTCGTTAATTCGTGAAATTCGTCCCCATTCGTGAAATTCGTGTCAATTTATTTAAAACTGCAATCAGGCAAATGATCATTCACCATCCCCGTAGCCTGCATATGCGCATAACAAATGGTGGTGCCGAAGAATTTAAAACCACGCTTTTTCATATCCTTACTAATAGCATCGGAAATAGGCGTGCTGGCCGGGATTTTTTCGCTGAAATTATTGATAGATTTTCCCTCAGGCATAAAGCTGTACAGGTATTTATCGAATGATCCGAACTCCTTTTGTATGTCGATAAAGAGTTTTGCATTGCTGATGGCCGAAGTGATCTTGCCGCGATTGCGGATGATACTGGCGTCCTGCATCAGGCGTTCCACATCTGCATCAGTAAAAGCCGCCACTTTCTCCACGTCAAAATCAGCAAAAGCGTTGCGATAACCTTCGCGACGGCGTAAAATGGTTATCCAGCTTAAGCCAGCCTGGGCCGATTCCAGCACCAGGAATTCAAACAGCTTTTTATCATCATGCATGGGTTTGCCCCATTCCTCGTCGTGATATTTAATGTAAAGTTCATCTTTGCCGCACCAGGAGCAGCGCTTTAAGTCTTGAGTTGACATGGTTTATAATTAATATAAGTCATGTCATTGCGAGGAGGAACGACGAAGCAAACTCTTCGCCAATGCATTGGCGTCAATGTCTGGCGACGAGGTTGCTTCGCTGCGCTCGCAATGACAAGTCGGGTTTTGTCTATTACAATTCTACAAAAAATTTACTGTGCGTTCAACTCGTCCCAATATTCAACAGCCCTACGGTAATGCGGAATAACAATCGATCCGCCTACCAAATTGGCGATCATAAATACCTCGTTCATTTCATCATAGGTTACACCCGCTTCGTGGCATTTGCCCAAATGATATTTAATGCAATCGTCGCAGCGCAGCACCATCGAGGCCACCAGGCCCAGCATCTCTTTCGTTTTTACATCCAGGGCGCCATCAGCATAGGTGGTGGTATCCAGCGCAAAAAAACGTTTGATATTGGTATTGGCGGTTTCCATTATCCTGCCGTTCATTTTGGTACGGTAGGATTCAAATTCTTCTATTAATGACATGGATCAATTAGTGAATTAGTGATTTAATGATTATCATTGAGTGTTCAAAAGTAACTTATTCAACTCACTCAACTCGATCACCATGGAATCTTTATCCCCCAACATCTTTGTGGAAAGCATGAGCGAAACGATCAGTTTCTACAAGTCGATAGGCTTTGCCGTAGCCATGTCTGTGCCGCCGGAAGGAGACGATTTGGTTTGGGCAATGATGACCAACGGCGCCGTTACCTTTATGTTTCAAACGTTTGCAAGTTTGGGGGATGAGTTGCCGCAGATCAGCCGGAATAATGGAGGGTCATTGCTGTTTTACATCAACATTAAGGGTATCCGTAAGTTTTTTGAAGACGTGAAGGACAAAGTGACCGTGTTGAAGGGGCTTGAAAAAACATTTTATGGCGCAACCGAGTTTTCGATACTTGATAACAATAATTATGTATTAACCTTTGCGGAGGACGAATAGATCCCGTTCAATATTTAAATGATAACTTTTAAACGACTCGACCACGTGCAAATCTCTATCCCTAAGGGAACGGAAGACCAGGCAAGGGCATTTTACACCGGTATTTTGGGCTTAAAAGAAATCCCGAAGCCGGCATCGCTGGTGCCAAACGGCGGCTTGTGGTACCAGGTGGCCGACGTGGAATTGCACCTGGGCATAGAGCCGGAAATTATTACGCGCCGCCATCCGGCCTTTGAGATAACAGATGTGGCCGCGGCGCGTGCGCTGCTGCAGGACAAGGTTAAAATTGTGGAAGAGCCTTTTATTCCCGGCCGTACCCGGTTTGCCTTTATCGATCCCTTTGGAAACAAGATTGAATTATTACAAATGCTTGATTAGCAGTAAATATTATTATATTTAAGCCGGTAATTTAAAGCTTAAAGGATATATGAAATTTATTTCCCCTAAAATTCATGGATTGATCGATTACCTGGTAGTGATTTTTCTGCTCGCTTCGCCTTGCATCTTCGGGTTTACCGGCCTGGTGGCTGTTTTTACCTACGCGCTGGGCGCTGTTCATTTATTGCTGACCGCGGCAACCAACTATCCACTAGGAATAGTTAAGATCATTCCCGTTAGCCTGCATGCAACCGTTGAGGTTTTGGTGGGTATTGTCCTTATCGTACTGGCCTATACCCTTTTTAACGACAATGCCGGGGGTAGTAAGCTATATTATGTAATATTTGGCACAGTGATCCTGTTAACCTGGCTGGTCACCGATTATGTCGGCGCACACCGTCCCAGCGGGCAAAATTTATAAAGCCAACTCCACCGATGGGTCCCAAAACAGGGTTTTAAAATCCTGCACCCGGTCGTCCATAACTTCAATGCCTTCACTTTCCAGCATTTGCTGCATGGTGCTGCCACCAAAATGGAACTTTGCCGTTAAAACGCCTGCGCGGTTTACCACCCTGTGTGCCGGAACCGGCGGATAAGCCCTGCCGCAAGCCTGCATGGCCCAACCCACCATCCTTGATGAGCCTTTTGTTCCTAAATAATTTGCGACGGCGCCATACGAGGTTACCCGCCCCGCAGGTATCAGCCGCACCACCTCGTACACCCGTTCAAAAAAGTTATCCTCTGCCATTTTTTCTATCAAAAATAAACTCCGCCATACAGGCCCTCAGGACTGGCCGGGAGGGATAAAAGAAAATTTAAGGTAATTAATATTCTTATTGGTTCGCAGGTATTTTTTTTCGTAGTAAGTTTTGATGGACAGCACTTCGTCGGCAAACGATGAATGATACAAGTCTTCTGTTTTGATGTGGAGCGCCATGCCGATTTCCGCTATTTTTTCGGCAGTGTAAGCGTGGAGTCCGTCATTGTCTGTTTTCAGGTTGATATAGCCGCCTTGTTTTAAAATCGGCTTATATTTCTCCAAAAAACGGGGCGAGGTGAGCCTTTTCTTTTCGCGGCTCACCTGGGGCTGAGGGTCGGGGAAGGTGATCCATATTTCATCCACTTCGCCCGGGCCGAAGTAGTCGGTGATGTTCTCTATTTGTATACGTAAAAAGCCAATGTTATTTACGCCATCTTCCAGCGCTGTTTTAGCGCCCCGCCAAATGCGGTTGCCTTTATAGTCAATACCGATAAAATTTTTTCCGGGAAACAGGCGCGCCAGGTTAACGGAATATTCGCCCTTGCCGCAGGCCAGTTCCAGCACCAGGGGGTTATCGTTCTTGAAAAAATCAACGGCCCACCGGCCTTTATAGGGTTTACCGGCAGCCAGCTGCACTACATTGCTAAACGTTTCAACCTCGGCAAAGCGCCTTAATTTATCTTTTCCCACACAAAATTAAAAGCGCAAAAATAGGAGTTTATGGTACTAATAATAAACCGTTTTTTGCGATAATTGCTTTTAGATAAATGTTATGGCGAAAAAGAAAAAAGGTAAGGTTATTCAATTAAAGCCGGCCTATCAAAGCCCCGAAAACTATGTAAAAACACAGGCGAGGCAGTTGCCGGTGATTGAATGTTGGATAAGCCGGGAATGGCAGGATAACGGGATTTCGAACGTTATTGTGGCCCGCGGCCATAAAAACGGTAACGTAACAGCAGGAATTTACCTGGTTGATACTTATTGCCTTGGTGTAAAGGACGCCAGTTATGAATTTAACCTGGTGCCGGCTGAGTATAAATTTCTGAAAAATCATGCAGGCGACATTGAACCTTGCGAGTATGCTATTGCACATAATATTATTTATGGCGCAATAGCCTTTGCCGAAGACTATGGGTTTAAACCGTATAAAGATTTTGCTATTGCTCAATATATTCTTGAAGAGGACGACGACAATGTGGAATTGATGGAACTTGAATTTGGTTTCGAAGGCCAGCCATACTATTTCAGGGGCCCGTATGACGATGACACCAAAGTGAATCAAATCCGGAACACACTGATGCGCACGGCTGGCGAAGGCAATTTTACGATAATTGAAGACGTGGACGGTGATGACAACTGGGACGACGATGAGTTGGAAGACTATAGTGATGACGAGTTTGACGATGAGGAGGATGACCCTGATGACCAGGAGGAAATGTTTGAGGAGTTAATGCACACTGTAAAACCTGTAAACAAAGTATACGAAAAAGCCTGCAGAACGCCGGAAGCCCATGCGATGTTGAAATCATCGCCGATTGGACGGGGCTACAGGTTGACGGAAAAACCAGTTGGTAACCAATATGACCTTTTTGCGGACCCGACTGAAGAAAAGCTATATGGCGAATTAAGAATCTCGTTTGAGAACGGCGAATTTGAAGAGACCATTGCGGAATTACAAAAAGCGATCACCACCTACCCGGAAAGTGCACGTTTTTACAATTTGCTGCAGGCTTGTTATCTTTTTGACGGACAGAGGGAAAAATCAAACGAACTGACTTTAGAGATGATAAAAAAATTTCCGGATTACCTGTTTGCACTCGTGCCCTACGCTAACTTACTGGTCGACGAGGATAAGCCGGAGGAAGCGCTTGCGTCTTTTAAAGGCAACACCGACCTGGACCAGCTTTATCCCGGGCGCAAACAATTTAACCGGCACGAAGCGGCAATTTATTTTGCAACCATGTGCCGGTGCCATGTTGCTTTGGGTGATATTGATAAGGCCGATCTGTACATGAATGCCATATTTAAAAAAGATCTCCAGCACGTGCCCCATCAAACACTCGTAAATAAAGCATTGATGGAACTGTGCAACGCCAAAATAATCAGGATAAAAACGAAGATCGGCTGGGAATAGCGATCGGGTGGTTTGGCAAACAGAAATCCCCTATCTTTATCATAAAAAAGTCCGGCCTATGAAACCTCCTTTTAATATATCGCTCTGCGTTAGTTTGGTATTTGCCTTGGTTTTAACCGCTCAAAGCAAACCCGGCAAAATAACCGGCAATCCCCCATCAAAAGATCTTCCCCGCATAGCCATCTGCGGGCTAGGCATCGAATCAAGCACCTTTTCGCCGGCATTGACGGAAGAACCTGCCTTCCATGCTAAATATAATGACGACGTTTTCACTACATACCCGTTTTTATCTATCGATTCGCCGTTAAGGCATAGGGTAGCCTGGATACCGACGCTGGTGGGCCATGCCCTGCCCGGCGGAACGGTTACAAGGGCCGCCTATGAATCGTTGGTAAAACAAACCCTGGATATGCTGCAAAAGAATTTGCCTTATGATGGCTTGTATTTCGATATTCACGGCGCGATGAGTGTAGTTGGGCTGGACGACCCTGAAGGTGATTTTATGCAGCGGATACGGAAGGTTGTCGGCACAAAAACCATTATTTCGACTTCGATGGACCTCCATGGAAACGTATCCTGGCGATTGGCCGAAAACACCGACCTGATCACCTGTTATCGCCTGGCGCCGCACGAAGATGCCATGGCGACCAAAAAGCGAGCCGTTGAAAATTTGATCAACCGGATTGAAAGCGGCAAGGGCAAACCGCAGTACAAAGCCTATATTAAAGTGCCCATTTTACTGCCCGGCGAAAAAACCAGCACCCGCATCGAGCCCGCAAAAAGCGTTTACGCGGCAGTAGCACCGGCTTCGGTTCAACCCGGCGTGGTCGATGCCGCTATTTGGGTAGGCTATGCCTGGGCCGACGAACCGCGCAACCATGCCGTCGTAATGGTGTCCGGCGACGATAAAGACAAGGTAACCTCATCTGCCGAACGTTTGGCAAAAGGCTTTTGGGATGCCCGGGCGGGTTTCAAATTTGTGTCGCCAACAGGCACGCTTGCCGAATGCCTGGATAAAGCAATAGCCAGTACGAAGCATCCTTTTTTTATCAGCGATTCGGGCGATAATCCAACGGCGGGAGGCGCAGGTGATGTTACCTGGACACTGCAGGAAATATTGAAGCGGCCGGAGTTTAAAACAGAGCATGGCCCGTCATTGATCTATGCCTCTATCCCCGGTCCCGACCTGGTTGGTAAAGCCGAAGCGGCAGGCGTGGGCAATATGGTCGATGGCTATGCCGGCGCAAACGTTGACGCACGCTTTGCGCCGCCGGTACATATCGCTGGTAAAGTGGAATCCATTTTTAAAGGCGACGTGGATGCTGAAGTTGAGGTGGCCATAAAAGTAGGCAGCGTACACGTTATCGTCACCAAAAAACGCAAGCCATACCACCATGAGCATGATTTTACCGCCCTTGGCCTAAACCCGCGCAAAGCAGATATTGTTGTTGTAAAGATAGGATACCTGGAGCCGGAATTATACAACATGCGGGCCGACTGGATAATGGCCATCACCCCCGGCGGGGTGGACCAGGGAATAGAGCAACTGCCTTATAAACGAATAGAGCGGCCCATGTTCCCGTTTGATAAAGATATGGCTGAACCTGATCTTTCGGCAAAGCTGGTGCCATTGTCGGATAAATTGTAATGTTTTCAGAACCTGAACCTGTCGTAAGAGACGCGATGCATCGCGTCTCTCTAAGCGGGGACGTTGCATAAACAATCGGCAGAACCTCACTACCAAATTTTTACTCTTTTATCCGGATCTAACCACATTTTATCGCCTTTTTTAATGTGGAAAGCTTCATAAAATTCAGGCACATCGGTAAACGGCCCGTTCACGCGCATAAATCCCGGCGCGTGCTCGTTGGTTAGTATCTGGCTCGACAGGGCTTCTTTCCGGTCTTGTCCCAGCCACCCCAATGCATAGCCAAGGAAAAAACGTTGAATGGGCGTCAATCCGTTGATCGGTTTTCCCTCTTTATACTGTTCAGTTTTTTCAAATGCGGTTAAACCGATCACTATGCCGCCCAGGTCGGCGATGTTTTCGCCCAGCGTGGCTTTGCCGTTCACATGCAGGCCGTATATGCTGTACGTGTTAAACTGATCGATCAGCATCTGCGCGCGCTGTGTAAATTTAACCGAATCCTGCGGCGACCACCAGCCTTTTAAATTGCCTTTAGCGTCGAATTGCCTCCCCTCATCGTCAAAGCCATGGGTCATTTCGTGTCCGATTGTCGAGGCCGCAGCATAACCGTAAACAACCGCGTCGTCCATATCTTCATCCTTCACCCCCGGCACCAGGAACTGCGCCGCCGGTAACACGATCTCGTTATTCGATGGGTTATAATAAGCATTATACGTTTGCGGCGTGATATCCCACTCGGTGCGGTCAACCGGTTTGCCCAGCTTGTTTGCCTCAAAACGATGCCAAAAGTTATTGGCGCGCATCACATTCAGGCAGTATGGCCCCTTGTCGATCATCAGCGACGAAAAATCCTTCCAATGGTCGGGGTATCCCACCTTGGGCATCACTTTCGATAACTTATAATACGCTTTTTGTTTGGTTTGATCGCTCATCCAGTCCAGTTTTTCAATATGCTCTTTAAAGCTGGCGCGCATGGCTTCCACCAAATCCACATAACGCTGTTTTGTTTTTTCAGAGAAATACTCTTTAACGAACAGTTGCCCAAGCACCTCGCCCATCAGGCCGTTTTCATTATCGATCACGCGCTTCCAGCGTGGCAGCTGCGCTTGGCTGCCGTACAGCACCGTGCCATAAAACCTAAAATTCTCCTGGTCGAAAGGTTTGCTCAGGCATGAACTGAAAGCGGTCACCAGGTTTTTCAGGAGGTAGTTTTTCCAGTCATCGATGGTATAAATGCTCAGTGCTTTATTCAAAGCCCGGTAATATTCCGGCTGGCCTACAATTACCGTATCAACGTTTTTATAATCCATCTCATCAAAGGCCCTTGCCCAGTTGATAGCCGGCGTTAGTTTGCTTAATCCCGCCAGGGGCATTTTATTGTAATTATGGTAGGGGTCGCGCAGGTCCTGCAGCTTCCGGGAACTGTCCGCCAAAAATTGCTCAAGGCTATAAGTCTTTTGGGTGGCCGCTATAGCCTGATCACTATTCAGGCCCGACAGTTTGTAAACGATGGGCAAGTGGGTTTTTTGGTAGTCTGTACGGATGGCCACGCTATGCTCATCGGTATTAAAATAATAGTCGCGGTTAGGCAGGCCAATCCCGCCCTGGTACAGTTGCAAAAGATTTTTGTCGCTGTTTTTCGCATCCTGCCCAACACCCGCGGCAATCGGTGTTTCCACGCCGATGGTTTGCAGGTGGGCAAACTCATCAACCAGGCTATTGATATCCTTAACGGCTTCAATCCGGGCAATTTCGGGCTTCAGGGGGTCAAGGCCTTCCTTTTCAATGGCCGCAGTGTCCATCCCGCTGCGGTAAAAATCGCCAATCTTTTGGGTATTGGTACCTTTGGCGGCATCGGCTTTCTCCGCCTCCAGGTTTATTTTTTTCAGGCGATCACGCAATTCTTCCTCCACTACATTGCCAATCCCCCAGGCAGGATAGGCAGCGGGTATCGGATTTTTTTTAAGCCAGGCGCCGTTGGCATATTTAAAAAAATCGTCACCGGGTTTTACCGTTGTATCCAGATTTTTGAATACCGCGTCGTTTTCGGCATACGTTCTCGATTTGTCATTACATGAAGTGATCGTCAAAACACAAAGCGCGTTAAACAAAATAATCACCCAAAAACAGTTTTTTTTCATCTTTTTGATTTTTATGTAGATAAATAAATACAAGCCTTGTATGAAATAACAGACAGGATACAGCCGATGCAGGTTATTTATGCCAACCGGAAATCGTCCCAAAAAAAATTTATTAATTTATTTTCGTGGTTGCGTAAAAAACAACCTGCTTATTTTTAAACGCCCCGTCCGCTATGCCGCAGTGCGAAAGAACTGTTAATCTCAAAACACCTTTTTAAATTTAATATGCTTATAATCAACAATATAAACGCATTTTATCTTCGATACAAATTACACTATGCCTGCCATGCCCGTAAATGTAAAACTTTAAATTTATTTTTCGATGAGGGCTTCAACACTATTTTTTCAGTACAGGTTAGCGCTATTAATACCGCAAAAATAATTATGGCTTGACATTTGTTATTAAATCGGCAGCCCTGCATATAATCTGTGAAAAAGATAAAACATCTACCTGTGAAAAACTTTGTTTTTGAATTCTCAGACGCCCAGGCTGAGCTTTTTTGTTCTTTGTTTTGGGTTTAATCAATAGTTTAAATTAATTAGGGGAAAGGGAGCTTCGCAAAAGGCTCTCTTTTTTTTTGTCCACTTTTTACTATGCATGCATAATATTACCTTTGCAGCCAGATTTACCACCTATGCATTTTGAGCTCACCGAAGAACAGGAAATGATACGCCAGGCGGCGCGCGATTTTGCGCTGCACGAATTAAAGCCCGGCGTAATTGAACGCGACGAACACCAGAAATTCCCCGCTGAACAAGTAAAAAAAATGGGCGAGCTGGGCTTTTTGGGCATGATGGTAAGCCCGGAATATGGCGGCGCCGGCCTGGACGCCGTTTCTTACGTTTTGGTAATGGAGGAATTATCAAAAATCGATGCTTCCGCTTCGGTAGTGGTATCGGTAAACAATTCGCTGGTTTGTTACGGGCTTGAAAAGTACGGCACTGAAGAACAAAAGCAAAAATACCTTGTGCCGCTGGCTTCCGGTGAAAAGTTGGGCGCGTTTTGTTTATCAGAGCCTGAAGCCGGGTCGGACGCTACCTCCCAGAAAACCACCGCCATTGATATGGGCGACCATTATTTGCTGAACGGAGTAAAAAACTGGATCACTAACGGCGGCTCTGCCTCAACCTATTTGGTAATGGCACAAACCGACGCGGCAAAAAAGCATCATGGTATTAATACGCTGATCGTGGAGCGCGGCATGGAAGGTTTTACTGTCGGTCCAAAGGAAAATAAGCTTGGCATAAGGGGATCGGATACCCACTCCCTCATGTTCAGTGACGTAAAAGTACCTAAAGAAAACAGGATAGGCGAAGACGGCTTCGGGTTTAAATTTGCCATGACAACCCTGGATGGCGGACGTATCGGCATCGCTTCACAGGCCTTAGGCATTGCATCCGGCGCTTATGAGTTGGCGCTGAATTACTCCAAGGAGCGCAAGGCGTTCGGGGATTCGATATCGAAGCTACAAGCGATACAATTTAAGCTTGCCGATATGGCGACTGAAATCGAGTGCGCCCGTTTATTGTGCCTTAAGGCTGCCTGGCTGAAGGACCAGGGCCTGCCATACGGCCAGGCCAGCGCAATGGCCAAACTATATGCATCGGAAGTAGCGATGCGTACGGCGGTTGAAGCGGTGCAGATACATGGCGGCTATGGCTTTGTAAAAGAATACCACGTGGAAAGGCTGATGCGCGATGCCAAGATCACGCAGATATATGAAGGCACTTCCGAAATTCAAAGAATTGTCATATCGAGGGAAGTGTTGAAGTAATCGGGACATTTTTTGATAGTTTTGACACATGACTATCAAAGCAAAAGCTTTTATTACCGGGATATTGCTATGCGGCATTATTTCGGCATCGGCACAAACCAAACTCCAAACAGGCGTCTGGCGGGGCGTTTTAACAACATCCACCGGAAACGCACTGCCGTTCAACTTCGAAATAGAAAATATAAACGGCGTTCCGCGCCTGTATGTTATCAACGGCGCCGAACGGTTTAAAGTAACCGATGTTAAAACACGCGGCGATTCTGTTTTTATCCGTATGCCTTTGTTCGACTCGGAGTTTAAGCTGAAGCAAAGCGGCGGCGGTCTTTCGGGCCGATGGATAAAACATTTAGGGACGAAGGATGCGGTTATGCAGTTTGCAGCAAAACCCCACGTATCCTGGCGGTTTTTTGAGCAGGGTGGCATACCAAAGTTCAACATCGGCGGCCGCTGGTCGGCGGTTTTCGGCGAGAATCCGCACGCCGATACTACGGTGGGGGTATTCACCCAAAAAGGCAGCCATGTTACAGGGACCTTTTTAACCACCACCGGTGATTACCGTTTCCTGGACGGAACGGTAAGAGGCGACAGCCTTTATCTTTCCTGCTTTGACGGCGGGCATGCTTTTCTGTTCACCGCGAAAATTAATGATAACCACACCCTAACGGGGGGCAAGTATTTTTCAGGCTACGCCGGGCTGGACAGATGGCAGGCCGTTAGAAATAGTAAGGCCGAGCTGCCCGATGCCTATTCGCTTACCACATTGAAACCCGGCTATAATAAAATTGCTTTTACCTTTAAAGATCTCGATGGTAAACCCGTTTCGTTAAGCGGGCCGCGTTTTAAAAACAAGGTTGTCATACTTCAAATTATGGGTTCGTGGTGCCCTAATTGTATGGACGAAACCAATTTTTTCGTCAGCAGTTTCTACCCTGAATATCACCCTAAAGGCGTGGAGATCATCGGCCTGGCGTATGAGCGCACAACCGATTTCGCCAAATCGCAGCGCACGCTTAAACAGCTGAAGATGCATTTTAACGTACCCTATCCGCTGCTTATTACCGGCTATACCCCTTCAGCCGGCGACCCGCAAAAAAGCCTGCCCATGCTGGCTGATTTTAAAGGTTTCCCCACCACCATTATTATCGATAAAAAAGGAATTGTGCGCAGGATACATACCGGTTTCAACGGACCGGGTACAGGCGAGTATTACACGCAGTTCATAGCTGAATTTGATAAGCTGATCGGTAGCTTATTGGCGGAGTGATGTCGGGTTTTCGATTTTTAATGTGTTTAAAATTCCGAAATCGAACAACCGAAATCCGAAATCAAGACCTCTCCTCCCATATCGCGCACAAATGCAAAATCGTTTCCACCGCTTTTTCCATATCCTGTACCGATACCCATTCCTGCTTACCATGAAAAGCATGCTCGCCGGCAAAAATATTTGGGCAGGGTAAACCCATAAACGACAGGCGCGAACCATCCGTGCCACCGCGTATGCTGCACAGTTTGGGCTGCATACCGGCGCGTTTGATGGCTTCCAGGCCGTATTCAACAATTTCGGGATGCTTGTCCAGTACGCTTTTCATGTTACGGTACTGCGGCCTGGTTTGCAGATCGAACGATGAACCCGGAAAATTTTTCAAAACCTCAGTGGCTACCTTCCGGATCACATTGGCATGATGCTCCAGCATTTTGTCATCAAAATCACGGACGATAAAGTCGATAGCAGCCGTTTCTGCATGGCCTTCGATGGCGACCGGATGTACAAAACCCTGCATAAGTTCGGTTCCCTCGGGCGATAATTCGTAAGGTAAAGCTGCCACTATCAGCCCTGCAATCTTTATCGCACTTTCCATTTTGCCTTTTGCAAAACCAGGGTGCGCGCTCACCCCGTTGATCGTCAGCTTTGCGCCATCGGCTGAAAAAGTTTCGTTTTCCAGGTTTCCGGCACTTTCGCCGTCGATAGTATAGGCCGCATAAGCGCCTATCTTTGCGATATCCGCTTTATCCACACCCCTGCCTATCTCTTCGTCCGGTGTAAACAATATTTTTATGGTACCGTGCTTTATTTCGGGGCGGTGCATCAACTCGCAGCAGGCATCCATAATTTCGGCAACCCCGGCTTTATTATCCGCGCCAAGCAGTGTTGTCCCACTGGCGGTTATGATGTCGTTGCCCATTTGGTTTTTAAGGTCGGGGTGTTCGGCAAGCCTGATCACCTGGGCGGGGTCGTCCGGCAAAATCAAATCCTCACCCCGGTAATTTTTATGAACCACCGGCTTCACGCCAGTTCCGCTGCAATCAGGCGCGGTATCCATATGCGAACAAAAACATATTACCGGCACATCCTTTTTGCCGGTATTTGAAGGTATCGTCGCATATACATACCCGTATTCATCCAGGTGGGCATCGCTTACGCCCATGTTAAGTAATTCATCAACCAAAATTCTGCCCAGGTCTTTTTGCTTTTCGGTGGACGGGCAGGTAAGCGACGCTGGGTCTGATTGCGTATCAATTTTCACATAACGTAAAAAGCGCTCGCTCACCGTTAATTCTTTTGTAGTTGAAATAAATTTCATGGGTAATACGGGTAAATTTTATATTTTTGAAAAAGCTCCTAAAATTGTAAATATTGATCAACTTTTAGTATTGAAAAGGTATATTTTATTTTTTGCGGCGGCCCTGGTAGCAACCGCTGCTAAGGCGCAAAGCGGCTATAACTACCAGGAATGGGGTGTTGGGGCCGGCGCCTCGTACGAACGGGGTTATACCAACATCACCACTCAATTCAACCATCCGGCGTTTAACGTTAACCTGGTATACAATTACAACCCTTACTTACCCGTTGAAGCCGAGATACAGATAGGCCAATTATCAGGCGGCGGACTTGGGCCGGGCGGCACGCTTGCCCCAAAGCTTGACCCCTACGGCCGTTTTTATGTCAACAATTATAAAGCGCTGATTTTTCACGCTGATTTTCAACTCGGCGCCGGGATTGATTACAGCGACAGCTGGTTCCTGAATATTGTCAAGAATTTTTACGGAGGAACCGGTTTTGGCTTCATTTCAAACACCAATACGGTTCAGCGTACCAGCGTAGTCGATCCCACTTACACCTTTCCGGGCCACAGCAACAGCCTGGACCTGATGGTGCCGATACGGGTGGGTTACGAGTTTAAAATATTTGATAGTTACAACGAGCCGAGTTGGGCTATCGACATTGGCTATGTACATAGCTTTGCATTTGGCGAAGGGCTTGACGGCTACGACGACCCCTCGTCGAAATTTAAAAACAACGCGATCGACCAATACCGCCAGTTTACTATCCAATTTAAATATTATTTTGGCAGGGTGGTTTCGTTTAACAAATTGATCACCACTTTTAGGTAACACATTGAACCTGGAGGAACTTCGCGAATATTGCCTCGCAAAACCCGGTGTAACAGAGGGTTTGCCATTCGGCGAGGACACGCTGGTGTTTAAAGTTGGCGAAAAGCTGTTCCTGTTAACCAGTATCAGCCGCGGCAACCAGTTTAATGTAAAGTGCGATCCCGAATTGGCCGTTGAATTACGTGAGCGCCACCCGGAAGTAATTCCCGGCTATCACATGAATAAAAAGCTATGGAATACGGTGCAGATGGATGGCAATTTAACCTACAGGCAGCTTTGTGATATGATTGACCATTCGTACGCGCAGGTGGTTGCCGGGCTGCCAAAAAAGGCGCGCGAAAACCTGTAGAGACGCGATACATCGCGTCTCCCGCTGACAGGTAACCGTTCACTCATCAGCGCGCAAAAGACGCAAAATATTGCGTCTCTACCTCGGAAATCACGTTATATTTGCTCAAAACTGACCCTCATGAAAAAAATATTCTGGCTTGCGCTGCTTTGCATGGTTTTTCAGCTGGCAAATGCGCAGCTTACTCCTTTTGAGCAAAGCGCCGATAAAAATTATACCGCCACTTACAGCCAGATCGTCAGTTATTACCATCAGCTTGCGGCCAAATACCCTCAAATGAAACTGTTCAATATCGGCACCACTGATATTGGTAAACCTTTGACGTTAATAGTATTATCACGCGATAAGGTTTTTAGCCCGTCGCTGGTTAAACAACAGGGCAAAAGGGTATTGCTGATCAATAATGGCATTCATCCAGGTGAGCCGGAGGGTATAGACGCCAGCATGATGCTCACCCGCGACCTGCTCCAAAAAAATGCGCTGCCGAAGGACGTGGTGATCTGCATCATCGCGGTTTATAATATCGACGGCTGCCTTAACCGGGGACAGAGCCGTATCAACCAAAATGGCCCCCGTGCCTACGGTTTCAGGGGGAATTCGCGCAACCTGGACCTGAACCGCGACTTTATCAAATGCGACAGCCGCAATGCGCTGGCCTTTGAGCAAATATTAAACACCTGGAACCCGGAAATTTTCCTGGACAACCATACCAGCGACGGCGCCGATTACCAGTATGTGATGACGCTGATTGAAACACAAAAGGACAAGCAAAACCCTATTTTGGCTGATTATACCTCGAAAACGCTTTCGCCGGAATTGTACAGACGCATGAAGGCAAGCGGTTACGAAATGACACCTTATGTGGAGAGCGAAGACGCCAGCCCCGATTCGGGCATCGTGAGTTTTTTAGAAACGCCCCGCTTTGCAACCGGCTATACCGCCCAGCACAACATCATCAGCTATATTACCGAAACGCACATGCTGAAGCCGTTTGACAAGCGTGTTTATGCCACTTATGATTTTATGCAGGCCCTGATAGACATTAACCAGCGCGATGCTAAACTGATTGGCGACCTGAAACATAGGGCAGATGAGCAGGTATCGCGTCAGCAAACCTATGCGTTGAATTGGGAGCTGGACAAGGATCATTATGATACCCTGGTGTTTAAAGGCTACGCTGCCGGGCACAAGGCGAGCGGGGTGAGCGGCCTGCCACGCTTATATTACGACCGGAGCAAGCCTTACACCAAAACCATCAAATATTTCGATAATTACAAAACTTCATTAACCGTTGATAAACCGCTGGCCTACGTGATCCCACAGGCCTGGGGCAAAGTGATCGATCTTTTTAAGCTGAATAACGTGGCGATGCATCGCCTGACGCACGATACCACCCTAACCCTGCAGACGTATTATATAGGCGATTACAAAACCCCGCAGCGACCGTATGAAGGGCATTACCTGCACAGTAATGTAAAACTGAACCCGGTTAATATACCAATAAAGTTTTACCAGGGCGACTATGTGGTGTACACGGATCAGCACCTAAACCGCTACATCGTGGAAACGCTGGAACCGCAGGGTGTAGACTCCTTTTTTGCATGGAACTTTTTTGATTCGGTGTTGGGAGAGAAAGAATATTTTTCGGGCTATGTTTTTGAAGATGTGGCGGCCAATTTGTTAAAAAACGACCCGGACCTGAAGAAAAAGCTGGATGATGCAAAGGCTGCCGACCCAAAACTGGCCGGCAGCGCGGCGGCGCAGTTAAATTTTGTATACCGTAACTCGCCTTATTTCGAAAAAACATACCTTCGCTACCCAATCGGCAGACTGTTAAACCCTGCCAGGCTTGATCTGAAATGAACGACCTAATGGATTATCTCAGGATGGCGCCCGTAGCATCCTTCATCTTTGCATTTACTATAGCAACGTCCGTTTGGGCCTTTTACAACGATAATATTTACGAAAACCTGATCCTTCATCCCTACAGCGTTTCGCGCGGCCGGCGGGTGTATGCGCTTATTACAAGCGGTTTTATACACGCTGACGTAATGCACCTTGGCTTCAATATGATGTCGTACTTTTTCTTCGCGTTTCAGTTGGAAGCGGGAAACAAAGAACTCGGTTTTACAGGCCTGGGGCACTGGCAGTTCGGCGTACTGTATTTCGTCAGCCTGATTTTGAGCGATGTGCCCTCCGTTTACAAACACCGTAACGACAGCTGGTACCACAGCCTGGGGGCATCGGGGGCAGTAAGTGCCGTGATCTTCAGCTTCATCATGTTCAGCCCATTGGCCGGCATGGGGCTCATTATTTTGCCGGGGGTAAGCATCCCGGCCGTTTTGTTTGGGGCGTTATACCTTTTTTACTGCAATTACGCCTCGAAACATGCCAAAGATAATATTAACCACGACGCGCATTTTTTTGGAGCGCTCAGCGGCCTGCTCATCACCGTCGTCCTGTACCCACATTCTGTGCATGATTTTATCGAAAAGGTTAGCGCGGCAATTCATTCGCTGCTCCACTGATCCGCTTCCCGTCATCGTCAAACAAAAAGCTCATCGGCTTTTCAGGGTTTTTGATGATCTCGAAAAGCAGGTAGCCCCAGGGCTTCCAAAAGTTTTCGAGCACCTGCCCGTAGGTTTTGTTTATCCAGTCGTCAAACAGCGGTTTGCTGCTCATCCCCCGCAGGGGCATGGCCTCCACATAAATGTCATCGCCCACCTCCAGCACGTTGTATTCGGGCAGGCGGTTAAAAAGATAGGCTGAATAAAATACCCTGGCACAAAACTCTTCAAACTGCACGGGGTGCAATTTGTCCTCTCCTATCCTATCCAGCACCTCCTTATGATATAGCTTATTGACGCCGTTGTCCTGCAGGCAAATGATCAACCCAAAATCATTGATGCGCAGCGAAAAGGTGAGCGTATTGATCTCATCACGGTAATAGAATTCATCTATATTATTGTCGACTTCAAATAGAAAAATACTATAAGGCTTAAAATCTTCAAAAACAAGCGGTAAATTAATGCTTTGCAGCATCAGGTGCAGGTTGCTGAATTTATGGATGATGGATTGAGAAATATTAAACTCTTCGCCCTGTGCATGCTGCAGCCGGATGCCTGCCTGTATTTCGTTAAAGATGATGCCGTAAAGCAATTTGCCCGCCCATTGAAATAGTTTCAATCCGTCAAGCTCCTTCACTGCTGCGTAGCCGTTGGTAAACGCTTCGGCCACTTCTTTTTCAAGTGGCTCAAAAAATTCATCACGTAAGTCATTCGCGCAGGGCACTTTTATATCCTCATAATTCGCCCTATTCTCGTCCAGCATCTTGAAAGGCCGGCCGGCAAGACTATAGCGGTCGATAAGCCATTGCGGGAAAACCTGGATCTTTTCGTCACCGGATTTTAAAGCCTGCCCGGTTAAAAAGCAAGTGCTATTGCTGAAGTTAAATTTTTTAAACGGGTAATATATTTGCTGCAGCATGGCGGCAAAGATACACATCGAAATTTGAGGGAAAACTTTAGCTTTGAATTTAACATGAAACTGACTTACCAACCATTCGAGCTGCTGCTAAAGCACACGTTTACCATTGCTAAATTTTCGCGCACGTCGACGCCAATAATGCTGATACAGGTGGAGCATGGGGGGCAAATTGGTCACGGCGAAGCTTCGATGGTGCCGTACATGGGCGAAAGCTTTCAAAGCGCAACCGATTTTTTAAATAAAGTGGATGCCGGTGAATTCAAATACCCTTTTGATTTTGGGGCGATCATGGCTTACCTGGATGATATCGCCCCTGGTAACCCCGCGATAAAGGCCGGCATCGACATTGCCCTGCACGATCTTGATGGCAAGCTGCGGCAAAAACCCTGCTGGCAACTGTTGGGCAGCGACCCGGAAAAAATGCCGCTTACCAGCTACACCATCGGTATCGATACGCCGGAAATGATCATCCAAAAAGTAAAAGAGAATCCGGAGTGCAAGATCATTAAGGTGAAACTTGGCCGTGACAGCGACCGCGAACTGATCAACACCATCCGCTCGGTTACCGATCTGCCGCTTTTTGTGGATGCCAACCAGGGCTGGACCGACCTTGAGCAAAGCCTGGACCTGACCCACTGGCTGCACGAGCAGGGCGTATTATTGATAGAGCAGCCTATGCTAAAAACCGACCCGGACAGCAATGCATGGTTAACAGAACGCAGCCCCGTACCGATTATCGGGGATGAATCCGTTCAGCGACTGGCGGATGTAGAAAAAGCCAAAGGCGTGTATCACGGCATTAATATCAAGCTGATGAAATCGGCAGGAATGTATGAGGCGCATGAGATGATAAAAAAAGCGCAGGAGCTAAACCTCGGGATCATGATTGGTTGCATGAGCGAAACCAGCTGTGCCACTCTTGCCGCAGCCGCGCTGGCGCCACAATGCGACTGGGCCGACCTGGACGGGCCATTTTTGACGAGCAATAACCCCTACAAAAGTCCGGAATTCAGGGATGGTAAGTGGGTGCTGAGTAGCCTCAGCGGGTTAGGTCTGGAACACTGAAGGCATAATCTGACAAACTCATTATTTTAAACCCATATTTTATATTCATATTTATCTGCACAAAACGTTGCTATGTTTCTGAAAAATACTTTTGTCCACCACGTACATTTTTGGCTTAAAAACAAAGCCGACCAGGAAAAATTAATTGAGGGCCTGTACAGCCTGCAACTCATTACCCACATCCGCGACTTTCATGTCGGCGTTGCGGCTAACACAAACAGGGACGTCATCGAGCGTTCGTATGATGCCTCGTTACTGTTGCTTTTTGATACGCCCGAAGCGCAGGATGCTTACCAGGCCGATCCTATACACCTGCTGTTTGTTGAAAATTATGCAAAACCGCTTTGCGCCAGGGTTGTTGTGATGGATAATGTGAACGCTGGTTCATAGTTGTTTGTTCATGGTTGATAGTTCATGGTAGCTGCAACTTTAAGTTCCGGGCGATGTTTTTCTAACCATGCTTTCTGCCGTTAACAAATAAGCATGTCCTGCCATGAACCATGAACCATGAACCAAGGACCATGAACCATTGACTATGGATTATGGACTATGAACCATGAACTATTAACCATGAACCATTAACCATGATCTATTAACCGTGAACCCCACCAAAACTATTCTTCTTACCGGCGGAACTGGCCTGATCGGCAGCAAACTAACCATGCTTTTACTGGCTAAGGGATATGAGGTGTATCATTTAAGCCGTAGGAAAACGCCTGTGCTGGGCGTAAAAACCTTTTATTGGGATGTGCCAAAACACAAAATTGATGATGCTTGTGTGGATGGGGTCGACCTGATCATTCACCTGGCCGGCGAAGGGATTGCCGATAAGCGCTGGACCGACGAAAGAAAAAAAGCTATTGTAGAAAGCCGTACAGAAAGTATCCGCCTTATTTACGATCTGCTTAAAAAGAAACCAAATAAGGTAAAATCAATTGTATCAGCCTCGGCCATTGGCTATTACAGCGACCGTGGCGACGAGCTGCTGACCGAAAACAGCGCGCCAGGCACTGATTTTTTGGCGGACTGCTGCATCCAATGGGAAGCCGCTGTGGACGAAGGGCAACAATTGGGCCTGCGGATAACTAAATTCCGTACCGGCGTTGTGCTGGACGATAAAGGGGCATTGCCAAAAATGGCCGCACCTGTAAAATGGTACGTTGGCGCCCCTTTGGGAAGTGGCAGGCAATGGATACCATGGATACATGTTCAGGACGTTATCGATATGTACCTGTTTGCCATCGGGCATGAAAACTTTAGCGGCGTTTATAACATGGTGTCTCCAAACCCGGTCACCAACAGGCAGCTAACCAAAGCCATTGCCAAAAAGTTGCACCGGCCATTATGGCTGCCGGAAGTGCCGGCATTTTTATTAAAGTTATTTTTGGGCGAAATGAGCGCCATCGCATTGGGCAGCACAAAAGTGTCCGCGCAAAAAATTGAAAATGCGGGCTTTAAATTCCAATATCCTGATGTTGCCGCAGCATTAAAGGAAATTTATGGATAAAAAAACAGCTGTCTCCATTTTTTGGTTTCGAAGGGACTTGCGGCTTGATGACAACGCAGGATTGTACCATGCCCTGAAAGGCCCCGAACCGGTATTGCCCGTATTCATATTCGACAAAGAAATTTTGGATAAACTGGAGGAGAGGGACGATGCCCGTGTAACTTTTATCTACCAGGTCATTGAAAAATTAGACAACGAATTAAAAGCCAGGGGAAGCGGGCTGCTGGTGCTGCATGCAGCCGCGGAAGAAGCCTGGCAAACGCTTTTAAAGGACCTTACCGTTACGGCAGTTTATATCAACCGCGATTACGAGCCTTATGCGAAACAACGCGACGCAGCAATAGGCGCCCTGTTAAAGAGGAACGGTATCCCCTTAAATATTTACAAGGACCAGGTGATCTTCGACAGGGATGAGGTATTAAAAGACGATGGTAATCCGTATACGGTGTATACGCCATACAGCCGCAGGTGGTATCAAAAACTTACGCCTTTTTACTCAAAGCCATATCCCAACGAAAAATACTTTAAAAACTTTGCCGCAATGACCGTCCTCCAACTGCCGACGCTGGAGCAAATAGGGTTCGAAAAAAGCGACAGGCAGTTTCCCCAGGTGCACTACAAAAGTTTTATTGCTGAATATAGCAAAAAACGCGATTTTCCGGGCATAAATGGCACGACACATATCGGGCTCCATTTGCGGTTCGGCACGGTAAGTATCCGCGGGCTGGTACGGACGACTAATGAGTTTAAGGATAAAACATGGCTGAACGAGTTGATCTGGCGGGAGTTCTATATGATGATACTGGAACATTTCCCAAAAACCGCCACACAGGCCTTTAAGCCTGAATACGAACGCATTAAATGGGTTAACAATGAAGCTCAATTTGAGGCCTGGTGCAAAGGCGAAACGGGTTTCCCTTTGGTGGATGCCGGTATGCGCGAGCTGAATGCCACGGGCTATATGCACAACCGTGTGCGTATGGTGGCAGCTAGTTTTTTAACCAAGGACCTGCTGATCGACTGGCGCTGGGGCGAACGTTATTTCGCACGGAAATTACTGGATTATGAAATGGCCAGCAATGTTGGCGGCTGGCAGTGGTCGGCGGGGTGCGGCACGGACGCAGCGCCCTATTTCCGAATTTTTAACCCTGACACCCAGCTAAAAAAATTCGACCCGGAATTAAAATATGTGAAGAAATGGATACCGGAGTATCCTGATTTTACAAAATATCCGCAGCCCATCGTCGATCACGCTTTCGCCCGCGAAAGATGCCTGCGGGCTTTCGGCGAGGCATTGCGCGGCTAATCAACAGGTACGGCCGGGCTGCTTAGATTATGGTGTTACCGTTATAAGTTGCCAGGTGAAACGCAGGCAGCTAAATGCCGGTATGCTGCCGGTACCGGCAACGCCATACGCTAATTGCGCGGGGATCAGCATAGAAATTTTTGTCCCAGCAACCTGGTTGATCAAGCCTTCCTCTACGCCCGGAACAAAATTTGCTACCGGAGCGGTCAGCACATTTGATCCGTTATAGCTGCCGTCGAAAATATTACCATCCAGCAGCTGGCCGGTATAGGTGGCTGATATGGTGCTGAATGACTGTATCAGGTCCGTATTTGTGCCGGGGGTTAATACGCTGTAATACAATCCATCGGCTGTTTTGGTATACCCGGTCAAATTGTTTGCCTTCATGTAATTCTGTATCACCAGGTCATTATACCCGGTAAAATTGTTTACCGCATGTACATACATATCAAGGCATTGATTCCCGGCGATACGATTATTAGTCACCTGGCTGCTTCCCGATCCTTTGCCCGCAGTGCCGTAAGCCAGGTGCGACGGGATGAGCACGCGCATGCTGGCATTGGGGTAAACCAGCAAATTATGAATTGCCGTTTGCAGCCCCAGCGGGAAGCCATCCAGTTGCAGGTGTCCTACAAAGTCGTAAAAATGGTTTGCAATCGTGTCGCTCACCACATATTTGCCATCAAAGGTTTTTTCAGTATATAAAAACGGCAGCTTGTCCGAATATTGTATCGGGGTGCCATAACCGGCAAGCATTATTTTGTAGTAAATTCCACTGGTATCGCCGCCTGTAGTATCCCTTTTAAAATCGGTTAACCCGTTAGCCGCCATGTAGTTTTGTATCTGCACCGAGTCGTATTGCTTGATGGTAAGCTGTATCTTATCTTTTCGGCACGATGGCAGGCCCGTCACTAAAATTGATCCGATAATAAAAATTACGAAGAAGGGATATATGTTTTTTTTCATTTTTCTGTATTCGTTTTCTGTGGCCCGGCCTGTTTGTTTTTATCTTAATTAGTTACGTTGTACACTATAATGTGAAATATCATCACCGAATTTGCCGGTATGCCGAGCGCAGGCTGATCAAAGGGACCGTAGGCATATTTCGACGGTAAATAAAGCGTCACCGCGCCGCCGGCACCCACCTGGGGTATCCCCAGCTGCCAGCCCCTTATCACACTCCCCAACACAAACGAGGGGTGAAACTGGGTGGACTGTCCTGCCTGGTCGGACGAGGCAACCGCCGCACCCTGCGTGGCATTGGTCGTCATTAACCAGCCGGTAAAACTCACCGTCACCGTGGTGGAACTGGTGTAAAGCGTGTTCCCGATGCCAGCGGAATCCACCTTATAATAAATCCCCGTTGGAAACCCCACCGAATCCACCTCGCTTGCTGTGATGCCTTTATCGGTTAAATATTTATTGATCAATTGTTTATCCTTAACCAACTGCGCCGCAACGATATCGGCCGAGCTGTTGGCTTTGGTGCAGGCGCTCAAAAAACCCATCGCCGCCAATCCCACTAACAATAACCTGTACATCTGCTGTCTCATCCGGTTTATTTTCTTCTATTTCACTATAATTATCCGGACATATTTTCCGCGGTACACTCAATCTGTACCCGGAAAT
>Ga0068856_100000044_pt1 | contig 111437 bp, 97 predicted proteins | sample KBSCornC62_FD_66595 | JGI IMG/M metagenome (GOLD analysis project Ga0068856, IMG submission 66595) | Corn rhizosphere microbial communities from Kellogg Biological Station, Michigan, USA - KBS Corn C6-2 | ecosystem: Host-associated > Plants > Roots > Rhizosphere > Soil ...
CAGTCGGATGAAACGGTCGTCTGCTATGCGTTCTCGCAGGATATTGATAAGCACCTCATGTTGGATGTTATCAAAGAACCCTTTAATGTCGCCTTCAACGAACCACTTGACCCCTCTGTAGGTCGTTTTGATTTGCATCAGTGCGGTGTGACAGCTTCGTTTTGGCCGGAACCCGTGTGAGCAATGTTCAAATTGCCCCTCGTAGATGGCTTCCAGTATCATTCTTACTATCTCCTGCACCAGCTTATCGTCAAATGCCGGTATCCCTAAAGGACGCTTTTTACCATTTTTTTTGTTAATGTACGTCCTCCTTGAAGGGTATGGCTGGTACGATTCATCGCGAATGGCACCCATCAGTTTTTCAATCCGTTCCAAACTCATTCCGTCGACAGTACTGCCGTCTGAGCCGGGTGTCATGTTGCCGGGCTTTGCATAAATGCGTTGGTAGGCAACGTGGTACATTTCCGGATTAAATAGAATCCTGTATAGCTTCTCAAACCTGTAGCTTGAAACCATACTGTGTTTTGTTAGACTGTTCAATACTTTTTGCGGACTTCTCATAATGTCTCACACATTTTCCTTTATTAGTATTAAAAGATATTAGCTGCTTCCCTTCGCCATGTACAGGGCGTTACCCTGCTCGGACTACTATGGAAGCTCCGTTACCATGTCGGATATTCAGGGCTGCCCCATAGCCGCGCCAGCGGCATTCCGATTTAGGTAATCCCCAGTTAACTGTTTAGTAACTATGGCTCGACAAATTGTCGGATATGACTTCCGCCTTTTCCTGCATATTGCAGTTGTGCTGTAATAAGTTCTTGGTCTCTAATCACGCCGGGCTAAAAGAGACTATTACAGTATGACGAGTTTAGTTATCTTACGTCATAGACACGGGTAGGGCCACTCGGGCTATCATTCGGTTAGTATGAACCTTATCCTCATATTTGTCTTTTCATCTCCCCATTCAGTCGCAACCTGATAACTGGTTGACTTATGGTTTTACCGACATGCTGTTTTCCCCGGTATTGGTTTCCCGCACGGATAAGTCGGTTGATGATGGATTTTCAAAGAACACTAATCCAGTTTCTTGCCAAAGAAACATTTACTAAACAGCCCTATCTGGGCGCACCTGCAGAGCCGTCCTGGGCCATACAGGTAATGGCAGTAAATAAGAGGCTTATCAATGCCCCTGAAAATTTGAGAATTCTTTTCATGACTAAATTATTAAATGGTGAATAATGCTATACTGGAGGAAAAGCCGCAGGCCAATCGGTATCGGCCAGGCTGAAAGGCAGTTTGGCGGCAGCGAAGTCTTTTATTGGTATTAATGCAGCTTCCAGGTCGATCTCATCGCCGTAAACGGCATACTTTTCGACCAGCACCTTGAAGAGCGCCAGGAATTCAATTTTGTCAGTGGCTTCCCGGAAAGCATCGATCAGCATTTTGGCTTCTGCCAAAAATTCATCGGCCGGGCCGCTCGGAATAGTCGCATCACTAATGTCGTCAGGTTCATTATCCGCGAAAAGCAGATCTTCCAGGTCATGCACAGCGGTACCAATTTCCGGCTGTGCGGCGCCCATGACCGGGGCTTGCGATTGGTGAACTACACTTAGTTGAGTTTCGGAGGGGCGAGGGAACCGTCCCAAAGAAGCTAACTCGGGACGATAGTAACGCAGGCCTACGTAAATATACCAGGCCAAAAGGAGCAGGGCGGCAGCAGTGAGGTATTGTTGCCAGGAAATAGCGTTCAGCATGTTATTTTCAATTAAGCACCGCCGCACCATCGCGGCGACGCTGAAAACAAAATTCGGGTGAACACAAGCCCTTATTTCAACCCTGCCACATAAGGGTGGAAACGAGGTTCCTGGCGTTTATCTACTTTTGAAGAAGTTTGTGGTATAAATATGGTTTAAAGGCCCATTTTATCATTAATCCAGCGTAACAGCGCATCCTTTAGTTTATTCAGGAATGCAGGCACGTCTTTCTTTCGCCGGGTAATATCAGTGAATTTATGGTAATATTCTTTGAGGTCGACCTGGAAGACATATTCCCAAATAGCCACCAATTCACTGATATCGATATTGCCGTTGTTCACCGCTCCATAGGCCTTTAGCGCGTAGATCAGTTCAACGGCGTCTGTTTTCGCAGCCGTCCAGTTTGCCGGCTTAAAAGGCAGCATGGCTTGCAAATCGCCAGGCCCGGCGTTGAGTTTAACCATTTCCAGGTTAAGATATTCCTGGAACCGCTCATTGGCGATAATTTTAGATAATTTATAATCGTGGCTGGTGGAATATTTTTCATCTTCTTCAAAATCCTCCAGTTCGACGTGCACATCAAATCCGCCCCTGGTAAAATAAACCTCGTCCATTTGTGTCATTCCCGACCGATAATACTGGTAAAAGGCGCGGTTATGGTCAAAGAATGTTTTGAGTTCATCGAGATGGAATTTAATATAATCGCGCTGTATGGTTTCACTACCGGTGGGGCGCTGCATAATAAAGTTGTAGATATTGATGTAGTAGATATACTTGCTGTAAAACAGCGGCTTTACATCTTTGAAGAAATGGATTTCCTCCGTAGTATTTACAAAATCATAACTGGAAACATAGTTCTTCAGTTTCGACATCGCCTTCTTGCAGATTAAAATAGCGACTTTGTATTGGTCGGTTTGTTTGTCGCCAGTGGCGGACGCTTCCATAAGTTGGTTTTCAAGCGCGGTATAGAACCGCTCGGTAAATGTTTTCATAGGTATATAAATGTTGGGTGATGGTTTTATTTACACTGAAGCGGACCGTTTTTTTGCCGGATCATAGGCAAGGTCCTGGTCTACACGTTCCATAATACGTTTCCGCATTTCATCGAGGAAATTCGTGGATGTTAATATTTTCCGGTTGCGGATGTCGTGAAAACTGCGGTGAACGCGCGGTAGTTCGACCTGGAAGACATCTTCCATTAACCGGGTAATATCCTGCAAGGTCGCCGCACCGCTATTGAGCTGACCCGTGTAAAACAGTCCATAGACCAGTTCGACCAAGTTTACATGGCTCCCTGTCCAATGCAGGCGCCGGCCGCTGAAAGGTTCCTGCCAACTATTCAATACCGGGAAACTGCCCGTGTCACTGATGCGTTGCAGTAACCAGCTGCGCAACGTATCCATGGCCATAAACTGCGCAAATAACTCGCTGACCGGGGTGCTGAACGCTGCGTCGACCAGCGGCAGATGTAGTGTGCTTTCGGTGTTTATTCCCCTGATAAAATAAAGCGGATCGGATTCGCTCAGTTCTAATTGGTAATACTGGTACAGCGGATAATGGTTATGGAAGAAATGTTCCGCCTGCCGGAGGAAACCCAGGTAATGCTGAAGGACGAGGCGCGAATTGCCTTTCGGCAGTCGGCTAAGTACCTGCAGCCACTGACCGTAAAGGTATTGCTGGCTGCTAAACAACGGCAGTGTGTGCTTTATAAATCTGATCTCTTCCTCCTGGTTGTTAAAGCCGCAGTTGACGACTTTTTGGCGTAATTCAACCAACGCACACCTGATGTGGCTAAGTTTATGATGGGTAATTACCAGTTCAGTTGGGCCGTCCTGATAAAGAGTGGATAGTTGTTGTTGCAGCTCATGGTAGCGCTCCTCGCTCCAGTGCTGTAAATGGTTTTCTTTAGCTATATTTTGCATAGGTCTTCATAGGGTGTAAGCATCCACCCATACGCGGGACCTGCCCATACTGTACAGGATTGGCTCTGGTAAGCCAGGCACAGCACAAACAAGCCCGCGCGTATCAGCGGTTTGAATGTGCTCTCGTGCCTTAAAAAATTTACCAGATTTATCCTGTACGAGAGTTAACGGTGATATTTCTTTTTTTTATTTTGAAAACACCCGCCATTTTTCTTAGCAGGCGGTTTAATTTTTCTCCTTTCTTCAAAAAAGCGCTACCGGTTATCAGCCGGCATGCGCTCCATTAATCAACTAAACTAAAACTAAAGTTTTGTCATGTAAGAAAGCGCACTCACCCTCAATGAGTACTGCTTTTCTAATTAACTATTAACTGTTCTTTTATTAACTACTTAAAAAAACAGATAAAGAACGGAGGATATTTATAAAGATCATTTAGTATTACTGTCTCTAAAATCCTTGATAAACCAAATAATACCCCGGATCAAAAAGGCCGCGATAAGTCCGACCCCGATCCATGAAGCAATTTCCATTTGATACATTTTGAATAAAGGCACCCTGCCAGTGCGCAGGGTTACCTTTACATTTAACCAATTTATTCGAATTCTCGGCCTGCGGCCAAGCTTTTTACAGCGGCTCGCCCGCTAAAATCCCTTTTTCAAATTCAACCGGGCTATGATAAAACAAAGCCTCGATCAATTCTTTTATCCAATCCACTTTATTCCCCATAAACCAATCTCTTTGTAAAATATTTAGGGTATTCCTGGTAGCCTTGTTGCAAGTAAAATTGATGCACAGGTGTCCGCGAGTCCAAGCAATGCACCTGCATCCGTTCGCATCCCTTCAATTTGGCTATGTTCGCGATATATTGTTCTAGTTCTTTAGCAATATTGGTGTGCTTTACTGCCTCATCGACAGAAAAATAGGTGATGATCATAACGCCGCCATCAAAAGCCAATTGCGGTAAAATATGTATGGAGACAAATGCAACTACCTCTTTTCTCAACTCATATACAAATACTTGGTGGTCGTCCTTGCCAAACACCGTTTCCAACTGGTTGACAAGCAAGCTCATTCTGGCCGTATAGCCCAAAGCTTCCAGTAATAATTTAATTGCAGGTGCGTCATGGTAAGTAGCATTTCTTATATTCATAAATTAATTACTTTTATTTTCGGGCAACAAAACCAAGCGTATATAATTCTTGCCATTGAGATATTGAATCGCTGCATTTTTCAAATCTTCCGGTTTGATCGCATCCAGCATCGTTTCATATTGATTTATCTGCGACAAATCTTCCTTATTTTGCAACTGCCCGTTTAGGTAGCTGAGCCAGAAACCATTTGTTTTTAATTGCGGCTCAAAGCTATTTTTTCCTTCCGCGCGCCATTTATCGACATTTTCCTGTGATGGCCCGTCAGTTCTCAGCTTATTGATCTCATCCAGCGTTGAGCCAACTAATTTATCCACGTTTTGCGGTGCGCAACCAAACTGAACAACGAAAGCATAGCGGGATCGCGGGTATTTGTTAGTTTGTACAAAAACTCCCGGACTATATACACCACTCTCGTCTTCGCGCAGGCGCTGTAACAGCTTTATCTCCAATGTTTCTTTAAGCGCATCCAGTTTGATATTATTGGCTTTGCTATAATCGAAAATGCCGGAGAATACTAAGAGTACCGTTGATTTCAGTTCGGTTCCCTTGTAAACGTTCTTTTGAATAAGACCCTCCGGGATATGTATGTCCAAATCGTTGGATTGTTCATTTACTTTCCTTGATGGCAACGAGCCTAAGTATTTTTCCAAAAAAGGTTTTAGCTTGTTGGTGTCGATATTACCAACGAAAGTGAACGTAAATTCTGAGGCATCGGAAAAACGGTTCCTATAAAATTCATAAGCTTTATCCAAATCAATCCGGTTTATTTTCTCTATGGTAGGACCGGTCCTGCGCAAATTATAATTGCTTAACACCGCACTAACTGTATCGCTAAATACGCTGCTTGGATCGTTGGCACGATTGGCAATAACGGCCTTTGACCGTGGGATAAACCCCTTAAATATTACGGTGTCTTTTCTCGGTTCGGTAAAATAGGCATGTACTAATTGCAGCGCAGTTTCCAGTTCTTCCGGTGTTGAACTGCCGTTAAAACCCTCGAAACGTTCGTTTATAAAAGGCGAAACCCATAGTTGTTTCCCCTCCAGGAATTTATCCAACTGGTCAGCGTTATAGTTACCGGCACCACTGCCTGCTACCAGATTCGCGGCGTTCGTGGCGCTTTGGTAATCCGCATCCGAACTTATTGAAGTGCCACCCGGCGCAAAGGCTGTAAACAGGATTTCATCGTTTTTAAAATCCGTTGGCTTTAACAAAACCTTAATACCATTACTTAGGGTTAACGTGGTGATCTTTAATTGGCTGTCATAATGACCGCCCGATATTTTACCCGGAACCGGTTGAACGGTAAGTAAAGGCTGGCTGCTGACCTCATCTTTATAGGGTTGCAAATTTTCATCGGACACTGATTTTAGCCAGTTATTCACTGTTTCTTCGTCCGGTAATATGCTTTTGTCTTTATTAGGTGCCATTATTAATATATCCCGGTTTATACCCGTAATGTATTCGGCAGTTAAACTGTTCAGGTCATTTAAAGTAATGCCTGGCAGGTCATTTTTCGTTAACATGTATTCGGCCGTTATCCCCGGCGCCGCTATACCTTTCAGGAAGTATTGCTGGTATTCGTTTACAAAATTTGCGGAATTAGTTTTATCCTTTTCTTTCAGCATTTCGTCAATGCGGTTGAGGTAGGCCGTTTTTGCTCGTTCCAATTCTGTCGCTGTAAAGCCAAAGCGTTTCAATCGCTCCGTTTCCCGCCAAACGGCTTTCAATCCTTTTTCCAGTTCTCCCGGTTTAGCGACTACGCTGGCGTCAAAACTGTCCAAATTGGCGATGAAACCTGATATTTCGGCTCCGCCCTGTACAAACGGCGGATCAGAGCTGCGGGAAAGTTCACCATAACGTTCACCGAGCATTTGGTTAAAAAGGCCCTGAATAATCGCCCGGCGATAATCCGCTATTGTTTTGAGCGGCGGCACCTGGTGTTTGATAATGACTTCGGCTACTGTGGCGGTCATTTCCTTATCGGTCACCACGACAAATTGGTTTTTACCGATTAGCGGCACCGTATATATGGGCCTTATCTTTTCATGCAAGGGGTTTTTCAAATCGCTGAACTGCTGCTTAACCACCCGAACCATGCTGTCGGCATTTATATCGCCGACGATGATCAACGCCTGTAAGTCGGGCCTGTACCAATCATGATAGAATCTTGCGATTACAGGACGTTTAAAATTATCCAAAACGGTATCCAAGCCGATAGGGACACGTTCTGCGTATCTTGAGTTATTGAGTAGTACTGGCCAGTATTGACGGCGCATACGGTCACTCGCTCCCTTGCCTAATCTTTTTTCTTCGAGTACAACGCCACGCTCCTTGTCAATTTCGCCAGGGTCAAGCGTTGCGTTTTGTGCCCAATCGTGCATGATCAAAATGCCTTTCTTAACGATTCCCGGTTTGTCATTGGGCAATGGTAATTGGTATACGGTTTCGTCAAAACTGGTATATGCGTTAATATCGGCACCAAATCTGACACCGGCCTTTTGCAAATAGTCTACCAGTTCATTGTGCGGAAAATGTGCGGTGCCGTTAAAGCTCATGTGTTCCATAAAATGAGCAAGGCCGCGCTGGTCTTCATCTTCCAATACGGAACCCGCTTTATTGACCAGGTACATTAATACCCGGTTCTTTGGTTCGGCATTATGCCGGATGTAATAAGTAAAACCATTAGCCAGTTTCCCGGTGTGAACGGCCGTATCAAGCGGCAGCGATTTTTCCTTTCGTGGCTTGGTTTGCGCCGATAAAAACAGCGGCACTATCATTATCACTGGTAATATTGTACTTTTTTTCATATAGTCTTGTTAATAATTATGGCCCAAAAGGTGCTATTTCTGATTTTTTATAAAATGCCCGGCTTTTATCAGGTCTTGATATGCGTTTTCTTTTTTTCCAAAGTCACTTCATCGCCTTATCATCTGTATAGGTCGCTGTTCTAATTACAACCCCGTTATTTCTTTTCATAATAAGCCTTGATACTGTAATCGCCGTATTGTGTCGCCACGCGGTCGAGCACCAGGGTCTTGCCGTCATTCTCCAGCGACCAGGTTTCCGTAAAATCGGAACCCGCATCGGCACCGTCCGTTACCGCGTGTACCGAAAGCACAAAGCTTTTATCGCCATATTCCCATTTCAGTGAAACGGTCCTTTTATTACTGCCGTAAGTGGCCGTTTGCCTGGTGGTTCCGTCAAACGAAAGGGTTTCAGTATAATAGTGCCCCACCATCTCCTTATCATAGATCCTGGCCTGGATGATGATCGCATCAGTTTTCTGTTTGACCTCCAGCGAACGGGGCACCAGCCATTCCGGTGCCTGCTTAAAATCGGTTTTGCGCAAATTAAGCTCCCATTTCCCAGAGAAATCAGTTTTTTGCGCCATGCTTAGGACAGGCAGCAAAAGGAGGAGGAATACCAGTGATCTTTTCATAGTCTTTAATTTTTTAATTCCAGTTCCACCACGCTTTTTGCGGGCAGGGTAATATGTAGGTCATTGTCAACGATGTGCGCCTGGTCAAATGGACGGATAGCTACTTTAGCGGGTGCATCGAAGGTATTGTAATCAGTAAATTTGGCTGAGGTAAGGACTTTGCCGTTGAGCCTTTTGTTTGCAAAATGCCCGGACAAGGTTTTGACAGTAATTTCATTTTTAGGGTCGAGGTTCACCAGTGTGATATGGATGATGCCGTCAGGGGTGACCGAAGCCGAAGCGTTGACGGCGGGGATGCTGTCGCCCTTGAACGTATAGTTTGGCGAGGCCAGTTTAAGCGGTAATAACTTCGCGTCATGGTGCGCCTTGTACAGGTCGAATACAGCATAGGTGGGCGTTAACAGCATTTGGTCGCCTTTGGTCAGTATCAGCGAATGGATCACGTTCACCGTTTGGGCGAGGTTGGCCATTTTTACGCGGTCGCAATGGTTATTAAAAATATTGAGTGTACTGGCCGCGATCAGCGCGTCGCGCAGCGAATTTTGCTGGTACAGGAAGGCAGGGTTGGTGCCGGGTTCGGTATCCACCCAAATTCCCCATTCATCCACCACCAATGCCACTTTTTTCTGCGGGTCGTACTTATCCATGATGGCGCCGTGCTTGCTAATGAGTTCCTCCATGTGCAACGCCTTTTTGCAAAAGGCGAAATAATCGGCTTCATCAAATTGCGTGGCTGAATGCGGGTTGTTGGTAGCATCGTCACGGGTGTAGTAATGGAAGGACAGGCCCCACATTTCCCATAGCGGGATATTCTTCATCAAGGTTTCGGTCCAGTTATAATCATCGGCATCCGCGCCGCCTGCGATCTTTTTTAAAGGACTACCGGGATAATTTTTGCAAAACAGCGCGTAGGTGCGGTATTTGGTGGCATAGGTCTCGGCGGGCATGAGGCCGCCGCAGCCCCAGCTTTCATTGCCAACGCCCCAGTAAGGCACATGATAGGGCTCGGCCTGGCCGTTGGTTTTACGCAGGTCGGCCAGCGTGCTACTGCCGCCAAAGTTCAAATATTCGATCCAGTCCTTCATTTCCTGAGGGCTGCCGGTGCCAACGTTGCCGGCGATATAGGGCTGGCAGCCGATGAGTTTGCATAGTGTTAAGAATTCGGCGGTGCCGAAGCTGTTGTCTTCGGTGACCATGCCCCAGGTGGTGTTAACGGTTTTGGGGCGGGAGGCTACCGGGCCGATGCCGTCCTTCCAGTGGTACTGGTCGGCGAAGCAGCCGCCGGGCCAGCGTAGAACAGGGATATTGATCTTTTTAAGGGCTTCGACCACATCCATACGTATCTTACCGCTGCGGTAAAAACCGTCGTAGATGCCCCTGCCGAGATGTTCGGCGAACTGGCCGTAGAGGTTGCGCCTTATGACCAGGCCGCTGGTGTCGCCTACGATGATGGTGGCGTTTTGGGCATTGGCGGTACTAGCTGTGGCTATAAAAAGCACGGTAAGGCACCTGCGTGTCAGCTGGTAAAAATTGGCAAACGACATAGCCGACGGTAAGTCACAGGACTTACTGCCTTGAATTGGGCGGGTGTACGTGTTCATAATTTGGATAATTGCAAAAATTGGGAAAGGAAGCCACTAAAATCATCCGAAACGTGCACGATTTATATCGAAATCGCGCACGTTAGGTGAGTTTCAAAAATTATTTACCTGGAAAGTAAACATAGAATTTCCCGACGGATCATTTTCCAATCCATCAATTACAATTGTATTGTTACTAAAAGGATTAGGGTTCCCTACAAACGTCGTCAGTAATACCCCCGAAATCGCATCTCTCACTTCAAAGGTGATTGACATAACATTATTGCTGAATGGATAGTTTTTAAACGGGGTTATTGCTTTATAAGCCAAGCTGCCAATTTCAGATCCATTGGCTTTCCCTTGTAAATTAATGGAGACGGGCGCGCTGTCCGGTGTAAGATTGATAAATCGGATACCATAGGTACTGTCAGCCCCATTATGATAAGGCGGGATGTCCGTGGTAAAAACAGCATCAGGTTTTGATGGATTGGATCCTGATAGGAATAATGAATAAATCCCGCCACCTTTCAAGTTAACATTGTTGGCATATACATTGTGGGACGTATCCGATCTTTGATAAATAGTCACCGGAACAGTTCCGCTTGTTAAAGAGTATTCAAAAGATGAACTAAATCCTATCTTGTGTGTGGTGGAATAAAAAATGCTGACAGGATGTGTGTTCGCGAAGTCTGCTAACAATTGGCTTGAATTTATAATACCGTTAACAACCGTTAGTGATGATGTTGGCTGCAGTTTAACACTGTTAGCTTCCTTTTTGCAGGAAACCAAAAATGTAGCAGCTAAAAAGCTTACCAATAATATTCTTATAAATTTTTTCATTTCTCTTTAGATTAAGGTCAAACCATAATTAATAGCCGGGATTTTGAGTCAAATTCGGATCAGTTGATAAGTCGCCCAACGGTATGGGATATAGGTTTTGAAAAGGCTGATAAGCATTCTTATAATCTATGGATTTAAAGACGTTAGCTACTTGTGAAGTTCTTTTCAAATCAAACCATCGATGACCCCATTCCGCAAAAAGCTCTATTCGCCGTTCCTGGGCGAGAGCTGCCAAAACTTGAGCCGAAGTAAGATTCCCCGGTAAATTACCCAAGCCTGCGCGGGAACGGATAGTGTTTAAGTCTTTAATTGCACTCGGTAATCCACCCCCTTCGCCATTTGCCTCACATTCTGCCCGAATTAAATATTGTTCCGCTAATCTTAAAACCATAGTATATTGCGAAACAGCTCCTCCTGGAGATGTTTGTGCTGGCCCTACATTATATTTATAAGGATAATAATAGGTGAGCCCACTATAGTTTGTACTATCAATCCATTGCGATTTTCGTAAATCTCCGTTCTCGAAGGAATTCAAAAATTCAGTACTCAAATAATAATTAGGTGGACTTGTTGCGTCATAAGGTATAAAAAGAAACCCTTCAGGTGTGGCATTAAAATAATCTGTTCCAGTACCGGGTTTAATTTGAAATTGAAGGATTGCTTCCGAATTGTTTTTTACAAAAACTCCGTTTGGTGAACTGGCCAATGAATACGTCGAAGTATTATTTATAATGCTAGTGGATTGCAAATACGCAGCAGATGTGTTATTCATATATAGGTAAACTCTTGATAATAGCGCAGTGGCCGCCCCCTTATTCGCCCGAATCCTTTCACCCTTCCCTAAGGAAAAATCGGCGGCCAGGAGATTTTGCGCATCCAGCAAATCCGCTACTATGGCGCTGTACACTTGGCTTTGGGGGATTCGCCTTGCAAGAGTGTTCGATTTGAAATCAATCGTTGTAATATAAGGCAAGTCGCCGTACATATTGGTCAGATAGAAATATAAATAAGCGCGGAAAAATTTCGCTTCACCTATAACCTGATTTTTGGTTGCCTGATTTATCCCTTTTGCGGATGAGGAACCTATCCCATCCAAAACTGCGTTGCACTGATAAATTATCGGATAAGCTTCATTCCACAGAGAGGAAACATCGTCATCAATTAGCGTATTTGTATTCACTCGCAAAAGTTGCGGGTCTGTCGAGAATGGGCGCAATTCATCTGCTGATAAACCGCAAAAGACCGTAATAGCACCAGTTCCAAACTGTAGGGAAGTTACATTCACCAAACTTGCGTATATTCCTGCAACTGCGGAAACGGCATCGCTACTATCGGCAAACACTTGAGAAGTTGTGATCGATGAGGTTGGTGGATTTATGTCAACTAATTTCTTACACGATTCTTGGCTCACCATGATACTAAATGCACAAACTGCTGTGATCCAGCCCGCCTTCCTAAGGCTTCTGTCTATTGATGAAACTAATTCCGTAAATGAACCACCATTGACTTTATTTAACGTCGCGAATTGGGGCCGACGGGATTTTATTATTGATTTCATGCTATCTTTTTTAAAGTTCAAATTGAAGGCCTATTGTGAATATTTTGGCTGGTGGCAATGCACCTAAACCCGGAGTTTCCGGATCAAGCCCCTCATATTTAGTCAATAAAAGCAAATTCTCCCCTCGGGCATAAATTTTACACTCAGTGAGTCCAATTTTATTAACCCAAAGCTTCGGCAGGCTATATGAAATTGAGGCATTTTTCAGTCTGATAAATGACCCATCACCATAGATCCCGTCAGATCTTGTAAAATAAGTGTCGGTTATAGATCCGCTAGTTGAGAATCTCGCAAATTCTGATTGGTCACCTGGCTTCTGCCAACGGTTTAATACGGCTATTGACTGGTTCAATTCAACAGACCCGGGAAGTCCAGATGTATAAATTGCATTTCTTAATTGCTGCTTTCTGAAATTGAAGAATAAGCTAGCTTCAAATGATTTATAACGGAATTCTGTTGTAAAACCTCCATCAAACGGAATACTCAAATCTTTGTTATACAGATCATTATTGCCATTGTTATAGTTTAAGGAAATTTTACCATCGTGATTCTTATCTTCGAATGTGTATTGCCCAGTCAGGGGATCTACGCCTGTATAGTGTAATACCCTTACCATGTTAAGAGGTTCTCCTATAGTAAATGTAGACGCATAAGGGCTTTGTGCGAGACCCGGAAAGGCTAAAAGTTTATTTCGGTTGTACCCGATATTAAAGCTCGCCGACCAGGCAAAGTCTTTTTTGTCGATTATTTTCCCCTTTAATAAAAACTCCAAACCGGTGTTTTGAATTGTTGCAGGTAAATTGGCTTGTACAAAATCAAATCCGGTTATAGTTGCCAGGGGCTCAGCTACCAACTGATTTCCACAAATGTTTCTGTACCACGATAATTCAGTAGTTATCCTGTCTTTAAAAAATCCAAGGTCAATAGCGACTTCGAGTTTTTTATTTGTTTCCCACTCTAAATTTGGATTAGCATGTTTTGTAGGGTAGTACGCCGGTATTCCTTCATAGGGGCCGAAGGAAGTCGTCCAAGTTGTTAAATAGCCATAATCCCCAATTTGATCATTACCAGTTATACCATAACTTGCCCTCACTTTTCCAAAACTCAGCCATGAAAGGTTATCCTTAATTAGACTTTCTTGCGAAAAAATCCAAGCTGCGCCAACCGCACCAAAATTTCCATATTGTTTTCCGGGTCCGAATCTACTGGAACCATCCCTCCTTGCCGTCATATTGATTAGATACTTATCCTCCCAATTGTAGTTCAGCCTCGCATAAGCTGCCGCATATTTGTATTGTGCATATCCATCTCTTACTGTAGAAATGGGAGCGTTGTTTATCGATTTAAGGAGGTTATCATTAAGATACCCCGTACCGTATAGATAGTCACTACTTGTACCAACATCCTGCGTACTTGCCCCTAACAATATATTCAATTCGCCTTTTTTAATAATCGTTTTATAGTTTAACTGTGGTTCAACAATTGTATTCGTACTACTAGAAACTCCAAACTGTGAGTTGCCGGTCGTGTTTCTTCGAGGATATTGTGAAATAATTGGCACTAAGGACGAATTGTTCACGTGAACTGTTGAATAACCAAATTGTGTTGAAAAATCAAGCCCTTTTATTATTTGGTACTTCAGGGAAAGTTGTGAATTCAGAAACCCAGTTTGGGCAACATACGGTTGAAATAAGGATCCCCAAGCGGAAACTGACGTTGGTACTGGTTGATATCCGGCATAATTTAGATTACCTTCTGAATTAAATACTGCTGGTGCATCAGGCGCTTCCAAAACATTCCCACCTACAGATAATAAATTGGATTGGGTAAATGAATAGAGTGAAGTTAAACTTAAAGTGAATTTTTGATTTGGGCTTTTGTGGGTAAAATTGAATTGTCCACTCCCCCGTTGATCTGCTCCGCTTCGCGATAAGATCGAAGTTTCATGATGATAACTTCCGCTTACTCTATAGGTATTTAGTGCATCACCGCCCGAAAGACTTAATTCGGCATCAGTGGTATGGCCGATATTTCCCCACAAGGTATTTTGCCAATTTGTATATCTGTTCGCATCCCAAGTGAGTAAATCATAAGCGGTTTGGCCGTCTGGAATAGTAAAGCCAGGTATTAATCCGTAGGTAGTTTGATCATTCTTAAAGGCTTCTTGCCTCATCTCAATGTATTGCTGTGTATTTAGAAGCGGGTACCGGCCCGTAATCTCACTTGCACCCTCGTATATATTAAGATCAACTTTTGCTTTTCCTGCTTTACCCGATTTTGTTGTAATTATAATTACGCCATTAGCACCACGTGATCCATAAATTGCCGTAGCATCAGCGTCTTTCAATACGGAAATACTTTCGATATCTTGCGGATTAATACTAAAGAATGGACTCTGGCCTCCGGCTGGTCCTGTAAAATTTGACGCCTGGGTAAATCCGGCGGAGCCCGTTACATAATTTGAGCCATCAAGATTTAAGACTGTCAATGGCACTCCATCGATTATGTACAGAGGGTCAGAAGGCTGACCCGCGTCTATTTGTGAGCGTCCTCTTATTTCAATTTTTAATGGCGAACTCGCGTAACCGTTGGTTTGGGTAACGACAACACCGGGTACTTGTCCTTCCAGGGCCAGTAAGGGGTTCATGTTTGGCTGCTTTTCGATTTGAGCCGATGTCACGGTGCCTATATTTCCCGTATTTAATCTTTGGGATGTTTGACCGTAGGCCTGTACCACGACCTGGTCCAATGAATTGGTGGTTTCTTCCAGCGTTAAATTAAACACGGTTTTATCACCGACAGTAAAGGAGAGGGGCTTGTATCCTATATAAGTGATAGTGATTACGTCATCGCTGAAAATATCTCTCAGTACAAAATTTCCTTTTACATCGGTTAAGGTGCCTGATTGGGTTCGTTTAACAATCACGGACGCACCGACTAACGGGATTTGTTGCTTCGTCAGTACTTGGCCAGTAATATCTTTATTGGCTTGGGGCTTTGTTTGTTCCTGAATTGCTGTTTCTTTTTTTTTCACGCCGATGGTGTTACCTGCAATCGTATAAGCCAATGGCTGATTTTTAAAACAAAGATTTAGCACATCCGGCAACTCCTCATTTTTTACATCGATAGTGACTTTTGAGGTTCCTTTAAGTACATCGTTTTCGTAAAAGAAGATGTAGCCTGTTTGTTTTTTGATGTCGTTAAACACTTTTTCTAAGGATGCGTCCTTTTCGGACAGTGTAATTTTTTGGGCAACCGCGGTGGCGGATACCTGGAGGCATGCTGCTGTAATGAGAATGGTAACGAGCTTCATGACGAGCAATAATTTGAATAATCTTCCCCGTTTTTTACGCACGGGGTTGAAGAGCGTATAAAAATTCATACTTTTGATTGTTTGGGTTAACATTAAGAGTCTGTCGCAAGATTTTATCCTTTCGCCAATCGGCTGAGGAAGGGTTGACCCAAGCATCGGCCGGCAGTGTTTGCAGCACTTCCGGCTTTTTTATGGATTACCCTGTTTAATTAAGTCTTTATTTTACCATAAGCACTTCATTTTGGGGCTAATCATTTAGTTTAAAATATCTATTATGGTTTAACTGTTATTTTTTTGTCTTGCACGGTAAAGTGGATGTTATCAAATTCAAGGATCTTCAATAGGTCGGCAAGGCTGGCGTTTCTTGAGATACCACCTATGAACTTCCTGTCCGGCAAATTACCCTGGTATTCCACATCCACATCATACCAGCGGGATACCTGCCGCATGATCTCCTGTATATCCTCATTCTTAAAGGAGGTTTGACCATTTTTCCAGGCGATAACATCACCCACTTCTACCGTTTTAACCATTAGTGTATTTTTATCCAGATCGGTCAAAGCCTGCTGGCCGGGAACCAGTACAAATGATTTTTGGAGTTTTGTTACCCTTACACTGCCATCAACCAGGGTGGTTCTTATATATGGCTCATCATCATAGGCATTGATATTAAATTCGGTTCCAATATCTTCAATGGTTTGGCCCTTAACGGTCACCTTAAAAGGTTTACTGGCATTGTGCGCAACCTGAAAATAGACTTGTCCCGTGATCTCCACGTTCCTTTCCTTACCATTAAAAGTAACCGGGTATTTGATAGAAGAAGCGGCATCTAAAATGGCAACTGTCCCATCAGCCATTTTTAACGGATAATATCCCCCGCGCTCCGTCGTGATGGTATTATAAATGTCTTCTGTTTTGCCGCTTGAATTTTGCGCGTTGTAAGTCACTTGTCCATCAGCAGTTTTGGTGATGGTGGCGTTACCCTGTTTAGCTAAAGTACCGGCGGGCGCTTCGTTTAAGGCTATACGTTGCCCGTTTGCCAATTGGAGTATCGCCTTCTTCGAGCCTGGTTTGATGTAAATAGGTTTTGTTTGGGCAATTTGTTGACCTAGCTGTTTTTTATGGAAAACAAAATAGCTGCCGGCGGACATTGCCACAAGGATAGAAGCAGCGGCAGCTATGCGTGGCCATAAACGTTTTTTCTTATCAATTTCAGCATACAACGGAATTACTTGCCTGCTCGCTTTTTCGTCAATCCTGTCAAGGCCGCGTTCGATGCTGGCAATTAACGCCGGGTCGATGTTATCGGTTTGATCAACGGCATCTGAAACTTGCTCCCAGTAAACGAGCATCAGCTCATATTCTTCCCGAGTGCAGTTTTCTACCCAACTAACAAAGGTTTGATATTCTTCGTTAGTATAGTTACCTGAAGCCAGTTTTTCTAAAAATTGCTGGAGTTCCTGCTCGTTCATTTTTATCCCTGTTTGTAGTAAAGACAGGGAGAGGGGACAAAGAGATACCCCGGTTTGAAAAAATATTTTTGGTGGATTATTTGGTAAGCAGAACGCTTGCGGCAATGGCGATGGAAGCCGTCAGGCCTGCATGTAATTGCAGGTATTCTTTTACATAATTATTGGCGGCGTAAAGCTGCTTTTTAACCATCGATTTGGAAATGTTCAATTCTTCGGCGATCTGATCATATGAAAGATCTTGCTGAGTACTCATCTCAAATACCTGGCGGCGTTTGGGGGGCAGTGCATTAATGGCTTTTTGAACCACCTCGTTATACTGTTTATAAATATATTGATCTTCTACTGTGCTTCCGTTTTCTTCGCCTTTTTGTCCGATGTAGGTGATAGCCTTTTGCCGGACCTTTTGATGGTCGTAGTGATTCATTAGTCTATTACGTGTAATCCGAAACAAGTAATTATTCAGTGTTTTGATCGTGGAAAGTTCAGCTTTTTTCTCCCAAAGTTTTAAAAAAATGTCTTGTAGGATTTCTTCAGTTTCTTCCTTTGACCGGATGATACCAAAAAGGTATTTGTATAGTCTGGGCAGATAGTGCTGGTAAAGGACGGCATAGGCTTCCCGGCTGCCATCGGCGGCTTGCTGAAGCAATTGGGATTCTGCTTCGGGCGAATATGCAGTCTTCTTTTCCATCTATTTCTCAGCGACTCAGCTAAATCAAATTTAATGAATAAAATGCGAACATAATTCATTGAACGTTAAATTGGTGTGAAATCAGAAAAGAATTTTAAATTGCAATAATCCTTTTCAGTATTAATAAACCGAAACTTATCGAATGGACCAACAAGCTGACTCACACAAATTGCTGCGTTTTTTTAAAGAAACACTGAGCAAGATGCCGCCGGTAGCACCAGCGGAACTCTTTTATGACCGGCAGTGCAAGGAAATTATTAGGGAATTGGGGATCTATCAAAGATCAATTGAATTGTTAGATTATGGCTGCGGTAATTTGCGGTTATTAAATGGCTTGCTGAACGCTAAAGAATACTTGCCCGCAATTACCTATACCGGGACGGATGTTAACCAGCCGGACAAAACGGCAAGACGACTACTCAGTTCGCCACAACAGTTTAGGGAAATAGCAGATCTTCGCAAAACCGTGTCGAATCAGTTTGACGTTATCGTATTGATGAACGTGATCCACGAAATCCCTTTATTTCAACTGGCAAATATTTTTGAAGATATCCGCAGATTCCTGAAACCGGATGGCATATTGCTGCTCGTGGATATGAGTATTTTGCCGGAAGGGGAGCCTTTGGCTTTGCCGTTTTTCTCATGGGAGTTCACTGCTATTTTTAAGGCCTATGAAGATAAGTCGTATACATCGAAGACCGGTATTCCTGTTATTTTTTTGAAAATCAAAAAAAGCGATCTTTACTACTATCCCATATTCCTTGCGGAATTAACCGAGCTTATACAAGTCAAGCGAAATACCTTTAGCGACATTGCCTGCCGGCTAAATGATCCGAAGAAATTAAGGGAATATCGGGATCTGTTGCCAAAATTGTCGCTGAGCGGCGACGAGGTTTATGATCTCGGAAAATTAATGTTGATGTGCGGTCATGCAAATTACCGCTGGATGGAAGAACAAAATCGCAAGCGGCCTGATAATAAACAGGTGGCTGAAGCAGCGATAGCCATCTTAAAATTATTTTTCGACACGTTTCATCAATCCGGGAAGAACATATCGCCTGATGACATATTTGATACCTTAGGATCGGATCAGGCTTATGAAAGCTTATCCTTGGCATTATATTTTATGTCGGCGAATTTTGGTGGTTTTTTCTTTCCGATTACCAAAGCTTCTTCTGAACCTTTGGTGCCGGCAGAATCTCTTGAAGCATTTCAGGATCATTATGATTATGATGATGTGAAGAAAATGGGCCTGGGCTTACTTCAAAACGAATGTTATGAGAAAATGTATCCGCGTTATTAATGCCATAAAAATGAAATTTACCCCTGATTGAATGTCCGATGATAGATAAAGAAATATTGAAATTGATCTCCGTGAACCGCGATGCGGCGGCGGTTAATCGTGGATTTTATTTTCAGTATTTGAACGTACTGCGCAAGTGGGTAGGGAATTTTATTGATGACCGGGAAACAGAGGTGTTTACCGAAGTTGGCGACGATATAAAGGAAGTTAATGGAAAGATGGTTTTTACCCAGGTAAAATGTTATTCCAGCACCTTTAATCTAAAATCAAAAGAAGTACACAAGGCCCTTTTTAATTTTTTTGCGCTTTACCTGGAAGAACGCGAATCGGTCCCCGATCTGGAATTTCATTTTTTGACTAATACCGCGATAGCTAAAAACGAACGGCTTTTAAAAAACTGGATGGCGGCTGGTACATCCGTCAATGATGAATTGCTGGCCCAATGCACAAAGAAAGTGGCGGATATATTGCACGATGAGCTGAAAAAAATCCGGACGAACCGGCTCAATGCAATAAGACTTAATGAAGCGGAGAAACAAACGGTCAGGCAAGGTTTTGATACCCTTTGTCAGCAATTAGCCGAACCTGCATTGATGGCGCAATTTGTGAAATGTATCCGCTGGGACTTTGGCGCGGAGTCGCCGGAAACGAATATCGCGCGGCTTACGGCGGAGATCCTTGAATTGCTGGATAATGAAAAATTTCAGGGGAAACCGCATCACCTGCTCATGGAATCCTTATTATCGGAGATATACCGTTGCTCTCAATTGGCTGACCCGGAATTACGTAAGGTCAACAACGCACAGTTGCACCGAATGCTGGCAGCCAAAACGGAGGAATTAAACGGATACATCAATAAAGGACTTATCCAGTTGATAAATGTACAGTTTAATGTTTTAGCTGAGGCCATCGACGAAGTGAAGCAATTGGTCGAAGCCCAGGGTAAGGTACAAGCGGAACATGGGATGCTGATCGAAAACATCACCAGTGTGATCAGCGGTCAGGCCGCACAAAAGCTACCGAAGGAGCTAACGGCTGTGCCTTTTATTAATATATCGTCTGTAATTGGCAGGGACGGTGATAAAAATAAGATTTACGAGTTGTTATCGGCCGGCCACCGTGTCAGCCTTTTCGCCAGCGGCGGCATGGGTAAATCTATCTTGGCCAAACTTTATATCAATTCCTTTAGAGATAAATATGACCATATTATCTGGCTGCAAGCAGATACCGGCTTGCTGAACAGCTTTATTGTCAATAATGACCTCGCAGCTAATCTTCAGCTTTACCTGGTGAAGCCCGAAAAAGATGAAGTAAAGTTTGCCGGGATCGTCCGTAAACTGAACACGGTCGGCGGGAATAATATACTTATTATCGACGGCCTTGCGGACGGCCTGGCAAATCTCCAGCAGTTAAACAATTTAAACAACTGGTCAGTGCTCATCACAACGCGCCTGCGTGTGCAGGATTGGGAAACTTATCAGGTTAGTAACCTAAGTTATGTCGACTCAAAAACATTATACCGAAGATTCGAACCCGGCAAAGTAGTTTCCGAAGATGAGTTTTGGCAGTTTTTTGAATTGATCGGTTATAACCTGCTGAGCATCGAATTAATAGCAAAAACGGTGCATTTCAGCGTGGATTTGACTTTAAAAGATGTACTTGCACACCTGATTAGCCAAAGCCTCGATGATGAAGAGTTAGCGATTGATGTACCGGTAGAAGGAAATACTACTTCTCAATTATTGAAACAACTGAATAAGGCCTTTGATTTGACCAAGCTTGAAAAGGACGACCAATTCTATATGGAATTTTTCGCCCTGCTGCCTTCAGAAGAAATTTCGCTGAATGATCTGGTCGATTGGTACGGCAAAGACTATAAGAAGGCCAACAAAGTACAAATGGCAAATGCCATTAATAACCTGCACCAAAAAGGTTTGCTGGAACGAAACGGCGACCAGCTCAAAATGCACAAGGTGTTTCAGGAATCTATCATTTATCAGGTGCGGCAATCCGTCAGCCCTTTTATTGGCCAAATGTTTCACATCGCCTGGCTCCGTGCCCGCTTGCACGAGGGCGTTCAATATGATCCGGCCCAGGGCCTGCGCTTCCTCAAATACGGCGAGTCTATTTTGGCCGGCATTAAGGAGCCTTTCCGCCTTTCCGTTTATCAGCCCTTGCTGGCATTGGAAAATGAGGTGTTGAATATACAGAACTGGCTAAAGACAGCCGACCAGCTGGTGGATCGCTGGGCAAGCCTTGCGCAGCGTGCCGAAGCATATTTACATGCCGATGATACCATGGTGGGTGTGATATTCAATAATTATGGTTTGGCATTGGCGGGTTTAGATCGTTTGGATGAAGCGGAATTGTTTTTCAACAAATCACTGGCAATCTATAGGATTCATGAGGCTGAAATGATCACACAACTAATCATCGGTCTGGGCAACATGGCGCAGCTCCACGTTCGGCAAGGTGATATAAAAGGATTCCAACCTTATTTCGATGAAATGGTGGCGATCAGGGATAAATATAAACTTTGGACTGACTTCACATTCCCGATGCAATGCCATGTCCTTGGCGATGCTAATCAAAACATCGGTAATTTCCCGATGGCTATTCAAATGTATGTTATCGGGATAAACGCGCACTACGAATTGCCGGCCGACAAGCGAAACGATCTCAATTTGGTATTGTACCTGAACGACTTGGCGATAAGTTATCTGGCGAATAAAGAACCTGATAAAGCAGAGAAAACCATTGTCCGCGCGGTCAACGTACTGGATCGCCTGCAAGCGAGGGACAGCCAACATTTGATTACTACCATACGCACTTTGCTGCTAATTACCGAATATACCGGGGATGCTGAAAGTGCAGCAAAATTACGCAGCACACTTGAAGGTATGACGCCGGAGGAATAACTGTATTACTGTACATAGTAAGTTGCCATAGTCTTGAGCTATTAAAGGAAAAAAACGAGTTATTAAAGAAAAAATATTTATTTACATATGTATATCAGCGTACTAAAAGAAACCATCCTTGACGAACTGGCAAGCGCTGAAGAAATCTGGTTGGCAGCAGGTTTGATCACGGCTTCTGGTTTGCCCTTTATTGAGGGGTGGAATGCCGCTGTAAATGTACTGGCTGGCATTGACCTGCCTACACCGCCAAAAGTATTACGACGGCTGTTAAAATGGTCAGAACAAGGTAAGTTAACGTTTAAAGTCTTTTCGGTTGATGATGTGTTTTTTCACCCGAAAGTCTATATATGGCGAAAAGGGAAGCAATATAAAGCATACGTTGGATCAGGTAACCTGACCAATGGTGGCTGGAAGGATAATATTGAATTGTTTTGGGAAATTGATAAGGAAACCGAATGTAAAAGCCTGGTGGGTTGGTTTGAAACGCATATGCGGATAGCCATATTTATTGACGAGGATTACATTGCTGCATACGAGGAACGCGTTTTCAAACCGGGCGAAAAAGCAAACAAGGAACACCGCGAACGTTTGAATAAATTCAAGCTACCTTATGAGACAGATTATGATTTCTTTTTCAGGGCGGAGGATTTTGAGGCTTTTACTTATGAAAGAGCAATCAATGATAATGCGATTTCGAAGAATGGCCGGAAATTAGTTAACCGTAAGCTTTTGGGCTTGCACGACCGCCTGTATCCCGAAATTGAGAAAAAGGGTTGGGATCTGCATCATCATCACCGGCGTGATAAGATCGTATCAAGTTTTGCGCATAACGCCAGGGTTAACGCGGTATTGGATGGGATGTGGCTATATTATGGAAAGTCCGATACAGAGGCTGCCTCATTTCCAATTAAAAAAGAAGATGAGCGAAGCATGAACAACCATGTACGTCTACAGCTCATCATCAGGCAGGAAAGTGTGGGTGTCTGGTGCGCGGTTGGCAAAGGCGGCGGCAGCAGAGTTGACAGGACGGCTTTTCACAACAAAATACAGGATGTGGCTATGCAGCAAACATTCTTTGAAATCATTAAACGATTGGGCGATGAATATTTTATCGACGTGGCGGGCATTGAGCCTTATTACAGGGTTTCGGCGATTGGATCGCCTGCGGATTTATACAAGATCGTAGATCAGGATTTTTACCACATGGATCATTACTTCATTATCGGCATGGATATATTACCTCATGACGAACGTTTACTGGATGATCGGATCGTTCCCTTTATAATGAACGAATTTGAAAAACTTTACCCGCTTTACCTGTTTTTTAAGGCGCCGTTATAATGGATATTATATATTTGAAGTGACACTTCGGATACGTTTTCTTTATTGTTTTTACGCTCTTAGCCAGGAAAGTAGGTGAAACGGAGCAAAGAAAATAAACCATCTCATATAAAGTGTTAACAGTTCAAATTAATAATTTTACAGTCAATGGCCGACGAAAAAGAACTCTTCCAAAAAATAGAAATCCTTCAGAATTTGCTGGTGGAATTCTCTACAAACGGCGATGCTGATAGCGAAGAATATGAAAAGCTGCGTAAGGAGTTGTGCGCAAATCCGCTGATCAAAGATAAGCTACCAGACTTTTTGACGACGCAACGCACCTTGAAACAATTCTGGCAATTTATAAAAGGCAAATTCAGCACTTATGCCGACCGTAGGAAATATCTATGGGAAGAGTTTGGTAAAGTGCTTTCCTACCTGGAAACGCATACAACTACACCTGCCGAAGCGATGGTATCGGCAAAATTGATCGAGCTTAATCAAGGTTATATACATTTTGAGTGGGACAAAGCGCTTAAACGAAGGGCAGAAGACCCGGAAGCTGCCATTACTTCGGCACGGACACTTGTAGAAACGGTGTGCAAATACATTCTTGATAGCCTGAAGATTGAATATGATGATGGCTTGGAGCTGCCCAAATTGTATAGGCTGACTGCGCAACAATTGAATTTGGCTCCGGAGCAACACCATGAAGCCATATTTAAACAGATCCTTGGTGGTTGTCAGACCGTAGTTGAGGGGCTTGGAGCGCTACGTAATAAATTAAGTGATGCGCATGGCAAAAGCATTACACAGGTAAAACCATCATCAAGGCATGCGGAATTAGCGGTAAATCTCGCGGGCTCTATGTCTATCTTTCTTCTGGAAACATTTAAAGCCATTCCTTCAAAATAGACCAGCTTAACTAATTCTGTTTTAATTAGTAATACCTAATTATCAGGCTGGCAGGAGCTGCAAACTATCGGTTGGCTGCTTTCCTTGGCTTTTTAAAGTCGGATAGCGCAGGAAAAATTCCGTGTGGTCGAGTTCTACCCCGGCTTTTAAAAGGCAACACTTTTTGTATTTCATTTTTGAACCGCAGGGACAATCTTCGTTTCTTCCAGCATGATAGTTGGCATGGTTGTCCAGTATTTTATAATCTTTTGTGCGCCATTCATTAAAGGGATGGTCTATAATGCTGAGCAGGAAATCTATTTGAGGGTACCTGTAAGAATCATCTTCTTTTCCAGTAACGCCCATGACAGAATATTTATTAAATGGCTCCGTAACCATGGACATGCCGATGAAATCAGCTTGCGTAATCACATGGCCGCAGAATTCGCCCATGTACAGTTTGCCCTTTTTATGTTCACAACGCTTTCTAAGCGTAATAAGGCTGTTGCAGATACTGCACCGTACTTCCTTTTTGACGAATTCACTGCTGCCAAAAAGCTGGTAAGGGAATAGTTTCTGTGTTTGCCGGACATATTGCTGGATGAAGAGTATTTTGTATTCATCGCCGTTAGGCTGATAGTGACACAAGACGAGTTTCACGGCTATTTCAATACGCTCAAGCAAACACCAGCCTCTGTAATAGTCCTGGTCAGCCAGTAATTCGAATACCTTGATGTAATCGTTTTGGATGCCCAACAGGCTATTCAGGATAGCCCAACGGTTTGCCCCTTGTTCATCACCCGCGTCGACGCAGTTTTGCTTTTTCTGAATGAAATAATCAGTAACCCGTTCAGTGTACTCCCTTTGGTTGACCCTTAGCTGCGGTTCGCGCAGTATCTGTTCTATGTTCATTATCTTCCTCCGCTAATGCTTTAACCTGATCGGCCACTTTTTTAAAATCTTCTGCTGATCCCTGGTATTTTATCGATTTCGCTTTCCCGCTTTTATTCTGTACAACGATCTCCAGGTTGATCTCATCCTTGGGGCTTTCATGCTTCAGCTTATCCGTAATATAATTAGACATCACACTTACAAATACCGGCACGACGACCGCGGTGACCACGTATTTGCCATAACGGTGAACCTTACTATTTAAGGCAACTTCTTGGTAATCTTCGTCGTTTATAACCGCCTCAACGTTCAGGTGTTGCTTCAGCAAGTCATAAATAGACATCATGTTGCTGGGGAACAATGGTATCTCGTAATCCCTGAATTCCTCTTCCGGTACGATCATCACATCCACATCATTCAGCAATGACCGGGTTTCGTCGTTCAGGTAACTTTTGCCCAGCCAGTAGGCCATATTTTCCGTTGTATCTGTGATCGTGAGTTCCATGTTGAAATAGTATAATAGTTATTGTTGTTAAGTTCAAATATACTAAAAATATTAGCTTATTCCAAATTCACTTTGCCGTTGCCTGGCGGCCGGGCCATACGCTGTATCTGCGTTGCAGGATGTCGCTGCTGTCCCTAACGGTGAGTGTTTAAGCTTCCTTTCAGTCAGCACAAACGCTCACCCGGCGCAAGCGCATCGCCATTCAGTATCCCCTGAATACCTCCGCATTTGCGAAACACTATCAACGGATTTCTTTGTGATGCTTTTTCCAAAAGAAAGGAGAAAAAAGGACACGAAGTTGGGTACTGGTATTACCGACTGCTTTGATCGTGCCAAAAGACTACGGCATAAACGGCTGCCTCCCCAAAGGGTCCCCTCCAATTATTCCGTTTCCTTTTGGCCGGTTCAGTACCCACGTCTGGGTTTTCTTTTTTCTCCTTTTTTCTTTTGGAAAAAAGCTTTCAGGGAAAGGGGCGAAAGAGAAAGAACAATTAACAAAATTCTTTAAAGCTAAAAATTTCAGAAAATGAAAACAGCAGAAAAAAATGCAAAGGGAGTACAAGGTACAACCGCAAAGAACAATGAAGCCACCAAGACCCAAAATCGCCCCAACATTCCCGGAAAGGAGAAAAACGATGAACCCGCTAAAAATCAAACACCTGCCGAGGCTCCGCAAGGTGAGGCGGGCAAAGTTGCCCAGGCTGCGACCGTTCAGCCCGCTACCGAAGTTAACCAATCCGCTCACGTTGCAGCACAACCCACAAAAGAGGAGATAAGAGCGGAAGAGCCCAAAGCCGAAGTTAGGTACATCAAACCCGTGCCCAATCTGGAGCAGACTTTAAAAGCGGTGGACACCTTGCACCGCAAGGGTATACAGCGTTTGGCGCTGATAGCCCGAATTAAGTTATTAGAAGCCTTTGAAGTGAAACTGATTGAGGAAAACGACGAACTCGAAAGCAATCCTTATCAGGGTTGTAAACTAATCATTGAGGATGATAAGAAGCGTCAGTTCGTAACCAATACGCCAAACCTTATCCGTATGGTGTCACAGTTCATCTTTGATGCCTGTCAGGATAAACTGGCCGAAATCGAAGCCGAAATCGTTTTTCCCACCGCTTAACTAATTCATTAATGCTCCCGGCTTTGCCGGGGCATTTTAAGGTTTTACCAAATTTTTAAAGTCATGTTAGACCTGTTTATAGAATTAACCGACCAGCTTTTTTGGGAAGGCTATGCAAGAGCTTTAGCCGAAGAAAATCCCGCTTTATTCCAGTTTGAGTTTAATGAATTCCTTAATACCTACTGCGATGAACGATAAAATATTCCTGCTTTTCAGGCTTACAATAGCCACCAAGCATAAACATATACATGAGGCAATCAAAGAGGTTGAGAAAGCAGCAGTACTGACCATTCCCGACCTGCCCAGTGTCACCATTATAAAAAAAGAGATTTTAAACCTCCATCAGGACACCAAAAAATAAAACGATGAAATGGTTCAAAGAATGCGAAACGCTGGAAGAAGTTAAAGCCCTATACAAAAAACTGGCAAAACAGTATCATCCCGATTTAGGCGGTGATACCGCTTCCATGCAGGAAATCAACAAGGAGTATGCTTTTGCAACCGCCAAAGCTATCAAGGGAGCAAACCTTTCCGATGAAGAAGCCGAAAACGAAATTTTATCGTCCGAAGCTTACCGCAAAGCGATAGAGCAAATTATCCATTTGGATGGCATAACTATTGAACTCGTGGGCTATTGGCTTTGGGTAACCGGGAACACGTATCCCGTGAGGGCTGCACTGAAAACAGCCGGGTTTTTATTCGCGCCAAAAAAGGTTGCCTGGTATTTCCGTACAGCGGAATATAAAGTAAGCCAGAGCAGCGGCAAATCATTGGACGAGATACGTAATAAATACGGGAGTGAAGTTTTGAATGACGAAAAACCTAAGCAGCATAATTTTATACGGTAGTAAAATGCGCCCTGGAAGAGGGGTGCTTTTTTTATAAACCCCAAAACGGCCCCGCCACGCGGGGCCCATTTTTTTCGCCCCCTGCTTGCCTGTTAGATTTTTTTTAAAGGAGCAAGCAGGGGGCGTTTTAGATTTAGATATCGATAGATATTTGACAATAGATCAAAATGTTGCATAAAATTAATAGCTTTGATCAAGCCTTATCTAATTCATGAAACTTCAAACTTTCATCTTTAACTGGCAATAAAATCGCAAACTTTGTAAAACCAGTTATAATAGATAAGAATCAGCGTTTGCCTTACTTAATATCTTTAATCCATCCGATGGAATTGGCCAGCGATTAATACGTAATATATGAAGCATTTTTTTTACAAAGGGAAGGATAATTTATTAGCACCAACTGAAGGTGAGGCGATAGAGGAGAATATTAAGATCGTTAAAAAGGAGTTTTCGAAAGTGCTCGAAAGCCGAAATTTATCTTTTTTGATGGGCTCAGGATGTTCAATAGGAACAAATGGCATACCGACCATGATCAAACTTGCTGAAAGCTTTTTTGAACCCGACGAGTCTCTACTAAAATCTATGTCCCCCGACTTGCAGAAATTAGTGCTGTCGGCTGAAAGCAAAAAACTCCTGAAAGAATACGGCATAGATCATAAAAGCGAGCCCTTTATCAAAAACCTGGAAACGTTCTTAGGCACCCTTTACAGTCTGAGATTTTACCTTGAGCAAATTAAAGATAGTGCCAAACTCAAAAGTATGGACGACTTGATAGATGAAACCAAACACTTTATTTTATATAAGTGTCTGAATAAGGATAATGAAGGTAAAGACGGGGCCATTCTGGAGAATTATAAAAACTTTTATCGAAAGCTTTCGCTCAGGGATAGTAATCTCCCGAAACCAAATGTTTTTACAACAAACTATGATTTATATTCTGAGAAAGCGATGGATGAACTGGGAATAACCTATACCAACGGTTTTTCTGGTTTCATCGAGCGCTACTTTAACCCTTCTATTTTCAATTATGCGTTAGCAGAACAAATGGATATCAGTTCCTTTAAGTGGAATGTAATAGACAGCTTTATTTATTTGTTCAAAATTCATGGTTCTGTAAATTGGATTGAAGTTGAAGACAGTAATAAATTATTTCGGATAAAAGAGTTGCAAGATTCGACTTTTGCTTTTTTACAAGACCAAAAGAACCTGATGATTTATCCTTCACCTATCAAGCAAAACGCCAGTTTGGGAACGCCCTATTCAGATTTATTCAGAGAGTTTCAAAAGCGTATTGCCAGAAACCAAAGCGTGCTCGTAACAATGGGGTACAGCTTTGCCGATGAACATATTAATAACCTTATTTATCAGGCCTTAACAATTCCGACTTTCAGGCTTGTGATATTTTCAGATATGGGTTATTATTTAGACGGGAAATATATTAGTACGCGGGAGAACATCGAAAAGTTAAAGAATCTGAATGACCCAAGAATTTGGATCATTGGAAGCAATCAGGAATATCAAAGTACCGACGTTCCGGAAGACCAAGCCGCCCCGGGACCTGAAATAGCTGAAGCCGTCGCTGTTGGGGACGTTGAAAAAGTTCAGGATAGGAATAACGACAAAGTGCCGGCTATGGAGGAGATAGGAGGCGGAAAAGGCTTGTTTTTCTTTAATACTATTAGCCACGATCTATTACCGGATTGGTCGGAAAATCAAATCGAAGATCAAAATGTAAAAATCATTGAATTGCTTAACAGACCGATAGCAAAGTCAGAGGGGGATGAAGCATGATCAGAGACGATAAGGAAAGAGTGATTGGAAAGCTAATTAGCATCAATTCGGAAAAGTTCACCGTTGAGTTGTTAAATCAGTCCATAAACTTCACCATAAGCGGTTTTGATGATATTTATCAATATGCGCAAATAAATGGGTACGTTATTTTACCGTACCAGGATTATTATATCGTTGCGGAAATCTTTGGTGTTCGCGAACGTGATGCGGATGTAAAATGGCGAGGGGAAAAAGAGCAGGTATTAAGTAAATCTAATTCTGTAAAATATTTTGATATTACGCCGATTGGCACCATTCAAAATAGAAAATTCAGATACGGGGTGTCTGTTTTCCCAACTTTATATTCCGACGTTTTATACATTAAAAAAGATGAACTTGATATCGTCTTTGAAGTAAGTGATGAAACCGAGTCGGTGACGATAAAAGAAGAAACAGGTACAAAACTTAACACACTGGATATTGGCTCCTCTACGATATTTCCGGAATACAAAATCAAAATCAATATCAATAGTTTCTTTGGCGGGCACTCGGCAATCTTAGGCAATACGGGAAGCGGTAAATCCTGTACTATAGCATCAATGATGCAGGGGTTATTGAAAAAGGAAGGTTTTAGTGCGGTTGGGGCATCTTTTATTTTTTTTGATGTAAACGGCGAATACCATAAGGCTTTTTGTCAGGTTGAGAATGAGGATATAGCAATCAAATATTATTCTTTGAATGAACTGAAGGATAAAGGCTGTTTCAATTACGGCGATGAAATGGTTGTCTGCGACAATATAGAATACGAGGAATTTAAGTTACCCCATTGGTTTTTGAATATTGAGGAGTGGGCGCTGTTATTACAAGCAAGTGAACGTACACAGTTACCGATCCTGAGAAATGCGATCAATTTATTAAAGCTGTTTTCAGGTAACGAGGCGGCGTTATTAAAAATTAAAAATCATATCCTTTATTTGTGCTTACTGCAAATCCTGCGCGATGAATCAAGTCCCCCGTCAAAAAAAGATCGTATCATCGCCATATTAAGCAAATTTAACACCGCCGATATCAACTTAAATGTAAATGTGGCGGAGGGGTTGACACTGAGAGACTCTTTGCATATTCATTTCGGGAATATGCTGCAAATGGAGCGACTGATTGAGTTTTTAGAAACCGAGGATGGCGAGGGCATCAAGAAATTTTTCTTAGATAGTTTTACAATTCCTACAGATCGGGAGATAAGTCAAAAAACGGGATTTGAAGAAATAGAAAATGCGTTAGACCTCGCTATATTATTTGAAGAGGCGCATGGAAATTCCCAAATAAGAGATTATTGCTCATCTCTAATGACACGTTACAAGAGCCTGAAAGAAAGAGATGAATATAAATTTATGACGACAGTTCACGAAGAGATTCTAAAGGAAGATTTCATCGATGAGCTTTTGGGAATGGAAGGTAATAGCTATAAGAAAACTCAAATTTCGATAATAGATCTTAATTCTGTAGAGGACGAAATTGTTGAAGTTACTTCCTGTGTGTTGTCACGATTAATCTTTGAAAAACTGAAAAGAATTGAGCCACGAAATTCATTTCCTGTCAATATTGTTCTTGAGGAGGCTCATCGTTACATATCAAATGAACCAGGAGGTATATTCGGAAACGCCAATAAAATTTTCGAGCGGATTGCGAAGGAAGGCAGAAAATATGGCATGTTCCTGTTAGCATCTTCACAACGGCCAAGTGAACTTTCACGCACAGTATTATCACAATGCAGTAACTTCATAATTCACCGGATACAGAACCCCGAGGATTTGTCTCAAATAAGGCAGATGACGCCCCATATATCTGCAAGTATCTTAGGTCGCCTTCCATCGATTCCACGCCAGCACGCATTGGTATTTGGGCATGCCGTGCAAATACCGGCGTTGTTCAAGGTCAATAATGCCTATCCAACTCCGCATAGTACAGATAATGATGTTACTACAAATTGGTTCAGACCTAAAGAGTCACCCGAGAATAAGAGTGTTGCAGTGGCTGAGGTAGTTGCTGTTGATGAGATGATTGATAAGTTGAGAGAAAAATTCAAGGCTGGTGAGCAGCAAGATAAAGATAAAAGCCAACTATAATAATATTATAATAATCAATACGCGCCCGACATATGACATGGGATAACGATGAACTGTTTGGAAAATATGAGTTGTTGTTTCCCCCCAAAAATGAGGGGGGCTTGCTTGTCCTATCGTTATATCATAAAATAAAAACACGCGAGATTGACAATTATTTTACCGCAAACGATATTAGAACTATACTGGAACGTTTGGCGCGCCAGACCAATGAAAGTGTACCACAGTCTGAAAGGATAATCAAAAACCTCCTGCATTTTTTTATAAGAAATGTGCCCGGCGAGCCGGGGAAATATTATTTAACAGATCATGCGGAAAGTGTGGTGGAGTTAATGAAACACAAACTTGAAAATCCATACAAGAACTTTCCGCTAAAACAGAGTTTTGAGAAATATTTCACTTTACGTACAGGCGAGATTAAAATTATCAGTGATCTTGAAAGACGATTTGGAAAGGAATTCGTCTCCGGCCACAAACGGATTATTAATAATCACTTGTCAGCTTTGGAAGATGAATTATCCGACGCGTACAACCAGCTTAATCTTATCCTGCAGTCGGACGAACAAGATGCGACCGTGCTGGTAAAAAAATTCGTGAATGTGTTCAAGACCTTCGGTGAACGTGCTGAAGATATCACCAATGCAATCTCTTCCAAAGATAAATTTCTTCGTTCCCTGCGGGAACGTGTTGACGAGTTTTACGCCGCTGTGGAACTTTACCCACACCAACCGACATTGATGGAGCCGGAAGAATTAAACAGGCTAAAAGATGATTGGCGGACAGCGAAGGAAATATTAAACGACATGGAAGAGTTTTTTCAGAATGTGGATTATAAAATTTCTAATATCCGCAAACAAATACTCAACGCCAGCGGCAAGCTCAGTGAACTTCATGAGAATTTCTCCGCCAGAGCATATTTTAGGCTAAAAGTAAGAAAGCTCTATCGTTTGTCTCTGACCTGCGCGGGATATGGCGAGTCTGAGACCATTTGGAATGTTGATTTTCCCGCCAAATCATTAGTTTATGAAAAGGTCAGGCTGTTCTATCCCGACCAATATGATTTCGGTGTCAAGAAGTTAAATGCCGTCGTTCAGATACCTGTAGATTTAGCCTATCAGCAGGAAAAGCTCAAAGAGATTCAGATCGAAGTGAGTCGTCAGGAGGTAATCACAGGGTGGGTAGCCAAAGGCAAGGAAATGCTTGAACAGCATCCTAATCTGAATATGGCCTGGTTGATGAATTCCATCCTGGAGCAAGAGCAGGACTATACAGTAGCGCACCATGTAGCGATCGAACTAAGCCAGTTTATTGCTGAAAGCATTGATCACAGTCTTACAATAGAAGAAATTCCGGAACCTTTAAATAATGTCGATATCACAATATGGAAAATGAATCTCAGGAAATTACAGACTACTCCTTTCTGAAGGAAGAAGCAGTAGAAAAACATTTTGCTGATTTGAATATTAAGCTGTTGAGTGGCCGGCATATTCAAAATAACGAATTTGGTATTTTTTCCATCCTTGAAGATTATTACGAGCCGTTGAAGGAGTTTTACAAACAACTATACGGGCTGGATCTGGTTAGGGACCAATTTGATCGATCTGTTTATTATTACCTCAATTTTTTTGACTCGGGTAAAGGTAAATTGAGTGATCCTTCAAGATATCGGGTTTTAACACAAATGCAAACCATAACTGGACTCATGTTGCTGGATATGTATTACACCAAATATTTTGACGACATTAAAACAATACAGTGGACGGATATACAACGCGAAATACAGGAAGGCGATCATCACGCAAATTATCAAAGGATACTTTTCAGCGAAGTCCGGGGAAATTATACCGAGAATGAATGGGCGAACGCCGAGCGCAAGTTTAAAGATGCTGTCAACAGCTTCGATAAATTGGGCTGGGTAAACCGGATTTCCAATACTCAGGAGGAGCTTAAATTTGAGATCAATCCCTGCGTTCACCGGATAGTCAAGCTATATGAAAAAGAACTGGAAGACTTCGACGTGTTTTCATCGACTATTAAACCGGACGAAGAAATATGAATTACCCTAAGATTTATTCCCTTTCGACCGTAGGCATATTAAAACATTATGTACATGACTACCTGATCCATCCATTAAGAACGGACTTCATCGGGCCAAATGGCGTCGGCAAATCAATTATCGCTGACTTACTACAATTGTTGTTTATCTATGACACTGATGTAATCAAATTCGGAACAGATGGTATTAAACAGCACGAAAGAAGCATATATACTTTACCCTATAAAACGGGACTGGCCTATTGTTTTTTAAACGTAGAAGTAGAAAAGGGAAAGTTCGTAATTATTGGCATAACGCTGAGTTCGCAAAAGGGTGTGCGTATCACGCCGTTTGTTATCACCAAAACTGCGGAACTGACAGAGTCCCTTAATAAACTTGTTTTGTCAAAAGACGAAATATTGCTGGCAAAGGATGTTATTTCGACCGGTGCGATACCTGATTTAAAAACTCTGTCCATTCAGTTATTTAATAAAAATGGGGTATACTTAAACTCTTTCAAATCAAAGGAGGATGTCAAACGGTATTATCAGTTTCTTTACGACAAGGAAATCCTTTCCATAAATCTCGCAGTAGAAACAAACTATAATGCTTTTGCGAAAGTTATTCAATCATTTTCAAGGGCGAAAGCCCTCAATTTGAATTCTTCCAGCGCCTCTAAAAGTTTAAAAGAATTTCTTTTTGAAGAATCAGAAGCCGAATTGCTGGATATTTATCAACAACAGCAGGTTTCCCTTGAAAAAATTCTGAAGGAGTATAACCGGCTTAATACAGATATACAACAACTGGAGCAGAAGCAGGCATTATTTATCCAACTGAATAAATTGGATGCCATCTGGCAAACCAATTTCAGGACTTACAAAGAAGCTGAACTTGCGTCAGCCTACAACAGCCTGTCGGATTTGCGGTTAGCTGAAAAAAACCTACTTGAACTTTTGGCCGTAAATAAAAATGATCTTCTGACGGCGAAAACTAAAAAAGAGAAACTGCCTGGAATAAAATTACGGATAACAGCGGCACTAAAGAGGGCGGACGAAGACTATGATCTTCACGTGGATTATGAGCATCTTACAGGTCAGGTTGAGAAGTTGGATGAAGAAATTAACGAGTTACAAGTCCTAAACCGTGTCACTGCTATGCCTGTTTGGGGTGAACATATTCCATTGATGGACATGAGTATCAGAGCTACCTCAGACGTTAAGGAATTGATCCTTTTCGCGGAGGAAAAGCTTCAAAAATACCCGACGCCTTCACTTCTTGAACAAAGCTGGAAGGAACAAAATGATCGCATCCGTAACCTGACCGCACAATTAGAAACCGAAAAAACTTATACAGAAAAACTGATTTCCCTGTTAGAAAATAATACCGCCGATAGCTTATTGGGGTGGGCATTGGCACAAGACATTGATCTAACTTCAGAATTGCGCCATACCCTGTTACATTTCGCAACCCTTCCGGTCATCAAACCAGAACAGCCGACGGATGGATCTAAATATCTTTCACCTTTCGAATTAGTCAAAAATCTTGTTGTTCTGCCTGATGAAAACCGACATGGATTTTGGCTTACGCTTGGCCCTCTTTCAGAGTTTATCGGCGTCAGCGCAGATGCTGAACTAATAAAGGACTCAGCCGCTATGGGTCGCTCCATCGACGCATTGCTGATAAAGAAAAAAAATGAGTTAATCCATATTAAGAATAAACTCTTTGAAATTGAAAAAATCAATCGCTCCGAATATTATAATCCGGAAATAATTCAGGAGGACGTTGATATGTTTCTCGTTAGTTACGATAATATCAAAAAACTCAAAGAAGCAGTAGGCTGTATCCTGTATCTTGATGAAAAGATCAAACTTCTGAAATCGCAGCGAAAAATCAAATCTGAGTCTCTTGCCGCAATCAAAGAAAGGGTTCCCGTGAATATTCATATGCAGGAACCGGAGGTCTTCAAGAAAGAACTAAAAAAATTGAGTCAGCAACAGGTAGCGCGAAATACACGGTTTACTACTTATGAGGAAAAAAACAATTCTACAATCGAAAAGCTGGAATCAGAAATTAAAACTCAATCATCACAACTCCAGGAACTTGCCCGCTCTGCACTGATTTACCAGGCTGCTTTTGACAAACTCAATAAAGATTTTTTTGACCGCTTTAATGAAAATCTCCTTTCCTTTCCGTCATTGATTAAAGAATTGAATGACATTGAAGAAATGTATAAAGATGCGTGGAATGATTACAAGGTAAAATACCAGGGAATGGTTGACCAATTTATAGAATCTAAGGATGGTAAAAGCCCTGAAATAAATACTAGCATAGCCGACAAAACTTACTCTTTTAACGTACTGGAAGCTGTGCTGCTGGGCGGAAGAATCAAAACATTTGACCAGATTGCATCTGCCCTGCATGACGCAAACCGGCATCGTTTAAGCATGGCCGATGACATTAAATCTAACATGGTTAAAGTATTTGAGGCTACCCTCAAAAGGTATAAGAAATATAAGGAATCGGTACAGGATATCAATGCCTTCTTTAAAGGAAGAATGATCAGCGACCGTTTCTTTTTCAGGATTAACTTTACAGATAACCCAACGATCAAAATTGAATTGATAGAAGACATAGGCACCAGGATACATAATGCCGCCAAACAGGGTGAACTGGCCTTTGAACGTCCTATCAGTGAGTTTATCGAGGAGTTTTTCAGGAAAGCGGCCCGCCTGACAGACCGTGTTAGTATTGATAAGCTTTTGAATCCTAAAACCTACTTTGATTTGTCGGTCAGTTTAACAGACGAATTTGATATGGAGATCCCCGGTAGCACCGGGGAAACTTATTCCGCAATAGCCTTATTGGGGATTGCAAGATTGTCTTTCGTACAGGCAGAGAACCGAAGGGGCTTACGTTTTATAATACTCGAAGAGATTGGAAGCCTGGACAGCTCTAACTTTAATACTTTTCCTGCGATTGCAAAGAAATTTGATTACCAGATATTAACGATGTCGCCTCATCCGTTTCGAACAAGCCTGGCTGACGAATGGTACGCGCATCACCTGATAAAGGGGAGTTTCGATCAGAATATTAATCTTTACCCGTCAGCATCCTATTTCAAAACCAAGGACCAAAGTGAGCGCCTGGAAATTTACTTAAACCACCAGAAAAATGAATTGGATAGTACTCAAGGCGCTGAATGAGCTTTACCAAAAGGGCGAAGTCAGAAAAAATGAAACTCTGCTAAAAAGTGGGGAATTATCCTTCTTGATAAATTCTTTAAATGTGATTTCCGACGAAAGGAGAAATCTGGTTGCAATAGATGGATATGCGAAGGTCTACGAAAATAAATACAGGGATAGATTTAATTTGTATTTGGAATTTTTAAACGACAATGGCTTATTAAAACCACAAACCCGTTTTGAAGAAAGCGACATTCAAATATTAATGAAGATCAAATCCTGGCGCGAGGAAGGGACTTTAGAAGAACTCAGAGCGCAGATCATATCTTCGGACGAATCCCTTCGTGGTGTTTCACTGATGTTTTTTAAGCATGAAAAATATCTGGACGATAAAACGTCCTTGATTGAAGCGCTAAAAAAAATAATTGATGTTGCTCAATTTTCAAACGAAAAAGATCAACAATATATTTATCGGCTGGAAGTTGATAACCCCATGGTGATTGTTCTTTGTGAGAATGTGGACTTTTTGACCAAACCCAACAAACCTCGTTTACATGGCATTGAATTATGGTATGCCGGAGGAAAAAATGTTGATAAGCTGCGTTATGCAGATCACCGTGGACTTCCGATTTATTATTCCTGCGATTGGGACTATGATGGCTTATACATCATTTACCCCTTGGTAAAAAACAAAATTCCGGCGATCCGATTGTTGACCCCGGATGGAGCAGCAAGAGGGATCATCGAAACCGAACACAAGAGTCTTTGGAAGCAACCCGATCAAACAAGGCAAGTAGCCTTAAGTGCTATTTTGGAAGGTGGACAGGAAGAGAAAATACAGGAACTGGTCCAGAAAAACCAATGGGTAATTGAAGAATCGAACAGTCTTTTGACTATGCTTAATATCTCGTAAAAGGGCTCGTTTCTTGTTGCTTTATTAGATAATTCGTATATTTGGCTTAGTCGGAGGTTTAAACACCAAGGTGTCCACCTCAGCTTTCCGTTCCTTTGGAATAAACTGATTTTCAGTCAATTATAGAGTTTGGTTCGAGCCCAGGTGGGCGCACAAAGTAAAACTTTGACATTTATTGCAAAGCCGTAACCGGCGGGGAAAGATTTCTCCGCCGGTTTTTGTTTATATTTCTACCCATTAAAATTCCTTACTTCATAAAATGGATTAATTTCAAAATTTCTTGTAACAGAATTTTTTGATGCCGGTCTTCAGTACTGTAAAGCAAAAAACAAACAAAAGCTGCTTGGGTATACTTTCGGATAATGCTTTAATGCTGCAGGTGAAAGCCGGCGACCTGGAAAGGATGAGTTTGCTCTTTGAGCGGCACCATAAGACTTTGTTTGGATTTTTGTTCCACCTGACGCAGCGGCGCGAGGCCAGCGAGGATATGGTGCAGACGGTATTTTACCGGATGCTGAAATACCGGAACTCGTTTACCGTGGGGAGCAATTTCAGCGGCTGGATGTATCATATTGCGCGGAATGTGTTGAAGGACGAGAACTTTGGTTTGTATAGCAGATATGATCCGATCAGTGCGCATGAGGAACAATTGGCGGGTGGCAATTTAGCAGATGACGACCTGGAGAAAAAACAATCCCGGCAGCAATTATATGCGGCGATGGCTATACTGAGCGAGGGCGACCGGGAAATTTTAATGCTGAACCGGGTGAGAGAACTGAATTACCCAGAGATCAGCGATATTATGGGGATATCGCAGGGGGCAGCCAGGGTCCGGGTATCACGAGCGATAGAGGAATTGAAAAAGATATTTATTAAAAAAGGAATAAAAAGAGATAGCTGATGAATGATTGCGAGGAATATAAGGAACGTTTAGCAGACTGGCATATGGGCCGCCTGGAAGCCGCAGCAGCTGAAGATATGGAGCGGCATTTGAATAATTGTGCGGATTGCCGGGAAACGTTAGCCGCTACCGCGTTCGTTTTAGACAGCATCAATAACTTGCAGGACCCTGAACCGTCAGTTCAGGTGAAAGCTGATTTCAGGATGATGCTGGATAATTTTAAGGCAAAAGAAAAGAAGTCTGTTTTTCGCGACCGCATTTGTTCCCGGTTGTTACAGCCGCGTTTGCCGCTGGCTTACGGATTGCTTATTTTATTTGGTATCGGCGGGGCCTACCTGCTCGGGCGCAGCAGCAAACAGGAGCTTGAAGGGCAGGAACTGCATGCCGGGGTGCAGGAACAAAAGCAGACGATGTTGCTGGCGATGCTGGATAATCCATTGGCTTCGGAAAGGATCAAGGCGGTGAGTTATACCAATGATCTGAGGAAAGTAACTGATAAAGTGATCGATGCGCTTTTTACTACGCTGAATAATGACCCGAATGTAAATGTCCGTTTGAGTGCTTTGGAAGCGCTTTCTGCTTTAGGTAATCATCCTGCAGTGAGGACAGGATTGATCAAAAGCATTCCCACACAGGATTCGCCGGTCATCCAGTTAGCCATTGCGGATGTGATGCTGAATCTGCAGGAAAAAGATTCGGTGGGTTCATTCAGGGAGTTGTTGAAACAAAAAGGGCTTGACGATGAGGTAAAGAAAAAGGTCAAAGAAACGATCACTAAACTAATTTGAGCCATATGAAAAGTTACGCCCTGGCGCTGATCGCCATTTTTACTGCCGTGCAAGGGATGGCACAGGTTGACCGGCAACTCGTCGTGCATCTAAGTGACGCGAATAAGCCTTTTACACTCGATGTCAGCGTCGGCAGCGTTGCGATCGACGTTTCTGGTTGGGAGGGTAAGGATGTGGTCGTAGAGGCAAATGCCGAAGACGTAACCGCCCAGGAAAAGAATAATGAAGTAACAGTAAAAGCGCCAAACGGCAGAGCGATCAAGCTGAATATCAAAGTGCCAAGGACCACAGGCATCTTTAAACTGAGTTCGGTCAACGGAGGCAGGATGACGGTGAGCGATGTGACCGGCAACCTGGAATTACAAAACCACAGCGGAGGCATTACTGCGTTGAATATCTCCGGAACGGTCGTAGCCAGTACGGTCAGCGGCAGCGTGATCGTTTCTTTTAGGCGGGTCGACCAGGGGGCTGCGATGGCATTCAGTACGGTGAGCGGCAGTATGTATATCACTTTCCCAGCCACGCTTAAAGCGAACCTGAAGGTCAGATCCGACAATAGTAAAGTTTTCAGCGATTTTGAGCTGGCCAGCGACCCCGCACATCCGCAAACGCTGAAGACCGAAAAGGATGGTTTTTACCACATGCCGGCCGACGACTGGATCTACGGGCTGGTCGGCGGCGGCGGGCCGGAGATGCTCATTAAAAACACAACCGGGAATATTTACATCCGGAAAGCCCGGTAACAACAAGTTAAATCACGCATTTATGAAAACTTTAAACACGGTTTTAAAAACCACACGGCTATGCGTTTCCTTTAATTTGGCAGCGTTTTGCTCCTTTTCATTTGTACTGACCTGCTCTGCGCAGCAGCCCAAAAATGAATCGGCCAATATCCGGCGTATAGAAAACGGCATTATCCCGGTAGACGGTTCAGGAAAGGATAGCGGCAGTACCCGATCCATTTTGGCCAGGATGCACGAGTTGAAAATACCCGGCCTGAGCATTGCTGTTTTCGATCAGGGCCGCATCATCTGGACCCGAGGTTACGGCTACCGCAACCTGGCGTCGAAACATAAGGTCGACGCTGGCACGGTTTTCCAGGCGGCATCGCTTTCCAAACCTCTGACCAGTGTGGCCATGTTTGAACTGGCCGAACGGCAAATTATCCGGCCCGACGAGGACATCAACCAGCAATTGCATAGCTGGAAGGTCCCGGATAACCCGTTTACAAAGGAACATCAGGTTACCCCTGAAGGCATTGTGTGTCACATGGCCGGCTTCAACATTCATGGTTTCGCGGGTTACAGGCACCGCGATACCATTCCTACGCTGCTGCAGATCCTGAACGGCGAAAAGCCCGCGAATTCGCCACCCATTCGCGTGGTCGAAGTTCCAGGGATAAAAGAATCGTATTCGGGCGGCGGTTTCGAGGTGCTGCAACTTTTGCTTCAGGAGGTAACCGGTAAACCGTTCCCGGCGTTGATGAACGACCTGGTCATCGGGCCGGCCGGTATGCGCCGGAGCGCTTTTTCGCAGCGCATCCCGGCGGCACTCGCCGGGGATTTCGCCGCCGGATACCTGGCGGATGGCAGCGAGGTACCGGACGGCTACGACATTTATCCCGAGCAAGCCGCGGCCGGCTTATGGACGACCCCTTCGGACCTGGTGCACTTCCTGCTGAATTTGGATAAGGCTTATTTAGGCCGTTCTCCCAGTTTGCTGAAGCAGGCTACCGTTAAATACATGCTGACCAGGGTGCCAAATGGCGGCGGTTCCGGTTTTGGTGTAGATCATGATGGTACCGCGGACCTGGACTTCCGGCACAGCGGCGGCAATTTCGGCTATACCTGTTATGAAGTGTGTTTTGCGGAAAGCGGCAAGGGTGTAGTCATCATGACCAATTCGGACAATGGCGCGCAGCTCATGCACGAGTTGGTCAGGGATATTGCGCGGGTGTACGGGTGGCCGGCGATGTGGCCGCATGATAAATGAATCAACGATGAACTTATGCTGAATTCTGTCAAAAAAATAATGCTGGCACTCTTGCTGTTACAAAAAGCTCTTTGCGGCAGCTGCCAGGAACCATTAAAGTACGATCCAAAGCAACTCCAGGAAGATTATTCCATATTCAGAAAAGCTTTGGAAACCACTTATCCAAGTCTTTACCGGTTTACGGACAGCCCAATTATGAGCAAATATTTAGACGATAATTTCAAATCATTAAACCGGCCTGAGTACGAAATTGAATTTTACAGACTCATCGCCACTACCTGTGCAAGAATTAACGACGAGCACCTGATCGCGCAGCCATCTAAAGACTATTACCGGTCATTAGAAAACAAGCATCATTACTTCCCTTTCTCTTTAAAAATTATTGACAGAAGATTTTATGTGCTCAAAACGGCACAAGCAAACAGCGCTATTCCCGCCGGGTCTGAAATTATCTCGATCAACGGAAGGCCGGTTGAAGAAATTTTAAATATCCTGTTACCCGCCATCCCCTCTGATGGGTACCAGCAAACTTTCAATATCCGTCACCTGGAAGATTACAGCATGACGGAAGAAGATAATTTGTTTGACCTGAATTATCCAATTTTTGTAGAAGATACCGATGCTTACCGGATAGAATATATAGACAAGGACAATAAAGAGACTAAGAAAACAACCACTATTGCCGGCCTTGATTATAGATCTTACAAGAACTTTTTCTATAGCCGGAATAAACTGGTGGCGCCATTAGCCTTTAAATACCTTAAAAAGGACATCGCCTATTTGCGTATCTCCTCTTTTTTGGGATGGCACCGAAAACGTTTTAAACAAAACTTTGACCAATTATACGACAGTGTTTTTAGCGTACTGAAGTCCAGACATACCAAAAACCTGATCCTGGACCTGCGGAATAATGAAGGCGGGGACGGAACGGGTGAAAAGCTGCTGAGCTACCTGCTCACAAAGCCGTATAAGGTGTATGCATCCGCCGAACTCAAATTTGTGGGGTATCCGCCGGTGGTGGATCACCTGGAGAACAAAAAGGATGACGTTTTTTTTCCGGATTCTTTGGTTGATCGAACTGGCGGAATGTATGAATTTAAAAAAGCGTATATGCCGCTGCTGGGCGAACAGCAACCGGATAAAGAGCATTACCAGGGCAAATTATATGTACTGATCAATGGCGCATCCGGCTCAATGGCGGCGGTAGTGGCCAGTTTGCTGAAAGGGAACGGCCGGGGGGTATTTATTGGTGAAGAAAGCGGCGGGGCGATGGAAGGAGCTACCGCACGTTACGGGGCCACTTTAGTTTTACCCAATTCTAAGATAAAGGTTCACTTAGGTTTGTTAAAAACAACGCGGGCCATTGCCTTTACAAAAGGAAGAGGCGTTGTGCCTGACTATCCCATTACTCCTAAAATCGATGATATTTTAACAGGCACCGATACAGAATTAAATTTCACACTTGGTTTAATTTCATCAGGGAAATAAAGGCAACGCGACGATACTGAAGCTGAGCGTGTGCAGAAATAAAGATTTACAATTGGTGCAGATGCTGCCCATTAGGGTCCATTGAAACCTTTTAGCAAATCGGCCAGAAGCCGCATGTCATCTAAAAAATGATGCGAAAGTTGCACATTTTGGTGCACTGAGCAAAACTTTGACATTTAGTGCAAAGCCGGAACCGGCGGAGAAATCTTTCTCCGCCGGTTCTTTTTTTCGGCAATAACGATGTCCAGCCGTCGTTGAATAGTTTGCTGGCGGCCTCCAACTGATTGGTCCTGGGCATCCTGCCGGTAACACGTTTTTCCCATCCGATTCAGTTTCGCAAAAAAGGGCTTTGCGTTATTGAAATTTCCGCAGTAGCTCGCTGCGGAAAACCTTGCCTACCGGGAGCTTTTTGTCGCTGATTGCTACTTCATTCCCTTCGAAAAACTTCACCGCTTTGAGTGAAATGATATAGGATTTATGAATCCTGGCAAACCTGCCGCCGGGCAGCTGTTCTTCAAATTGTGTAAGCGTTTGTTTGGACATGATCCGTTCCGCCCCGCAATAGATGAAGATGTAATTGCCGTAGGCTTCGATATAGCTTATGTCATTTAAAAAGACCTTGGTCAATTTTTTATCCGATTTGACCATCAGGAAATTGTCTTTATCTGCTGGTGCAGGGGAAGATGGAGAATGATTAGCCAGCGTTAAAACTTTTTCTGTTGCCTGGACAAAACGCTGGAAGGAAAATGGTTTGAGCAAATAATCGGTCACGGACAACTCAAAACCTTCCAGGGCATATTCGGGATAAGCTGATGTAATAATGATGGCCGGATATTTTTTGAGTGTGCGCAGCATATCCAGGCCGCTTAAACGCGGCATGTTGATGTCAAGAACAATAAGGTCGACAGGTTGACGATTGATCAACTGCATGGCTTCAAACGCGTCACTGCATTGGCCCGACAAATTTAAATAGGGCACCTGTGAGATGTAGGTCCGCAAAATATCACGGGCTATCGGTTCGTCGTCAACAATAAGGCAATTCAGGGTCATGTCAGTTCAATTGTAAGGTCGGTTTCAAATTTATCCGGATTTTTATTGATTTTTAGCCGGTACTGCCCGGGGTAGATGAGGTCAAGCCGTTGCCGGGCATTTTCCAGGCCAAGGCCGCCTTTTCGTTTGGTTGACGGTACAGGAACAAACCCTGGATCAACCGAGTTCCGGACGTTCAAATGCAATTCATCACCGTTTACAGAAAGCCGGATGTGCACAAAGATTTTTTCGCCTTTAGCAGCCGAAAAATGTTTGAATGCGTTTTCGATAAATACGATCATCAGCAAAGGGGCAATATAACGCTCTGTCGTATCGCCTTCAACCAGCAAATCAATACCGGTGTTGCCGCTGAGCCTGATCCGCTCCAGTTCTACATAATTGGAAAGGTAATCGATCTCTTTTTGCAAGGCTACGTAATGCTGGTTGGTGTCATACAGTGAATACCTGAGCAGGTCCGATAATTTCAGCATAAGATCAGGCAATTTTTTCGATTCAGCTACGGATAAGCCATACAGGTTGTTTAAGGTATTGAAAAGGAAATGCGGGTTAAGTTGGGCCTTCAGATGCCGCAGCTCATTTTCCTTTTGTTCTTTATCACGGATGAGGCGTTCTACTCCCGCCTTTGTCAGCGAAGCAATCACGGTAAAGGCCACCATGCTAAATTCAAAGTGCTGATTTTGCCAGTCCGTCACCACATCGCTGACATTAAATACGTTTTTAAAGAGCAGCCCGAGCCCGTTAAGGAGGTATGGCAAGAACTGAACCAGTAATATCAGCTGCAGTAAATATAAACCGATACCGAAAATCCATTTGCGGCGCCTGAAAAATGGAAGCACCAGCAAATTTTGGGTATAACAAGGCACCGCCAGTTCCAAAGTCTCCTGTAATACCAGGCAGAACAAGGTTATGCCTGTCATACGCGGTGGGTATTCCTTTAGCAAAATGTACAGGAAGAAAACGATTACCCAGAACACTAGTTGGGTGTAAACTTTATAGGGCCAGGTAAATAAACGTGTCCAGTCGAAAGTTTTCATTACTCAAAGAAACTATAGTCCGGCCTTACCGCCAAATTTTGATGATAAACGTATTGATACTGATGATGAACGTCGCGGGAGACGGATATCACCGGCTTACCGGGGTTCATCATCAATCCTCGTATGGTTATCATTCTTATTTTTTCAGCGCGTTCAGCCAGGATACTTTTGGTTCATAATCTTAAAATCATGAAAACAAAACTCATCTTAATCATCATCCTTTTAGTTATCTGCAACGCGGTTTATGCACAGCGGGATACTGAGATCAAATCGTTGGTTCGTGACATACCGGTTTGGATGGCACAGAACCATGTACCCTGCACCGGCGTCGGGCTGGTAGAAAACGGTAAGATCAAATGGGTTAAAAACTTTGGCGAACTGCAAGCCGGTCACCCTGCTCCGGATAATACCTTATTCAATATTGCATCGCAAACCAAACCGGCTACGGCCATGCTTACATTAAAGCTGGTGCAAATGGGCAAGTGGAATCTCGATGAGCCGTTGGCACATTACTGGATAGACCCGGATATTGCAAATGATCCGTACCTGATGAAACTGACTACGCGTTTCGTGTTGAGCCACCAGACCGGTTTCCCTAACTGGCGCTCGGACAATGGCGGCACCAGGCTGCAGTTCAAGTTTGAACCGGGTACCGCGTCCGGCTATTCAGGCGAGGGCTTTGAGTATTTGCGCAGGGCCTTGGAAAGCAAATTTCACCAGTCATTGGCGGTTTTGATGAACACCTACCTTTTTAAACCGCTGGGTATGAATAATACACAATACTGGAGCGAAAAGTTAGACACCACCCGGTTTGCCATGTGGCACGACGGGCAGGGGAAACGATATGCCACCTCTATACAGACTTCAGTCAGCGCCGCAGACGATCTGATAACCACTATTGAGGACTACTGTAAATTAGGTATCTACGCGATGCAATTGGCCAATGAAGGCGGGCCGGTTTATGCTGAAATGGTTAAGCCGCAGAGGCGGACCAAACCAGGTAATGCTTCAGGACTGGGCTGGGGCCTGGTGGATGGCCTGCCGGCCGGTGAATATGCCTTACAGCATGGCGGCTCGGATATCGGGGTACGGACCATGGCTGTTTTCCTGCCGGGATCAAATAGCGGCGTAGTGGTTATGACCAATGGTGACAATGGCGGCTTTGTTTGTGACCGTGTGATCAAACGGGCCCTCCCCGAAGGGGCGCTGATCCTGGAAACGATGAACAAAAGCGCCAGCGTACATGAAAGGGTGACTATTGCCGCTGCGCTCATCGACAGCTATACCGGGACTTATGCGCAAAGCAATGGCAAACTGGTGAAAGTGGAAGCCGCCGGCAATGCGTTAAAAATATCGGGAGATGGTATACCCACAGCGGTCGTTTTTCCGGAATCAAATAATCAGTTCTTTATGGAGGGCTACGATGTACAGTTGGCTTTCCCGGATGCGGGTTCTATGGTGGTTACGGAAAGTGGTAAACAGGTGTTAAAAGTAACCCGCAAATAACATGAAAAAGTTGCTGTTTATCAGCCTGTTTATTGCGGGCGGTGCAGCAAACGCCCAAAGCATTCCATCACTTAAAAAGGACATGTACGGCATTGCCTCGGATGCTACCGAAGGGCGCTTTACTGCATCGCCAGGATACCTCAAAGCTGCCAGGTATGTAGCAAGACAGTTAAAAATATCCGGCATAAAACCCGGATGGACAGATAAAAATAAGCGAACTTATCTGCAACCGGTACCATTCAGCTGGGACGATTATTCGGGAAGTTTACTGACATTTAAAGGCAAAGTTTATCAGCATAATGCACAAAAATTTATCGTCATTCAGCGTGGAATTGCGGGAGCCGGGAAATGGGTAGTGTTAGCCGCCGGAGATACAATTAAGGGTAAACCGGCCGGCGTAATATATCTTCCAAATAAAAGCCAGGCAATCGATTGGGAAACAACCATCATTCGGCAATACCGTTTCGGGTATATGCATTACCTGCCCGATGGGCCTAACGCGCCGGATGGCGCGCCCGCCATTATGGTAAGCCCCTTGCTTGCCAAAGTGCTTATGGCTGGAGATAGCGTCGCGGTTAAGCTCAAATATCGGTCGGAAGATAAAACCGGGTATAATGTGATAGGCATTGTACCGGGAACAGGCCGGAAGCCGGCCCGCCAGGCCATCGTTGTAGGCGCCCATCTGGATCATATCGGGCGCATCGGCAACCATATTTACAATGGCGCCAATGATGATGCCAGCGGCTGCGTAGCCGGGTTGGGTGCAGCAAAAATGCTGGCGGTACATCCGGCTAAACGTTCGGTAGTATTTGCTTTCTTTTGCGGCGAGGAGCTAAACCTGAAAGGGTCCCGGTGGTTTGCCGGTCACCTGCCTGTTCCTCAGCAGGATATTTTGATGACGATCAACCTGGAACAATTGGGCAGCAAGCACCGCTCATTCAAAGGAGTATGGGCCCTGGGTGATACCGGGTTTAGATCAGCATTCTATCGCGCCGGCAGTAAATTTGCAGCACATGATCTGCAGTTCTCGCCGGCAGATTCGGTAAAGGAGGTATTGAGTAATACAGATACCTACAGTTTTATGAATAAGCAGATACCCTCACTGTTACTGGGTTCCGGCGGGTTTGATGAGCATCATACACCAAAAGATAAGATCAATCTGATCGACTTCCCGCATTTACAAAAGGCAACCAGTTTGCTGTATTGTCTGATAGGGTCGGTTGGGTCAAATTAACAAGTCGGGAATGGTGCAGACACTGCTCAGCACGGTTCGTTAAAACCCTTTAGCCAGTTCGCAAGTAGCCGCATACCATCTAAAATGGTGTTATGAGCTGGTGATTACATTCCATGAGCTTAATAATCCCGGCTTGTAATAGCTTACAAAGCCGGGATATTTATTGTAAAGATTTCAAATGCAATTAAATGCATTAAAACCAAAGCGATTGCAATAAACCAAACATTTTAAAAATCCATGGTTTGTTTTGGAGCTCCGCCTGATGATCAACAACAGCAGCACCGCGGCCATTCCCGCTGATCTGCTTTACCGCCATCGTGCCCGCTGCTCCGCTGCAGTTTTGCGATCTGAAGTCGCGCCAGCTTTCGTAACCTAAATATTGCACCAGCGTGTTCAGGGTATGGGTGCTTGGCAGGCTTTCATATTTTACTTTTCCCCAAACTCTTTTTAAGGTTACATGGCTCAGCATTACGCCTGTACGCCCCTGTATTTTCTCGCTTAATACTACAAAATCCTGGTTAGTCCATTCATCGCTGTCGCCCCAACCCGTGTTGGATTCATATAATTTTATTGTTTTTTCTATCAAAAACTCAACAGTATTCATATCACCAAATCAAATATTCAAGTCAGTCGCCGACAATCGCCTTTAAAAATCATATTTTGAACAACAGGCACAGCGCCAAAATTTCATTTTTTCTCATCCAAATAAACAGGCAATCCAGCCGGCTCTCCCAGATGACGTTTCACAACGCCATAAGTACTACCTTAATGGCGTTTTTTTTTATTAATAATGAGGTCAGTCAAAGCGTATTCAGGAGCGCTGTGCAGCGGGCGCCAATCCAATGAACCCGGAAATACTTACGCGCTCTTTATTTTGCCGGGTTATTAGGAAAGTTAATGCCGGGGCCAAAAAAACACTCGTATGATGTAATTTTTCCGCCTTTAATCGTAAAATAATCGCAGTTCCGGAGAAATTTTCCGGCTGTGGTATAGCCGGTAGCAATTACAAACACAGCGTCTCCGTTCATGATCATTTGTTGCACATCAACCGTTTTAATTTTGCCCGCGTTGGGCCAGCACCTTTCCTTAACCGCATTTATTTTGATATGATCGTCGAGCGGGCTGGAGAAAGTGAACCCGTCAGCCAGAATTTGTGTCATTAAATTCCAATCCCCTTTCTCCCAGGCGGTATACCATGCCTTAACAATTTTTCCCTTTGGTGTATTTTCGAGTGCGGCTGTCTGGCCGGTAATAGTCTGGGCAGATGCTGCCTGAGCAAGCAGGGCAAATCCTGCTAAAAGAATGCCGGAAAAAAGATGCGTTAATTTCATGTTTTTTGTTTTTATGATAAGACAACCAGTCAAGCAGATACCGGACATCAGGCGATTATTATTTTTTTTGCACGAGGCCCTGCGAAGACCTTTAATTTGAAGACACGGGCCAGGAAGCCTCTTTATTTTGCCGAATTATTAGGGTAGTTAACCCCGGGGCCAAAAAAGCACTCGTCGGCTATAATTTTTCCGTCTTTTAACTTAAAACAATCGCTGTTCCTGAATAATTTGCCGGTCGTCGTCCAGCCGTTGGTAATTATAACGGCATCATCTCCGTTTATAACAACCTTATCCACATCAAATCTTTTGATCTTATAGGCGTTTGGCCAGCATCTTTCTTTAAAAGCCTTAATACTGATATGATCATCAACCGGGCTGGAGAAAGTAAATCCGTCAGCAAGAATTTGCTGCAGCGAATTCCAGTCTTTTTTTTCAAAAGCGGTAAAAAAAGCCCTGATGATTTTTTCATTTTGTCGATTTTTTGGGCCTGCGGCCTTGAGCGCAGCAGTCTGCGCAACTCCTGCTCCGCCAGACATGAGCACAAGCACTAAAAGAATTTTGCCGAAAAGTTTAGTCAGTTTCATAATTTTTGTTTTGATGGTGTAGACAACCATTAAAGCCAATACCGGACATCAGGCGCATATTATTTTTTTGCATGAGGCCCCGGACGACCGTTAGGCTGGGTACTAACGCGCTCAAAATACTTTCGGATAGTGAGATCAAGAATGGGCAGCTTAGTAAAAGAGGGGTTTTGCTGAAGATCCGTAAGGATGCGAAAGGCCTTGTCGTTTTGATGATTATACTGCAACGCCACGGCGTAATTTATCTGTGCAAACGGGCTGGGGTACAGTTGTAAAAGCACCTCATAATATTTGCAGATGGCTTCCCAATCCGTGTCTTCAAATTTGGGGGCAATGCAGTGCACACAGGCGATAGCGGCTTCAAGGTGGTAGGGCGAAAAAACCGTATCTTCTGATTCGGTTAAAAAAAAGGCAGCAAGCTGGATCAATGATTGGTCCCATAGCGTGCGGTCCTGGTACTCCAGTTCAACGGAGTTGCCTTCCGCGTCAAAGCGGGCACTAAACCGGGCAACATTAAAAAGCAGGAGCGCCTGCAGCGCTTTGGTTTCGGGATTGCATAACGGACTATCGAGTAAAAATTTATTGAGCATCAGGGCGTCTTCGCACATAATTTTCCCCCGTCCCATTTTTTCGCCCGATTGCTTGTAGCCTTCGCTAAATATAAGGTAGATCACCTTGTGCACCACCGACAGCCGCTGCGCGGAGTAACCATAATGCCTGGTGGATAAAATCAACGACTCGCTTTTTATTTTTTGCCTTGCCCGGTACAGCATTTTTTCAATGGCATCCGGCTCCGCCCCAAGCTGCAGGGCAATATTTTCAACCTTTAGGTTGGCCACATATTTAAGGGCGAGCACGATCTGCGTTTTCGGCGTCATCTGCGGATGACAGCAGGCCAGCAGCATCCGCAACTGTGCATCTTTGAAACCATCCTCCGAAATCTCGTCCACAGCTGCGGCCGCCGTTTTGGCATGGGACAGGTCCGTAGTTTTAGCAATTGTTTTTAGCAGGTTGATGGCTTTGTTTTTACACGTTTGATAAAGCCATCCGGAAGGATTTTCAGGCATGCCGGTTTTTGGCCAGTGTGTTGCAGCCGCCGTAAAAGCTTCCTGCACAATATCTTCTGCCCAATCAATAGGCAGGCGCCGGAAACGCAGCAAAATCAGCGAGATAAGCTGACCAAATCTTTCTTTGTAAAGAATTTCAATGCGCCTGTCAAATTCACTCATTACTCACACCGTATTTGCTGGCAATCGGCCGAACCTCTCTCACAGCCAGGCCCCTTTGAACCAGCGGGCAGTTTTGGGCAATGGCGGCGGCCTGTTCTATATTTTCAGCCCAGATAATTTCGTAACCCGAAATCCCTTCGCGCGCCTCGATAAAAGGGCCGTCAGAAAGAATTTGGTCTTTGCTTACATATCTGCCGGTTGTTAGCAGGGGTTCCCCCTTGATATAGTTCCCCGTTGCGATCAGGGAATCAACCCATTTGAGCATCATGGGTATGTTAGCAAATCGTTCCTCATCGGTCATTTGGCGCATCTTGCCCAAATCCTCCCTGATAATCAGCATAAATTTTTCCATGCTTCATTGAATTAATTATATATTTTAATTTGAGCTTGAACCAGCGCCGTGGTTAAGACAGCGGGGCGCCCAAAAACCGGACATCGCGCAAAAAATAAAAAATTACCTAACGATTCTGTCCTGATAAAATTACCAACAAACGATGAGAATACCTATCCTCTTTAGGCCCAGGTTCGGGGCTGGCTTTTTAAACCTGATCATCAACGCATTGAACGGATAGGCTCGAACCTGCGGGTTTGTTTGAATGTGCGCCGGCGCCATTACTCTCCCCTAACTTTAGCGGTTATTAAATAAACCTCGTACTAAATTAGCCGTCGCGGAACCCGGTGTTTTTTTTGTTAATTTGATCAAACTTTAAGGCAATATCATATCAGAACTGTAATTAATGAAAAGAAGAACATTCGTCACAGGTTTAGCAACGGGGCTATCTTCCTTATACCTTTCAAGGATTTATGGACGCAACTCGCTGAAATCATATTCAAATCCGGGAATTTCTACAGGCCCTTTCCAGCCAACCTGGGATTCATTAGCCCAATACCAGGTGCCGGAATGGTTTCGCGATGCAAAATTTGGCCTGTGGGCGCATTGGGGGCCACAATGCCAGCCTGAACGCGGAGACTGGTATGCCCGTGGCATGTACCAGGAAGGCAGCGACCAGTATAAATACCATTTAGAAAAATATGGACATCCCTCCAAATTCGGTTTCAAGGATGTAATTAATGAGTGGAAAGCGGAAAATTGGGACCCGGAGGAACTGGTTGGCTTATACAAAAAAGCAGGGGCCAAATATTTTATGGCCCTGGCCAACCACCATGATAATTTTGACCTTTACGACAGCAAATACCAAAGCTGGAACTCGACCAAAATAGGGCCGAAAAAAGATTTGATCGGCGGCTGGGCTAAAGCGGCCAAAGAGCATGACTTACCTTTTGGTGTAACCGTACATGCATCGCATGCATGGACCTGGTACGAGGTGGCCCAGCGTGCGGATAAAACCGGGCCATATGCGGGTATTCCTTACGATGGCAAGCTCACCAAAGCAGCTGGCGCCGGAAAGTGGTGGAGCGGTTATGACCCGCAGGCGCTATACGCACAAAATCATGCGTTGAGCCAGGACAGTCTCGACAACGACAGCATGGGCCGCCACTGGGCCTGGGGTAACGGCGCCAGCATACCTGCTAAAGCTTACTGCGATAAGTTATTAAACCGCACCATTGAGCTGATAGATAAATATAGTCCTGAGCTCATCTATTTTGATGATACCGCCCTGCCGCTTTGGCCGGTAAGCGACGCGGGCTTAAAAATCGCAGCCCACATGTATAATACCAGTATTAAAAAACACGGTAAACTGGAGGCTGCGCTGTTTGGTAAAGTACTGGATGAGCAGCAGCGTAAATGCATGATATGGGATATAGAACGCGGACAAAGCAACCAGATCGAACCTTTGCCCTGGCAAACGGATACCTGCATCGGCGGATGGCATTATGACCGCCGCATATTCGACAACAAGGGCTATAAAAGTGCCAGGACAGTGGTACACACCCTGGTTGACATTGTGAGTAAAAATGGCAACCTGTTGCTCAATATCCCTGTGCGCGGCGACGGCACCATTGACAGTGAAGAACGCACCATAGTTGAGGGCATAGGCGCCTGGATGCAAACAAATAATGAAGCGATTTATGGCACCCGCCCCTGGAAGGTATTTGGCGAAGGCCCGGCGATCGAATCGGCAGCCCCGATCAATGCGCAGGGCTTTAACGAAGGGAAAGGCAAGCCGTTTGGGGCCGAAGACATTCGGTTTACCACAAAAGGCAAAACACTTTACGCTGTTATGCTGGGATGGGCCGGGAACGAAACCACAATTAAATCGTTGGGCGCAGGTGATCAGGCTGGTAAAATAAGCCAGGTAAGCCTGCTTGGAAATGATAAACTGAATTTTCAACAAACGGCAGCGGGCCTTAAAATAAAATTGCCTGAACAGGCGCCGGGTAAAGATGCCTTCGTTTTAAAAATTGAAGGGGCTATCTGATTGGTACGATGAAGCTGAGACTTTTTTATGCGCAGCACATTGCGGATTCACAGGCAGGTCTTTGTTTCGCGCAAGCTTTTAAGCCGGCGTCGCTGCATAAGAGAATTGTTACGGGAATGATCAACGACAGCCGGTTGCATTGTAAAATCTCTGCTTATCGTTTAACCACTGTTCTTTTCTTCACTACCTGGTTTAATCAACCAGGCCCTGATACCCTGTTGCTGAAACAAATAAACCTATGAAAATCAGAAAATTTAAAAGGATAATCCTGATCGCCTGCCTGCTGATGGGCACCATTGTCGCTTACGGGCAGGGGCTTTTTGTTGGCGCTAACTACCATCCGCATGACGATAGAGATCCGGAAAAAATAAAAAAAGATATCCTGTTGATGAAGGCCGCCGGGTTTACGGTGGTCAGGATGGGCCATCTGGCCTGGGACAGTTATGAGCCTTCTGAAGGTAAATTCGATTTTCATTGGTTTGATACCGTGATGAACATGATGAATAAGGCAGGGATCAAGGTGATTCTTGATATAGCTATCCTGCCTGCGCCAATCTGGCTGCATCATAAATATCCCTCCATAAATATCGTTGATGCTAACGGGGATGTGCATTATCCCAACCATCGTTACATGGAGGATGCGGGTGATCCGGAGTATCAAAAATATGCAACCCTGTATGCGGATTCACTCACAAAACATTATGCAAAACACCCTGCCCTCCTGGCTTTTGGTATTGATAATGAATCAGGAGACGGGCCCATTTCCTATTCGGAATCGGTACGACAGCGATTTATCACCTGGTTAAAAGATAAATATGGAAGCCTTGATAATTTGAACAAGGCCTGGGCCACGCAACGTTGGTCAAGGCGGCTTAATCAGTTTGACGAAGTTGGATTACCCGTAGCAACGCACAATACCGATGTGCCTGAACGGATGCTCGATTTCAGGCGTTTTGTTTCGGATGAGGTTAACCGCTTGCTTTTTAAAATTATTGCTGTTGTAAACACCAACGCACCGGATGCACTAACCAATACCAATGCCTGGTATTACAGCGCGTTAAAATATTTGACTATTCTGAAATAGCCTATTCTGGCAAAATGGCCCGTGAGGGTTGCGGCTTTTATCCCGGAAACTCATTGACGACCAATTGGGGAGTCATGAACGCCTTATTTGGAATTTCGCGGATCCAGTTTGAAAGCACCAATCCTTTCTGGTGCAGCGAGTTCACGACGATGACGGCGGTCCCCAATTCAATCAGAAAATCGGCCTATGCCTCGCTGATGTACGGCAATCAAATGGTTTGCGGATGGACCTGGCAAAGCATGTGGGCTGGCGAAGAACAATATCTGGAAGGCATGCTCGATTGGGATGGAATACCCAACCGTAAATACGATGAATATAAAAAAATAGCTACCGAGTTTAAAAAGATCGCCAAGTACTTTCCTTATAAGCCCAACCCTGAAGTCGGCCTGGCATTCTCCTTTCCCAGCCAGATAGCGAGCAGCTATTTCCCCGAGGTGCATGACCAGCAGTTACAGGCGTGCTGGAATTTGTTTTATTATCGGAACATGGATTCCCGCGTTGTCGAGATCAGTAAAAGCGCATTAAACTGTAAATTGCTTTTCGTGCCGGGTGTAACGGTGATGGACGAAACGACTGCCAATAAGATCAGGGATTTTGTAAAAAACGGAGGGACGGTCATTATGACAAGTAATTCCGCCCTGGTTGACGAAACCGGGAAAGTATTTGCTTCGACCCACCCCGGGCGGCTAAACGACGTCTTCGGCATACGGATAGCGGGTTATGAAGAAACAGAAACGCTGAACGAAATATCCCGTGATTCTTTAACCGGCAAAAAGATCAAACTAAATTATAAAGGGCGATCAATTGGAACTGAGTCCACCCGGTTTGACATGATCGAATCCAAAGGAGCTGAAATCGTGGGACGTATCACCAGTTTAGATAAAGATTATCCGATCATCACCTCTAACAAATATGGCAAGGGCCGGGCAATTTACGTGGGATTGCCAGCGAATGGCGAGGTGCTTAACCCATTGCTTGATGAACTGATAGATGAATTGGGTATTAAAAAAGGTCCGCCGGTACCCGATGGCGTCATGGCCAGGCAAATTGATAAAAACCATATTCTATACTTGAACATGGGCAGAAAACCCGTCGAAATCCGATTGAAAGGCGCTTTCAAAGGCATCCTCACAGGTAAGGACTATGCCGATAGTTTTGTGTTGCCGTCTGAAGAACCCGAACTGATCGAAATTAAGTAGTGGAAAGTCGGGCGAGCGACCAGGAATCGAAAAGCTGAGAAAAACGATCGTTGCAACGATGATTATTCGATATGGAGTGATGAAGCTTGTTATTTAACAAGGGTATGTATTACCTTAGCAGTTTAAACTCCGATTCCACATCCTGCCGGCTTAAGAATGAAAGAGATAAAGGCGATCATCAATGCCTACGACAAATTAGACAAACAATCCAGGTGCGCCGCCCTGGCTACGGTTGTACGGGTTGAAGGCTCGTCATATCGCCGCACCGGCGCCCGTATGCTGGTAACTGATGATGGTGTTTGGATAGGCGGCATCAGCGGCGGCTGCCTGGAGGGAGATGCCCTGAAACGCGCACGTTTGGCTATAGCCAAATCCGAATCGTCATTAATAACTTACGATACTACGGAGGACGACGCTTACCAGATCGGTGTCGGCCTGGGCTGCAACGGCATTATCGATGTATTATTTACCCCGCTTCAATATCAAAATAAAAGCAACCCCGTTGAGGTGTTAAAATCGTGCATGGCAGCCAACCGGCAAACGCATGTGCTGGTTACCATAACCGGTATTAAAGGGAATTGGAAAAATATAAAAGCAGGTGATGTAATTCAATACACCGGACCGGAAAGCCTCCATGTTTTTGGCGACGAAGCGGCAAAAAACCCGCTTTTGGCACACATTAACCTTCACTTAGAAAGCAACCGGTCGGGCCCGGCTAAAATTGAGTTGCCCGGCGGGAAAGAACTGGCTGTGTTTATTGAGATCCTGCTGCCTGAAATACATTTGGTTTTGATGGGTCACCAGTATGATATTTACCCCCTGGCCCGGCTGATCAAAGAAGTTGGCTGGCGCGTAACGATGGTTTCCAACCCGTTAAAGATCGATTCAAAACTATCCTGTACTGTCGATGCTATTTTTAGCTACGAGCACCTGGATGCCATTCAAATCGACCGGTACACCGCCATTGTATTAATGTCGCACGATTATAAGACGGATAAAAGAAACCTGCCTGACGCCCTGCAAACAGGTGCGTTCTACATCGGCATGCTGGGGCCCAGGGTACGCTCAGAAAAGATATTTGCTGAGCTGGCCGCAGAAGGGAAAACCATTTCGAATGAGGACATGAACCGGATTTACGCGCCCGCAGGTTTGGATATTGGGGCTATATCGCCGGAGGAGATCGCACTGTCGATGCTGGCTGAAATAAAAACTGTCTTTTCGAAACGGGAGGGCGGTTTTTTAAGGCTGAGGCATATGCCTATACATGAAAGGAGTTAAAATTGCATGCTAGTTACATGAATGACGTAGTAGTTTTATTAGTTATCTATGGGACGCTTTTTATTTTGAGTCCGTTGATCGTTATGCTGCACGAACTTGGTCATGCGCTTGCTTACCTCACGCTAACCAAATCTTCCAAAATCGATATTTACATCGGGTCGTATGGCGACGCAACAAACAACATTGTGTTTAAAACCGGCAAGCTCAATTTTATTATCAAACGATCCTTCCCCTTTGTAAAAGGCATCGGCCTATGCGCAAGCGATAAACCTGAAACAGACTATCGGAAGTATATCGTGATTTTACTGGCAGGCGCCGTTTTTACCTTTGTTAGTGCGGGTATTGTTGCATTAATTGCCTTTGGCACAAGCGCGAATTTTTTAGTGCAGGTTGCCTGCTATATTTTCCTGGGTTTGTCTTTTGTGAGCTTACTGTCAAACCTTATACCGCGCGATATCCGCTACGCTAAGAAAAACGAATTAAATAGCGACGGCAGTAAGCTGTTGCTCACGCTGCAAATAAAAAACAAACTGCCGGATTACGTTGAAGCTTTTGAGCAAATAGACAAAAAAAACTACGCCGCAGCTACCGCAAGCCTAAAAAGTGTAATGGAAGCAAGCCCCAAAAATAGAAGATTATTAGCGCAATTTATACCGGCAGCATTGGAGGCAAGGATGTTTAAAGAGGCCGAATTGAGCATAAGCATGCTCGAAAGTATACCACCGGTTACAACCGACACGCTTTTTTACCGCGGATGCCTTTATTCCATGACGGGACAACACGATCAGGCCGTCGAAACCTATAGCACAATCATCAACAAAAAGGATAAAAACCACATCCTTGCTTTGACCAACATTGGTTATGAACTCGTTGAAAAAGGTGCGCACCAGGTTGCGAAACGGGCATTGGACCGGGCCATAAAACTAAACCCAACTTTTCCCCAGCCTTACGCAAACCTGGCTTATTCAAAAATAATCCAGGGTGAGCTGAAAGAAGGAAAAAAGCTGATCGATACCTGCCTGGAGTTAAACGAATATATTGCGGACGCTTACAAAGCCTTAGGCGTATACCACCTGAAATTAAAAGATAAGGTAAGCGCAGCCGCAAACTTTGAAAAAGCCGCAGCGCTGGACGATACGATCGACTTAACCATTCACCTGGAAGAGTTGGCATTGCTCGGGGAACAAAGCTCAACAGCGGTATTTTAACACAGCGGTTTGTGACAAAAAAAGCATCATAAAAATCAACTTAATCAACGGTTCAGACGATTTTTCAAACCCCACTCCGCCATCTCGTTCAGCAAAGCGCCCAGGCTCTCCCCTTTCTTAGTAAGGCTATATTCCACGTGGGGCGGCACCACCGGCTTTACATCCCGCTTTATTAAATCATCCGCCTCCAGTTCGCGCAGGTGCTGGATCAGCATTTTTTCCGTTATAGCGGGGATGGTTTTCTTTAATTGCGCGTAACGCAGCGTTGATGTGCGTAAATTATACAGGATGAGCGGTTTCCACCGTCCGCCTATCCGTTCCAGCGTAAAAGTGACCGGGCATTGCGTATTGATAATACGCTTGTTTTCCTGGTTAGTCGAACTTTCTTTAACAGCCATTTTATACTTACTTTTTTGTTAGTACTTGCCAATTATACAGTAAAGGTATAACTTTGATCTGAATTAAAAAAAGAAAAATTATGAAATACATTTTATCAGGGTCGCTTGGGCATATCAACAAGCCGCTCACCCAAAAATTAGTGGCCGCAGGGCATAATGTAACGGTAATCAGCAGTCATCAAGCCCGGAGAGCGGAGATCGAAGCCCTCGGTGCAAAGGCTGCGATAGGCTCCGTTGAAGACGTTACTTTTTTAACTGAAACTTTTAAAGGCGCTGATGCCGTTTTCGCCCTGATTCCACCGCCGGTGACCGAACCCGCCGACTGGAAGGCACGCATCCACCAGGTCGGTAAAAACTTTGCTGACGCGATAAAAGCATCAGGGGTAAAAAAGGTGGTTCAGCTAAGCAGCATAGGCGCCCACATGGCCGAAGGCTGCGGGCCGGTTTCGGGCATACACTTTGCCGAGCGGGAATTGGATGCACTGGACGGCGTTGATGTGTTGCACCTGCGCCCGGGCTATTTTTATACCAATTTATTCGCGATGATCGGGCTGATCAAACATGCGGGCATCCTGGGCAACAATTTCGGCGCTGATAATACAGTAGTGATGGTTCATCCTAACGACATTGCTGCCGTAGCCGCCGAAGAATTGTTAAGCCTGGGCTTTACCGGCAAAACCGTGCGGTACATTGCCAGCGACGAACGGACCAGCCGCGAAATAACGTCTGTTTTGGGTGCCGCCATCGGCAAACCCGAACTGCCTTATGTGGAATTCACTGACGAACAAAACTTAAATGGCATCATAGGCGCCGGCGTTCCGGCTGAACTTGCCCGCAACTTTGTTGAAATGGGTACGGCTGTCCGCAGCGGCGAAATGTTTGCCGATTATAAAAAACACAAAGTGGAATTCGGTCCGACAAAACTGGAAGATTTCGCGAAGGAGTTTGCCGGGGCTTACGCAGGGCCCGCGGTTACAGCGGCCCATTAATATTAAAACTAACTAAACCGACAACAAGCCGTTTCATTCGTATGGTGGAACGGCTTGGTTTTGATCAGCCCTCGCGGTACTTGCTGCGATAATCATTAACCATTTTATCCATGCCCAGCCTCACGACAACAGGGAAAATTCGTGCAATGAATAAAAAAAACTTTGCCGTAAATGGAAAAATGATCACCGCTTTATTAGCCGAAACACCTTTCAGGATATGGTGCGCAGCCCGCTCCGGCGTAATGCCTTTTGCCAGCGTATCACGGCTGAACTGGCGGTAACTTTCATTGCCCTTTATAAAAGCCGAACCTTCCGTTATTGGTGTACTTACTACGCCTGGGCAAACCAGATTCACTTTTACGCCAAGCGCCTTTGCCTCAGCGCGTAGGGTGCGTGTGTAAGCGGCGACGGCATGTTTGGTGGTGCTGTACGGGCCCACTACCGCAAGTCCGTCTATCAAACCCGCCAGCGACGAGGTGTTGACGATTTGCCCGCTGCCTTGCTTTAACATCAGTTCATAGGCGTACTGAGAGCCATTCAGCACGCCGAAAAGATTAAGATCAAAGGCGTATTTCCAATCGTTGATGTCCGTGTCGCGGCATTCGCCTATCACGCCGGTGCCGGTGTTGTTAAATATAAGGTCGATGCGACCGTGTTGGGCGAAAATTTCGGCCAATACGAATTGTATTTCATCCTCTTTGGTAACATCCAGTTGTTTTGCGAAGATGTTGCTGCTCTTTGCCCCCGCGGCTGTTGCTTCTGCTTTGAGAAGGTCAATATCAGCACAAAAAACAACGGCGCCCGCCGCTGCAAGCTGATGGCAAAGCGCACGGCCAATGCCGGAACCGCCGCCGGTAACCAGTGTGATTTTATTTTGAAAGTAATTGTGATACATGAAGATTGTCTGGATGAGTGAACGCAAATATAGGCGCCAAAAAAGGTCATACCCAAATTGCATAAAAAGTCTTCTAAAATCTCCATGACCTCTGCGATTTCTCAGCGTCCTCTGTGGTTATCCCGATAGCCATCGGGATTTTACCGCGGGGCCACAAAGAAGGCACCGAGAACGCGGGAAAGCGCGTTTAAAATTTAATCGCGCTTACCCTCTTTCCGCCGCAGGCGAAGAGAGGGTGGTCGAGCGAAGCGATGACCGGGTGAGTAGTCACCACGCGTTATTAACGTCAATGCATTAGCGCTAATGTCCACCGGATTCAACTCACCCCGACTACGCTTCGCTGGTCGACCCTCTCTCCCGCTTCGCGGGAAAGAGGGTAAGCGCAATTAACTTTTAAAAAGCGATTCCGTTGACAAAGAAGGCAGAGAACCCAGAGGGGAATATTATTTTTCTATCTTTAAACCCAACTTTTACTGACCAACTATTTTATCCTTCCAAAAATGAAGACCAAACCGCTTATCTTATTTTTTCTGCTATTTTCGGGCATGGCTGCAACCGCGCAAAATGTTTTAACCCCCGGGCTTTTATGGAAAATTGGCCGCGTAAGCGGCAAGGGCATTTCTAAAGATGGTAAATATGTTATTTACGAGGTTGGTATGCCGGATATTGCGGCAAATAAGATCAACACTAAAACCTGGCGCGTTCCCATAGGCGGCGGGCCAGCGGTATTGGTTAAAAAGGGCGAAGACTTACTGGCCGACAGCAAAATATCGCCGGATGGCAAATACAAGATATTCAGTAAAGATGTAAAGGTGCGGAAAGTTGCCGGCGGCGACTTTTACCCCGAACTGAAAAAAAGCCAGGCGCTTATATACGACAGCCTGAACTACCGGCATTGGGATACCTGGTCGGATGGAAAGTTTGGGCATGTGATGCTCGCGCCGATGGTAAACGGCAAACCGGGCAAAGGAAAAGACCTGATGCCCGGCGAGCCATACGATTGCCCGCTGAAACCTGATGGCGGCGATGAAGGCTACGTTTGGAGCGCCGACGGCAAAAAAGTGGTGTATAGCTGTAAAAAGAAATTCGGTACAGCTTATGCCATCAGCACCAATACGGATATTTATGCTTTTGATATCGCCACCGGCCAAACCACCAATTTAACCGCCGATAACCCCGGCTACGATGTGCAGCCCAGCTTTAACAAGCAGAACGATATGGCCTGGCTGCAAATGAAACGCGACGGCTATGAAAGCGACAAAAACGACCTGGTGGTTACCGACGGGACCAACAAAATAAACCTGACCGCCCAGCGCGACGACATCCACGTGGGTGGCTACAAATGGGCCGTCGACGGCAAAAGCCTGTTTTTTACCGCGCCCATCAACGGCACTTCCATGCTGTTTAATGTTACTTATCCCGGCGCTGTAATTACGCAGGTGACCAATGGCGATTTTGATATTAACGACATTGTGGGCCAAAAAGGCAATACGCTGATAGTGGCGCGGGGCGATTTTAACCATGCCAACGAGCTGTACACCGTTGATGTTATCAACGGCAGCATGAAACAGCTTACCCATGTAAATGACGAACTGTACAGCAAAATCGGCATGTGCCCCATCGAACGGCGCTGGATAAAAACCGTCGACGGCAAGGATATGCTGGTTTGGGAAGTGTACCCGCCGGGCTTCGACAAAAGCAAAAAATACCCGGCGCTGCTGTTTTGCGAGGGCGGCCCGCAAAGTCCGCTTACGCAGTTTTATTCCTTCCGCTGGAATGTGCAACTAATGGCCAGCCAGGGCTATATCGTTATCCTGCCCAACCGCCGCGGCATGCCCGGCCATGGTACAGCCTGGAACGAGGAGATCAGCAAGGACCACGGCGGCCTGGCCATGCAGGACTACCTGAGCGCTACCGACGATATGGCCCAAGAACCGTATGTAGATAAAACCCGCATCGGCTGCGTGGGCGCCAGCTATGGCGGCTATAGCGTTTATATGCTGGCCGGCATGCACCAAAAACGCTTTAAAACCTTTATCGCCCACGATGGCATTTTCGATTTCCGCAGCATGTACGGCAGCACCGAGGAAATATGGTTCCCCAACTGGGATTACGGCGGCCCCTACTGGGATAAAAATAACGCGGCAGCACAGAAATCATACGCGCAATTCTCGCCCAGCAACTTTGTGGCCAACTGGGATACCCCCATCCTCATCTTTCACGGCGAAAAGGATTTCCGCGTACCGCTGGAGCAAGGCCTGCAAGCCTTCCAGGCCGCGCAATTACGGGGCATAAAAAGCCGCCTAATAGTCATGCAGGACGAAAACCACTGGGTGCTGCACCCGCAAAACGCGCTGGTGTGGCAGGGGGAGTTTTTTAAGTGGTTGAAGGAGACGTTGTAGAGGAAGTTTGCAGTGGGCGGTTTGCAGTGGGTAGTGTTAGCATACAATTAAATTCCTTATATTTGTTTTGAAAGGAGATTAGGAAATGAAACCGGAAATATCAGATAATGAGCGTTTGTGGAAGACTCATAAGTCATACACGCCGGAAGAAGTACTTGCCGCCGGCGGAACTACGGCTTTTGCCCGCAGACGCGAAAAAGAAACTAAAGCGGCGATAGAGGCCCTAAAAAATGCTCCCCCGATTGAGCCTTTCAGTGATGAAGAATGGGCCAAATTAATGGATGAGGTTGCCAGGGATAAATAATGAATCTTTTATTAGATACCAATATCATCCTCAATATAGTAAGGGCGAAGAATTATGATGCCGTTCGCCACTTTATAAATCCCGAAAATTTATCATTGTATACATCTATCGTCGTCGAAGCGGAAATCAGGTCGTTGGCGTTGAGGCACCAGTGGGGCGCGAATAGAATAAACCACCTGAATCATTTTTTAGACGCAGTAAACATTATCGAGGTTAATGAATTTTCCGTCCCTGGCTATGTTAAAATTGATTCCTACTCACAACAATTAAATTCAAATGTCGGCGCCAATCCCTTCAATTCAGCGCGAAATATGGGTAAGAATGATTTGTGGATAGCCTCCCTCGCTTTATTGTTGGAATTAAAACTGATTACCACAGATGCTGATTTTGACCATTTACATAATGTGTTTTTTGAAGTAAGGAAGATAAAGCCTGAGGAATTTGATCAGTTTTATTAGCCAAAAACGAACCTATGTCGCTTAAAACCGAACTTTCAAAGCTGGATAAAAAACAATTAACTGAGCTGATTGCCGACCTTTATAGAAAGAATAAAAGTGTGCAGGAATACCTGGATTTTTATTTTAAACCCGACGAAGACGGCTTATTTGAAAAATACAAAGCAAAAATTTATGAAACTTTTTATCCAAAGCGCGGCTTCGGTTATAACCTTAAGCAAGGGAAACAAGCCATTTCCGACTTTAAAAAACTTGGCCCATCCGAAGACCTGGTTGCCGATTTAATGCTTTTTTATGTTGAAACCGGCATTGAGTTCACAAACGACTTCGGCGACATAAACGAAACGTTTTACAGCAGCCTTGAAAGTACTTTCGCGGCGGCGCTTAAGATGATGAAAAAAGAAGATGTATTGGATAAGTTTGAGGATCGTGCCGCCAGGGTTCTTAAAGATACACAAAATATCGGCTGGGGGTTTCACGATGTGCTTTGTGATACGTTTTATCAGTTTTATGAATGACGGTTTGAGGAAATACAGAACGACCCATGACTGAACCCGATAAAAATAATATAGGGCGGGAACCTAAAACCGACCTAAGCTTACTAAATCAGGCGCAGCTTGATGCTGTTATTAGTGAAGCGAAAAGAATTCTTGTTCTGGCAGGTGCGGGCTCAGGCAAAACGAAAACCCTACTTCAAAAGATCATTTACCTGATTGAAGAAAAAGGCGTCAGTCCCGCAAACATATTAGCTATCACATTCACCAAAAACGCGGCGAATGAAATGATCGACCGCCTGATCATTTCAGCCGATCATAAAGGCGAATACAATGCCATAATATCCGACAAAAACAAACAGAAAGAGGAAAAAAATGCCGCGCGCTCGCATTTCACAAGAAAATTTAAGTGGATTAATGGCTTAACTACAAAAACGTTTCATGGTTTTTGTTATGGCCTTCTTCGCAGCTATGGGGTAAATGAATTTGATAATAGATTCAAGCTCGTGGGTGATGAAAAACAGCATGACGACGATGTTTTGTCAAAAAGCCTTGCGCCGGAAACTGCGTTTGAAGTTTTTCACAAGACCGTAATTGAACTTTGTGACGATACGCCCTATCTGCTCGACCTTAAGAAATATATTCTTGACTACGTTATTGACAGGATACACACCGACCGGCAATATTCGTCATCGCCGAAGGACGGCAAATATTACACAACGTTAAACGGTGAACGGGTGCGCTCCAAATCCGAACAATATATTGCCGATTGGCTTTACCGGCACAGCATCCCTTATGAGTATGAGCCATTGTTAAACGTAAAAGATTTCGACTTCCATCCGGATTTTTTTATCCCTGACGCGGACCTGTACATCGAACACGTCAGCAATAAAAGTTACTCAACCCGCGACAAGGAAGAGCAATTTCATAAAGGAGGATTGCTTTTGGTTAAAACTTTCGAAAAAATGGCGGAAGATACCGGGTTGTTCAATCACACGCTCGATAAAATCCTAAAAAACAGGCTCCCCGAAAATTACAACACCAGCAGGGTGCTTGTTTTTAAAGAAGAGTTTAATAAGTACCACGAAGATGTTAAAGACTTCATCAGCATGGTAATGCGGGTTACCGACATGATTAAGGTCGAAAACATCGACGTTGAAAGCGTTTTCGCACGGTCACAGCGCGACCAGCACGAAAGAGTCCGGTCCTTTTATAAACTCGCCGTTCCGGTCATTAAAAAATATATCAGCTATTGTGTAAACAAGTCTTACCTGGATTTTAATGACCTGATTTCTACTTCTATTTCGCTCTTTAAAAACCAGCCCGATATTCTTCATCAATTTCAAAATAAATACCAGTATATTTTAGTCGATGAGTTTCAGGATGTTAACAATCTCCAGGTTGAATTTATAAAACTTCTGCTTACCGACCGTACCCAGCTTTTTTGCGTGGGCGATGACTGGCAAAGTATTTATGGCTTCCGGGGTTCCAATGTCAGCTATATCGTAGAGTTTGAAAAGCACTTTAAAAACTCCACGATATTCAAATTAAATTTAAACTATCGCAGTACGCAAAACATAGTCGGGGCCAGTAACGAGGTTATTAAACACAACAAGTTTAAGGTAGAGAAGGAAATCTGGGCCTCGAAAATGTCGGAGCACAAAATAGTCATCTTCGCGGGAAGCCATGAGGAGGAGAACATTGAATTTTGCGTAGATAACGTAAAACGGCTTTTAAAAGATGGGGTAAAAAGTGACGACATTTTATTCCTTTACCGGCGCAGTAAAATGTACGCGCCTTATTTTCAGCGGTTCAAGCGCGAAGGGATTTACGTGCAATACAAAACTATTCATGCTGCCAAAGGACTTGAAGCAAAGGCTGTGTTTATCATTGGGCTTACTGAAGGCCCGGGCGGTTTCCCTGATAAATGGTTGGAGGACAGAATTTTTCAGATAATAAAAAAAGCCGATCATGATTTACTGATAGAGGAAGAAAGAAGGCTTTTTTATGTAGCCATCACCAGAGCGAAGGATAAACTTTTTTTAATCACTGAAAAGGGGAATGAATCGAGCTTTTTAAAAGAGATACCGGAAAACTTTACGGTAAAAACAAGCCTGGGAAGTAAATCGGTGGTTGAGAAAATAATTGTCTGCTCTAATTGTTTAAGTCAATTGGAACGTTTGTTTGCATTTTGCCCATATTGCGGAAATAAAATATAAGGTCAGTGTCTAAAAAATCCGTTAATCCCACAAATCCCGGTTCAGACAATGCGCCAGGGGTTGAAGCAATTACCGACCCCGCCTAATACCCAACGCTACTACGTTAAGCCTTACCTTCCAAACCTCCCTATACCAGCGCATGCGCCCGGTTTAATAAAACCGCTGCTTCATCAAGCAATCTACCCGCTTCATGTAAAATAATATGAGGCTTGTTCATGTTTTTTCATCTTCACAAAGCAGTACGGGGTCAGTGCACTTAGCCGGCTGATCAGCTTGCTGAAAGGCCCTCCCGCTGGTTCAAAAACGCAAGTCAACCCGATAAAACAACATGGCTATTTTTAAAGAAAGGATTAATCGCCGGGAACCCTCCTTCCTGCAACTGATCGTGCTGTTGACCCTGATACAGCTATTTATCGCGCTCCTGACCAACGGTTTTGCCCTGTCGTCCGACGAAGCGATGTGGCATTATATCGGGCGCAACTGGTTCAGGAACGGCCTTGTCCCTTATTCCGGCGGGGTTGATAACCATTCGCCGCTGATTTTTGCCGTATTCGGCCTGTCCGACAAGCTATTCGGCGTAAATTATTGGTTCCCGCGGTTATTGGGAACCCTGTGCCAGTCCGTCGGTGTATTTTATATTTACAAATCAGCCACGCATATTGCCGGTAAACAGGCAGGGCTGCTGGCTATGTCGTTGTACGGCCTCTCGGTTATGTGGCATGGCGCCGACGGCAGGTATACTTCGTACACCGAAACCTACGAGGTGATGTTCATGATCATCTCCTTTTATTTTTTTGTTTCCGCCGGCGCAAAAAACGGTACTTCATCAGCGGCTTTTTTGCGGCAATAGGGATGGGGTTCCGTTTGTCGGGTGTTTTTGGCATTATCACGTTGTTTATTGCCTCATTCAATAAAACAAGAAATTGCACCCTCGCATTTTGTTTGGGGGTATTGTCGGGTACGGTTTTCCTCGGGGCAATTTTGCTTTTAGCCGGCATCAACCTTCGCGACGTATATGTTTATGGTTTCGCTGATAATTTTGGGCAGGGCAGCACCACCGATCATAATTTTTTGTGGCGGGCAACGCAATTTCATAACCTGTTCTTCTACTCGGAGGTGATCTTATTTTACCCGCTGGCCGTGGCGTATGTGTTTATAAACAGAAAGGTTGACTGGCTGGTTTTATGGGCGATTTTTGAATTTGCCGGCATTAATATCATCGGCAACTATGCAAGGGTGGATCTGAAGGGGCTGCTGCCTCCCCTGTCACTGATGGGTAGCCTGGTTAACGCCCGTTTAAATGTTCCGCTTAAATATAGCCTCATCGTCATCTGGGTTTGCTTTAGCCCAAAAATAGTGGAGCCTTTTTTAAATTTTACCAGGTTATTTACTGGCGAATTTCAAAAAGCTGAAAACTATTGCCACGAGCCATTTATACAGCCGGATGAGAGCGCGGGCCGGCAGCTGGGCTTGTGGATACGGGCCAATACAAAGCCGCAGGAAAAAGTACTTGTTGCGGGCTATGGATCGCAGGTGCAGGTTTATTCGGAACGAATATCACCGGGCATTTATTTTAATGCCACCCAAACACAGATAGCGAAGGACCGGTTTTACAGGGATTTGAGCGGCAATGAACCTCAAATGATACTTGTGCCGCTATTTCCCGAATATCAGCAATACATAGACGCCGACCTGCGGCAATATATCGGCCGACTGGTTGCAAAGGACTATTATTTAGACCGCTGCATGTTTAATTATAATGTTTACCGGATTAAAAAATGAAGGCGTATAGCGGTACCCGGAGACAACCGTAGTTAAGTATCCCGCCAAATAAAATTCTGTTCACCAGTCCTATTTTTAAAAAAATAAAATTTTCTATTGACAAAATCATTTTTACTTGTACATTTACGCCGCAAACAAAAACGATGAAGTTTAACAACGCATATTTTTACGGTTACTACTTTTACTTTACCAGTAAGAGCCGGGACTGATATGCAAAAACAACATACAGAAAAAACTGAAAAGTCCCGGCCCGAAAGAGCCGGGACTTTTCGCTTTTAACAGGTTATATGACCAGCACGCACCAGCAAAAAATTAAAATAAAACTTACGGTGCATGATAGCTCGTCAGCCGTTAAAAAAACAAATAACAACTGATGAAACAAGATAAACCAAGAGTAGCCATTCAAGGAATACGCGCTTCGTTCCACGAGGAAGCGGCCTTCCAGTTTTTTGGCGAGAACATTCACACGCTGGAGTGCAGCTCGTTTAAACAAACTTTCGAGGCCCTGCAAAAAGGCGAGGCGGATTACGTAGTGATGGCTATCGAAAACAGCATCGCCGGCAGTATTTTGCCCAATTACACGCTGCTGTTAAACTATGGTTTCCCGGTGATCGGTGAGATATACCTGCCGATACAATTGCACCTGATGGCGCTGCCTGGCGTAAAGTTTGAGGACATTAAATATGTGACGTCCCACCCTATCGCCATCCGCCAGTGCATTGATTTTTTTGACGAATACCCGCACCTGAACATTGTGGAAAGCAGCGATACCGCCGCCTGCGCCAAACGTATCTACGAGGAACAGTTAAAAGATACGGTCGCAATAGCCAATACGCTGGCCGCAAAGCTGTACGGGCTGGAAGTGCTGGAGCGCCGCATTGAATCGAATAAAAAGAACTTTACCCGTTTTTTGATCCTCACCAATCATGACAATGTGCCTAAAAAGCAGCCGAACAAGGCATCGCTTTGTTTCCAGGTAAGCAATAAGGTTGGCGCCCTGGCCAAAGTGTTGAATGTTTTCGCTGAGGAAAGCCTGAACATGAGCAAGATTCAAAGCATGCCGGTACTGGGCAAGCGCAACGAATACAATTTTTATGTTGACGTGGAGTGGGAGGAGCAAAAACAATACGATGCGGCCATACGCAGGATATTAAAATACACGCAAAACTTTAACATACTGGGCGAATATCAAAAACATGAGGAGGAAGGAAATGGAGAGACAAAAGCAATGAAGGAAAAAGCGCCGAAACGGTATGTGGAGGTGAGGACGGTCCGGAAATCCGGAAGTCAGTAAAGTCCGAAAGAAGGAGCAAGCCGTAAAACGCAAGAAATCATTAAAGAACTTAACACCAATATTAAACGAACAAAATAAATCTTCCGGACTTTCGGACTTTTCCGACTTCCGGACTAAAAAACATAACGACTAATTAATTAACACTAAACAAAACTTCCGGTCCCGATAGCTATCGGGACTCGGACGCCAAAAACTCAAAAACAGCCAAAACGATGAAACTGAACTTAAACATAGAACCACTGGAATCGTGGATAAAAAAAGGAAGCGATCCTTTATTGATAGCCGGTCCGTGCAGTGCCGAAACGGAAGAACAACTGGTAGCAACGGCGCATTTATTAGCCAAAACGGGCAAAGTATCTGCCTTGCGCGCGGGTATCTGGAAACCGCGTACCCGCCCCGGCGAATTTGAAGGGATCGGCAGCATCGGCCTTAAATGGCTGCAGCGCGCAAAAGCGGAAACCGGCTTGCCGACCGCTATCGAGGTGGCCAATGCCAAACACGTGGAAGAAGCGCTGGAAGCCGGCGTGGACATCCTGTGGGTGGGCGCACGCTCAACCGTTAACCCTTTTACCGTGCAGGAAATTGCCGATGCGCTGAAGGGTGTCGACGTACCTGTTATGGTAAAAAACCCGGTAAATCCTGATCTGTCCCTGTGGATCGGTGCGCTGGAGCGCATCAACAATGCAGGGATCACCAAGCTGGCGGCTATTCATCGTGGATTTTCCTCACACGAGAAAAGCGCCTTCCGCAACGAGCCGATGTGGGACCTGGCCATCAGCCTGAAAACACATGCGCCGGAGCTGCCCATCATTAACGACCCCAGCCACATCACCGGCAACCGCGACCTGATTGGTTATGTTGCTCAAAAAGCGCTGGATTTGGATATGCAGGGCCTGATGATCGAGTCGCACATTGATCCGACCGTTGCCTGGACCGATGCCAAACAACAGGTTACCCCTGCCGCCCTGGTTGAGATCATCGAGCACCTGGCCCTGCGCAAGCCCGAGGTGAAGAACAGCGAGATGAAGGACAAACTGGCCGAGCTTCGCGCTCAGATTGACAAGATCGACGACCTGGTGATCCAGAAAATGGCCGAAAGGATGAAGATCGTGGAGCAGATCGGTACTTACAAAAAGGAAAACAACGTAACCATCCTGCAGGTAAACCGTTGGGACGAAATATTGCGCAAGGGTATTAATTACGGCAGCGCCCTGAAACTAAGCCCCGAGTTTACCGAAAAGCTTCTGGAGCTGATTCACGCCGAATCGATCCGCAAGCAAACCGAAATTATGAACAAGCCCGAGGCGGACTTGGAGAAATTGACGCACGCGTAAAAAGCTTCCGGCTGTAGAGACGCGATGCATCGCGTCTCCCACATGCTGAGCAACCGTGAAAGGCAAAACAAGAGACGCAAAATATTGCGGCTCTATGGCCAAACATACATGCAAACAAAGAGACGCGAAGTGTCGCGTCTCTACGTGAAATTATGAAACATAACATCCTCCTTACCAAAAGCAGCAAATCGGTGCACGGCACTGTCCACCTCACCGGCTCAAAAAGCGAGTGCAACCGCGCGCTGCTCATCGAAGCGTTGAGCAACGGTAAGGTAAAAATTGAAAATATATCCGACGCTGCAGATGCCGCAACGATGTTGCGAGTCTTGAGTCCGGAGTCGAGAGTCTTGAGTCAAAACAGTGAAGCCTCGGGACTCAAGACTCAAGACTCAAGACTCATCAACATCGGTCCCGCCGGTACGGCTATGCGTTTTTTGACTGCGTATTTCGCCATTGGGGATGAGGAAGTGATTTTAACCGGCAGCGAGCGGATGAAACAGCGCCCGATAGGGATTTTGGTGGAGGCTTTGCGCAAGCTGGGCGCGCAGATTGATTACGTCGAAAACGAGGGCTTTCCGCCCATCAAACTGAAAGGCAGCTTTGAGCAGCTTTCTAATAAGGTCAGTATAAAAGGAAACGTAAGCAGCCAGTACGTTACGGCGTTGCTGCTTATTGCTGCCCGGCTGCCTTTCGGTTTGGAATTGCATATCGAAGGTGAGCTGACCTCACGCCCGTATGTGGAAATGACGCTGGCCATGCTGCAAGCGGCCGGTATACATCATACCTGGACGGATAATGTGATCAGCATGCCCCACCAGGAATTTGCGGAGACTTCGCTGCATGTAGAACCCGATTGGAGCGCTGCTTCCTACTGGTATGCCATAGCTGCCCTGGCGGATGAAGCCGAACTGTTTTTACCCGGCCTAACCAAATACAGCCTGCAGGGCGACAGCAGCATCACCGAGATCATGGCCAACTTTGGCATTACCTCGCAGTTTAAGGATGGTGGCGTGTACCTCCAAAAAGAGGCTAAGCCAATAGCTCGCAAAATATTCGACCTGAAAAGCTGTCCCGACCTGGCCCAAACCGTAATCGTTGTTTGCGCCGCTTTGGGTCATAATGCCACCTTTACCGGGCTGGAAACGTTAAAAATAAAAGAAACCGACCGCGTAAAAGCATTGCAAAACGAGTTGGAAAAGATGGGCGTAAAGCTGATCGAAAAAAACCAGGTATACAAGCTGGATTGCAGCGAAAAGTTCATCCCGGAGCGTATCTTTATCCACACCTACGATGATCACCGTATGGCCATGGCCTTTGCGCCGCTGGCGTTAGTGATACCGGAAGTGGAGATTGAAGATGCCGATGTGGTAGAAAAATCCTACCCTGCTTTTTGGAAGGATCTGGAGAAGGTCAAATTTGAGGTAAACGTTATTTAATTTGTCATTGCGAGGAGCGGTAGGACAGAGTGCGTGGGGCGCGACGAAGCAACCTCGTCGCCAAACATTATCGCTAATGCATTGGCGGTAATGAATAGCTAAGAGGTTGCCACGCTGCGCTCGCAATGACAAAGTGTATCAATCGGTGTAATCATTTTAAAATCGGTGTAATCCCAAAAAATAAATGGCAGGCAATACCTTCGGGCAATTATTCAGGATAACCACTTTCGGCGAATCACATGGCGAGGCGATCGGCGTCATCATTGACGGCTGCCCCGCGCAGTTGGATGTAGATTTGGACTATATACAAGGCGAGTTGGATAAACGCAAGCCTGGCCAGTCCAAAATTACTACGCAGCGCAAGGAAAGCGATACGGTCAAAATACTTTCCGGCGTGTTTGAAGGCAAAACTACCGGTACGCCCATTGCCATGCTGATCCCAAACGAGGACCAGCGCTCAAAAGATTACGGCCACAACGTGGATGTCTTCCGCCCCTCGCACGCAGACTATACTTACCAGGAAAAATACGGCATCCGCGACCATCGCGGCGGCGGGCGCTCATCTGCACGCGAAACTGCTGCTCGTGTCGCAGCAGGAGCATTGGCAAAGCTGCTGCTCAAAACGCAGGGAATCGAAATTGTAGCCCATGTAAGCAGTGTGGGTAAGATCAATGCGCCTGATATCGAGATCAGGAACGTAGATGAATTTATTGAAGAACGCGAGAAGAACATTGTCCGCTGTGCTGATCGGGCAACGGCTGAAGAAATGATCGCCCATATTGACAGCATCCGCAAACAGGGCGATACTGTTGGCGGAAAGATCAGCTGCCATATCCTCAATTGCCCTGTGGGCCTGGGCGAACCGGTATTTGATAAGCTGCATGCCGACCTGGCTAAAGCGATGCTAAGCATCAACGCCGTTCACGGCTTTGAATATGGCTCCGGTTTTGCCGGCAGCGAAATGCGGGGATCGGAGCATAACGACATCTTTTTGCCAAAAACTGAAAATTCAGCAGTAAAAACCATCACCAACTTCTCCGGCGGTATACAGGGCGGCATCAGCAATGGCATGCCCATTGAGTTTAAAGTTGCTTTTAAACCAGTGGCCACCATCATGCAGGCGCAGGCTACTGTTGATAGTGCCGGCAATGCCGCCGAAATCTCCGGCAAGGGACGACATGATCCCTGCGTGGTGCCCCGCGCGGTGCCAATTGTGGAGGCAATGGCTGCACTAGTTTTGGCTGATCATTGGTTGAGGAATAGGAATTCGATATTGCCCCCAGTCTTGCCGTATTAGATTTGTCACCTTTTTAAAAATGCATGACGAAAGCGTTTCAGCGTTCCATTTTTTACATGGAACACTTGAAACGCTATGAAAAACGCTCATTATCAGTTGCTTTTATTTTTTACTGACAAAATCTTCTCACCACAAATTGTCTGATAATAGAGTGCTTTTGAGAACTGGTAACTTCAAAGTCTGGGGATAACCCCAAAACTTACGAAGTTTTTGAAACTTCGTAAGTTTGCTCAATCTTTCGCCTTACATAAAATCCTTCTTTCGCCTTACCGTCTTTATCATTACCTTTGAATCTATCATAAAAAAGGGCCGGCCTGAATGTCTAACATAAGTATTGTTGAAAAAAAGTGGATCGAAAATTTCAGCAAATCACCGTTGGTAGACGAACAAACCGGGCTTTTCAGAAAAGATTATGCACACGTTCTTTTTTATGAGCGACCGGAAGAAAGCGTTTATCCCTCCGACTTCCCCAACAACTTCAATAGTTTTTTTCGAGACTATAACTCGAAGGATATTCTGAGTGTATTAAATGCCTGCTGTATCTACCTTAATTTTGTCGGCATCAGCATTGGGTATGAAAAAGTGGTCGAACATATCAGGAACACCCCTCCGGAATTCCCAAAGTTTGTTGATAAGTGCTATTATATCTTAAAATCACTTGCGCATAACCAAACCGTCGAGGTATCCAATCCTTTTAAAGACACCTTCCGCGAGATTGATTATTTGGCGCGGATAGAGTGCGGCGAATTGCAACTAAACATGTTCGATGAGCCGCTGCACCTGCCCGATCTGTACAGCAGGTTTACCAACTTCCCCGAAGGCTACGAAAAAAATGCTATCGTAAAACAGCTGTTCGAAAAGCTCAACTCTACCAACGAGAGCTTTTATATCACCGGCAAAGCGGGTACCGGTAAGTCCACTTTCATCCAATACTTTGCAAAAAACACCCGGAAAAAACTTTTACTGTGCGCCTTTACCGGTATCGCGGCTATTAACGTGGGCGGCCAAACCATCCACTCGTTTTTCAGGTTTCCGCTGAAGCCTCTATTGCCCGAAGATGACGACATCACTAAATTTGAACCCTACTCCAAAAAGTACAAGCTGATACAGGAGATCGATACCATTATCATCGATGAAGTATCCATGCTGCGGGCCGATATTGTGGAAGCGATTGATTATTCGCTGAGGATAAACGGCGGCAACCCCAATAAAATATTCGGTGGCAAGCAGATCATTTTTGTAGGCGATATTTTCCAGCTGCCTCCCGTAGCCGGATCGAACGATACGCTGGAGAGAATGCTTTTCACCGAGGAATATAAAAGCAAATACTTTTTTGATTCGAAGGCCTATAAAAAACTCAATCCTACCTATTTTGAATTCAAGATATCCTACCGGCAGGGGACCGACCATGAATTTGTTCAGCTTTTGGATAAGGTGCGCGTGTGCGATATTGATGACCAGGTGCTTAAAAGCTTAAATGCCCGGGTATACGCCAACTACGTGCCCAAAAATGATGATTTTGTAATTACCCTCACCACCAACAATGCGCTTGCCTTTAATGAAAATGTGCGCAGGCTTAATGAACTGCTGGATACCTCTTTTAGGTTTGAAGCAGAGATAGAAAGTGAATTTAAAGAACGCGACTACCCCACCAATAAAACGCTTGAACTAAAAAGGTACGCGCAGGTTATCTTTATCAAAAACGACCAGGCCGGCAGGTGGGTGAACGGAACGATAGCCAAGATCGATTTTATTTCGGATAATTTTATCGAGGTGCGGTTACAGAACGGCAGTATTCATAAACTGGAAAAAGCTACCTGGGAAAACCGCGTTTTTCAATACGACCGCACAAAACGACGGATCGTATCTGAATTAAAAGGAAAGTTTACACAATATCCCATCAAACTGGCATGGGCCGTAACCATCCACAAAAGCCAGGGCTTAACGTTTGATAAAGTGACCATCGATGTAGGCAGTGGCGCCTTTGTAAACGGCCAGCTGTATGTGGCACTAAGCCGTTGCCGCACCTTGCAGGGCATCACCCTCAAACGCAGCATCCGCCACGACGACGTGATTTCCGATCAGCGCATCATCGATTTCCACGAAACCGAGAAATTGATCAATTCTATTGATTTCGAAGGTTGACCCGCTTGCATACCTGCATCCCGCACGTGCGGGACATATTTCCCGATCATCCTATCGTCAAATCTCCCGCATCCGCACATCTGTATATCCGCACATCTTCACATTCTCCTATCTTTACTTCCGCCATGCTTTCCGCCTTCATCCAATTATACAAACAAGCATTCAGCGGTCTTTCCCGTAATAGCTGGCTGCTCAGCGCGGTCATGCTCATCAACCGCAGCGGAACCATGGTCGTCGCATTCATGACGGTTTATTGCGAGCATCAGTTGCGCTTTACCCCTCTACAGGCAGGCATCATTATGGCGCTTTTTGGCGTAGGCGCTTTGTTCGGCGGCTTCATCGGGGGAATTTTAACCGACAAAATCGGCTTTTATGATATACAGGTTTGGGCGCTTGTTACCGGCGGGCTGTTATTTATGGCGCTTGGCTTTCTGCATACTTTTACAACGCTGGCATTTGGGGCCTTTGTGTTAAGTTTGTTTAATGAGTCCGTGCGGCCGGCCAACTCCAGCGCCATTGTCCATTACAGCTCACCGAAAAATAAAACCCGGTCGGTATCGCTCAACCGGCTGGCTATTAATATCGGCTGGGCTGTTGGTGGTCTTATGGGCGGCCTGCTGGCAGCTATCAATTACCGCCTGCTGTTTTGGGTGGATGGCGGCACTAATATCCTGGCGGCTATCCTGCTGGTTATCCTCATGCCTAAAGCCGGCATCGTAAAATCTATCAAAAAGCCAGAAAAAGGCCCCGCACGCAGCTCGGTTTATGCCGATCTTACTTACATACTCTTCCTTTTACTCGGCACTTGCTTTTTCATTTGCTTTTACGAGTTCATGATCATCGAGCCGGCTTTTTACAAGCTTGCCTGGCACTTTAATGAGCGTTTTATCGGTGTGCTGATGGCATTAAACGGCCTCCTTATCGCCTTTTTCGAAATGGTGCTCGTTCACAACCTCGAAGGCAAGCGCCATGGACTGGTGTACATCATCGGCGGCATCCTGGCCGGTATCGGAGGCTTTGTGCTCCTCAACCTGTTACTGCCAACTGCGCTGGTGGCCATTTTTGTCGTTGTGCTCATCACCGTCAGCGAAATGCTCAGCATGCCCTTTATGAGTTCCTTTTGGATGGGGCGCTCCAAAGATCATAACCGCGGCCAATATGCGGCCCTGTATAGCATGTCCTGGTCGTTTGCCGGGGTAGCCGCGCCTTTTTTGGGCGGACTCATCATCGCCTCGGGTGGCTTTACCGCCCTGTGGTGGGTACTGGCCGGTTTAAGCGCGGTAGCAGCAGTGGGTTATTTCTTTATGTACAAGGCGCAGCGAACATCACCAATAGCGGCGTAGAGACGTGACACATCGCGTCTCCAACATTTTTATCCGTCCCTTTCACGTCAAATTCCTGTCCCGAAACCAAACCTCATCTGGTTCAACCTTACATTCTTCCAGCAAACGGATCAGTTCCACAGGGTCGCCCGAGGTAATGACTAATTTCCGATTAGCTGGTTTTAAAAAGCGCTGCCCCACCATCAGGTCCATTTGCTGCAGCAGCAGGTCGTAAAAGCCGTTGACGTTCAATATTCCAGTAGGATGATTATGCAGACCCAGTTGCAGCCACGTAAGCACTTCAAAAAATTCTTCCAGCGTACCAAAGCCGCCGGGCAACATAATGAAGGCATCGCTCAGGTCGTTCATTAACTGCTTGCGCTGGTGCATATTTTCAACCAAATGCAGCTCGGTTAAACCGGGGTGGCCAACTTCCTTATCCATTAAAAATTGAGGAAGGACGCCGACCGCTTTTCCGCCCCTGCCTAAAACAGCACCGGCCAAAACACCCATCACCCCTACTTTACCGCCGCCGTAAACCAGCGTCAAGCCCCGGTTTACCAATACTTCCGCAAGCTGTTCCACTGCCTCCTTCAGCACGTGGTCGCCGTTAAAATTTGCACCGCAGAATACACAAACCGATTTCATATTGTAGAATAATTGTTACAGATAGCGTGTCGAAATGTACGTGAAAGTTGGAATGTTTGGACAGAAATTTTCTTAACATTGTATGGCATGTGGTTCATGGTTCATCGTTCATGGCCTGTGGCGTTTCCAATTATTAACTCTCCATCATGAAAAAACTTATACTCCCGGCATTATTGTGCCTAGTTGCCAGTTATGGCTGCTGTCAAAATGAGGAAACTGAAAGTTACAGGGCCTTTTTAAAGGAAGGCTGGACGATGAACTCGGCGGTAACCGACCCATCAAGCGGAGATAAAATATCCCGGGCTGATTTTAATCCCTCGAGCTGGTACAAAGTAAATGTGCCCACAACAGTCATAGCAGGCCTCATTGCCAACCATGTTTATAATTTTGATCCGTTTTATGGCCGTAATTTTGAAAAACTGGGCGATCCACGGCTGGACAAGCCCTGGTGGTTTCGCCGTGAGTTTGAGCTGCCCGCCGCCGAAAACGGCAAAAATGTGGTGCTTAAGTTGCACGGCATCAACTACAAGGCCAATGTTTGGCTTAACGGCATTAAGATCGCCGATTCAACCCAGATCATCGGCCCCTTTCGTATCATCGAATTGGACATCACCAAACAGGTAAAATACAAAGGCCCGAATGTACTGGCCATCGAGGTAAAACGCCCCTTCAATCCCCAAAAACGCGGCGGGGATCTTGCCATCGACTATGCCGACTGGATACACTACCCGCCCGATTTCAATAACGGTATCATCAATAATGTTGAGCTGAAAACATACCGCAAAGTCGGTGTGGAATATCCGCTGGTAACTACCAAATTTGATCTGCCTTCGCTGGCTGTAGCGCATTTGCAGGTGGATGTGATGGCAATAAACTACACCAATGCGGATCAGGATGCGGTGGTAAAAGGAAAGATCAATGGCGATATTGCTTTCGAGCAAAAAGTTCATTTAAAACCCGGCGAAAAAAAGCAGGTCACCTTCTCCCCGGCCCATTACCCACAACTAAACGTTAAAAATCCGCCGATATGGTGGCCATGGCAATATGGCAAGCCCGAGATGAGCCACATCACGCTTTCGATGGTCACCGGCGGCGAGTTAAGCAACGAGCTATCCGAAAGTTTCGGCATCAGGGAGATCACGTCAAAAATGATCGACAACCAAAAAGCACGCGAGTTTATCATTAATGGCAAACCCATTATGTTAAGAGGCGCCGCCTGGTCGCCGGATATTTTTGAGCGGCGCTCGCGGCTGCGCGAAGAACAGGAACTGCGTTTGGTGCGTGATATGAACATGAATATCGTGCGTTCGGAAGGTAAACTGGAAGATGAATACTTTTACGACCTGTGCGATAAATACGGCCTGCTGGTGATGAGCGGCTGGATGTGCTGCGGCGCATGGCAATATCCCGAAAAATGGGACGCCGCTAAACGCAGCGTGGCCATGGCATCGGATAGCAGTGTGATGTACTGGCTGCGCAACAGGCCATCTATGTTAACATGGCTCAACGGCAGCGATATGGTGCCCCGCGATAAAACGGTGGAAGCCGACTGGCTGGCTATCGAGGCAGACCTGAAATGGCCTAACCCAACCGTAGCCAGCGCGGCCGAAAATGTGTCCAAAATATCCGGCCCGACCGGCGTAAAAATGGCCGGCCCTTATGATTGGGTTCCGCCGGCTTATTGGGAGGCCGATACCGGCAAATATGGCGGCGCATGGAGTTTTGCTACGGAAATTTCGCCGGGCCCTTCTATCCCGCCTTATGAAAGTTTGATCAAGTTCATCCCGAAAGATTCTATCGGCAACAACAGTCCCGACTGGATTTATCACTGCGGTACCGGCGAATTTGGCACTACCCGTAAGTTTGATACCGCCCTTTATGCCCGTTACGGCAAGCCCGCAAACGTGATGGATTACCTGGCCATGGCGCAGGCCCAGAACTACGAGGGCCACCGGGCTATGATGGAGGCTTACGGACTGAAAAAATATAACAACGCGACCGGCGTAGTGCAATGGATGCTGGCCAATCCATGGCCGGGCCTCATCTGGCATACTTATGATTATTACCTGTACCCCGGCGGCACCTATTTCGGCATGAAGAAATCGATGGAACCGCTGCATGTTATGTACTCATACCAAACTAATGCTGTTGACATTATTAATGGCTACCTGGAAAAATTCTCCGGGCTGAAAGTAACAGCAACGGTGTACAACCTTGACGGTTCGGAAAAATTCAAAAAAGAGGTCATTACCGAGGTGGGTGCGGACGGCACTAAGCAATGTATCGCCCTGCCCGCTATCGATGGCCTTTCAAACACCTATTTCCTGCGGCTGGAGCTTAGAGATGCGAAAGGCGCAGTGCGCAGCATCAACTGGTACTGGTTATCCGGGAAAAAAGACGAGCTGAACTGGAAGAAATCAACCTGGTTTTACACGCCGCAAAGCGGATTTACGGATTATACGGGGCTGAAAAATTTACCGGCGACAACCTTGTCGGTACATCAAACCACGTCCAAAACCGGCGTCAGCACAACGCATAAAATCACCATAACCAATACCGGTAAATCAGTGGCGTTTTTTGTACATCTGCGAATGCTGAAAGGAAAAGGCGGCGATGATATTTTACCGCTCATTTTTGACGATAACTACCTGCTGCTGGCACCGGGTGAAACCCGTACGATAGATTGCAGTTATGAAGATAAGTATGCCGGTGAAAGTGCGGCATACCTGCAGGTAAGCGGGTGGAATGTGGATACGGCACACAGTAGAATTGGCGGGGATGCCGGATTTGAAAAGTAACCCCCTGTAGGGGCACCCCTCGTGGGTGCCCTGGTTTTTCCAGCGTATATTTTACGGCGGCATAAATTTTTTCAATAAATCGGGTTGCCGTCACGGTCACCAATTATGGGCATTATCTTGACCTTTGTTTGGCATCGGGTACATTAGGGCGACCACAAGGGTCGCCCCTACGGGCGTTGTTCGTTTCATTACCGTTTTTATGCCGACCGGAAACGTTTTTTCAATACATCAAACAAACACCCTCATTCCATACGCAATGCGTTTTTGCATTTTTTTTTAAACGCTTCTGTAACATATTCAATCGATATAACGACTATATTTGTACAGCATGAAAAGAGCGGCAATTTTTGTTCTCTGCGCATTTTACCTCCTGCTAACCTCAGGGATGTATGTGTGCGCCGTCCATTGCTCCGTTGCGGAGATTGTTGCAAAGCCGGCAATGCAAATGGCCTGCTCAAAACCTTGCTGCAAGCAATCCGCCAATAACAAAGACCACAATTGCGGCAAAAAACATGGCAGCTTTACCATTAAAGAAAATGTAAAGCCCGGCTATCAGATCCGTTTTAACCTGCCGCTGTTAACACTGCAACTAGTACCCGTTACCGGCTACCGGCTAAATGCTGTACCAGTGGCATATAATGCACCATATTTAAACAGCAAGGCGCCACCCGGCGCCTCCGGCAAGATCATCATAATACAATTTCGCTCACTGCTCATTTGATCAGGCCTTCCTGCGCGCTTTTCAGCGCGGCGACCCTTTATTAATTAAATTCGTGTAAACAATTCTAATGGCCTCTTGCCATAAAAATCTTCTTTTATGAAATTCATTCTGATAACCGTAATACTGGCTTTTTCGTTGCTGCCAGCGGTAAACGCGCAGCAAAAAATGAATATGGGCGACACCGCCAAAAAAACACGCCAAATAAGCCCGCCCGACACCGCAATGGCCGGCATGGATATGGGCGGCATGCTGATGATGAGCAGCGCACTTTCTAAAAACCTGCCCATGGGCCGCGACGGCTCGGGCACCAGCTGGCTGCCCGACGCATCCCCAACCTATGGCTTTATGCTCGGCGGGGGGAAATGGACCTATATGATCCATGGTAATTTCGCCCTCCGCTATACCGGCCAGGATATATCCAACGCCGGCCACCGCGGCGACAGCAAGGTGGACGCGCCTAACTGGTTGATGGGTATGGCGCAGCGCGAAGTGGGCCAAAACGGGTTATTTCATTTTAATCTGATGATGTCGCTGGACCCCTTAACCGAAGGCGGCTACGGTTACCCCCTGCTTTTTCAAACCGGCGAAAGCTGGAAGGGCATTCCGCTGGTAGACCGGCAGCACCCGCACGATCTGTTTGCCGAGCTATCGGCCAGCTACGCGTACGCGTTATCCGAAAAAAGCGACATCAGCTTTTACATCGGCTATCCCGGGGAACCTGCACTCGGGCCCGTGGCTTTTATGCACCGTCCCTCTGCCCTTGCCGACCCTGATGCGCCAATTAGTCATCACTGGCAGGACGCCACCCATATCACGTTCGGCGTGGCTACACTCGGTTTCAGGGTCGGAGATTTTAAAATTGAAGGCTCGTCATTTACCGGCAGGGAACCCGACGAAAACCGGTACAACTTTGACTCGCCGAAATTCGACTCATGGAGCGCGCGGCTTGACTTCAACCCATCGGAAAATTGGGCCTTCCAGGTTTCGCATGGTTATATCAAAAGCCCCGAAGCGCTCAATCCGGCCGAGAATGTTTACCGCACCACCGCTTCAGCCACCTACAGCCGCCCGTTTGGCGATGAAAACAGCTTCGACGCTACCGCGGTATGGGGCGAAAATAAAATACCGCTGCTGCAGGCCGACAATTCGCTGCTGCTGGAGGGCAACGTTCGCCTCAAGAAGTTCGACCTTTACACGCGCTATGAGTTTGTTCAAAAAACGACGGAAGAACTCGCCCTTAACGCGCTTGCTTATGGTGGCGAAAGTATATTCGGTATAAATGCCCTAACTTTAGGTATAAATTACGACCTGTTTAAAATCGGCCCGTTAAATTTGGCAGCCGGCGGTCAATTAACCTATTATGATGCAGATAGCAGGCTGAATAGCTTATATGGACAAAACCCAATGGGCGGCGAGGTGTTTTTGAGGCTATACCCCAGGCTTACAAAGCCCATGAAAATGTGATTGAAGAAGGAGAAAGCTGAAAACGCAAAAGCAAAAGGAAAAAGTTGAAAGCGCAGAGGTGAAAGGCGAAGAGTATTAAAAAAAACAAAGTACATTAAATATCAAATCGTCGGTGAGCTGATTTCTGCTGCAAGCGGACATTGCCGCCAGTGGATACCGCCCGACAAACTGAATAAAAAAAAATAACAACTCAAATACAGAACTAATGAAAACCATAAAAACCGCCGCGTTGATGCTGGCATTATCTTTTTCAGCGCTGATAGTTACAGCGCAGTCGTTAAATAATATCGATAAGATCACTCAAGATTATTACGGAGTTAAAAACGCGTTAGCTGCAGGCAAAGGTGTCGATGCGCAAAATAGTGCAAAAAGCTTGCTGGCGGACCTGTCGGCGCCCGAAAAATTAAGCGCCGATCAGCAAAAAGTATTCGACGGCTATGCCGGCAAATTAAAGTTCGACAGCAGGCACATCAGCGAAACTACCGATGTTGCTCACCAGCGCGAACATTTTGAAAGCCTGTCAAAAAACCTGTACGAAGTGTTAAAAGGCCTAAAAATGAACACTTCTGTCGTTTACATGCAGTATTGCCCCATGAAGAAAGCCTATTGGCTGAGCGAAAACGCAGCCATTAAAAACCCGTATTACAGCGACAAAACAATGTCTGCCTGCGGAAAAACTACGGCAACGTTGGCCGCAACTAAATAACACCGGTCAGACAACGGCAGCAGTAAAATCCATGCAGATGAGTTTCTGCATGGATTTTTATTTTAAACAAATGGTTTATTAATCAATACTTAAACAACACCTATTCAAGGTAAAATATGACCATAATCATTTGATAACAAATAAATTATGCTTATTATTATACTCAATTGGCAGCCCCTGTGCCAGATGACCGGACACTGCTGAACTAATGATCAACCCGAAGCATCTAAAGTAAATGAAAGCGCTAAAAATAATCCTTGTTATCCTGGTGGCTACACCGGGTTTCAATTCATTGTACGCCCAAAAAAGCGGCTTCCCACCCAATAACATTGACAAAATGCTTAATCTTTATCTTGATATAAAAAATGCACTCGTCAGAAACGACGGTACTACGGCCAAGATAAAGGCTAACGAATTGCACCATATACTGGTAACACAGCCCGATAAAGGGCTGATGCCGCGACAGATAGATGTGCTTGCCGGCAACCTGCAGGCTTTGATAGAAAACAGCCGCGAAATTGGCTATACCGTTGATGAAACCACCCAACGGCGGTATCTCGCCAATCTTACCCCCGCCATGTATAATGTGGTAAAAGGCCTGCGTGTAAATAAATCACGCGTATATAAACAATATTGCGCTATTAACAAGGCATACTGGCTAAGCGAAACACCCGTTATTACAAACCCTTACTATAATTATGACGGATGGGCCAAACAAGGCAAAACTACCGAGGTATTGCCCAGCACTATCCTTGCTGATTGATTCGAGGCTTTGGTCAAAAGTCCAAAGTCAAGAGCCACGCAACCGGCATTTCCAAACCAGGCTGCTTTCAGCTTTTAGCTTTTAGCTTAAAATCACCACCATTTTAACGGTAAAACAATCTCCTCCACTGATCCCGTCACCATATCCGGCTTAAAGGCATAATGGGTCAAATCTTCCTTTTTGGCTATACCAGACAGCACGAGTATGGTTTTATATCCCATTTGTACGCCCCCTTGTATGTCCGTTTCCATGGTATCGCCAATAACCGTTGTTTCGGCCGTTTCAAGGCCTAAAAACTTCCGCGCCGAACGCATCATCACAGGGCTGGGTTTGCCGGTTACAAACGCTTTTCGGCCCGATGCCTCTTCAATCATCGCGGTGGTTGCAGCAATACCCAAATTGTTCCAGCCAGGTTTTTTGGGCGAGGGGTCACGGTTGGTGGTGATAAACTTAGCGCCGCCGAGGATCATATCCACCGCGCGCTGCACCATTTCGAGCGTGAAGTTCCTTCCCTCTCCCAAAACCACAAATTCAGGGTCGGTATTTACCAGGGTGATCCCGTTGTCGTGCAAACTCGTCAGCAAACCGCCTTCACCTAAAACATAGGCTGTTCCGCCGGGTCCCTGTTCTCCCAGGAATTTGCCGGTGGCCATAGCGCTGGTATAAACATGCTCCTCTCCCACTTCAATTCCCAGCGCCTTTAATTTGCGCGTTACCTCAAGGGGCGTGCGCTGGCTGTTATTGGTCATAAAGGTGAAAGGTATATGTTTTTCGAGTAACAGGGCGATGAACTTATCGGCGCCTTGTATCAGGTTTTCGCCGCTATAAATCACCCCGTCCATATCTATCAAAAGTCCGTGTTTCATGGTTGTAAATATTTATCATTTTATGGACAATAGCAACAAATCTGCTATCTTCCATTTTTTCAAAGATAGGGATCCCAAGTTAAATTTAAGATTATCTTAACATAAATGAATAAATATTAACAATATGGCATATTTACTTCAAATTAATTAAATAAATAGTAAACTTTCGAACTGGTGAGGCTTTTTTATATTTCGTAAGTCACTCCTTAATCGTGTACCGCCCTGCTATCAACCGGCGCTTCATCGCGGTCATTCCGCGTGTAATCGCGCGCCACCTCTGCAACCCTTATCCGGTAATCGTTAAAAACCGTTTTACGTCCGGCGGCCTGCGCATCGCGGTGCATCTCCATATTGCGCCATTGCTTCACAGCTTTTTCATCCTCCCAAAAAGAGAGCGACAAAACTTTTCCCGGTTCACTTAAACTCTGAAACCGCTCGATCGATATAAAACCGTGTATTTTTACCAGCTCCGGTTTAAGCCGCGCGGCTATATCCAAATAAGTCTGCAACTGGCCTTCGGCGGGCATTGCTTCGAAAATTACTGCTATCATTGTTTTGTTGTTTATTGTTTATGAAAAACTAACCATCAGCTGTTTTACCAGCCTCACATTCAATTGTGGCTCGTAGGTGAATTCTTTTTGCAGGATTTGGATACGGCTGAAATTCCCGGCTAAAAACGTGCAAACCTCAGCCGCCATATCTACACAAAAATATTTCGCCAGGCAATTATGACCGCCGAGCCCAAAGGTGAGGTGCTGAACATTGTTTTCGCGCGTCAAATCAAATTGCGATGGATTTGCGAACACCTTTTCGTCCATATTCGCGGCCGCCAAAACGATCAGGATAATTTCGCCGGCTTTTATGGTTTGTCCGTCAATAGAAATATCATTTACGGCTATTCGTCGCGTATTATGCACGGGCGGATCGTATCGAAGTGTCTCCATTACCAGTTTATTCCAATCCGTTTTTCGACCTGCCCCATATTTAACCAGGTTTAGTAAAGAATTACACAACAGACCCCTGCCCGCATCGTAAGATTGAATAAAAAGACCAAGCAGGTTGCAAATGATCAATTCGTCGGTTTGCGTTTCACCGGTTAGCACCCCGACCGTTCCAGCATATTTTTCAGCTATCCGATAAACGCTGTTAATCATTGGGTTAAGCTTTTGGATATCCTGCCCGCTTTTATTTGGCAGCATGATGCGGACAAGATCCTTCAGATTTTCAGCGACATAATTGCTATCGTTATCATTAAACTCCAGCCCGGTCAGTAGCAGCCGGACGGGCAATTGCTTTGCAACAACGTCAACCCAATCAAATCCATCTCCGGTCATAATTCCGTTCAACAGTTCTTTTAAGATCAAGGCTACCGGCGCCCGTTTAATCTTTGCAAAAAGCGCCATCGCCGCTGTCCGCGAGGCATCATGATGCTCACCATTGCTCAACCGGGCCATTGATTTTAGTAAAAGCGTCCCTTTTTCACTCAAAGTATCTTCCACTACCGGAGGGGGAATAAATGCGGCTTCATGTTGCAAAATAAATTTGCAATGGGCATAGCCGTAAGCTACCCAGGTATGCAAATTCACATCGTACCACAGCGGGTTTTCATTTAGCTGCCGCGAATAGATGGCCCGATGATCGGTCTCGTTCCAGCTTAACATGGTATTGTTCATTTTTTTCTTTTGGACAATTCAAAAGTATTTACCTTTATCCTTTAATACTTCAGTTTAAAATTAAGTGTGAAATATTATGGAAGAACAATTCAGCCGGATAGCAGGCCTCATCGGCGATCCGGTAAGGGCTAAAATATTATGGGCTTTGTTAGACAAAAGGGCCTATACCGCCACCGAACTGGCCATTTATGCAGATACAACTGCGCCAAACATCAGCATGCACCTGAATAAGCTGGTAAAAGCCGACCTGCTTGCCGTGCAAAGCCAGGGGCGGCATAAATATTATAACTACTCGCGACCCGAAATTGCCTATGCCATTGAAGCCCTGGCCAGCCTGCTGCCAAAAGACGAGCTGAAAAAACCGGATAACGCCGATGACAAACCCATCAGGTTTTGCCGCAGCTGTTATGATCACCTGGCGGGAAAAGTGGGTGTGCAGCTAACCGATAGTTTGTTAAAACAGGAGTATCTTGTCAAAATTGGAAGCAGTTTTTTGGTGACCGCCAGCGGCGAGGTTTGGTTTGATCAACTCGGCATCAACCTGGATGAGCTAAAAAAACAAAAACGCCATTTCGCGAAGCCCTGCCTGGATTGGAGCGAACGCAAACACCACCTGGCCGGCGCTTTGGGAGCTGCTGTATTAAACAAGATGATTGCGGACGGATGGATACGACGTGTTGCAGATTCAAGGGCCATTACGGTGACCCGTAAAGGGCAAGAGGCATTTGTCGAGCATTTTAAAACAGATGTACGATAACAGTACACTGCAATTTCACAATCGATGTCGGTAGAGGCGCGATGCGTCGCGTCTTTTGCTTTGGATGGAAAATACGGTTATTAGACGCGATGCATCGCGTCTCTACCATTCCATCTCATTTACAGACTGTTAAAACCAAAAATTAATTGCAGTGTACCGGAGCAAAAACGCCTCTGCAAATTTGCAGAGGCGTTTAAAATCAAACCAAATAATTCTTACTGCCCTGCAGGTGCGGGCTTGCCGATCAGGTTCATAAACTGATCCAGTTTTGGCGTAATAATGATCTCTGTACGCCTGTTTTGCGATTTGCCAATGTCGCTCGTATTGTCGGCAATTGGGTTGTACTCACCGCGTCCACCCGCTGTAAGGCGTTTAGGGTCGACATTGTAAGTGTTTTGCAATGCCTGAACCACCGACGAGGCCCGCAGGCAGCTCAAATCCCAGTTGTTGCGGATATTAGGCTGAGAGATAGGCACATTGTCTGTATTGCCCTCAACCAGCACATCGTAAGTGGAATAGTCATTGATGATCTTGGCAACCTTAGCCAGTATGGATCCAGCCGTCGGCGAGATCAGGTATTTACCCGACTGGTACAGCATATTATCCGACAGGGATATGTAAACCACCCCCTTCAGTACTTTCACGTTAACATCCTTAGCCTCTTCTGCCGATAAGGAACGGGTGAGATTATTCGTCAATATCTGGTTCAGCGAGTCGCTCTTGTTCTTCAGGTCGACCAGGTGTTGTATGTACTTGTCTGAAGCTTGTATCTGATCGGCCAGCTTGGCAATGTTTGCGCCGCCCTGGTTGTTGCCGGCCAAACATTTGTTCAGCGCGTCCTGCAAAGCGGATGCATTTGACTTAGCGGAGGCAATTTGCTCTTCGAGGCTTTGAACGCGTGCGCGCGAGCCCGAAAGTTCCTGCTGGGTTATCTGCCAGCTTTGTTTCAGCTTGCTGTTGGTGTCCAGCGAGCGGTTGTAGTCTGCCTGCAGCGCGGCATACTTTTTATTACTTACACAACCCTGCGATACTGCTGCAATTAAAAGCACCACGGGTATAAACACTCGAATTTTCATAGGTACGGAGATTTTGTTAATGAAAAGATCATAAGTTTTACGATCTGACAACTCATAAACAAAATTGAGGCTATAAAGTTTCACCAACCTGGGGTTAACGCGATTTGGGCGATTGCTCAAACCTCAGTTTCAACACATTCTTTTTATTCGCCCTGCTCACCGGCAACGTATAGCCGCCAATATGCACCAGGCTATTTTCGATGGTGTTAATGTGCGCTGTCGCGACAAGATATGATTTATGTATCCTTAAAAACCTGCCGGCGGGCAGGCTGTTTTCCAATGCTTTCAGGCTGGAGTAAACCGTGCATTTATGGTTTGTAGTGATGATGTTTATATAATTCAGCATCGACTCAATAAACAGGATATCCCCTATCCGTATCTTTTCAAAACGCTGATTACATTTTACATAAATATAGTCCGGCTTTTCACTGATCGCCTTAATTGTATGTGAGCCGGCCACTTTCGCCAGCGCTTTTTCACATGCTTTTAAAAAACGTTCGAATGTTGCTGGTTTAGCAAGGTAATCGGTAACCTCCAGCTCAAAACCGTCAACGGCGTATTCGGGAAAGGCCGTAATAAAAATCACCTGCTGAAAAACATCATTATTTTTTAGAAAATCTATCCCGCTCATTTGCGGCATTTTAATATCCAGGAAGATGAGGTCAACCAGTTCCGCTTTCAAAACTTCGCCCGCCACAATGGGGTTACGAACACTGCCCACCAGGTTCAAAAACGAAATTTTGCTCACATAATTCTCTATCTGCTGTCTGGCCAGCGGCTCATCATCCACTATTAAACAATTCAGCGTCATTTTAATTTCACCTTAAGTGTTATATCGAATACACGGTTATCAGCCACTTCTTTTAACCCGAACTTGTCGCCATAAACCAGTTCCAGGCGTTTCCGAACATTAGCCAAACCGATGCCTTTATCGGCATTGGCCACATGCCGAAGGCTTTTAGCATCAAACGTATTCGAACAGCTGAAATTCATCTCCCCATTAATAAAACTGATCCTGATCCTGATAAAGTTTTCCTTGTCATCATAGTCGGAAACATATTTAAACGCATTTTCAACAAAAGGAATAAGCAATAACGGCGCGATGGATAAGTTTTCACAGTCCCCTTCGGCTATAAAACTGGTGTTGCAGTTATCGGTACGGATCCGTTGCAGGTTAAAATAGTTTTCCAGGTAGGCAAGCTCCTTTATCATCGGGATAAAATCAGTATTGCATTCATATAGCTGGTAGCGCAATAATTCGGACAGGGAAATAAGCGTCCCTTTTGCATCTTCCGGCTTCAGCTCTAATTGCGTATACAGGCTATTCAACGAGTTGAACAGAAAATGCGGGTTAATTTGTGCTTTGAGGTAAATTAGCTCCGCTGCCGACTTTTCTTTTTCCATCTGTTCCATTTTTTGCCGCACGGCTATCCTGTCCATGGCAAGTTTTACAAAGCAGCCGCCCAGTACGCCCAGCAAAGCCACAAACAGCCGGTTATACTGCAAATCGGCATAAGTCCACAAAAAATCAAAGTGAATAGGCATCAGCATGTGATGTAAAGCAATACCCATTACCCAGGCGTAAATGGAGGCTAACACAGCGATCACCAAAACAGAGAAAAGGATGAGCCTGCCGATGCTTTTGCGCCTGAAATAATCGGGCATGATGAACAAATAGATCACATAAAATGCCAGCATCACTACGCTTATGTCCCAGGCCGAGAAATAAAGCCTGTTTACCGCATTGCTTACATAAAAGTACATGATGCGGTTCCACAGCAAAAAGAAAATAACCCAGAAGAAGAAATGCAGAAAAAACTTACGCATGGTCCAATTTATGCAAATCACCTTAAAATTGACAGCTTTTTATAGCAACGGTCGTTTTTTCGGGACGAATGACTTCCCGCCCACCCAACGTGCAATTGATATAAATTTTTATGCAGTTGATATAAATGTCGCCGGCTGTATCAGCAAGGCTCATTATTCTTGATAAAAAAAGAAGCATGAAAAAATTACTAATTGTTGTTTTTTGCTGGGGAGCCGCTACGTGCCACGCACAAACCGTCGATTCAGTAAGCCGCCTGGCCGCCTCCTATTTTAAAGAAGCCGAAGCTGCCTGCCGCGATCAGCATATCTGGAAGGGGAAATTATATGGACCGATTCTTTTTGTGGAGCCGCAGTCGCGGGTTGCATACGCAAATGTGCCCGACAGCGCAGGCATATTAAAGCCCGAAGAAACTATTTTTAAAGGCATTTTGCCAAAAGAGGTGATCCTGGCCAATACGTCCCTTTACTGGGGCGGCAAACGGTGGTCGGTGATGTTATGGCCCTTGCTTACTGACCATGACGAGCGCGTAAACCTGATGGTGCACGAGTCTTTCCACCGTATACAAGATGCTATCGGCTTCCCGGCACACAGCCCGACTGATGACCACCTAAGCAGTACGTACGGGCGTATTTACTTTTTAATGGAACTACGAGCCCTGGAGGCCGCGCTAAAAAAACCAGCAAACCGGCGCGGCCCCGATTTAACCAATGCCCTGCTATTCCGCGAAAAAAGGCGCGCGCTTTTCCCCAATACCTTTAATAATGAGAGGATTTTAGAAATGAATGAAGGCTTGGCTGAATATACCGGCGTGATATTGGGCCGGCCAAAGGACAGTGTCAGAAAGCATTTATACCGCGTGATCGATACAGCATCGGTACGGAAATCATTTATTCGCTCGGCGGCATACATGACCGGGCCAGTGTACGGTTATTTACTGTATGAAAAAGACCCTGAATGGACGTTAAAGATTGATTCGAACGCCGACTTCCCGGCACTGATTGAAAAATATTACCAGGTCGACACGCCCGCTCCTGCTGACGATGCCACGATAGCCGCATTGGAAAAGCAATACCATGCGGCTGCAATGATCCAATCGGAAAAAGCGAAGGAGGGAATGCGTTTACAAACGGTCAAGCAATATGTCGACCTGTTTACCCATAAACCGGTTTTAACTATTAAACTGGTAAAAATGGGGATTAGTTTTAACCCTAATACACTGTTCGATCTGGGCGAATATGGCACAATTTATCCAACAGCCTATGTTAAAGATAACTGGGGCGAGCTTGCTGTAACCGGCGGCGGTATGCTGATGAAGGATTGGCAGGTGATCTATGTCCCGATGGGTGATTTTTCAAATACCAACCGCCAGGTTATTGAAGGCAAGGGTTGGAAAATTGATTTGAACGGCGGGTGGAGATTGATTAAGGTAGATGATTTGCATTATCAATTGGCGAAGTAAAGTGCGGGGCCTTCCTGGTGTAAATATCAGCCCGGTTTACAGCTAATTACAACAAATTGCTCGTTTTTACGGCTAACCCCATAAAGAGTTTGAGAACAGATTAAGATAATGATATTTCACCGCACCTTTGCAGTCCAATAATTGTCATAGCGCCACTTTACGAAATTATTACCAACCCGGTGTATTCCAAATCCAGAAGGGAATGCTTCGGCCAAACAAAAAGTTAATGAACTATCGTAAGAGAAAATGCCTATTGGTTTATCACAGGTACCGAAACCTATCATATTCTTCACCGGATTTTGAGAGATTTCTTGCCTGCAAAATAAAAAGCCTCGTTCGTTTTCAACAAACCAGGCTTTAATTATACTGGTCGGGGTGGCAGGATTCGAACCTGCGGCCTCCACATCCCAAATGTGGCGCGATACCGGGCTACGCTACACCCCGAAAAGGTCTGCGAAGGTAGGGTTTAAAAATTGTCGCTGCAAATATTTTTAAAAAGAAAGTCCGGGACGGCTTTGCGTCAGGTCATTTCATTTTTTTTGAGACAATAAGTCAATTGGTTATAGCAGGTCTCCTGGTCAGGGGTTAAAAGACCGGCTATACTATTACAGACGGGTATCGATGCTCCAGTGGATGATCAGCATTGCCATAGCGATGGTGATAATTAATCCAAGGAAAACGAGCACCCAATACAAAAAAGTTCTCATTAACATTAGGGCATTTTTATCAAATCGTAGCGAATTTAATAAAAATATTCGGCATAATATTGATCAGTAACTAATTAATTACCAAAAAATGATTTTTCACCCTTTATTATCATAAGCATCGCGACAATGATATTTCAAAACCCGTTAAAATAATACTTTAGGTGTAACTTGCTTGTCCTGTTTTGGCAGGATCAGTAAGCAATTATCCGGACAAATAAAGATAAATCGGGAAAATGATTATTCGCACAAGATCGCAGCTTCCGGGTATTAACCGAAAGCTGCCTGATCTATATTCGTGTCGGGTCGCCCACTAGCCGATGTTCAGTTCTGAGTCGAAAGCCTCAGGCCCCTGGATCAAAAACGCAAAATCGACTGGAGACTTACGACTCAAACTGCTGACTTACGACTACGGATGGGCTGGCGGAGCGGGCGGCGGTGGCGGCGGCGCGGGCAAATGCACATGCAGCTTACGGTGATGCCACCTGTGGTGCCTGTGAAATGGCGGCCTGTGCGGCGGGCCAGGAGGGCGTGGCGGCGGTGGCGGCGCAGGCACCTGAATGGACGGGCGTGCGGCCGGCGTTGTGGCAAGCGCGCTGAACTGAATGCTTAAAGCAACTATCAGTGCAATGCCGGATAATTTTAAACTTTTCATTGTGTAAGCGTACGATTAAATATCAATTAATAAAAGTAAAAAACGAAAGGAATTTTACGATAGTATAACCATTCTATTTAATAATGGTTTTATAAAGAAAATCAGCAGCAAACTGCCCTGCCTCCAGCCAGCGCTGTTCTGTTGCTTTACCGCCCTGGAAAATCGGGTTAAAATGCTTTTGAAGTTCGTGCGAGTAGCCTTCAAATACTTTCAGGTCGTTGGGCAAACTAAATTGATCAGCTGCCTGGTGAATATCTTTCCCGCCGTAAAGTGGTGCGCTTTTATGGGTTGGCGGCACTACGCTGTCGTTACTTCCCAAAACACTCACTATCGGTACATGCTCATTTTTAAGCCAATTTAAATCATAAATGGCTCCCCAAAAATTAACAACGGCGGCAACCTTCACCCTGTCATCCGGTTTGTTGAGGGCATCCGGATCAGCGGTAAGTTTGGTCAGTTTAGCCAATTCCTCATTGCTGCTAAAAGCCGCTTGCAGTGCGATCATCCCTCCGGCTGAATTTCCGGCCAGGATGATCTTATCCGGGTCGATGTGATAAAGCGCCGCGTTTTTCCTGAAATACGCCACCGCGGTCTTGGCATCCTGCACCGCGTAGTAGCTCGCTTTTAAAAATTCATCGAAACTAAACAGGGTGTTTTTGCCGCTTAGCCTGTAATTAATAGCGGCGCATACATACCCCCGCTGTGCAAAGGTTTTGCTCCATAATTGAACGCCTTTTGCCGATTTGGAACCAAATTTAAACCCGCCGCCATGCATCCAGATGATTAGCGGGCGTTTAAGCGCTGAATCGCCCGCAGGTTGAAATAAGTCAAACAAATACGCCTTCTGTTCCTTTTCATTGGCTGCGGTATGATAAATGAGATCTCTGACGATACTCACTTCAGGAAAAATGAGGTCTTGATAGCGACGAGTGGTTTGTGCCTGCACGTTTGAAAAGAAAAACAAGAAAAGACCGAAGATAAACAGGTTTTTGATTAGCATATTTAATATACGATACAATTGGGCCGGGCGGTTGTTTTTGGGAGGCAATTTAAACCTGACGTGGTACACCGGGCATACTTATTAAATTTATTAGATTTGGACGCTGATAAAATGATGAACAAAACGTAATGTCGCTTTTGAAGGAAACGGAAAACCCTTACACCGGTAATATAAGTGATGAACAGGACAGGAAACTGCGCGATTTGCTGATCTACCTGTCGCAAAACTCGCCTTTTTATAAGGAGTTGTTTTCAAAAAACCATGTCGTCATCGATAACATAAAAACGATTGCGGACCTGGTAAATATCCCTACTACCACCAAGGACGACGTGCAGCAGCGAAATAATGATTTTTTATGCGTGCCTTCTCACCGCGTGGCCGAATACATGTCAACCTCGGGCACTTTGGGCAGTCCCGTCACGATTGCGCTGACCGAAAACGATCTGCAAAGGCTTGCCACCAATGAATATAATTCATTTTTGTGTGCTGATGGCTCGAAACACGATACCTATCAATTAATGCTCACCCTCGACCGGCAGTTTATGGCCGGAATAGCTTATTATATGGGTATCCGGAAGATCGGCGCGGGCATTATCCGGCTTGGGCCGGGCGTGCCCGCCATGCAATGGGAAACGATTTTGAGACTGAAACCTACGGCTATCGTTGCCGTACCGTCGTTTATTCTTAAACTAATTCAATATGCAAAGGATAATGGGATCGATATCAACAGGACCTCGGTTAAAAAGGCCATTTGTATTGGCGAAAACATCCGCAACAGCGACTTCAGTTTAAATATATTGGGTAGAAAAATTACCGAGGCGTGGAATATTAAATTGTACTCAACCTACGCCTCAACGGAAATGCAAACCGCGTTTACCGAGTGCGGCGAAGGACGGGGCGGGCATTACCAGCCCGATCTTTTGATTGTGGAGCTGCTGGATGAGAATAATCAGCCGGTAGGCGCGGATACGCCGGGCGAAGTAACCATTACTACCCTGGGTGTGGAAGGCATGCCTTTGTTGCGTTATAAAACGGGCGACATTTGCATGTATGACGACGAGCCATGCGGATGCGGACGCCCTACGCTACGTCTTACACCGCTGATGGGCCGCAAAAAGCAGATGATCAAATTTAAAGGGACAACCCTCTACCCTCCTGCCCTGTTTGACCTGCTGAATGAAATGGATGAGGTATTGGATTTTGTAATAGAGGTAGACGCCAATGAGATTGGGCTGGACCAGGTACTGTTATATATTGCACCATCAGAAGAAAGCGACGAATGCGACCACCGGATACGGGCCTATTTGCAGGCGAGGCTAAGGGTTAGTCCGCAGGTCAGGTACCTATCCGCGGAAAAAATATTAAAAATGCAGTTTAACGAAATAAGCCGCAAACCGATAAAATTTATCGATAAACGCGTATAATTGGCTAAGCCAACGGTGGTGACGCTGAACTCGCACACACACCTGCAGCAACCCAAACACACAATGGATAAAAAAGTACTGGCTATTTATTACACACAATCCGGGCAACTGGCGGAGATCATTTCCTCGTTTACCGCGCCGCTTACTGATGCCGGGGCCGACGTGGAAAATGTGCGTATAAAACCGGTTGAAGACTTTAAGTTCCCGTGGACGGGCCGCAGCTTTTTTTCGGTAATGCCCGATTGCGTGCTCGGCGTGCCGAGAGCCATTGAGGAGCCATCTTTTAAAGAAGACAAATACGACCTGGTGATTTTAGGGTACCAGCCCTGGTTTTTGTCGCCCAGTATCCCTTCAAACTCGTTGCTACATAACGAAAAGTTTAAAAAACTAATAGAGGGCACGCCGGTTGTTACCATCAGCGAAGCGCGAAACATGTGGCTTAACGCCTTTGTACGGGTACGTAAAATGCTGGGTGACATTGGCGCAAAACATATTGGGAACGTTGCATTGTTTGACCGGCATCCTAACCCGGTTAGCTTTGTGACCATTTTTTATTGGATGCTAACCGGAAAAAAGGAAAAATACTTGAACTTGTTCCCCAAACCGGGTGTAGATGAAAAAGACATCAGGGATGCGGCAAAATTTGGGAAAATAGTTGCCGAACACCTGGCAAATGACAGCTGGGATGATTTGCAGGATAAACTATTGGAACAAAAAGCCGTCGAAATAAAATATCCGCTGATGTTTATCGAGGCGCGGGCGAAACCGATATTTAATGCCTGGGCCAGGATCATCGCCAAACGGAAGAACAAAGGGCCATGGCTGTCGGCGTTTAAATATTACCTGTTTGCAGCCCTATTTTTAGGTGCGCCGATATTGCTTACCTTAGACGCCGTGTTTTTAAGGCCGTTCTCGTCAAAAAGGATAGCGGCAAAAAAATTAAGTTACATGAGATTAAACAACTGAATAACAGAATCAAGAGTAAAGAACCAAGAGTCAGGAATTAAGAACCAGGATAAAAAACATCACGGGATCCTTCTTGACTCTTGGTTCTTGACTCTTGACTCTAAAAACAAACGAACATAACGTATGTCTGAAACTAAAGTTTATATTAACCGTACCTCGCACTATTTCCCGAACGACCCGGTGTCAAACGATGAAATGGAAGAATACCTGGGGTATATTAATAACAAACCTTCCAAATCAAAAAAGATCGTACTGCGCAATAATGGCATTACCAACCGATATTATGCGCTCGACAAAAATCATAAATCTACCCATACCAATGCCGAGATGACCGCCAGCGCGGTACGGGCATTGTTTGATAATGACGCAAAGCAATTAAGTCAGATTGAGCTGCTTTCCTGCGGCACTTCCTCGCCTGACCAGATGATGCCCAGCCACGGCGTAATGACGCACGGCTGGCTGTCTGAAGCAGGCGGCATTGAGGTGGTTTCTCCCGCCGGCGTTTGCTGCGCCGGGATGCACGCTTTGAAATATGCCTACCTGGCTATTAAAGCAGGCGAAATTAAAACTGCAGTGGCGACCGGCTCCGAAAGGTTTTCAGGTTTGCTGGTATCGGATGTTTTTGAAGAAGAAGCCCAGAAGCTGGCCGAAATGGACGAAAACCCTTTCATCGCCTTCCAGAAGGACTTTTTACGCTGGATGCTTTCTGACGGTGCATCGGCCTTTTTGATGAGCGACCAGCCAAATACGGATGGCATTAGCCTGCGGTTGGATTGGGTAGAAGGTGTCTCCTACGCCAATGATATGAAAACCTGCATGTACATGGGCGGCGAGAAGATGGAAGACGGTTCCCTCAAAGGTTTTATGGATTATACGCCCGAGGAGATCATGAACCGGTCGGTATTCAGCATCAAACAGGACATCAGCCTTTTAAGCGACAACATCGTACCGCTTGGCGGGAAAAAAATTAAAGAGATATTTGAGAAAAAAGGACTTACGGTTGCCGACATCGATTACTTTTTGCCGCATATCTCCAGCGACTTCTTCCGCCCTAAGATATATGATATGATTGAAGAATATGGCGGCGGTATCCCATACGAAAAATGGTTTATTAACCTCTATACGGTAGGCAACGTCGGCGCTGCATCGGTTTATTTGATGATAGACGAATTGTTTAACAGCGGACGCCTGAAAAAAGGTGAAAAGATATTACTGCTGGTGCCCGAGAGTGCAAGGTTTTCGTATATGTATGCGATGCTGACGGTAGTGTAGAAAATAAAAACAAAGAACTAAAAATAGATTGCAGCTACCCTCTTTCCGCCGCAGGCGAAGAGAGGGCCGACCAGCGAAGCGCGGTCGGGGTGAGTTAACCCAGCGGACATTGGCGCTAATGCGTCGGCGGTAATGTCGCACGGTGACTACTCACCAGGTCATCGCTGCACTCGACCACCCTCTCTTCCGCTTCGCGGGAAAGAGGGTAGCTACTACAAAGCTTTTCAGACCCGAAAATGAAAAAAGACGAAGTCCCCCAGGATCCAGGTGCGCTTGGTAAAATTACCAAAGAGCTGTGTTATGCCACGGACAGTTCGGGCAAGTACGTCGCGGAGCAAAGTACCGGCTGGGAGGTAAAATCCAAAGCGCTGGATGTAGCCTGGCAGGATATTCAAAAACGGATAGCGGCAGCAAAACAAAAGGTGTTAAAAGGCGAAGCCAGTCCATTGCTGTTTTTCATGGAATACCGCCTGATGGATACCGGCATTTTAGCAGGCTACACCGGCTTTTGGCAGTGGCAGGTAAAACGTCATTTAAAGCCCGGAGCATTTAATACATTATCGCCCAAACAACTACAAAAATATGCCGATGCCTTTAACGTAAAGGTTGACGACTTAAAAACAATGACGGTTAATGAAGATGGAGTTTGAGCACCACCAGGGCGCGCATTGCGAATCGGGCGTAACCACTAATTTATTGCGAAAAAGTTCCGGCGGAAAGATCACTGAACCGATGGCATTTGGTATAGGTGCAGGTTTATTTTTTGCTTACATCCCATTCATCAAAATTAATAACGGCCCGGCCATTGCGTTCAGGACGATGCCGGGGGATATTTTTAACCGCACCTGCAAATCGCTGGGCATACCTGTATTTCGCAAAAAATTCAGTTCGAAAGAGCATGCTGAAAAATATTTAGTGGACAGGCTGAACGATGGCACACCCGTTGGCTGCCAGGTCGGCGTATATTACCTGCCTTATTTCCCCCGCGAATATCGTTTTCACTTTAATGCGCATAACATTGTCGTGTTTGAGAAGGTCGGCGATAACTTTTTAGTCAGCGACCCGATAATGGAAACAACCACGGTGTTAAGCAACTATGAACTGGAACGCGTGCGTTTTGCAAAAGGCGCGCTGGCGCCGAAGGGGCACATCTACTACCCGGCAAAAAACGTAGATATAACCGACGAAACGATCAAAAAAGCCATTAAGAGCGGGATTAAAAAAAATGTTTACAACATGCTGTACATCCCCGGCAGCTTTGCGGGCGTAGCGGGCATAAAACGAACCGGTAACAAAATAAAAGGCTGGCGCGATAAGCTTGGCTTGGAGAAAGCAGGATCGTACCTGGCGCAAATGGTGCGCATGCAGGAAGAAATAGGTACGGGCGGCGGCGGTTTCCGGTATATTTACGCGGCATTTTTACAGGAAGCGGATGCTTATCTGCCCGGCAACCAATTGCGGCAAATATCGGTAACCTTTACAAAGGCCGGCGACATGTGGCGCGAAGCAGCGGTACACGCGGCGGGCATTTACAAAGGCCGCCTGGGCAGCCAGGACGATTTTAACAAGATGGGCGATTACCTGTTGGAAATTGCCGAAGTTGAAAAAAACGCTTTTAAAACGCTGAAAAACATCAAATGGCAGTAGCAAACCCTTTAGCGGTGAGTGTTGAGCAGCTCGATTTCCAATATCCGGGAAACGATGAGGCTTTGCTGTCCAACCTGAGCCTGGGTATTGAAAAAGGCGATAGTTTCGGACTGTTCGGTCCTAATGGTGCAGGTAAAACCACACTGATGAACCTGATGACGGGCGTGTTGAGGGCTAACTCGGGCGAGGTAAAAATACTCGGTCACCTGATGGGTGCGACAAGCAAAAAGGTGAATCGCCTGTTTGGTTTTGTGCCGCAGGATTTTTCGTTTTACGACGAGTTGAGCCCCGTTGAAAACCTGGAGTTTTATGGCGCCTGGGCAGGACTTGACGGTAAGCGCATCAAAAAACGTACTGCTGAATTGCTTAATATCCTTGGGTTGGAGGATGTAAAGAACAGGCATGTCGGCAAATTTTCGGGCGGCATGAAGCGACGTATTAACCTGGCCATCGGTGTGATCCATAACCCATCGGTTTTGTTTTTGGACGAACCGACTGTCGGCGTGGATGTGCAAACCCGCCATGCCATCATCAGCTACCTGAAAGAATTGAACGAAAACGGCACCACGCTGATCTATACCTCGCACCAGTTAAGCGAGGCCGAAACGTTGTGCCGCAATATTGCGCTGATCGACAGCGGAAAGATCGTTGCGGAAGGCACGCTGGATGAGCTGAATAAGAAATATAAAAAGAAAAGCCTGGAAGAGTTGTTTTTAAGTTTAACCGGTAAAGATTTCAGGGACTGATGTATAAGCTGCTGATCACCATAAAAAAAGACGTTAAAATATTGCTGCGCGATAAAACGGGCATCGCGTTGATGTTTGTAATGCCTATTATTTTGGTGATGGTGGTTACTAGTATTCAAAACAGCACCTTTCAGCTGATGAATAAATCGAAGTTGCCCGTGCTGGTTTGTAATAAGGATACCGGCGATGACAGCCGTCAACTTATGGCGGCTATTAACCGGGTTGGCCTGTTAAAAGTTTCGGCTTTGCCGAAAGACCAGCCATTGGATAAAATGGACAAAGTGATGAAGGAGAAGGACGCCGAGCTGGCTATTGTGATCCCGGCAAATTTTTCTGCAAGGGTGTCGCTGAAAGCACAAAATGCGGCTAACAAGGCTTTAAAAAGCTTCGGTCTGCAAGGCGATTCTACCAAAAATAACGTATTATCAAACGAGCCGCCTTTTACCTTGTATTTCAGCCCTGTATTGCAGGAGCAGCTGCGGTTCTCCGTTCGCGGCGGATTGCGCAGCGCTTTACAACTGGTTGAGAGCCGCGAAACGTTGCGCAAGCTATACTATGCCATTAATGAAAAACAGCTGCCGCCCGCGCTTGAAAACGAGATGCTGAATAACCAGTCGGATATTGGGATGATTTCGGTCTCCAAAAACGGCGGCCGGCAGGTGCCCAATACCAGCCAGCACAACGTACCGGCGTGGACGATATTTGCCATGTTTTTTATCATCATGTCGCTGGCAGCCAGCGTGGTGCGCGAAAAGATAAGCGGCAGTTATATCCGCCTGAAAACATTACCTACCAATTATTTTGTGGGGTTATTATCAAAACAGATCACCTATCTGGGTGTAACGCTGTTCCAGGCGGCGGTTATTTTTTCCATGGGGATTTACCTTTTTCCGCATATCGGGCTGCCGGGTTTAAACCTGCCTTCTGATCTTTTAGCATTGATCATCACCACCGTAATTACCGGCTGGTGCGCGGTGAGCTATGCCATCTGCGTTGGCGTTTTTTCAGATACGCAGATACAGGCCAGCGGTTTTGGAGCAGTATCAATTGTCATATTAGCGGTAATTGGCGGTTTGATGGTGCCCACCTTCGCGATGGAGGGTTATATGAAAACGGTTTCAAATATCTCGCCGCTGCACTGGTCGCTGGAGGCCTATTACGACCTGTTTTTGCTTGGCGGAAAATTGCGCGATGTTTTTGCAAACTTAATTCCTTTATTTATTATTACCCTTGTACTACAGGCGCTCACATTTATCGGCCTGAAAAGAAGAAATTTGATTTAAACTGATGGAAAACACCGAATTACGGCAACAGCTGAAAAGCCAGATCATAAAATTTTTAAATCTTACCGACCTTAAACCCGAAGATATAAAAGATAATGAGCCCCTATTCGGTGACGGGTTGGGGCTGGATTCGATCGACTCGCTGGAGTTGATCGTACTGATGAAGAAGGAATACGGCATCGATATCCGTGATCCGCGCGAAGGACGTAAAGTACTGGTGGATGTGGCGACAATGGCGGATTACATTGAGGCGCACCGAAAATAATAGCGGGCTGGCCCTGCCCAAACTTCCGAAGTTTTTAAAATTTCGTGAGTTTCTCCGCTTCAAAGCTACCCTGGAATTTAAAACAGATAGCCTCTTCACTGCGTAAGCTGGCCTGAACAGCATTTGCGCCATCTTCCGCAAACTTATAGTAAATAATCAGCTGTAATTCGCTTTGCCCGCCGGGGACAATCATACTCATGAACTTAATATTGTCTGCCTTTTTCAGTTGGATTTTGTGTTCAAGGGATCGTTCAAGCACCTCTTTTACCAGTTGCAGCATACAGGCGCCGGGGACTACCGGCTGGCCAGGGAAATGGCCCTTTAAAATATCGCTGTTTTCGTTTACAACAACACCTGCATTCACGTTCCCATCAGAATGAGTTAGGTTTTTAATGCTGAATATGCCGTTGTTAATTTCAGTCATGATGATCGGTTAAAGCGCTGAAACGAGCATCAGCGAGTGATACTTTTGCTGGTAATGGTTATAGATCAGTAGCTTTTCGGGTAAACGGGCGGCGCCGCGTTCCATCACAACCGGCGGAGCCGTTTTATGTTTAAGGATGTTTACCGCCAGCCATAAAGCGAACGATGAGGATACGGGGTATTCACCGCACAAATGTTTGTAATTGGCTAAAGCACTGTCTTTAAACAGGGTTTTTTCCAGCACATCGTAAATTTCATCGTTGCGGATATCTCCGTTCCGGCCTGTAATCACCAGGTCAATGTCGGCAATACTAAGGCCATTGCCGCCCAGCAACTTTTCTATGCTGTCTTCGATATCGACTGGTTTATACAGTACTTTTACAGTGATCAGCTCGGCAAGGGTACCCCGGGATATCCGGTCTTCTAAAAGAAAAAAAGCCGCCCCTTCCCCTCCTATCGTACCCTTTGACTTTTCTTTAAAAAGATCAAGGTTTAACACCGGATGCCTTTTATATAAACCGAGCCGGGTCAGCACTTTAAAGCTGGTATCCACCATTTCTTCAGTAGCGCCAACCAGCACATCTTCGGCCTCGCCCTCATTCAGCAGCATTGTACCATCTATAAGGGCGCTTTCAAATGAAATACCTTTATGCACGTAGGTCAGGTTATAATTATGGCATTGCAGCATCAGCGCGATCTGCGCGGCGACGGTGTTGTGGGTGGATTGGATGAATGCCGTGGGCGGCAGCATTTCTTCCTGCTCCTCCACGATGCGGGTTAAAAAGGTAATGGTATCTTCCATACAGCCGAAAGCTGTGCCGGTGACGATAGCGCCGGGCATTTCCACCCCTGCATCCTGTATACACTTTTTTGAAGCCGCCACCCCCATTTTGATCACATGGCTCATGCGGCGGATCTGTTTGGGGTCGATAAACGCTTTATAGTCAGGTTCAATTGCGCTCAATCGTGTACCTTTGTATTCAATAATGTCAGTCAAAAAATCATCATTAAATGTTTTTTGTGGCGATATGCAGGCGGTTGAGCGTATATAAACCTTCATCTCAGCTTTTCGAAAAAATTAATGAGGTACAATTGCCGCCGAAACCAAAGGAATTCGACATGACGTTTTCTATCTGTTGGTTCTTCAAAAACTTCGTCTCCGGTTGTAAAGGCAAGCCGTCCATCTGCGTTTCGAACCTTAAATTAGGATAAATGATACCATGCTTAATAGCCAGTACCGAAAATACGGCTTCAATAGCCCCGCTGGCGCCCAACGTGTGACCGGTGTAAGACTTGGTTGAGCTCATCGGCGGATAGTTACCTTCAAACACGCGTGTAATGGCCGTCCCTTCGGCGCTGTCGTTATTGGGTGTGCCTGTGCCGTGCAGGTTGATATAATCGATGTCGCGCGGCTGCAAACCGCTTTTTGCCAGCGCACCCATCATGGCCAGGTATGAGCCTGTTCCATCAGGCGACGACGCCGTTTGGTGATACGCATCGTTACTGTTTTTATACCCTGCCAGCAGGCAATAAGGGGTTTTGTTTAGTGTTTTTGCAACGTTTTCCGAGACCAAAACAACGTAACCGGCGCCCTCGCCAAGATTCAGCCCCGCGCGATGCTCGTCGAAGGGCTTACAAAATTCTTTATCGAGGATCATCAGCGTGTTAAAGCCGTTAAGGGTGAATTTGGTCAGCGCGTCGGCGCCGCCGGCAATGGCCACATCCAGCAGGCCGTTTTTGATCAGCCTTGCCGCATAAAAAATGGAGTTTGCCGAGGAAGAACACGCCGTACTGATCGTGGTTACCATATGGGTGATACCCAACCGGTCGGCAACGGTTTCCGTTACGCTGCCGCATTCGTGGTCCCAAACAAAGCGCAGTTTGCCTTTATTATTATCTTTAAGGAAATCAATAAAAAAGTCCTCGCTTTTATCCATACCGCCGACGGTATTGGCGGATACAAAACCGGTTCGCCACCCGGGCAGATCAGGAATTGCTGCATCCGCAATCGCCTCTTTGGCAGCTACCAGGCTTAAATGGGTTGTGCGGCTGATATCAGGGGATAATCCGGTCATTTCCGCCAGCTGTCCGTTGGTCAATTTAACTTCGGCAACCGGCAGTTGCCCGCGATGAATGGAGTTAAGCATGGTTATATCGCCCATGCCCGCTTTCTCGTTTTCAAAAGCGGTCAAATGTTCGGCAACATTGTTCCCGATAGCCGAAATAACCCCCACACCCGCTATGTAAACCGCCGAGCTCATAATCTCAAGGTGTTATTGAATATCATCTCCATATTTTCCGCCGAAAATAAAACAGCATTTTCTTTTTTTGTTTTCTCCACCAAATATAAAACCGATTTATAATCTTCGCCGATTATATCCACCCAGCCGCAAATACAAGCTTTTATTAAGCTATTATCGAGCAAGTAAGCCACCTGCCGGTGAACAAAACCTGCATCAAATTGCGCCTGTACAAAAAACGCTTGTTCACCTTTAAACTTATGGCGGATGCTGACCTCGCCCATTACGATATTGGGCAAGGTATAAACAAATAACGATGGACTGGCTACATCGGCAACTGAATCGAAATATTTCAAATCGTCATCCAAACTGCTGTTGGCGTTGGCAAGGACGACGCCAACATCTTCCGCCCCGTATTTATCTTTACTAAAATTATTTTGCAGCAGCAATTCCGCTGTCAGCCAGCCCAGTTTGCTCAAATTATCCATTTTATAAAATTTGGGATAATTCAATTGGAAATCGTGGTAAGCAGAAACGAGGAAATCGCTTACCGGGGTGTTGCTGGTGAACAAAATGTCCCCATCCCTGCTCACCAGGCCGTCGCCAATTGCGCAATATGCGGATATGTAATTCGGCGTGGTCAAAAAAATAACGGTAAAATTGGTGAATAGACGGCGGAGACGTGATAGATCACATTTTTGAAGACGCGGGTCAGAGACGCGATGCATCGCGTCTCTACGGCGGGAAATTCTATTGCATTAACCATCATTCAAAAATAATTCATTTACCAATAACCAGTGCCGCATTGCAGCCACCGAAACCGGAGGCTGTTTTTAAAAAATTTTGCACGGATAAATTCCGGTGCTCTGCGCTGACATTCAGCCGGTGCGATTCACCGGCATTTTCAAATCCGGGTGTTCCTAAAAATATGCCTTGCCTTAACGATTCGACAGAAACGATGGTTTCTATCAACCCCGCCGCACCTAATGTGTGGCCGTAATAGCCTTTCAGGCTATTTAGCGGCACATCTGCCAACCCTGTAATGTTCACAGCATTGGCTTCCATTTCATCATTGTAAACCGTGCCGGTGCCATGTGCGGAAATAAAATCAATGTCGCCGGCGCTTATCCCCGCATCTGTCATCGATCTGCTGATTGCCCAGGCCAGTTCCCCGCCCGTACGTGATGGCCCTGAAATATGGTTAGCATCGTTGCTTAACGAGCCGCCTTTTACTTGAATGGTCTCCGCGTATTTTTTATTGGTGGTGAGGATGATCGTTCCGGCTCCTTCGCCAAGGTTCAAACCGTCGTGCAATTTGTCGAATGGGCGGCAAACGCCCTGGCTCAGCGCCTGAAACGATTGAAAACCAGACAGGATAAACCTGGAGATCACATCCGCCCCGGCTACAATCGCGTTCTCGTATAGTCCTGACCGTAACAACCGCATTGCTGTTATTATGCCCAGCACACCGGAGATGCACGCATTTGAAACTACGATGGGCTTTTGCTTAAATCCGAAATGATTTGCAAGGAGCTGGGCGGAGGTGGTTAACGCGATCCTTTTTTTTAAATTTTCCGAATATTTTTCGGTTTCCAGCAGACTGATATTGCCTTTGGTGGTCGAAATAATAAGGACGGTATTGTTATTGTGCAAGTCGACATCAGCCCGTTTTAATGCGTCGCCTATAGAAACGATCAGCAGGCGCTCAAATTTGGTGTAGTTGCCATTTGGGGCAAGCTGCTTATCATCACCAAACAACGCGGCGTAAAAAGGGTGGGCAGACATCGTGCTTTGCTCATGCCGCTTTACGCCACCAACGTTGTTTTTAAGATTGATAAAATTTTCGGCCGTGGTTTTCCCGATGGGCGAATAAACGTTATCGGCCACTATAAAAACATCTTTAAATCGTTGTTCACTCATCTTTCACAACCAAGGTCGCCAACTATTCAGTCGCCGCAAAAACCTTCATTTCGCAACCGGCAATCAATGTTCCTTTGTTCCAAACCTTTCCCGAAACTACGGTAACGTTAAAAATGCGGTTTTCAATCTTGGTTTCCGTGATCAGCTCGTCTCCCACCGCGGGTAAATCGAAAACCTCAAAATTATTAACGGCACCGATATAGCCGGATATCACGGGCTTATTTTCGGCCAGTGCGCTATAGCCTGCTCCGAGGGCGGCTGTCTGGGCCATATTTTCCAGCAAACCGGCTTCCTGGAAATAGTCGTCTTTTACCAGCACATTGTCCGTAGCTATGATAAAACTGCTGCGTGTGCTCTCCTCATCTGTAAATAAAAGCTTGCTCACCATTACAAAGGGCGGCTTCTGCGGGACCAAAGGGATGATATCTTCTACCGGGAAATCCATTTCAGGAGTATAAACCACCATTTATTGAGAGCACCTGGCCTGTGATGTATGCCGCATCCGGCGAAGCGAGGAACGCAACCGCGTGCGCTACTTCAGCGGGCTCACCAAAACGGCGGGCCGGTATGATCGACTTCAATTCCTTTTCGTCAAGGCCACCGGTCATATCCGTATGGATAAAGCCCGGCGCTACTGCGTTTACAGTAATCCCTTGCCGGGCCACCTCCTGTGCCAGCGCTTTGGTAGCGCCGATAACGCCTGCCTTTGCCGCAGAGTAATTGGTTTGCCCGGCCAGCCCTTTTAAACCTGATAAGGAAACAATGTTGATGATACGGCCGTATTTTTGGGCGATCATACCGTTTAAAACGAGCTTAGTTACATAAAAAAAGCTGTCGAGATTGGTTTTCAGCACATTATCCCATTGCTCATCCGCCATCCAGGCCATCAGGCTGTCGTCGCGAATGCCTGCGTTGTTGATCAGCACCTCAATCGGCACGTCAATGTGCGTGCCTATCCATCCGCCCAGCGCCTCCACGATTTGTCCCTTGTCCGACACGTCGAATTGCAGCAATTCGCCGGCGTTACCGCTTTCATTTATCAGTGCTAAGGTTTGTTCAGCTTGCTCCCGGTTGCTTTTATAGTTCACCAGTACATGATAGCCCATGCCGGCCAGCTTTAAGCAAATGGCCCTGCCAATTCCCCTTGAACCGCCGGTCACCAACGCGCATTTCATCCTTCAAAGTCGGTTAGGTGATCTGAATTTTCAAGGAAATCTTTGATCCGTGCCAAATCCTTGTATTTTGGCTCGTCATGAACAAATTTCGGAAAAATTGCTCTCGCTTTATCGTATAGCGAACGCGAAGCGGTTGACAAACGATCGGCGCACTCCAGGTAATCTATGGCCTGCAAAATGGTCATCAGTTGAATAGCAAGTACCTCAAAAGAGTTATCCATTACCTTTTTGGTCATCAGCGCCGCGTTGCAGCCCATGCTTACAATATCCTGGTTGTCGTTATTGTTGGGTATACTGTGCACATACATCGGGAAGGACAGCGTCTGGTTCTCGGCAACGGTCGAAGTCGCTGTAAACTGCATACCCTGCATTCCGAAGTTAAAGCCCAAAATGCCATGGTTCACAAACGGGGGCAGTTTTTGGTTGAGCTTATTGTTGAGCAAATAGTTCAGTTGCCGCTCGGAAAGCATCGATAATTTAGTGACGGCGATTTTCAATTTATCCATTTCCAGCGAAACATAATCGCCGTGGAAATTGCCGCCGTGGAAGATGTTTTGGTTTTCGTGGTCGATAACCGGATTATCGTTTACCGAATTTAATTCATTCACCAAAACTTCTTCGGCCTGGCATATCGTGTCGTATATTGGCCCTAATACCTGGGTAACACAGCGCAGCGAGTAATATTCCTGCACTTTATCCTCAAAAAATTCCTGGTCGATATTGTCCGGATTGTACAAATGGGCTGAGCGGTCGCGGATCATTTTGCTATCGGCTAAAATGCTGCGCATCATCGCCGCCACCTTATTTTGGCCTGCATGATGCTTCACCATATTTAACTCGCGTGAGTAATGGTCGTCATAAGCCTCGACGATCTCGTTGATCATCGCTGAAAATAAAACCGACCACTCCAAAAGCTTTTTCGCCTGGAACACATTTACCAGGCCAATCCCGGTCATGGCCGAGGTGCCGTTCAAAATGGCCAGGCCCTCGCGGATATGGATTTGCAGCGGCTTTATGCTGTATCTTTCGAAAACCTCATTCGCGGGGTAAACTTTATCCTCAAACCAAACATCACCCTCTCCTATCAAAACCAATCCTAAATGCGCCAATTGCACCAGGTCGCCGCTTGCGCCTACGCCGCCATGCTCGTAAATGCAGGGGATGATGTTATGGTTGATCATATCAGCCAGCAAGTTGATTACATCCGTGTGAACGCCGGAGTAAGCCTGCAAAAAGCTATTTAAACGAGCGATGGTCATCGCTTTTGAAAGCAGCGGAGAGATCAGTTTGCCGCTGCCCGAGCAATGGCTGCGAATCAAATTGTATTGCAGCTGAAGGATATTTTCCTCGCTCACTTTGTACTGCGCCATCGGGCCAAAGCCTGTGTTAATGCCGTAGATGAGCTTATGCGATGAGAACTTTTTAAGAAAGTCGAAGTTGGTTTTAACTTTATTTAAAATAGCTCCATCAATGGCTATTTGCTCATTTTTAAATAGAATGCCGGAAAATTGATCTAATGTAAGTCGACTTTGTCCGATAAGTATCACAGGCGGAGATTGTTTAAAACGGTCAAAAAATTAAAGCCGTAAATGTATAAATTTAATCCAAAACAGGTTAACATAAAAGCCTGCAAAACGTTTTGAAACGCCGTTATTGAAGCTGCAAATCACCGGTATGCAGCACTTTTGATTCCTTGCAATAGTCCAAAATGGCCTTTTGCACCACAGGCGGCAGGTCTTTAAACTTTGCTACGATAAATGACCGGTCACGATCGATATCACTGTGGTAGCGGACCACCTTGGGCGCATGTTCCTCCACGGTAAGCCTTAAAAAATGGAACTCGGTATTTTCGTAATCCGTAAGCAAGGCAGTTTCCAGCAACTTTCGGCCGGCCAAAAAAAGGTCGAGCTTTCTTTTGGGCCTTTTTACCAGGTCGGCCTCTTTCATCAGCAGTGCGCCGGTATACCCCATTTTGCCTTTTACTTCAGCCCCCTTTAACAGCGCAAGCTCATCTTCCACAGCTTTCTTGTCGCCCTTGTCCATGATCTTATAAAATTCGGCTTTTTCAAATTGTTGCTGGGCAAAACAGACCGGCGGCAGGCAAAAAAACATTAAAACAAGCAGTATCTTCAATTTCAATCCAGTTTTTCAGGCGGCGCAAACATACTTAAATCCCAGCGCCGTATCAACCTGTATTTTACCCATATCAGGCATAATAACCCGAAAATAAGCGTTTTGTTACTTCAAATAATATCCGTTTATAAATTTTTATTTACTTTGAGGTCTAAAAGGGAAGCTCCGCATGGTCTGTTTGAACACGAGGGACGGTGCCTGACAAGAAGAATGATAAAACCGGATGGCTTTGCAAATGTTATACATCGAATTATAAATGAATAACCACATACTTAACCATCTGCCTTACAAATCATCCTTCCGTTTTGTGGATAACATTATTTCGCTGAACGAAGACGAGGTGATCGGCGAATACACCTTAAAACCGGATTCCTTTTTTTACGAGGATCATTTTGCCGGCAACCCGGTTACGCCCGGCGTTATTGTCACCGAAATTATGGCGCAGATCGGGTTGGTGGTTTTCGGTATTTTTTTGGTGCTGAAGGAACTCGACCTGAAGTTTTTGGAAAACGATTCGTTGTTTCCTTTACTAACCTCAACCGATGTATCATTCCATAAAATGGTTTTGCCTGGCGAAAAGGTCATCGTTACCTCTAAAAAACAATACTTTCGCTTCGGGAAATTAAAGTGCTATATCGAGATGACCGACAGCTCGAAACAACTGGTGGCCAAGGGAATGTTCTCCGGCGTTATTAAAGAAATTCACAAATGAGCAAAAGGGTTGTTGTGACAGGTATGGGTGTTGTTGCGCCTAATGGAATCGGCTTACCGGCTTTTTTGCATGCCATACAGAACGGTATTTCGGGTATCAAGTTTATCCCGCAATACCGCGATCTCAGTTTTAGCTGCCATTTGGCGGGGATGCCCGATTTTAAATGGGAAAACCTGGCAAACTATATTTCCGAAGTGACCCTGCATGGTTTAAAAGGCACTAACATCGGCTATGGCCTGGTTGCGGCGCTGGATGCCTGGGCCGACTCGGGCATGGGGTACGAAACCGAAACGCCGCGCTGGGAAACCGGCTGCGTTTTTGGTAACAGTACCGCAGACACGGAAGCCATGAAGAACGTGATCAGCCGGGTGGATGGTAAAGAGGCCCGGAAACTGGGCTCCCGGGTGGTGGAACAGGCCATGAACAGCGGCGTCACCTCGTATATTACCGGCAGGCTTGGGCTCGCGAATAAAGTGATCACCAACTCAGCCGCCTGCGCTACCGGCACACAGGCCATACTGATGGGCTACGAATATATTAAACTCGGTTATGCCGAGCGCATGCTGGTAGGCAGCACCGAGCATGTTGACCCTTATGTTTATGGCGCTTTTGACTCCATGCGGGTACTATCGCGCAAGTTTAACAATCAGCCTGAAAAAGCTTCGCGGCCGATGAGTTTAACTGCCGGGGGCTTTGTACCGGGTTCGGGCGCGGCGGCATTGGTGCTGGAGGACCTGGACTTTGCTTTGCAGCGGGGTGCAAAAATATATGCCGAAATTTTAGGCGGAGCCACCAACTCCGGCGGGCAGCGGGGCGGCGGAACGATGACAGCGGCAAACTCCGAAGGGGTGATCCGCTGCATACGGGGCGCGCTGGCCGATGCGCATATTAGCCCAAAACAAATCGACCTGATCAGCGGCCATTTAACGGCAACAAACGCGGATAAGCAGGAGATACTGAACTGGCGCGACGCCCTGGGCTGCAAGAACGGGGAACTACCCGCAACCAATTCATTAAAGGGTATGATAGGCCACTGCCTGAGCGCGGCGGGCTCGATTGAGACGGTGGCATCAATATTGCAGATAATGCATAACTTCGCGCATCCGAATATTAACCTGGACGATGCGAACCCTGAGATAGTGGAAATTGCGGGCATAGAAAACCTGCCGGTTAAAATGACGGAAAAAGAGATTAATATTGTAGCCAAAGCAAACTTTGGTTTCGGGGACGTAAATTCCTGTTTAATACTTTCAAAATTTAAGGCATAAATGACGAGACAAGAGATTTTAGATGAACTAAAAAAGGTTATAGCCCCCTACACAACCAATAAAGAATTGCTGGCCGGAATAACGGAACAAACCGACCTGATAAAAGACCTTAAGATCAATTCCGCCAATCTCGTCGACGTTATTATCGATGCGGAAGCCAGGTATGATATTGAAATTGACTACGATTCGGCCGATAAAATGATCAATGTGGGTACCTGCCTGGATGTGATCAGCGAAAAAATTAACGCCCGTG
>Ga0068856_100000048_pt1 | contig 108732 bp, 116 predicted proteins | sample KBSCornC62_FD_66595 | JGI IMG/M metagenome (GOLD analysis project Ga0068856, IMG submission 66595) | Corn rhizosphere microbial communities from Kellogg Biological Station, Michigan, USA - KBS Corn C6-2 | ecosystem: Host-associated > Plants > Roots > Rhizosphere > Soil ...
GCAATCTCTGGATCGCCGATACCGGCAACAACCGCGTGCTCCGCTTCGCCGCCGCGGCATCGATTTCCGCAGATGGGACAAATGCCAATTCCGTACTCGGCCAGGCAAACTTCACCGCCTCCGCCGCCGCCACTACCCAGGCAGGCCTGAGCGGTCCGCGCGGCATCGCGATCAACTCAGCCGGCCGCCTCTGGGTCTCCGATTCCGGGAATAATCGCGTGCTGTGGTACGATAACGCGAGCGCCCTGGCTAATGGCACCGTGGCGAATGGCGTGCTCGGCCAGGCGAACTTCACGACCTCGACGTCGGGCCTCAGCTCGCAGCAGTTCAATACCCCGCTCGGAGTATCCCAGGATACCGCCGGCCACCTCTGGGTCGCGGATTCCGGCAATGCTCGCGTGCTCCGCTTCAGCGCACAGCAGGCGCCACCGACCTCGCTCATCCCGCCGGTCATCACCCTCACCGGCCACCCGCGGATCGTCTTCCCGGCCGCCAGCCAGCAGATCCGTGGACGGGCCTCCGACTCCGACGGCGTGGTCGTCGCAGTGGAAGGCAGCCTAAATGGCAGACCCTTCACCTTCGCGAAAGGCACGACCTCCTGGCGCTTCCATGCCCACAAACTCCGCAAGGGAGTCAACATTATCCGCCTCGTCGCCATCGACAATGATGGCCTCCAGTCGAACACCCTCATCGTAAAAATCATCCGCCGCACGCCGAACTTCTCGCGTTAATCGGATAAATTAAACCAGCCAAGCCGGATGAGGAGCAGCGCTCCCATCCGGCTTTCGCTTTATTTGGACAGGATACTCTGCGAGCGAAAAGCCACGGCGGGCAAGGGACTGTCCGCCCTCCCCTCGATGGATGTCGCCGAGCACCATGGGGCAGCACGATTCGCCGGAAAGGTAGGTCGGGCAGTCCCTTGCCCGTCGACTTTTATCCGCGACTCGGCATGTGAAAAATCCTGCCTAGTTCAATTTTTCTAGCAGCCTCTCCGCGATCTGCGCCCACTCGTCCTCGAGCGAGGCGTCGCAAAATGGCTGGCTCGCGCGAGTGTACCAGTGGCGTGCGTTCCCCTCGTCGCCCTCCTTGCGATGGAGATAGGCATGCACCCAGGCCGCATCGCGGCTCTCGTCATCCTGCACGATGTGGTGCGCACGATCCCAATGTCCGCCCGAGTCACACCAGAGCGCGACGAGCAATGGGGGAAGATGGCTTGGCTCGAAGGGAAGGTCACGAAGCTCCTGCGCCGTCATATGTGAACTCTACAGCATGGAAGAGCCGTTTGCGACGCGAGAATTACCTCGGGCGGTTCCTCTTATTTCCACTCGCAGGCTCGTCCGGCGAAAGCCTGCCAGCTCCCAGAGCCATCCAATCCGTAATTAAAGATAATTTTATCTTGATATAACAGGACGGCATTCAAATACTCGGCGCCAATGAGGTCGGCACACACGCGAGGACAGCATGGGCAGCATGCCAATGACCGCGCAGGGAATCTTTCGCTGCCGACCGAAAAAAGCAGACACTCGTTTGTATTACCTGATACGATTTCCGTTGCAGCGGTTCGCAAATCCCATGCGTCCTCCGCAGAAGCAAGGAAGCCCCCCTCTCCAATGCTTGGCACCCTCAATCTCTCTGCACTGCTTGCCGCGACTCTGGCGACGCTGGGTCTGCTCGCGGCGGTTTTCGTTGGATCGAGGAATCTCGCGAATTTCGACTCCGCACTCGTCCCCTATCTATTCGGCTGCGTCTTCGCGTTTTTTGGCGTGACCTACCGCTATACGGTGTGGCTCCAGCGCCCGCCCACGCGGCGGTATTTCCGCCGCACTTGGGAGCTCCTCTTCTCGCGACGGGCGATTCCCTATGGGCTGGAGCTCGCGCGCAGCTTCGCTGTCGATTTCGTGGGCCAGCGATTCATTCGCAGGCGAGGGCGCGAGCGAGGGATCGGCCACATGCTCATGGCGGGCGGCTGCGTGCTCGCCTTTGCGGTGACGTTTCCGCTCACCTTTGGCTGGATCCATTTCGGGCTGAAGGAGGGCGGCATCAGCACCTACGAGATCTTTGTCTTCGGCTTCCGGGTCGCCGACTTTCCCCTCCATAGCTGGATCGCCGAGTTTCTCTTCAATCTCCTGAACTGGTCGGCCCTGCTGGTGATCGCCGGCGTGATGCTGCTGATGCGGCGACGTCTCATTCATGCTGGCCAGATTGCGATCCAGACGTTCGAGAATGATTGGCTCCCTCTGCTGCTCCTCCTGGCCATCTCGGTGACCGGCCTCGGCATCACGCTGGACTACCGGTACATGGGCGGCCAGGCGCACCAGTTCATGGCGATCACCCACGCCGTCACAGTCATTCTCTTTCTCGTGTGGATGCCGTTTGGGAAGTTCTATCACATCATCCAGCGCCCCGCGCAGCTCGGCATCGCCATGTACCGGAAGGCGGGCCGGGAGGGTCCGCAAGCCGTGTGCCCCCATACGGGCGAGGCGTTCACTTCGAAAATGCATGTGGATGACTTGAAGGCGGTCACCGCGGAGTTGGGCTTCGACTACACGCTGGCGGACGGCACATCCCACCTCGATCTCAGCCCGCAAGGCAAACGCGCAGCCCTCGCGAAGGCGCATCTCGCCGCGCGCAAGCGCTCGGGCGAGTTCTTCGGATAATTCCCATGGCCACGATTCCCGCATCCCTGGAGCAACTCATCGCGGAATTTGGTCCGCATAAGAATTACCCTCCGCCCGAGGGCTTCCCGGGCCGCAACGAGCCGGACGAAGTCGTTTCGACGCATTGCTGCTTCTGCGGCATGCAGTGCGGCATCAAGCTCCTCGTGAAGGATAATCGCGTGGTCGGCTTCGAGCCGTGGGAGGAATTTCCCTACAATCAGGGCCGCCTCTGCCCCAAAGGCGTGCAGCGCTACCTGCAAAACAACCATCCCGATCGCCTGCTCCATCCGATCGAGCGCGTGGAAGGCGCCGGCTTCCGCCCGGTCGAATGGGATGCCGCCATGTCCCGCACTGTATCCGAAATCCAGCGCATCCAGGCACAATATGGGCCGGACGCATTCGCGATGCTCTCGGGCGTGTCGCTCACAAACGAGAAGAGCTACCTCGCGGGGAAGTTCGCCCGCGTGGCGCTCAAGACGCGCAATCTCGATTATAACGGCCGCCTGTGCATGGTGAGCGCGGGCGCGGGTAACAAGAAGGCCTTCGGCATCGACCGCACATCGAACAATTACTCCGACCTCGCGCACGCCGAGGTCGTGATGGTCTGCGGCTCGAATGTGAGCGAGACCTTTCCCACTCTCATTCACTGGATCTGGCAGGCTCGCGACAATGGGGCGAAACTCATCGTGGTCGATCCGCGCCTCACCCCCGTGGCACGCACGGCGGATCTCCATCTACCCGTGATGCCGGGTCGCGACTCGGCGCTCTACGGCGCGATCCTCCATCAGCTCGTGAAGCATGATTGGCTGGACCACGATTTCCTCGAGCACCATACGTCGGGCTTCGAGGAGGCGATCGAGGCGGTAAAGGACTACGACCTCGACTGGGCCGAGAGGACCACCGGCATCCCGAAGCAAAAGATCATGCTCGCCGCCGAGTGGTGGGGGAAGGCCGCCACGAGCTTCCTCATGCATGCCCGCGGCATCGAGCACCATACGAAGGGCGTGGAGAACGTCTCGTCGTGCATCAATCTCGTGCTCGCGACCGGCCGCATCGGCAGGCCCTACTGCGGCTACGGCACCATCACAGGCCAGGGAAACGGCCAGGGCGGACGTGAGCATGGCCACAAGTGCGACCAGCTCCCTGGTAACCGCGATATCGAGAATCCCGAGCACCGCAAATACATCTCCGAGGTCTGGGGTATCGATGAGAAGGACCTCCCCGGGAAGGGACTCACCGCCTACGAGATCATCCAGGCCATCCATCGCGGGGAAATCAAAGGCCTGCTCTCGATCTGCTTCAATCCACTCGTCTCGCTTCCGAACAGCAACTACGTGCGCGAGGCGCTGGAGAAGCTCGAGTTTTACGTCGCCATCGACTTCTTCCTCAGCGAGACCGCCCGGCACGCGGATATCGTGCTGGCGGGCAGCCTCCAGGAGGAGGAGGAAGGCACCGTCACGACCGCCGAGGGCCGCGTCGTACGTATTCGCAGGGCTGTCACGCCGCCCGGCGAAGCCTGGGCGGATACCGATATCCTTCTCGACCTCGCGCGCCGACTGGGCGCGGGGCGTCACTTCGATTTCACAGACTCCGAGCAGATCTTCGATGAGCTGCGCGTCGCATCGAAAGGCGGCGCTGCCGATTATTTCGGCATCACCTACGAGAAGATCGAGAAGAACATGGGCGTCTTCTGGCCTTGCCCGTCGCTCGACCACCCGGGCACGCCCCGGCTCTGGGAGGACAAAAAGTTCCGCACGTCCGATGGCCGCGCGCATTTCGTCCCCGTGCCCTATCGCGAGCCCGGCGAGATCACCGATGCGGAATTCCCCGTCATCCTCACGACCGGTCGCGTCGTTTCGCAATACCTCAGTGGGACGCAAACGCGCCGCATCGGCAAGCTCGTGGACCAGTACCCCGAGCCGCTGCTGGAGATTCATCCGGTGCTCGCGGCGAAATATGGCATTACCAACCGCGAGATCGTGCGCGTGGTCTCGCGCCGCGCCGTCGCGGAATTCCCCGCTCAAATCGTCGCGACCATCCGCGAGGATACCGTCTTCGTTCCCTACCATTGGGCTGGCGCGCAATCGATCAACCAGCTCACGTCGGGATACCTCGATCCGGTCTCGAAGATCCCCGAGTTCAAGGTGAGCGCCGTACGCCTCGAGCCCACGGGTCGCAAGGCGCCGCCTCCGGGCCTCGACCCGCTCCAGGTCACCGGGGGCTCACCCGCCCACCCCAGCCCGCAGCCTCCACAGCCGCACGCCTTCGGAGGGCCTGCAAAGTAGCCGTCATGCCATGATCAATACGCTCTTCAAACAGAACGAGGAGTTCTTCATGGACCCGCAGCGTTGCATCGGATGCCACGCGTGCGAGATGGCCTGCGCGGAGTGCGAGACCAATGGTCAGACGCCGATGATTCACGTGGACTACGTGGACCGGGCGGAGACCGTGCAGACGAGCGTGCAGGTATGCATGCACTGCGTGGACCCGACCTGCGCAAAGGTCTGCCCGGCCGATGCAATCACGAAGGACGAGTTTGGCGTCGTCCATACGGCGAAGACCGACCGCTGCATCGCCTGCGCAAACTGCGTGCTGGCCTGCCCATTCGGCGTGCCGAAGCGCATCGAGACCACGCAGATCATGATGAAGTGCAATCTCTGCTACGACCGCACCAGCGCGGGCAAGCGGCCGATGTGCACCACCGTCTGCCCGAGCGGTGCGCTCTTCTACGGCACGCGCGAGAAGATGCGCGAACTGCGCCCAAACAGCACCCCTGTGAATCATTTTCAATTCGGAGGGAAGACCGTGAAAACCAAAGTGAACATCATGATGCCCGCCGGCTCCACGAAGCTCGTGGTGGATTGATATGAAAGACACCGACTCCCCGCTCCCGCCGAAGCCCGCCTACGAGGTCGATTTCCCGATCGAGCGCCTCGAGGCCGAGCACGTCTCCCGCCGCGAGTTCGCCAAGATGCTGTGCCTCGTCTCTGGAGGATTGGCCGTGGGCAGCGCATGGGTAGCCGTGAAGGACGCTCTTTTTCCGCCCTTCCGTTTCAAGGGAGAAGTCTTCGTCTGCCGCGCCGGCGACGTGCCCGTAGGAGGCACCTATGCCTTCCATATCGAGGGCACGAAAATGCCCTATATCCTCATCCGCCCGTCCGAGAACGAGTGGTATGCCTACGAGCAGAAGTGCACGCACCTCTCGTGCGCCGTCTTCTACTCGCCGGAGAATGGCAAGATCGAGTGCCCGTGCCACAATGGCTGGTTCGATGCCCGCACGGGCGCTGTCCTCCAAGGGCCGCCGCCACGGCCTCTACCGCATCTCCAGGTCGTAATCAAAGGCGACGAAATCCATGTCGCCGAGCCGAAGTCCGCCGCATGAGCAATTTTCGCACAGCCCAGTCCGAAGCCCACCCGTCGAAAACGAGCACCCTCCTGCTCGGCGTGATCTGTGTGCTCATCCTCATCGTGACGATGCAGGTGTGGCTGCTCGCCGCCTCGCTGAACTCCTCGCTCGAGGGGCAGCAGACTCTCAAATGGCCCGCCTTCTGGGCCTCGCTCGCTCTCTTCGCCTCCGGGGCCGCACTGCTCCGCTACCTTCCGCTTCCGATTCGGCTGCCGATCAGGCCGATCGCGCGGGAGAGCTTCCCACAGGCGGCCATCGCATGGCGCACCCTGGGGATCAGCGCCGTCTCGCTCGCGCTGGCCTTCGCCGTATGGTTCATGTGGTCGGCGATTCCTATTCGACTCGTCGAGGCCGGGTTCCCCTTCACGCGGCAGCAGCTCTTCTGGCTCACGGCCACCCCCGTGCTCCTCGGCTCGTTCCTGCGCATCCCGTATGGGCTCATCGTCTCGATCTTCGGCAGCCGGAAGAGTTACGCCGCCGTGACGCTTCTTCTCCTGCTGCCCTGCCTCGCGACCGGCTTGGCCGTGAGGAATCCGCAGACGCCCTATTGGGTGCTCCTCGCATGCGCAGCGCTCACCGGCATCGCAGGCGCAAATTTTGCGACCTCGATGAGTGTGGTCACCCTCTGGTTCCCGAAGCAAAAGCAGGGGACCGCGCTGGGTATTAATGGCCTCGGCAATCTCGGCGTCACCATCGCCCAGCTCACCATCCCGCTCGTGATCGGATTTTCGCTACTCGGCGCTCCGCATCCGCCGCAGCCAGCGCGCCATGTCTTGCACATTGAGAATGCCGCGTTCGTCTGGATCCCCTTCATTCTGGTCTGCGCGGCAGCCATCTGGTTCGGCACACGGGACTATCCCGTGCAGCGCAAGACCCTCGCCTCGCAGCTCGTCGCCGCTCGCCGGGGTCAGACCTGGATTCTCTCGACCCTCTATTTCCTCACCTTCGGCTGCTTCGTGGCGATGGGCGCGTCGCTGCCCCTCATCATCAAGGAAGTCTTCGGTCATGCCCCGGGCGGCGCTCCCAGCCCACTCCTCTTCGCACCCTGGGCCGTGGCCGTCGCCACACTGGCGCGTCCGCTCGGCGGCTGGCTTGCGGATAAATTCGGCGCGGGACGCATCACCTCCATCTCCGTGGGGGCCATGGCGCTGGGGGGCTTCAGTCTCACGGCCTTCCTTGATCCGAAGTCCTTCGCCGGTTTCTTCGCCGTGATCCTCTTCATTTGCGCGGCTGCCGGACTGGGCAACGGCAGCATTTTTAAAATCATTCCCCTTGTGCTCCCGGATCAAACCGCCGCCGCCATTGGCATTGTGAGCTGTATAGGCGCGCTCGGCGGCTTCGCCCCTCCCCTGCTCTTGGGATGGACCATGGACCATCTCGGCGGCCCCGCCTGGGCCTATATGGGGATGGCCTTCTTCGCCCTCGTGTGCTTCGCCCTCAATGCCTGGCACTACCAGCGCCGCACCTCGCCCACCTATTGCTGAATATGACATCCTCTCCCTGCGACTCCGAACCACGCGACATCATCGATCGCTCCGATCTCGTACGCCTGGTCGATCGCTTCTATGAAAAGGTGCGCGCCGACGCGAAGCTGGGCCCCGTCTTCGACAATGTGGCGCAGGTGGACTGGAGCAAGCACCTGCCGAAGCTCTACGATTTCTGGGATACCGTTCTCTTCCGGGCGAATACCTTTCGCGGCAACCTCGTCGGAGCGCACGCGCGGCTCATCCCCGAGGCCGGGATGAAGCAGGAGTTGTTCGACCATTGGCTGGCGCTGTTTCGCCAGACCGTCGAGGAGAACTTCTCCGGCATCAAAGCCGGGCACATCATCCGCTGTGCGGAGGACATGGCCGCCGTCATCCATGGGAAAATCCATGGCATCCCGGATGCCCGCTTCGACCCGGCGAAGCTCACGGACGAGCAGCGCCAGCGCTACGCGAAATATCGCGAGGGAGCAGCGGCGAGCCAGCCTCAGGAGCGCGCATCATGAATGCCCGCACCGCACTCCCGTTGGTGTACTCCTGCTCGGGCTGCTCCAGTGCGGCCCAGCTCGCCAATGCACTCGCCATTCGCATGGACCGCTGTGGTGTCGCGGAGATGTCTTGCATCGCCGGCCTCGGTGGCGACGTAGCCGCGCTCGTGCGACTCGCAAAGTCCGGCCGCCCACTCATTGCCCTCGATGGCTGCCCCCTCCGCTGCGCATTTCATACGCTCGGGAGGCATGCCCTCACTCCCGATCTCCACTGGGACCTGAGCGAAAAAGGCGTCGCAAAGAAGCGACATACCGACTTCGATCCCGATGATGCGACCCGTCTCCAGTCCGTGCTGAAGCGCGAGATCGAGGAGCGCGTGCCGACGGCCAGAGCATAGCCCGGCCATTGGACTGCCGCCCACCTACAGTGCCCGCTCGAGCACCTCGGGAATGGCGTGCAGCAACTCCTCGACGAGATCGGGGTCCATGAATTCGTAATCGTCGGGGATGCCCAGATGCGTCGTCTTCGACTCAACCTCCGGAAACATCTGGACGATACGCTGGCGGTGCTTGCGCTCGAAGGCAACGATGACATCAGCCCAGGCCACATCCGCCGCGGTGATCTGGTGGCGACTGCTCTCGGATATGCCCGCACTACGGACATCGAGGCCCGGATCATTACGGAAGACAGCCGCCGCCGTCGGACTGCGCCGCTGATTCCGCCCACAAACAAAAAGGACTTTGCGTCTCCCAGACATAACTTCAAATCAGCGGCCCATCAAATGACCCGCAAGTGTTTTTGTCTCCCGATGAGGCCATCCGAAGAGATCGAAACGTCAATCCTCCATTGATCGAAGGAGAACTGCAGCAGAAGAATTGCTCGCCTCGTCCACATAGGGAACTCATTCTTCGCAGTCGATATGGCCGCCGGATCGCAAAGTGCGCTTTCCCACCTGCAACGTCTATTGGATGGCAAAGCGCCTTCGGATGCATTGCATAAAATGGAGCCGTCGTTTGCTCCCATGCCGTCTCGAATTCCCGGCGCTTCTCTGGCGACCAAAGAGGCAATCGAGCGGAGATGGGGACTCCTGCCCGATGCCCCGGAAGCCAAGGCCCTGCTTTGGGGCGAACAGTGTCTGGAGGCGTATAGCGGAAATATTGAAAACCTCGTCGGCATGGTCTCGGTTCCCCTGGGCCTCGCCGGTCCCCTTCGCATAAACAGCACCTCCGGCAGCCAGGATTATTACGTCCCGCTCGCCACCACGGAGGCCGCATTGATCGCCTCCTACACTCGCGGGTGCCAGGTGATCGGAGAGAGCGGCGGAAGTGCCGTGATGACGCTGGCCGAAGGAGTAAGCCGCGCGCCTGCCTTCGTTTTCTCGAATCTCCGCGATGCCGGCGCCTTTGTCGTCTGGGCGCTGGAGCATGAAGCCGACTTCATTCGCGAAGCCGAATCCACCACCCGACACGGCAAATTGCTCGAGATGCGATGCACCGTGGAGGGCAACCATGTGTATCTCAATTTCGAGTTTCACACAGGAGATGCGTCCGGCCAGAACATGGTGACCATCGCCACGCAGGCCATCTGCGATTTCATCGCAGCTCATACGCCGGTGGAACCGCGCTATCTTTTCGTCGAGTCCAACCTCTCCGGTGACAAGAAAGCCAGCGCGCAATCGTTCCAGACAGTGCGCGGGAGGAAGGTCACTGCAGAAGCGATCGTCCCGGCTGCCGTCCTCCAGAAGCGACTCCATACCGACGCGCGCACGATGGAAGAGTACTGGCGTGTCTCGGCGCTGGGTGGTGTGCAAAGCGGAACGATCGGCGTGCAGGGGCACTATGCGAACGGACTGGCAGCGCTGTTCCTGGCTACAGGGCAGGACGTCGCATGTGTTTCAGAAGCATCGGTGGGCGTCACCCGCTTCGAAGCCCGTGATGATGGAAGCCTTTACGCGGCAGTCACTCTCCCGAACCTGATCGTTGGCACCGTGGGCGGAGGAACAAAGCTGCCCACACAAGCAGCCTGCCTCGATATCCTGGGACTGCGCGGCGCCGGGAATGCACGAAAGCTCGCAGAGGTCGCCGCGGCCCTCGCGCTGGCCGGCGAGCTTTCCATCATTGGCGCACTCAGCGCCGGGCATTTTACGCGGGCACACGAAAAACTCGCCCGATCGAAACATGGCTCCGAGTGACGGCAACCGCTGGTGGGTCTATCAGCGCGAACGGTTTCCCCTCCTCGCTCATGGCCCTCTGATTCTCTCGTTCTGCCTCTGTGCGGTATGCTTCTCAGCATTACTTCGTAATTCGCCGGCATTTCCGCCGCTGCATGTGATCGCGGTCGCTTTCCTCTCGTCGCTGATCTCGTTTCTTCACTTGCGATTGGCGGATGAGTTCAAGGATTTCGAGGAGGACTCCCGTTATCGCCCGTATCGGCCTGTACCCCGGGGCCTGGTCACCCTGCGTGATCTCACCTGGGTGTGGATCGGAACGGGCATCGTGCAGTTAATCCTGGCATTGACGCTTCGTCCGATGCTCGTAGTTCCTCTGCTCGTCACCTGGGTTTACCTCGCATTGATGAGCCGCGAGTTCTTCTGCCGCTCGTGGCTCAAGGCTCACCCGTTCACCTACATGTGGACTCACATGTTCATCATGCCGCTCATCGATTTCTATGCGACGGCATGTGACTGGCTCCCCACTTTGGGGCATCCGCCACGCGGACTGCTCTGGTTCGTGGTGGTGAGCTTTTTCAACGGATTCGTTATCGAGATCGGCCGCAAAATTCGCGCCCCGCACGATGAAGAAACTGGCGTCGAGACATATTCGTTCCTCTGGGGTCGTACGGGAGCCGTGCGCGCATGGTGGATAGCGATGCTCCTCGCCGCCGGAAGCGCAATCATCGCCGCCCTGCAGATTCACTTCCTCGTTCCCGTCGCCGTCACGCTGGGGGTACTGCTCCTCGCGGCGGGTCTCCTCGGATTCCGGTTTCTACGCAGGCCTGCAAGCGGCAAAGTCTTCGAATACCTCGCAGGCATCTGGACGCTTGCTCTCTATGTTTCACTCGGCGTCGCGCCCATGGCTTGGAAACTCTTCCGATGAACCTTTGCGTCGATTGGCGGAATCCGGATTTCGACCTCCTGCCCGTGGGCGGAAAGGCCCGCTCTTTGGCTACACTCGCCCGCGCCGGCTTGCCCGTCCCAAGGTGGACGGTCGTCCTGCCGCATCTTTCGTCGCAGCGCGACTCCGATGTATCCGCTGCCCTGCTCGCTTATTTCGAATCGTATTCAGGTCCCTGGGCAGTCCGCTCGTCCGCCCTCGATGAGGATGGCAAACTCCATTCCTTCGCCGGGCAGTTGGAGAGCTATCTGAATGTCGAAGCCAGCGAGCTGATCGAAAAAATCGCTGCGGTTCGGCGATCCGGATTCAGTGAACGAATCGTCCTCTATCGGGAGCAGGCAGGCCTCTCGCTGCCCCCTCCCATGCCGGCCGTTATCGTTCAAGAAATGGTTCCTGCGGAATCGGCAGGTGTGGCATTCAGCGCCGATCCTGTGAGCGGCCGGCGCGGTCTGGCAATCGTCGCGTCGGTGCCGGGACTCGGGGAGCGCCTGGTCTCGGGCGAAGTCAACAGCGACAACTTTCACGTCGACCGTGAGGGCCATATCACTCGCCGCGAGCTTGCAGATGGGGCAAGCAGCTCGTTGTCCGACGCCGAAGTCATCGCTATTGCGGCCCTTGCCAGAAAGGTCGAGAAGCTCTTCGGGCAGCCGCAGGATATCGAGTGGGCGCTTGCCGGGGGCAAACTCCATCTCCTGCAAGCCCGCCCAATCACATCGATTGCCGGACTCGCAGATCCGGATGCCGCATGGCAACTCTGGGACAATAGCAATATCGCGGAGAGCTACGGTGGCGTGACGACGCCGCTGACATTCAGTTTCGCGCGCGAGGTCTACGAGGAAGTCTATCGTCAGTTCGTAAAAATCCTCCGCGTTCCCACGCATCGTATCGAAGCCGGGCGTGACGTCTTTGGCCGCATGCTGGGACTGATCCGCGGCCGGGTGTATTACAACCTTCTCAGCTGGTACCGGGTGCTGGCCATGCTGCCGGGCTTCGCCGTCAATCGCCATTTCATGGAGCAAATGATGGGCGTAAAGGAAGGGCTTCCGGAGGAGGCGCTTCCCTACGTGACGTCCCCGCATAAACCGTCGCTAAAAGACTATGCAGAGATCGGCGGCATGATAACCGGCCTCGTCGCCTGCCATTGGACGTTGCCATCGAAGATTCGCGCCTTCTACGCTCGACTCGACGAGGTTCTTCGCCCGGGAGCCATTCCCATCGAGCAGATGCGCCCGGACGAGCTCGCCGCCGCGTATCGCCTTCTCCAGAGGCAGCTCCTCACGCGGTGGGATGCTCCATTGATCAACGACTTTTTTGCGATGATCTACTTCGGCCTCTCGCGGAAGCTCTTGAGCGCCTGGTGCGGTGACGATGATGGCACTCTGCAAAATGACCTCATCGCCTGCCAGGGCGGAATCATCAGTGCCGAGCCGGCCCAGCGCATCCTGAGCATGGCAGAGCTCGCACGACACTCACCTCGCCTGCTCGATGTGCTCGAGAAAGGAACCTACGCGGAGATCGAGGCCACCTTCTGCGAGCATGCGGCATTCGCCGATGCATTCCGTTCCTATGTCGAAAAGTTCGGCGACCGTTGTCTCGAGGAGCTGAAGCTCGAGAGCGAGACCTTGCACGACAACCCTCTATTGCTCCTCCGATCGATTGCTCAATTGGCTCGAAAGGAGGCGCCCCCGGCGCAGCCGAGCATGGAGGACATAGGAGCCGAGGCGAGACGACGGGCGGACCGCGCGCTGGCAGGACACCCGCTTCGGCGGCCGATCTTCGACTTCGTCATCTCACGCACAAAGGATCGGGTCCGTGATCGAGAAAACCTCCGCTTCGAACGCACACGCGTATTCGGGCGGGTGCGGCGCATTTTTGTCGAAATCGGCAAACGACTTCACGCGCTCGATGTGCTCGATGATCCCCGCGATATTTTTTACCTCGCGGCGGAAGAATCCCTCGGCTTCATCGAAGGTACGGCCATCACGACCGATCTCAAGGCGCTTGCGGGCATTCGTCGGGCGGCATTCGAAAGATGGAGGGCGGAGGGCGCAGCGGATCGGTTCGAGACGCGAGGTCCGGTCTATGTCGGCCAATCCTACGAGGGCACGCTACGAGCAACAGATGCGGAATCCGGGACCTCGAAACGCAAGGGCATTGGCTGCTGTCCCGGCATTATCCGCGGGCGGGCTCGCGTGGTGCTCGATCCCCGCGGCGCAAAGATCGAGCCTGGCGAGATCCTGGTGGCTCTGCGCACCGATCCGGGCTGGATCATGCTCTTCCCTGCGGCCGCCGGTTTGCTCGTCGAGCATGGCAGCCTCCTCTCGCATTCGGCGATCGTTGCCCGCGAGATGGGAATTCCCGCCGTCGTTTCGATCGATAGTCTCACGAGTTGGCTGCGAACTGGGGATGAAGTCGAATTCGACGGACGCACCGGCGAAGTGACCAGATTGAGCGCAGCGCCATCCGATTCCTCCGATGCCTAGCGAGATTTCCTCCCGCGCCGATTTTTCGATCATCCGATATGCGCAAGTATGGGAGGATGCAGATGTCCTGCTGGAGGCGCTGGCGATCCAGCCGGAGGACGAGTGCCTCTCGATCGCGTCGGCTGGCGACAATGCGCTCGCCATGCTTGCCCGGGGACCTCGTCGGGTGGTCGCTCTGGATTTGAGTTCGGCCCAACTTGCCTGCCTGGAATTGCGCGTTGCCGCCTTCCGGGAATTAAGCCATCCGGAAGTCCTCGAGCTGATCGGCTCCAATCCCAGCGATCGTCGCCGCGAGCTCTATTTGAAAGCCCGCCCCGCGCTGTCGGACGCCGCGCGGGAGTTCTGGGATTCCCGCGGGGATGCGATTGCACAGGGCATTGGTCATGCCGGTAAATTCGAGAATTACTTTCGTCTCTTCCGGGAGCGCGTCCTTCCGCTCGTCCATTCCAAAAAGAGGATCGCCAATCTTCTCGCCCCGAAGAGCTCGGCGCAAAGAGAGGAATTTTATTCGCAACAGTGGGATACATGGCGATGGAAGCTGCTCTTCAAACTCTTCTTTTCGCGTACGGCCATGGGACGCCTCGGCCGGGACCCGAGCTTCTTCCGCTACGTGGAGGGCAGCGTCTCCGAGCGCATCCTCTCGCGCACCCGCCACGCCCTTACGGAGTTGTCCCCTCACTCCAATCCTTATCTCCGATGGATTCTCACGGGCGGACACTCGCCCGTAGCGCTGCCGTTTTACCTGCGCGAAGAGAACTTCGACTCCATCCGCGCGCATCTCGATCGCCTCGAGTGGCACCAGGCATCCGTCGAGGATTACCTCGCCCGCAACGAACCGGGGCAGATCAGCAAATTCAACCTTAGCGATATCTTCGAGTACATGTCCCAGGAGAACACCTCGGCCCTCCTGGGCAAAATCGCGAGTGCAGCCAGACCGGGAGGGAGGCTCGCCTACTGGAACATGCTCGCGCCGCGATCTTCTCTCGATGGTCTGAATCTGCGCCCGCTGCGGGAGCTTGCCACCCGGCTTCTGCTGGAGGACAAGGCCTTCTTCTACAGCGCCTTCATCGTGGAGGAGGTGCAGTGAATCCGTGGCTTGGCATCGCCGGAGTCGTCGCGGTGCTCGGGCTTCTGATGGGCGCATTGAAAGCCCTCGGGCGGTTCGTCTCCATTCCTCCCGAAGTTTCGCGCAAGGCCGTGCATATCGGCATGGGGCTTGTCTGCCTTTCCTTCCCCTGGATCTTCGCCGAGAAATGGCCTTCTGCCGTGCTTGCCGGCCTCGCGGTCGTCGCACTCGGTGCGATCCGACTCACTCCTTTTTTGCGGGCAAGGCTCGGGTCGGTTCTCGGCGGGGTGCAACGTGAGTCTCTCGGTGAGATATATTTCCCGATCGCGGTAGCTGCCGTCTTCTACCTCTCGGGCAATGCTCCGCTGCTATACATCATTCCCGTTCTCACGCTCACGCTTGCAGACTCCGTCGGAGCCCTCATCGGCGTACGCTATGGATTGGCGCGCTATCGCACGGACGATGGGATGAAAAGCACGGAGGGATCGATTGCCTTTTTTACCGTTGCATTTCTCAGCTGCCATGTCCCCCTGCTTCTGTTCAGCAATACGGGGCGGACGGAAACCCTTCTGATCGGACTTACCGCCGGGTTCACCGTAATGCTTCTCGAAGCCATCGCATGGCGGGGGCAGGACAACATGATCATTCCCCTGGGGATGTTCTTCCTGCTTCATTCTTTTCTCCCGCTTGGCGTCACTGCGCTGCTATGGCGCCTTTTTGTTATTGTGGCGTTGGTGCTGTGGGTACTCATCTGGCGTGAACGCACGACCCTGAGTAATAGCGCAGTGCTTGCCGCGGCATTATCCGGATACGCGGTATGGGCTTTTGGCGGGTGGCTCTGGCTGGCAGCCCCGCTCCTGCTCTTCATCATCTACGTCATGCTGCCGCCATTTCCCGGCGAGCGGCCCATCCAGAGCCTGCGGGCTGTAACGCGCGTGATGGCTGGAGGATTTCTCTGGCTGCTCGCCGCAAAGGTCACCGGGAAGCCCAACTTCCTGCTACCGTATCTCCTGTGCCTCGCTGCCCATACAGGCAATATCATGACAGCCCGGCTCCGAGTCGTTCGTCCGGAGCTGCCACTGCCAAAGGTTTTCCTCTGGGGGTTGCTCGTCCCCACCGCATCATTTGGCCTTCTAACCATGGTCGGCTGCGGATTTAGCTGGGGCTCCGTGATGCTCGTTCCCCTATCCGTCGCCATTTCGATCACACTGTTCGTCTTTGCATGGCCGACTGAGCATACCAGCGCGAATCGAGTCCAGGTCTGGCTGGCAGAAACCCTTATCGCCATTCTGGCGTCTCTACCCGGCCTCTGGATCACACTCCTCTCATGAATACGACCTGCTTTTTGCCCGGCTCCACTGTTCCCGGATTCGATTCCTCGCTGCTCCTCGACCATCAGGCCGACGAGCACTGGGTTGCCGGAGACGGCGAGGCACGCTGCTCGATCTGGTGGAATGCCGTACCATCCTTACCGAATGAAAAGCTCGGTGTAATCGGTCATTTCTCGGCACAATCGGAAGTCGCGGGCCATGCCGTGCTGGAGCGGGCTGCCCAGCGACTGCTCGAGAGCGGATGCTCACTGGCCGCGGGGCCGATGGATGGCAATACCTGGCGCCGCTACCGCCTCGTCACTGAACGCGGAGTCGAACCTCCATTTTTCATGGAGCCGGAAAACCCGGACGGCTGGCCGGGAATATTCGCCGCCGCCGGATTCGAGCCATTTGCGGAGTATTCGTCGTCCCTCGTGGAGGATCTCTCCCGCAGAGATCCGCGCGTCGCGCGAGCGCGTGAGCGATTGGAGCAAAGCGGGATCGTCATCCGTCAATTGGACCCGGCTCATTACGAAGACGAACTTTGCCGAATCCATGGAGTGTCGGTCCAAAGCTTCGTGCACAATTTCCTCTATACCGAGCTCTCGAAGGATACGTTCCTTGCGCAGTATCTACCATATAGGGAAAAGGTTCGGCCCGAGCTGGTCTTCCTCGCGGAGAAGGATAGCCAGACCGTCGGCTATCTTTTCGCTCTGCCGGATTTTCGCGAAGCGCTCCGTGGCGAATCAATCCGCACGGTCATCGGGAAAACACTCGCTGTCCTTCCGGGAAAAACCTACGGCGGCCTGGGACTCGTGCTGACGGAGAGTCTCCATGCACGCGCCCAGAGTCTGGGTTACACGCGCATCATTCACGCACTCCAGTATGACGGAAATCGCGTTCGGAATATGAGCGAGTTCTTCGGTCATATCATGCGCCGATACACATTGTATTCACGCCGACTGGCATGAGCACCATCCCGGAAATCCTCCGCGAGAACGTTAGACGCTGGCCAGACCGTGCTGCGATTATTTCCACGCGGCACGGCAGGGATCGGCGGATTACGTTTGTCGAACTGGAGCGCGCCTCGGGCTCATTTGCCGCCCGCCTGCGCGCCTCCGGCATCGGCAAAGGCGCCTCCGTGCTCGTATTCGTTCCCATGTCGGTGGAGCTTTATGTGGCCCTGCTCGGCATCTTCCGCATAGGGGCGATCGCCACGTTCCTCGATCCCTCGAGCGGCCGCGCCCATATCAATTCCTGCTGCGAGTTGCTCCCGCCTGCAGCGCTGGTCGGTGTATGGCCCCTGCGCCTTCTCCGCCACTTCGTTCCCGCCCTGGCACGAGTTCGTCACGTCTTTGGTCCCCCTCACTGCATGGGCCATTCCGCTGAAGTTTCCGCATCTTGCAGTCCCGACGATCCTGCTCTCGTGACATTCACAAGCGGAAGCACGGGACGCCCCAAAGCCGCCGTTCGCTCCCATGCTTTTCTCGTTGCGCAGCATGTCGCTCTGGAGAGTTCGATCGCACTCGAGCCGGGCGAGGTCGATCTCACCACGCTCCCTATTTTCGTTCTGGCCAATCTGGCATCCGGAATCACCAGCGTTTTGCCCAGTGGAAAAATCAGCAATCCCGGCTTCGTAAAACCCGGCCCGATCAGTCGCCAGATCCAAAGACTTCAGACGACTCGCACAGGTGGTTCTCCAGCCTTTTATCAGCTTCTCGCCGAACGGCCGGGGACCCTTTCGAAATTTCGTAAGATCTACACTGGAGGCGCCCCCGTTTTTCCACGGCTCCTCCAACAACTGCAAAAATGTGCGCCCGAGGCCGATGTCGTCGCTGTGTATGGCTCTACCGAGGCAGAGCCGATCGCTCACATCTCATTTCGCGAAATCGAGCCTGCGGATCTCGATGCAATGTGCAATGGACGGGGACTTCTCTCCGGCACCCCGATCCCACAGATCGAACTCCGAATCATCGCGGATCAGTGGGGAAAACCCGTCGAGAGTTCCGATCCTTTACCTCCGGAAGAAATTGGAGAAATCATTGTCACGGGTGATCATGTGCTCAAGGGGTACCTCCACGGCCAGGGCGACGAAGAGACCAAGATAAAAATGGGCGACAAGGTCTGGCATCGCACAGGCGATGCCGGCTATTTGGACGGGCGGGGGCGCTTGTGGCTGATGGGTCGATGCTCCGCGAAAGTTCTGGATCGACACGGTCTGCTCTATCCTTTCGCAGTGGAATGCGTCGCCATGACGATCGATTCGATTCGCCGAGCAGCGTTCGTCACACTCGCCGGACGACGTCTGCTCATCGTCGAAGGAAGCACTCGCCTGACATCAGATAAAATCGCAGAGCTGCGCCAAAAGATATCCTGGGCGCGACTCGATGAGATCAGACCGGTGGCTCGGATCCCCGTGGATGCCCGGCATAATAGTAAGGTCAACTATCCCGCACTGAATAAGATGCTGCAATGAGAGCAGGCGCAGCCCTCAGCCGCGAATGATCGATGCGACTTTTGCCGCGAGTTCGTCCTTTTGGACCGGCTTGCTGAGATAGCCGTCCATTCCCGCGGCCATGCAGCGCTCCCGGTCTCCAGGCATGACGTTTGCCGTAAGGGCGAGAATCGGCACATTCCGGGCGGCGCCCTTCGACTCGATTTCGCGGATTTTTTCCGTCACGGCGATGCCGTCCATGATCGGCATCTGCATGTCCATCAGGATCAGTGCGTACTTACCGGGAGCAAATGCCTCCAGGGCTTCCTCACCGTTCGAGGCGAGATCTGCGCTGTAGCCGAGATCGCCGAGAATTTTCAGGATGAGACGGCCCGATATCCTGTCGTCCTCGGCTACCAATATATGCGCCGAGTTTGCGCCGAGAGGGCGTGCGAGATCTCGATTGGAGAATGGGAGCGCTCTCGCGCGCGAGGGAGTGGGATTGCGATCGAGGGGGAGCCGGAGCGTGAAAGTACTGCCCTCGCCCACGACGGAGTGGACTTGAATCGATCCTCCCATTGCTTCGGAGAGTTGCTTCGAGATCGCGAGTCCCAGCCCGGTGCCCTCGAAGGGGCGATGCAAGGTCGTATCCGCCTGGATGAATGGCTTGAATAATTGCTTGAGCAGGTCCGCAGCGATGCCTGGCCCCGTGTCCTGGACGGCGAAGTCGAGAAAGTCCCGCCCCGCCTCCCGCGCCAGCGTCACGCTCACGCTCACGGCTCCCCTCCGGGTGAATTTCACCGCATTGCCGACCAGATTGATCAAGACCTGGCGCAAGCGCCTCTCGTCGCCGGGGATCTGGGCAGGCACGCCGGGATCGATGTGGTGGCTCAATGCGATGCCCTTGTCCTCCGCTTCCTTGCGGCCCGCGAGGCAGGAGGAGTCCAGCAGCTCGGCAATATCGACCAGGCCGCGATCGAGGGCGATGCGGCCTTTTTCCAGACTGGAGAAATCGAGGATGTCGTTCACGATCGCCAGTAGGTGGCGGCCGCTCATCGCGATGTGGCGAAGGTACTCCTCCTGCTCCTCGCTCAGCGACGTCGCCGCAAGGATGTCCGCAAAGCCCAGCACTCCGTGAAGCGGCGTGCGCAGTTCGTGGCTCATCATGGCCAGGAACTCGCTTTTCACGCGCGCCGCGGACCGCGCTTCCTCGAGCGCTTCGCTCAACATGTTCTCGAGGGATTTCTTCGCGGAGATATCCTCCTTGATTGCGACATAGTGCTGGATCTGTCGCAGACTGCCAAAGATCGGGGAAATCGTCGCGGATTCCCAGTAGAGTCCCCCGCTCTTGCGGCGGTTCAAAAACTCGCCCCGCCAGATCTTCCCTGCCGAGATCGTCGCCCATAGATCCCGATACATCGAGTCGTCCTGTCTGCCGGATTTGAGAATCCTGGGATTGCGGCCGATAACCTCCGCGCTCGCATAGCCGGTGCATCTTTCGAAGGCGGGATTGACGTACTCGATGCGCCCCGTCGGATCGGTGATCACGATCAGGTTCGCGCTTTGATGGACGGCGGAGCGCAGGGTATGCAGCTCTTCGAGTTCGCGCTTTCGGTCGGTGACATCCGTCTTGAATGCCATGAAGCGGTTGTCCGTCAGCCGGACGGCATCGAGATGCCAGTAGCGGGTTGCTCCGTTCTTATGGAGGAATGCGAGCTCGCCCGATGCAGTCCCGGTTTCGACGACCTTTCGAAATTGCTCATGGGCGGCCTTTCGGGACTCCGGCGCAATGACCTGGGGGATGCTGAGCGCGAGCAGTTCCTCGCTGGTATAGCCAGTCATCTCGCACGCGGCCGGATTCACCTGCACGTAGCGGCCCTCGCGATTCGCGACGAAGATCCCCAGCGGCGCATGCTCGATGTACGCGCGGAATTTCGCCTCGCTCTCCTTGAGCGTCGCCTCCGCAGTCTTGCGCGCGGTCACATCGACGAAGATCACCAGATATTCTTCCTCATCGGAGCTCAAGGGCGCGGATGCCCAGACCAGGACGAATTTGTCCTCGCCATCGCGGCACCGGACTTTGACTTCCATCGGAGAGAAAGATGTCCCCGTCTTCCGAGCCCTCTCCAGTTCTCCCATCCAGGCCTCCTGCATCTGCTTGCGGTATTCCGGATCGGGATAAGCCTTCGGCCACCAATCATCGACGGTGGGGATGTCCTCTCTGGAGTAGCCGAAGAGCTCCACGAATACGGGATTGCAGAACGTGACGTTCAATCGGGCATCGTTGCCCGTCATCGGCACTGGTGAGATTTCGATGAGCCTTCGGAAGCGCGCTTCTTTTTCGGCCAACGCCCGCTCCGCCTCCTTGCGCTCGGTGATGTCGATGTTCGTGCCGATGAGGCGCCCCGGTCCCCCATCCTCGTGAGGGTAGGCCGTCGCCGCAGCCAGGATGTGGCGGATGCTGCCATCCGGCCTCACGATGCGGAATTCCCCGGTATAGCTCGTGTTATTGCGAATGGCTTCCTGCGCAACGCTCGTCGCGGCCGCGATATCGTCCGGATGCACATGTCGTACCCATGCCTCGTAGGCGGAGCCGAAGTCCTCCCGACGGATGCCATAGAGGTCGAACATCGACTCGTCCCAGACCACTTCATCGCGACGGATGTCCCAATCCCACAGACCGACTCCTCCGGCATGCGTGGCCAGCTCGATGCGCTCCTTGCTTTTTTCCAGAATCGCCTGCGCTTCCTTGATCTCCGAAATATCCGTGAATGTCGTCACCGCATGCCGCACGCATCCGCTCTCGTCGATGTCCGGATGCGAGTTGATGCTGATGTATCGCCGTTCCCCCTCGCCGGTCTCGATGACCATGATGACTTTGTCGATCGGTTTGCCGGTTCTCAGGCACACCATCGACGGATGATCCTGCGCCAGAAATGGAGACCCATCCTCGTGCGTCGTCTTCCATCTCGGATCGAACGAGTCCCGCCCGAGGAGCTGCTCCATGCTCAGTCCCAGGATGCGCGCCGCGGATTCATTCGCCATCACGATTTTGCCAGAGCGGTCCTGCACCACCAGCCCCTCCGCCATCGCATTGAACACCGCCTGGGAGAATTCACGGCTCCCTTCCTTGCACAGCCCGGCGCCAGCAGCGGCCGGAGCTGGAACTTCCCGAGAATTTTCGGGCTGCTTTTCGGGAGAGCCTGACCGTGAGCGAGACTTCATTCGTGCCGGAGGGACATCGCGCCTGCCCGCCTGCCGGGCTGAATATCCGCGCGATGATGCGGGCTGATAATATGGGCATGCCCCAGCCTTTTAAAGAGATTATCCGTGGAACCGGGCAGCGAAGAAATCCCCTCGATCACGAGAGGAGAGGCCAGAGCCGCTGCGGTCGGCATTCTCGAAAAAGTAGCGAGATCGAATTTCGTGGTTGAAATGCATTCAGCCACATGGTTCCCTTTCCGACTCCAAAAGTTTAAATCCTGAGTAGCTCAGTGGTAGAGCGATCGGCTGTTAACCGATTGGTCGTAGGTTCGAATCCTACCTCAGGAGCCATTTTCCAGCCCTCCAATCGGAGGGCTTTTTTATAGAGTAAAATCGCCTTCCAAGCCGCTTGAATTCTTGCTCTGCGGGTTTTTCGGTGGGCAATTCCTGCAACTGTCCGACAATGGTCGGCAAATGTGAAAACCTTGTTTTTTCGTCACAGTTCGTCACAGTGACGAATCATGGCAAAAGGAACGCGCATCGGACCGTTTCTCATCGCACCTTTCCCGGCTCGAAAAAATTGGAAGGTCGAGATCCACAAAAGCGTCTTCGGAAAGACCAAACGGCGGTTTTTCAAAGAGGAATCCGCGGCAATTCTGTGGGCTTCTGAGCAGAATCGCGAGTTGGAGACGGGAAAGCCTGTATCGCTCGATACGCCAGATGGTGATGAAGCCGGTTCCGTGAAGGTGCTTGTGACGAGCTACCTTGCCGATCGAAAGGGCGAAGTGACACCTGAGCAGTTGAAACTCGCGAAAAATCACCTCCTGAAATTTTCGGGGCGCTTCGGAGGATTGAAGGCGGACGACGTTGACCCACTCACCTGCCGGAATTGGATCAAGGGATTGCCGCTGGCCCAGCGCACGAAGCATGGGATTTTCACCACCTGCCGCACAGCATACCGCTGGGGAATGCGCTACGATTTCGCGACACGCTCGCCATTTGAGCGCATGGAGCCCATTCCGAAGGGCGAAGCGACCAAGGCGATTTTAACGCCGGCACAAATGGAGATGCTTCTGGAGCAGACTATGCCGGTTTACGTGCGCGCCTGGCTTGTGCTGGGCGGATTCTGTGGCCTACGTCCGGCGGAAATCTATCGCTCCGACTGGTCGGCTGTGGATTGGAAAGCGGCTGAGTTCCACGTCACGAAGGACGCTATCAAGCGCGACCGTATGCGGCAGCGTGGTCTTCGCGAGCGCATTGTGGAAATGCCGGAAGCCGCCCTGCGACTGCTTCCACGCGGGGAAACCGGGCCGATCGTCCCGGTCTCGGCAAATACCTTTCAGGTCCACGTTTCCCGATTGGCGGCGAAACTGGCCGGCAAGGATGTCGGCAAAGGAGCTGAATGGCCACATGACTGCCTGAGGCATTCAGCGGCGACCTACATGCTCGCCATCAAGGGTGACGCTGGGCCAGTCGCCAAGTGGCTTGGCCACACCACGACGAAGATGGTTCACGATAACTACACGCGCGACGTGCCGAAGCGGGTCGCCGTGAAGTGGTGGGCGATGGGGCTGCCAGATGGCGGCGAGAATGTGATTTCAATTGCGGCGTAGGTTTTACTACAAACCGCACATGGAAGACCCTCAATTCCCCCTGCGTCTCGCGGATATTAAAGAAACAAACGATTCAGCTCAGGCTCGCGCGTGGTGCCAAAATGGCTACCTGCTTCTGGGACTTCGCGAGAACAAATTTATCCTCGATGACAACCTTTCGGGAAATGAGTTCATCTATTCCCTTGGTCTTCCGGAAGACGAGTGATGCGGCCTCAGTAGTAAGCTCCTGACGCCATGTATAAAAAACTTACTCCAGAAGAGAAGCGACTGCGTAAGCTCAGAAGGTCGACCCATCCGGAAACTCTGGAATCATTGATAGAGAGTTGGAGAAGCCTCGCGGAAAGAGGGAAGAAAATTGCAGCTCGTCATGCCGAGGAAGAAGACTACGAGGCTGCGGCGCAGAATAGTTGGATTGCAACTGGATTTCTATTTTGCGCACAGGACTTGGAGGACACCATTTTCCTAATGAACTCAAGTTCCGACTGGAAACCTCCGGTTTAATTTCCTTCAAAGCATTCACACCCGCACCCCTTTAGACCTGAGGAAGTCGCGCAGAATATCTTCCTTCGCGCGGCTTGGATCGAGCAGTTTTTCCACGAAACCGGGGTCGTAGGTTTCCCTCAGCCATGCGTGATACTCTTCCATGCGCTCACCCACCCGGTCGGCGAGTGAACTCGTAGATTTCCGCTCGTAGCGGGGCCGCGTAACCGGCTGGTCGTCCCATCTGCCCTGATTGATCCAAGTTGCTGGGTGTGGAATGTACTGACCGTTGTCGCGCTGCCATTGGTCACACCGCTTCTGTTGTTCGATCGCGGCGAGGATGGTTCGAACGTCTGGCTTCTGCTTTGCCGAGTTCCACGCCTTGAGCGCGGCCTGCTTCCCTACCTTGCGAGGATACGCGAGCCAGAACTCCTCAAAATCCGAACCCACTCCATCCCCCACCGCCGGAGGCAATGACGAAGCATCGTTCTCGTTATCGACCTCGTTCTCGTTCTTAGCCGTCAGATGTCGGGCATCTGCCGGACATTTGTCTGACAAGGATTCGTCGGGTGACGGATACTTGCTTTCGGACGCTCGTGTTCTCTGTTTGAAGTCCTGAATTTCCAATACCGGCCCTTTGATGGTCTCGTAGCAGCGAACCAGTCCGGCCTTCTCGCACGCGGCGAGGCAACGGGAGCTGTCGGTAACCCGGACATCATCCTTGAGCGGATAGAGTGTGTTTTTCAGGACTACAGGGTTTGCGCTGTAGCGTCCAAAATCATCGGCTTTAAGGCAGAGGCGAAGAAAGAATGTTTCGGCCTTGGCGTCAAGCTGGTCAATGCGGGCAGAGTCGATCCACCCTTCGCGTATGTAGCGACTTGGCATGAATAAGAAGTGTACTCGCCGATTTACAGCCGTGCGCGGCGCGCGTACTCAGCGATGAGGGCGGCGTCGATCAGGCCGTCGTGGGGCTTTTTGCTGCGCGGCGTGGCGAGCCAGCGTTCTCCTGGCCATAGGCGACGGACGGATTCCAAAGCGGCGGCCTTGGTCTCGCCTGGCTTCCGTCCTGGCATCATCACTTTTTGCCAACGCTGGGCCGGGATTGGCTCCCAGCGGCGACGACGGATTTCGAGGACGGCTCGCACTACTCCCCATGAATGAGCAGTGCTCGCGACCGCCTTGATTCCGGCGGAGATGATTCCCGCCGGTTCGGCTGCAATGACCGCCTCGGGGAAGAGACCGAAAAGCTCGTAAAGCTCCATGGCGTCCACGATTCGCTCGCCGCCCTTGCCGGTCTTTCTGGTCGGCATGACAGCCTTGGCGACAATACCCCCGAACTCGTCTAGGACGACAATCCCTCCGTCGAGACCGTTATCAATGCCAGCGTAGGTCATTTCGCGGCCTTTCTGGTTCGAGCGTGATTCAGTGCTCGCATGAGGTCAGTTGCCGATACGTCGGCCAGTCGCTCCGTGGTCATCGGTATGAGATTGAGCCCCTTCAGCCTCACGAGTAGCGCTGGAAAGCTTTGGGCCTCAAATGAACTCATCAACTCGGAAGTGATAATCTGGCGCGCGCGGTCTGGCTTAGAACGGCTCGTTTTCATTTTCGACCTCCTTCTGTTCCCACGGCTTCCCGTGGCGCTCATACCAGCCTTTGCGGCTATTCTCCGCGTGTGAGATGAACTGGATATTGTCGGGCTCGTAGCCGCGCCGGTTGTCGATGCGGTCCACGGTGAGCGAATCGCGAGATTGACCGTGTGCGCGGTCGTATCCGGACGCCGAGGCGGCTGCGCAGAACCACGCGAAGGGCAGAGCGAATGGAATTCGCCGGCGTTTCGCGCCGCTTTTGAGGTTGTGAAACAGTCGAAGGATGGGGTTCCGTGCGAATTTCTCCCGCGATTCGCAGGTGTCGCACACGCGGCGGTATGGCCTGGGGCGACGCCGGCAATACTTCCGGATACAGAGATTGCGCGACGCCTTTCGTTCCCGTCGGCGATCGTAGCTCGATTTGAGGCCGCGGAGTTTTGTGCGTTTCACTTCTCGCCTCCCTTCTCACGGCGCTCCATCCACCTCGGCGGTAGCACGGTGGTTGCCGATAGTGTGAGCACGCGCCCGACCTTGCATTCCGTGGCGGTGCGGGTTTCGACCTGGATTCGCCCGCTCACGAGCGCCCGGAGGCGTCCCGTGAACGAGAGTGTCGCGGTCGTGGTGATGACGACGCAGTCCTTTGCGCCGTGAACCTCTGGCGTGTGGCAGATGGCCTGCGGGAAGAATCTCCGGCCAAGGCGCTCCTGCCATGTAGGGGTGTAAATCTGTGCTGTGTCCATTCTCTGGAAATTGGATGTCCGGGGCGGCAACGAGGTGACCTGCGCCGCCCCGGAAATTGGTCAAAACGGGATGTCGTCGGCCTCCGGAGGCGGAAGCGTGGACGAGCGCGAGGTGGTCCGGGACGTCTCGCTGGATCTGCGGGTCGGCGGACCGCCTGCTTCGGCTCGCACATTCTTCGCAATGGCTTTCGACCGCCGGCCAAGGCGACCGATGAGGCTATCGACCTTCTCGGCCTCCATCGGCTTTCCGCCGCCGCCGACAGGATTCAGCCACTTTGCCTTCACTCGGGTCTCTCCCTTGAAGGTCTCGGACTCGGCGACGATCTGGCATTCCAAGCCTTCGAAGCCGAAGTCACCGGAATAGAGCGATTCGAGGTCGCCGTCCCAATCGGGGAATGCCTCTACCATGCTCTTGATGGTGTGATCGACTGCTGAGTCCGTGAGCCAGCCCTGCCAGATGATGACCTTGCCGACCTGATCGTTCTTTCCATCCCGCTGCTCGGTGACACGCATGGGAATGCGGATGTATGGAGTCTGGTTCTCGCCAGCCTCACCGAACCAGCCATTGGCTGGCTTCTCAACGGTTCCGATATAGGCCCCGGCGCGGGTGACGTATTGACTGTTGTTCTGTTCGCTCATGGTGGATCAGTTTTTGGGTTGGAGTTTTTCGAGTTTGGCGATGCCGCCTTTCAGACGGGGCACAGGGATGGACGGGAGGTCGATTGCCTCCCATTTCTTCCGGTCCTCGGCGGAAAGCTCTGCGGTCTTGAGGAGTGCCGAAAAGCGCTCGCGGAGCGCTGTAGGGCGATTGGCCTTCACGGCTGCACAGAAATCCGCCCAGCTCGACTCCTCAGTGAACGGCAGAGCCTCGGGAAGGTTCAGGCGGTTCTTGGCATCCCAGCCGGGGCTCCAGACCGTGTGAACGACACGCTCACCACCGACGACCTTCTCGACATTGGAGCCCCGATCCTTCGACTTGAAGACCTCGTACACCGCGAAGAGACAGGCGTCCGGCCATTCGCGCAGGATGCCGGTGAAGTTCTTGTTGCCCTTCATTTCATACCGATCCCATGTCGTGCCATCCGGCGACGTGAACGGCTTGATGTGGACGTGTGAGAGCAGGATGATGCCGACGCGGTGTTTCGAGCGGACGGCATCGAGCTTGTTCAAGAGAAGCGTCAGCTCGGCTGTGGCGATCGTGGTAAAGCCTTTGCCATAGCCATAGTCCTCGATGTTGGTCTTTCCGTCTCGCTGGCAGACAAAGGCGTGGATGGACCGCTCCAGCCAATCAACCGTATCCAAGGCGATATGCTTGTATTCGATGGTTGGCGCGGCAATCAGGCTGTCGAGCAGGTCGAGCACTTCGCCGAAGTGCGCCGGCGAGAAGTGCGCGACGTGCTCCATACCAAGAAGGCCGTCCTCCTGAGCAATAATGAGGACGTCGGGGGCTGCCGCAGCGAAGGTGGATTTCCCGATGCCCTCCGGGCCGGCGAGGATGATGCGAGGCGGCAGGTCTTCGCCGCCGCGTTTGATTTTCGATAGGATGCTCATGGGTCAGTTTTTGATGAAGGTTTTGAGGTAGGTTTCGACGGCGAGATGGAATGCCGAGCCGAGGCGGAGAGCCTCGTCGTCTGGAGCCACTGGCTCCGTTGGCTCCTCGTATCGAAGGAAGTGGTAGCGCGGGCATTTGTGCAGCGCGCGGAGGCGTGAGTTGGTCAGGAGTTCGAGCCCGTCGTGGGTCTGAATCCCAAGCTCCGCATGTGCGTGCTCCTTTCGGCGATATGTGATTCCGTCCACCGATGCCCGACCGGCGCAGAGCGAGAAAAACTCGCATCCTCCGAACTCCGTGCAGGCTGCGGGATTCCGAGGCCACAACTTCGCGCGGCGGAAATAGAGGATCTGTTGGGACGCAGCCCAGGAGTCCTGCATGTATTCGAGGAGGTCCGAATCGAGGCGCGGGATTTCGCGCTGGGCGAAATACTTTCCTGCATCGGACTCCAACTCCGCCAGAATGCGGGTGTGATATTCCTCCGGCGTTTCCTCGCGGGATTGGAGGACGTATCCGGAAGCGGTGTCTCCGGTCTCGCGCCACTTCTTCCCATCCTTCGTGCGGACACGTTGCCCATTCTGATCGAGAACGATCTTCGCGCCGCCCTCATCCGTGAGAGCGATTGCGAGCGGTCGCTGGGCAGGCTTGCGGACGACGTCGTAGAGCGCGGAGCGCGTGCCGTCGCCGAGCCGAGCGGCGGCCAGAATGTACTTACTCACCTGAGTATCCATCGCGAGGCGGAGCCAGTAGTCGCTCTCCGGCTCGATACCCGAGGATGTCGTCTTGTGCTCAAGGATGAGCCGCGCACCACTTCTCTTGTGGGCAAGCAGGCCATCCATTTTTCCGCCCTCGGCGAACGTGCGACTCGGTGCTTCTGTGTCTGGATTGAGCAGCGGAAATGAAAACTCGCTCTCCACTGCAAGCACCTCGTGAGTTTCGAGGACTGGCGCGAATGCCTCGACCCAGCCGATAAATAGAGCGTGGGCTTTGGCGGTAACGTGGTCGTATGAGCGACCGGATAGGAGCTTGACTATAGCAAGCTCGATTGCTTCTTTTTGCATAGGTTTCCTGACTTGGATTTCCTCATGCCTCGGGCGGTTGCAGCCGTGCCGGGGCGTTTTCTTTTCAGTCTTTGACGCGCTCTGGGAGGACGTCGCTTTCTCCGCGTAGCCAGCGGAGGGTGAAGAGTTGGCTGGTGCCGTAGGCTTCCCGAATTTCGGCGTCACGCTCGCGTCGGTGGAATGCACGCATCGCGAATCCGGCAACAATCGAGAGGCCGAAATTGGCCAGGGTGATTCCGAGAAGGAATGCGGTCTCGGGCCTCACGCGGCGACCTCCTCGGCGGGGCGGAGATTACGCATCCGGCAAAACCGGCGATGAGCTTCCTTGGGGGTGCGCCCGTCGGTGACGAGACGCCAGAGACGCACGATGCCGGAAAAGGCGTCCCTACATCCGGGAATTTCGTGGTGTTTGCGGCGCTCGTGCTCCCAGCGGCCAATGTGGATCGGTCCCACGGCCATTTTGGCCAATTCTGGCGAGATAGGCGGTTGCACGCGGGGCAAGTGCTCCGTCATGTCTCGGGCTTCGAGGCCGTGGGCGGCCAGTGCGATATTGAGGTCTATTAGGTCCATTTATGGGTTGGTGTGTTGGTGATTAAGATTTGGCGGCCAGCTCGCGCTCGATCGGGTTGCCGTGCTTGAGGCTCACGAGGCGCTCGGTGGCCTCGACGTCGATCTCCCAGCGGCGACCGCGAAGGCGTGCCACCACTGGCGGGAGCGCCGGATTTCGCTCGGACTCGGGCTTCATGGCATTTCTGCACCAGCCCTGAACGGTGTGCTCGTGGACTCCGATCTGGGCGGCATAGTCCTTGGCGCTGAGGCGGCGAGACATGGATGGTGGCCGGTTAGGAGACTGCGCAGTCTGCCGGATCAGGCAGTGCGTCATGACGCACGACAATGCGGGCATGGACGCGGACCGCGTCGCCGGGGTTTGCGCGAAGGACGCCGATGTTCTCCACCGACAGGTCGGGATGCTCGACGTGGAATTGCTCGATCGCGGCGACGACCTCTGTTTCGAGGGCGTGGACGGCTGGGTAGAGGGGCTTGGTGTCTGAGCTAGTCATAGAGAAACTGGTCAGTTGGATTTCGAGGTCCGGGTTCGGCTGTGCCGTGAGGTATTAATACCCTGAGACGCAACAAAGCTTTCCAGGGTGTTAATACCCGTCTCCAAAAATTTTTCGGCTACATAGGTTTTCGAGCGGCGATTCGCCTTCGCGACACGCTCGACCACGTCGTAAATGTCCTGCGTTACCAAGACGCCAAGAAACTTGCGTTTATTCTTCATCTGTCCTCCAAATATCGTCCGGAAATGGCTTTCCCTTTTCGTGCTCGTTGAGTCCAAGCTTGATCGCCATTCGTCCAATGGCGGCCTTTTCGACTCCAAGCTCTTTTGCAAGGCGCTCTACTCGCTCGTACAGATCGGCACTCATCGTCACTCCGAGTAAGCGCTTGTTCCTGTGAGATTGTCCGGCCATGTGGAAGAGGTGTTAACACCTAATTCCTCGTCCGTCAAAAAGTTTTTTACGATTCCGCAAATATTTTTTAAGCCGAGAGTGTCGTCGTAAATCTCCGCGACGATCCACTCGCAGACCTTTTCGATGGGGACTCCCTCGGATTCCGCGACTTCTGCAAGGCGGAGTGGAACTGAGATACTTACTCGGAGATGCGCGCTATCGGTGCTCATAGGCATATAACTACGGCTGGATGAAAATTTATCGGATTTTTCGCAGTTTTTTTGGGCCTCGGTAAAATCCTTCGGCTTCAAGAACAATGCGTTGAACGCTACTTGTTCGGTAGGCCGGAACCGCTGGAACCGCCGGATCAGAAAGAAAATTTCGCATGCTGTAAATTTTACTGGCCGGAGCCGGAACCGGCAAATGGCCCACCGAGGGTCCGCTTCGGGACCGCTTTTTCGAGTTGTTCACATTCCAGGGCCCACCCCGGAAAATCGCAATTATGCTGAGTTCTCCCATGATGCCGGACAGCGTAGCGCCTTGCATCAGACATCGACTGTCCTACACCCTCGGAAAGTAAGAAAAGATATTCACAAAGTTATTCACAGCCGCAAGACTTGAGCCATGAAATTCCTGAGCGGCGCGATTGCGGCCGCCTTTCTAGCGATGTCAGTCCCGACATTCGGATCGGTCATTCTGACGTTCGATGTTTCGGTCAACAATAAGTTCCTGAACGACACCAGCTCTAACCCTGGACTGTCGTTCCACTATAGCGTCACGGTCGATTTCGATTCTATCGTTACGGACCAAGGGACATACGATAGCGGAAGCTCATATTTCTTTGAGCACTTCAACTCTCCATCAATGGCGACAACGCCTCTTACGAACGACGTGATTTCCCACTATCAAGGGGAGGTCGGCGCGTACAATCAGGACATCAATGATTGGAGGTCCGCGACGTCTGGAGATTCGTTTACAGAAGAGAAAATGCAGTTGGGCTATAACTTGACGTCCCAATCTGGAGGAAACACTTACACGTACGGCCTTCTTCTGGAGCTGGCCGCAAATCCAACCGGTTATCAGGTAACTCCACTTACCGAATCGACTTTCACGTCGTACATGAGTTCGCTTATCGGCCAGTCAGTGTTCACGTTTAACCAATCTACCGGAATTGAGGATACGACGACCACCGCGCAGTCTTACAACTACGGATATTCCGGAAATGCTACCCTGCTCAGCGTCACCCCTGTACCCGAGCCCGGCGCTCTTGCGCTACTCGGCCTCGGAGTGGTAGCTCTGGCCTTCTGGAGGAAAAAGGCATGAGCAGACGCAGGAAATACGGCTTTTCGTTCTCATGGCGTCGGGCGTCCGGCCTCTCTGCCATGAAGGGACGGATTTCGCGCGAGATGGGGATTCCCCTCACGCGCTCGGGACGACAGAGAAAGGTCGCTCGGGCAATGGGATGCTGTCTGCCGTTTCTGGCGATGATCGGGATTGTTGCGCTGCCGATTGCTGGCGTTGTGGCGGTTCTTCGGCATCTCGGATAACCGTCAATCCTCCAAGTCATCGTCTGTCATCCCGACCGGGACGACTCCGGGCTGAGATTGTAACTGGCGAGCCTTCGCCGCGCCGGTGCCGTCGGTGTCGAATGGGTCTTGACCATTCACTGCCGCGCTCGATGAAGAGCCATTCGATTTCGTGATGTTCCCATCCGGAGGGGCCTCAAGTTCGATTGTCGTTTGGTAGCCAGCCCTGGAGATGTGGTGTTCGGCCTTTTTGACGATCCACTGGCCATTGATCTGCGGGCGGAACTCCAGAAGGACCGCGGTCATTCCTGCGCCAAGATCGGTGCGCCCAGGCATAGGAAGCGACACTGTGCGGGACGATCGCTGAAAACTGCCTAGGTACGATGTCGCCGCTTGTTTCGCTTCGGCATCTGTCGCGAATGAATATGGGTGTGAATACACCTTTTCGCCATCCTCGCCGGCGAATACGTCCACCGCATTTGCCGTGAGCGGGTCGTAGCTCCGCGTCTTCACTCCCTTGTACTTCCTCTTTAGTCCATAGGTCGCTCTGTAGCCGGTGACGTCACTCCTTCGGATAATGGCGGTCCCGAGATCGATTCCAGAAATCGATAGGCCTGAGCCACGACGAGCAAAGACCAGCCGGCCAAACATCGCCTTCATTATCGCGCCATTGTCGCGAGCAATGCGCGTGAGAAGGTTCATGTCGCTCTCGTCTGTCTGATCGAGATGCGGGACCGGCAGTGTGGCGAGCTGAGGATCTATTGCCGCGGTGAGTCCGTGCTCCGTGGCGACCGCCTCGACGAGCGCGCCGACTGTGGCGGCATCGAAGCTGCGGGATTTGCGCGACTGGAGCGGCAACCACGAGCTGGTTTGGTCGAAGGGCGCTGCTTTGGCGTGAATGGTGATCCGGTCCGGCGGCCCTTCCATGTCCACGCTCTCGACGATGTAGAGCCCCATATTCCGCAGCGCGCCGACGTACCCGATGGCGACTCGCAGGCTGTCGCCTTCCTCGGGCACACGGATGGTGCCTTCGGAGTCCTCCAGCTCGACCGTGAGGCTGTCGGATTCCTCGCCGGAGGAATCCGAGACGGTAAGCGAAATGAGCTTCGCCGCGTAGGCTCCGGTAAAGTCGTATGCGCCGGAAACGATGCGAAAGGCGGGCGTCATGCAAAGAGAAGTGTCGTGTCCTTCCGTTTGGGAGTGACGTCGGGGAGCGTGATAATGACTCCCGCCGGCAGCGCGGGGCCATAGTCGGCGAGGTGATTATTTGCCGCATAGACCGCCTCGACCTCTCCGCCGGTTGTCTGGCCGTAGAACCGGTAGGCAATGTCGTCCACGAGATCGCCGTCTTTAGATTGGTAGGAACTGGCCATATCGCTTGATCTGGAGGTTGAACTGGATCTTTCGGGGCTGGCCGTTGGCGAAAAAGAACGTCTCGGTGTGTTCGATGTGGGTGATGACCCAAAAGCCGAGCACGGCACCGGTGCCCGCGACGAGGAGAAGCGGAAGACCGAGGTCGGCCTCGGCCCGCATCAGCTCGATTTGCGAGAGGCCTCCCCGGAAACTCGGATAGATCGTCCCCTTGAATTGCCGAAGCTCCACTCCCTGCCCCGTGAACTGGAGCGCGGGATATTCGCCAACGCGGGCCTGTTCCGCCCACTCCCAATCCTGGGTGCGGAAAAGCTCGTCGTATGCGGCGGTATCCAGCGAGAACCGGAACACACCGAGGGCCATCATTGTTTCAGCCATGGCTTATGCGGGAACGAGGTGATCGTCGTACAGCGCGCCGTTGGAGCTGCTGGCTCCAGACAGCCGACGCATCACGGCATCCGCTACAGATTTGGGGCTCTGGCCGGGCGCGGCGTGAATGGTGAACGAGATGCGGCGATTGTCATGGTGGTGGACGACGTTCGCGCCCTTGCCGCCGCCGAATTGAATCGGCTGGTCGAAGTGCGTCGGAATGGCTGGCCCGACCTTATCGCCGGAATCTTTCCCGGCGTCGGGATTGAAGAAGCTGCCGACCTTCTTACCGGCATCCGCCACCCAATCGACCTTGCTCTTGATCCAGTCGAGCGCGGGCGTCCACGCTGCCTTCACGGCCTCGATAGGATTCCAGGAGAAAACCTTATGGAAGGTCTCCATGAGAGCAGTGAACTTCGAGGAAATGAAGTCCGCGGCGCTTTCGAGGAACTTCTTGGCCGCGTCAATGCGCTGAATGACGGCTCCCACATAATCGGTGATGAGCTGCACGGCCCGCGTCGCATTGTCGATGGCCATGGTAAGGAAGCCGGGCAGGTTCTTCACGAGCCACTCGCCGAGCCATGAGAAGAGTTCGCCGAGCTTCGCGCGGAGAGGCGATGTCGCCTCGCCCACCGCCTGGACGAATTGGCCGACGGCAGAGGTCAGTTTATCCCACGATGGCTTGATGGTCGGCCAGATGCTTTGCCAGTACGCGACGAGCTTGTCCCAATTCTTCCAGATGAGGAAGGCAGCCGTGCCGACCACGGCAGCGACGCCGGCCACGGCCCAGCCGATACCGGGAATCGCCCCGAGGAGAGTTCCAATGCGGAGCCCGAGCGCGGCGAAGCCCTCGTCGAGCCCCAGAATGCCCACCACGAATTTGCCGATACTGAATGCCGCTTTTGCGAAGCCAGCGACCAACTGGATGAGCGAGACGGCCATTGGCGAGAGCTTTATGGCGGCAAGGATGATGGCGAGGTTCTTCCAGCCTCCGACGAAGTGGGCGACCTTGTCCGCTCCGGAAATGATGCTCTTCGTGAGCTTCTCCACCTTTTCGAGGATGCCAGGTAGCGCCTTGATGATGCTGCCGGTGGCCTTGGCGAAAGACTCGGCCCATTTCTCGACCTGGGCTCGGTTCTTGGCGAGGTACTCCGAGACGCTCTGGAAGTACTCGGTGAGCACGGGCATGACCGCGACGCCGAAGGTGTTCTTAACGCCCTGGATCGCGAGCTTCATGTCGATGAGTTTTGCGACGAACTCGCCGGACTTTTCGATGTCCGCCTCGCCGAGGACGTTCCCCGTGGCATCGGCCTGCTTGGCGAGCTGCGCCATGGCGGCGGTTCCGCCCTTGAGGACGTTGAGCATCTTGATTCCGGACTCCCGACCAAAGAGGGCGGAGGCGACACGGGCCTTGTCCGCCTGGTTGCCGACCTTTTCGAGCCGGTCGGCAATGACGCCCAGCGCGGCCCCGAGAGGCAGCTTCGAGAGACCGGTTGCGGAGATGCCGAGCGCATCGAGTTCCTTCGCGGCCTGTCCCGTGCCGCTTCGCGCCTTGCCGACGGAAACCTGAAATCGAATGAGGGCGGAATCCGTTTCCTCTAGCGTCATCGCGCTTCGCTTGCCTGCGTACTCCATGCGCTGGAGTTCCTTCACGCCTACGCCGAGGCTGGCGGCTGTCTTCTCGACGTGCTCTCCGAACTCGGCGGTGGACTCCGCCAGCTCGTAGAGCCCGAAACCCGCGCCGCCAACGACAGCGCCGAATTCCACCGCGTTCTCGGCGAACTCGTGCATGAGGTTCTCTGCCTCGCCGAAGGTCTCATGGACCTTGTCGAAGCCCTCGACTAGCAGTTTCGTGCGCTCGGCCTTCCGGCTAAGGCGGTCAAATTCCGAGCCAAGGTGGTTCGTATCGATACCGGCCTTTTGGAGACCGGTGCTGAGTTTCTCGATGCCTTCCTTGTCCTTGGCGATTGAGGCGGTGAGCTTATCGACGATCGCGCGTTGCCGGTCAAACTTCGCGGTAAGCGCACCGCTCGGGCCTCCGGCGGCCTGCATCTCCTTCTTGATCGCTTCGAGATCGGCGCTGGCCTGCTTGAGCTTCGATTCCTTGGAGCCGAGGGATGCAATGGATGCCGTGAGCTTCTGGACGCCGCTCTGGCTTTTCTCGATTCCCTTTAGCGAGGTTTCGAGCTTGCCCATGCTCTTCTCGATGACGCCAAACGCGCCTTTGACGGAAGCGCCGACTTCCGCGCCTATCGAGATGAGGGCCGCAAACTTGTTTTCCTTACCTTCGCCCATTGTACGTTACTCGCGCGGGATTTCGGAGACGCAGGCGAAAAGCTCATCAATCGGTAGATCGAGGATTTCCGCGCGGCTCCAGCCGGTGAAGTGAGCCAGGGAGAGAACGCCCCGGCGAAGCGTCCTCTCGTCCACGCTCAAAAAAAATCGCCGATTTTCTCCTGAACGGCGGCGAGGTCGGCGGCATCCAGATTGCAGACGTCCTCGAAGGTGATCTGTGCGAGATTGGCGATCATGTGAAAGCCCATGCGCAGGGTGTCGCCTCCGCTGGCCTCTCGCGCGGCGAGAATGTCGGTGCCCTTGGCGCGGCGCAGCTTGAGTGCCTTGACCTGGGTGCCAGCGATGGTGATCGGATACTTGAGGGTAACGGTGTGGTCGGACATGAGAGGGTTAGATTCCGAGGGCATTGCGCTGGGAAGCGAGGCGGTCCACGCCATTGACGATTCGCTTCATGTTGAGGACGTCGATGTCGTGGATGGTCTGGCCGGCCTGCGTGTAGGTGTAGGCGGTGAGATCCATCACGATTTTCCATGTCGCCTTCTGCCCGGCCTGCCAGGCGCTCGGCTCGATGGAGCGGATGCGCCCGACCATGCGGACAACGACGGGCGTCGCGTTCGCGGAGACGAGCGACTCCAGAGCACCGCGCGCGACGATGGGGACCGTCGAGCCGGGACCGACGCCCCAGAGGCCAAGGATATTCGCGTCGAACTTCGAGAGTGTGATCGTCGTCTCCATCTTCTCCTGTCCCATTTCGATGGGGACACTGGAGTCGAGGCCGCCACCCCGATAATCCTCGATGTGGAGCGTGAGGTTCGGCGGCTGAATCTCATCGGCGTTGCCGGCGTAGCCCCGGCCATCGACGAAGAGGGCGAAGTTTTTGAGGATGTTGTCGGCGGCGCTCATTTAGTTCGAGGAGTTGACCAGATCGGTGATGTAGTTGTTCGTAAGGATGGACGTGAACGTGACGTGTTCCGCCGGGTAAGGCGGCGTGAAGTCGAAGTTGAAGAAGACCTTGCCGGCGGAAATGTTGGCCGGGCTGTTGAGGTCCGGATCAGGCCAGCACGAGCCGCCGAGAATCGCTCCCTGAGCCTGGAGACTCTTCATGTAGTCGGTGACGGCCCCGGCGACGTCCTCAAGGTACGTCTTCACGATCGCGCGATCGACGGCCCATAGGTGAGCGCGGAGGATGCTGTCGTTGATGAGGTCCGCCGTGCGACGCACACAGAGGAAGGCGAATTTCGGATCGGTGCTGAGGGTGCGGTTGCCCCAAAGGCGGAATCCGTTCTGGCGAATGATCGTCGCGACGTTCGCTTCGTTGAGCAGGTTCGCGCGGGTGTTGGGGTCGCCCAGCGTAAAATCCACGGGTCGCGTGGTGCCCACGATGCCGGAAATCGTCTGGTTCGACGGCGACCACCAGAAGCCGCGGTCGTTGTCGGACAATGCGATGAGGCCAGCCACGCGCGAGGAGGCGGGCTCAATGACAGTGATACCATTGCGCACAACCTGAACTCCCGGATCGACGACATAGACGCGATCCGATCCGAACGCCTGCGCGTAAGTCGTCGCGTCGGCGTCGGTTGTATCCGGACCGTCGGCAACAATGATGGCGCGGAGGCGCTGGGCAATTCCGATCATCTCCGCAACGACGCCATTTGCCGAGTCGCCGGTGAATCCGGGGGCAATGAGAATGCGCGGCACGACATCGAGCGCGGATTCCGCGCCGAGGAAGGCATGGACGCCAAGGTACTGTCCTGAGCCATCCACGCCGCCAATGACATTCGCAATCTCGGTGGCTTCGATCAAGCTATCCTCTACTCGCACGACGACCACGACAGCCCCGGTCTGATCGAAGATGCCATCCAGTGCGCCCGGAAGCGTGCCAGTCGCGCCAAGCTGGGCGGCTTGCGTGAGATTGGCTGCGATTAGGACCGGCTTATTGAGCGGGAATGGCTCATCCAGTCCGCCGGTAAGCGCGGTTGCGGCCACAGGGACGACCACTCCGGCTCCAGTGCTGGTTCCCGTATTCGCGACGGAGACGAGCGCGTTGGCCGCATTGCTCGCGGCAATGGCGGTACGGACGGCGGTCGCTGTCGAAGTGATTGCGCCATTCGCACCCGTGGCGAGATTGACCACAATGTCATTTCCGATGACGACCACGGAGAGAGCGGCATTGTCCGCGCCCGGATCGACGAGGGCGACAGTGATCTGGTTTCCGAGCGTGCCAGTAAGGTTGGCGGTCCATGTGATCGCGTTGTTGGCGGCCAGTGTGCCGGTTGCTAGGCTGGCCTTGGAGTCAGGCGCGGAGTCAGGCGCAGTGCCGATAAGGCCGATGACGGAGCTTTTAACCGTAGTGATGGGGCGGCGACCGTCCGATACTTCGAGGACCTCGACACCGTGGAGAAATTGGTCAGGCATAGTGCGTGTGGGGCGAATCTAGGGCGGTGGCGGAAACGAGGTCTTGTGCGCGGATTTCCCGCTTTGAATTAAGGCAGGACTTGCTTGCCGTTGGAGGTAACGCGCGACGCTCCGGTCCAGTCGCCGAGGGATTCCGGCGGGTTATACCTCGCGGTCACGTCGATGCTGCCGTATTGCTCGTTCGCACCGAGGGGAATGTGGAACGAGGCACAGCCGACGAGGGATAGCGAGGCAAGGAACAGGAGCGCCGCGCGCATGGGGATTAGCCTTTAAAGCTTCCGTTGGTTTTTCCGTCATCGACGACATCGCCGAGATCGATAGCAGCCTTGTGAAGGATCGCACCGACCGCGATAGCGAGGGTGACGTATGCGGCGGCTGATGCCGGAAGGAAGCCTGCGACGTTCGCCAGCGCACCAGCGGAGCCGGTCGCAAGGGCAATGTAGCTCAGGCCATGGAGGATTTTGGATTTCATACGCGCCGACTGTATTGATCCGGATTCGGCGCGGTCTTGTGCGGGGATTTCCCGATGAGTCTCCGAAAAGTGAGGCGTTCCATGTTTGCGTTTCCCGATGCGTACAAGCAAGCATGCGCAAGCATGTATGAAATTTTCAATTGCCTGCATGCTATGTGCCTGCTATGAAAGCAGAATGACATCAGATGATTCAATGCAGTCGAAGGGGGGAGAGGCCCGCGCTAAGGCTTTATCCGCAGAACGTCGCTCTGAGATCGCGCGGGAGGCCGCGCTGGCGAAATGGGAGAAGCAAGGCGGAGGTAGCAAGGTTCCGAAAGCAGCTTTTGGGTCTCCTGACCGCCCCCTGATCATCGGTGAAATGCAAATCCTCTGCTATGTCCTCGAAGACGGACGGCGAGTGATTACCCAGGGCGGCGTTCTCGCTGCCCTTTCCATGAGTCAAGGCACGGCGACTAAGGGCGGTGGTGATCGAATTGCCAATTTTGTTAATACAAAGTCAATTAAACCATTCGCGAGCAACACCTTAACTCAGATGATCACGGAGCCAATTAAGTTCCGCGTGAGTGGCGGAAGTGTGGCCTATGGTTATGACGCTACAGTTTTACCGGAGATTTGTGACGCGGTACTGGAGGCCCGGAAGCAGAATAAGCTCAATTACCAACAGGAGCACATCGCAACTCAATGCGAAATCCTCCTTCGCGCCTTCGCCCGCGTCGGCATCGTCGCTCTCGTAGATGAGGCCACAGGGTATCAGGACGTGCGCGACCGTGAAGCACTGCAAGAGGTCCTGAAAAAGTATATAACCGGCGCCTTATTTGAGTGGGCCAAGACGTTTCCAATCCAGCTGTACAAGGAGATTTTTCGACTGCATGGCTGGGCTTGGAATAATGGGAAGATGCCAGGCGTTGTTGGTAAATATACAAACGATCTCGTATATAATCGCTTGGCTCCTGGTGTGCTGGAGGAATTAGAAAGGCTCAACCCCAAGGACGAAAGGGGACGCCGCAAATACGCTCACCATCAATTTCTAACAAGGGACGTAGGCCATCCGGCCCTATCGCAGCGCCTCTACGAGTTGTTGGGTATGGCCAGAGCCTCGCGGACATGGGTCGAATTCTACCATCTTGTGGAACGCACCTTCCCCAAGATAGGAACGACTTTGCCGCTATCACTCGAATAGATTTACATTCTCTACGCGGAACTGTTGCGCTCTCAGGACTCGTCTTCGTCGTGGTGGCGGGGAACGATGGTTCCGCGCTCGCGCCAGTCTGCCAGCATCGACGCGACCTTCACGACGAGGACGAGCACACTTGTGATTCCAGCGGCGACGAGTCCCACGTCCGTGATGAATTGCGCGATGGCGTGGAGCTGCGCGGAGAGCCAACCAAAAAGACCGGATGCAACCCCGGTAATGCTCGTTGCGACGGGATACTTGCGATCGAGCGCGACTGCCTGAGCGAGGAGAGAGGTCAGCATGTTTTTGACACTACCGAGACTTACTCGGGACAATGAAGTAACCGCCCCAGGCAATGAGGCGACGGACGTCAGCGGCGCTCATGGTCACGCGCTGATTCCAGCGATCGTATGGGCCGTACCCGACCCAGCTATTCACGAACACCCATTGGTTGGCGCGTTGATCAAACCAGATCGCCTCCAGATAGTGTTCTCCCTCGATGATGCCCGAGCGGTGGATCATTCCGGTCGCATCCGGCGTATCCATGCCTTGATACCAGGGCGTAGCGAAACCGAGCGGGCATTGCGTGAGGACGGCAATCCGCGCCTCATGCTCGGTACTGATGCGGCGCGGCGCGGCAGTGAGGTAGCCATGGCCTCGCAGCCAGCGCGAGGCCACAAGTGGGTCAGATCCTGATTGCTCATTTCCTCGCGCGGACGGGTCATATCCATGATCCCGCGCCCAGCGCCAAAGAGTGAGCGCCCAGGTCTCGTCGATCTCGGCGTGTACCTGCGGCGGCTGGGTGCGCATGATGTCCGCCCATCCGCAACCAACGCAATCGGGCATCCCCACGCCATCGAGGTACTGGCTCACGGGTGTGAGGTAGTGAGGCTCGGTCCGCAAGGTCGCGATATGCCCAGGAGCGGGATCGCGCAGCATAGCCACAGTCGCGACGAGCGCCGACGAGACCGGATGCACAAACGTCCCGACTGGTGCGAGCGGCGGTCGTGGGGCAGCATGGGCGACGAAGGCCGTCGCGAGTAGAGCGAGAATCGAGCGCATGGCTAAGACTATGGAGCGGGCGTTGGCGTCGGGATCGCGAGCGCGGCGCTCAAAACAAATTGCCCGGCATGCGCTCCTACGAGCACGCGCTGGAGCGTGATATTATTGACCATGCTTGGCAGCTCCTGGGCGGTGATGCCACTGGGCAAACCAATGACTGGCTGCCCGGAGACCTGCGTGGCGAGAATCGCGCCGAGGAGCGCGGTCGCTTGGTCCGACGTGAGCAGGACGGGTGTGGTGCGCACCAGCACTGGAGCGGAGGGCGAGCCGGCAAGCGTGAGCGGCACCATAGCCGTAGGCGTCGGACTCGGCGTGGGCGTCTGTGCGTGCGCACGCGGGACGGTGGATACGATGACGGCGCATGCCGCCATGGCGATGAGGATGAGTTTGGTTTTCATGTGGGAATTAGTGAGTGAGAATGAGCACCCAGTTGTAGGTAGAGTTATCCCCCGCCGCGCCAGTCACTGTGGCGGAGCCCGCGTGGACATCCACACGAGGCTCGAATGTTCCCGGAGTGCCGGAATTCGTCTTCAGACTAAGATGAATGACCGAGGTGGTGGTGATCCGTGAGGAGGTGATCGTTCCTGCCCCGCTGCTGAGGGTCACCGTCCCCGCTGCGGTGCCGACTGGGATACTGATCGTGCCGGGAGAGATGGTCACATTTCCGCCCGCATCGGCTGCGAGCGTGGATGATCCGAGATATAAAGCCCCACTTACCGAGGCGGTTCCATTGACTTCGATGAAGGCATTAAACATCGCTGCGTTTGCTGTGAGGTCGACGACAGTAAGTGCCCCGGTGCCATCCGTGGTGATACCTCCCGCATCGCATTGAAACGACCCTCCCACAGTCAGCCAGCTATCGAACGTGCCACTCGCGTGGCAGTAGAGGTCATTATACAGCTCAATGTACGAGGTGTACGTGTGCATCAAGCCAATCATCGGCTCGCCCTTTGGACCGATAAAAAAGTCGGAGGTATCACTCGGACCAAAGCTATAGCCAGTCGTCGCGTCAAAAGGACTGGCATCCTGGAACAAGCCAAATTCCACGCCGTATGACGTGAAGGTCAATGCCTGGCCATCCGTGCCGCCGCGAAAGTGCACGCCATTTTGGGTGCCATATCCCTCATTGCCGTAAATCGCTGAGTCGCGACCAATCACGAAAATCGGATTCACCGTGTTCGCAAAATCGTCCGGCGACGCATAGAACGAGAGTAGTCCGGTTGAGCCGTAGTTCTCCGGGTAGATCTTCCAGTTGCGCTGGCCGGACGGCAGTGTCGGATTCGCAAACCGGAGTTCCGTATTGTTGAGCGTGGCATTCCCCGTGAGTGTTCCTCCGGTAAACCCCGCCGCATCGAACGTCGTCGGCTTGCTTGTGATTCCACTCCATGGAACGGATGTTGCCGAGATCGAACCAGAGCCACTCGGAGCGACTGAGACACCCGTTGGAACAACGAGTGAAGCCTTGAGATTCCCGGAGGAATCCATGGGGACGCTATAGGTTGCAGCGTGTAAAGCCTGTGCGGAAAGATAGGCGACGAGAAAGAGTATGCGGCGCATAGTTTGGTTAAAATTGGCGATGGTTTAGATTTCTCCTGGGCCGATACTGAGGACAGGCGATGGCCCTGGGCCTGTGAGAGCCAAGGTTATGGTGTGGAAGGTTCCTGCCGTCTTGTGCGCCATTTGCACCTCTCCTGTGAGAGATTTGACGCGGAGCTTCGCTCCCATATCCGTATTGCCTTTGGCGTCGGGATCGCTGATTTCCAGCTCCAGCGCGCCCTCCGCTCCGATGACTGCAAGTGGATACCATGCACTGCCATCGAAGTTGGCGAGCTGCGGCCATCCGTCTGAGTCAAAGCAGAGGTGGGCGAGCGCGGTTGGAAGTATGCTGCCTTCGTCCGTAGCAGCATCGTCGATGGCGAGGCGATTTACGCCGATAGTTGTATCGATCCAGATTGCGCGCCATGTGCCATCTGGAAGTGGAAGTTGCGGGCGCTGGGTGATCGGATCGAATCTAAGAGCGATGACCGGCAGTCCAAGCATGGCGCGGGCGGCGGCCTGGGCGTACCCGCCAGCCGCCGCAATTTCTGAGAGGAGATTCGCCGTCTGTAAGTAGCGAAGATCGTCGAGCAGCGGAGTGCCGAGAATGATACTGAGTGATCCCATGGCGTTACGCGGTGCGCCTCCAGATGTTGACCACTGTGTACGGAGGCATGTTGTTGTGCGGGAGGTCCGCGCCGACACCGGAGGTCGTCATAGCCGGAACGGTGACGGTGTGGGTGTGATTGCCGCCCTGCGCAGAGTCGAAGGCAGGAATGTTGATAGTGTGCGTGTGCGCACCGGCGGCATCGGTGAACTCTCTTGCCCCCCCTGCCGGGCCATCGCGCCAGTCAGCACCCCCACCCGAGACAATGGACGTATGGCTTTGGCCGTCGTTGTGTCCGTAAGCGTGGTTGTGGCTTCCGGCACTTCCGGTGTTCACTGCCGGAGGATTGACGGTGTGCGAATGAGTGCCGCTCTGGGTGACGCTGGCGTAAACTGTAGGCGTCGAGTGAGTGTGGGATGGCAGTTCCGAGGCAAGTAACTTGTGTGCCTTCTCGCCGCCGACTTTATCGATGGTATCGAAGTCGGTATCGGTCGAGTCGAGAGAGACGAGCGTGCGCCCGGCTCCGTGAGGCGTCCATGTTCCGAAGCCGGTCCATGCTCCTGTCCATGTATTCGGCGCGCCCGTGCGGCGGGAAATGATGATCTCGCCGACGGGATAGAGCAGGCCGAGGACTTGCTGGAGAAGCGACGAAGCCTCGGTGATGCCGAGGTTTTGCCGGGCGGCCAACTGCGCTCCCGCGCCATTGGAGGCGATTTCGCCGAGGTTACGTTCTACGCGGAGAAAGTCGGCGCTGGCGGTGGGATCGTTCTGGACGATCGTGATCTTCTCGCCACCCGTGGCAGCCGTTCCGAGCGTGACCGTCGAAGCATCGGTGGCGGTCCACTGGTCCTTGCGAAGGCGAATGCCGTTGATATAGACGGCGGCGTTCTCGGTGGTAGCCGTTGTGAGCAGGACGACGGTTTGCGCGGCGGCAAGGGTTTGGTTCTCCTCGATGACGGCCACAATGGCCGTGGCGGTGTCGGGATCAACCCATTGATAATCGCCGTCGGTGTTCGACTTCTTGGCTAGGATCTGGTGCGTGGTGCCGCCGGGAATGAGCGTGGCGACGGAGAAGTTTTGAATCACCCAATCCCGCGTCGCGACGACGAGCGTCGGATTGACGGTGAGTGAGATACTCTCTGCATTGGCCACGGCGACGACGACGCGAATAATCATCTCGCGCGCGGTACCCTCGCTTGGGAGTGGCTTGTAGGAAGCCGGGAACGAGGCGTAAACGACGAGGTCGCCAGCGTTGTCGTACACTCCGACCTCGCGCACCGTCCAGCCGCCAACATCCTGCGGGACGATCATTTCGATGATGAAATTGCCGGGATTCGATGGATCGCGCTCGATGGTGTTGATGCCCGACGCATAGACCTCGCGCACGAGATCGGTCGTGGCGGGGTCTATCGGGTCGGCGACGTCGTTGCCGCCACCGTCGCCGACTTTCATCGTCGAGAACGTGAACGCGCTGCCCGTGGCCATGGCGGTGGCGAGCTTCGCGGCTCCCAGGGTGGTGATGATCGAGGAGTAAGCCATTTATGCGGGTTGAATCTGGGTGGTCTCGCCGTTGGCCATGACGGATGCCATGACCAGCTCGCCGGCGGATGAGCGAATGAAGCCACGAATGGCTGCGAGAAAGCTTCGGACGTTCTTTGCGGCGAATGCAGCCCGCTGGACATCGGCGAAGGTCCAATCGATTGCGGCGGAGCCGGTGACGTTCACCTCAAGTCTGAACGTGTATGCCTGCCCGGTGTCTTCATCGATGGCGACCTCGTAGTTGAGATGCTGGAGGGCTCGCTTTAGTGCTCCGATGGTGCCCTTGCGGCGATGCGTCTCGACGCTTTGGGCGATGGCCTCGCGTTTCTGATTCTCCAGCCAGGCCGGGTCCCAATCATCGACGGAAAGCGCCCACGCCAGATATGGCAGGATGCCCGTCGGGCATGTGTACGGAGACCATGTCTCCGCGATGGGAACGGGAATGTCGCTGATGCGCGCGACGGAATTCGACATGCCGCGCTCCTGGGGCGTGGCGTTGATGGGAAGGAGGTCCGTGCTCATTCGCCAACTCCCGCATACGTGATTGTGATGGTCCCGATTTGCGCCACCTGCGACGGGGAAATAATGAGGTCCGCGGTGGGCGCAGTGAGAACGACGCGCTCGACGCCGGGTTGATGGAGGGCGGCGTAAATGGCGGACAGCGGAAGGTCCCGGCCCGGCACGCGACTGGCCTCGGCAAGGGCGACGGCGGCGGCATTGATGCTCGCCATGACAACGGCGGGATCAGGTCCGGCGAAGGTGTAAATCTGTGCCGTGATGTCATAGGAAACGATAGCTGCACCGCTGACCTCCACCTGATCGGTGAGCGGGCGCACGTCGTCGGAACTGAGCTTGGCCTGCACGGCGGTAATAAGGTCAGAAGACACCGCGCCGGGCTGTATGCCGACGATATAGACCTTCACCTGTCCCGGTTGAATGGTCTCGTCGTCATCCGGGCCGAGGACAGAGACGTCTTTGACCTGGGGAATGCTGAGAGCATGGAAGACGTAGGCTCCGCGCGGTCCGGCTGTAGAGAAGCCCTCAAGGGAAAGCTGGATGCGCTTTCGAAGGCTGGCGTCCGTCTCGAAGACGGCGGCGACCGGAGGGAACGCGAGCGGATTCGCTGGGGTGATGAGGTTCCGAGAGACTCCGAAGAGCGCGCCGAGTTGCTCCAGGTCAGCGCCCTGAGCGAAAGCCAACATAACGGCATTGCACGCGTCGTTGACCCTCTGCCGGATGAGTAATTCCCGGAAAGCGGCAACTTCGAGAATCTTGTAGGCCGGATCGCTTTCGACCGTGGCCGTGAAGGCCGGATCGCGAGAGCGCAAGTCGTCGAGCATCTGCCCGAGGATGGTTTCGTAGTCGAGCGACTCGATGACCTGCGGTGAGGGCAGCGTGGAAAGGTCGATGGGCGTGTAGGCGCTCATACCACGAGCCCGTCGAGGGCGATTTGCTGCCCGGTGGGCGTATAGATGCCGTAGAGCGTGAGAGTGACCTTGCCCGCCTCAATGGCATTGACCGAGACCTTTTGCACGGTGATGCGAGGCTCCCACTTGATGAGCGCGCCGGCGGTGGCCGCGATGATGTCGATGATGGTTTCCCGATTCGTCGGCGCATCGACCAACTCGAAGAGCTGGGAACCGTAGTCACGACGCATCACACGACTCCCAAGTGGAGTCGTGAGGATGTCGCGGATGCTCTGCCGGAGATGGTCGAGACCGCCGAGGGCCTTCCCGGATGTCGAATCAGTGCCAAGCACGCGCCGAAAGTAGGCGCGGCGCGGGCGGAGGGTCTTGTGCGCGGATTTCCGGAATAGGGAAGCGCGGAAACAATGTGGAAATCAGTAGCTCAGGAAATAAATCTCTGTTGTTGCACGAAATTTCGTGCAAATCTTCTTGCCTCTGCACGAAATTTCGTGCATGCTTTCAGCCAAGATGAGCAAAGCAGAAAAGGCCCTCGCCAAAATCCTCGGCGGCCAGTCGGACAAGAATGTTACATTCGCCGAAGCCGTCTATGTTTTGGAGAAGGCCGGATTTGTCCGCGATGGCGGCAAGGGAAGCCACCAAGTCTATCGGCACGCGGATGGCCGAAAGATGGTGCTCCCCGCTCATGGAAAGGACATTAAGCCGGTGTACGTGCGACAAATCAGAAACCTACTCACATGAAATACCTCACGAAAATCTACTGGAGCGACGATGACGAGGCCTACGTGGCCGAGGTGCCGGCGCTCGCGGGCTGCGTTTCGCACGGCGAGAGCTACGAAGAGGCCGCGCGCAATATCCAGGAGGCAATGGAACTCTGGCTCGAATCTGCCAAGAAGCACGGCGACCCAATTCCAGAGCCAGACATCGCCGCAGAGGAAATCTCGCAGTACAGCGGAATCCTGAACCTCTCGAAGCTGGCGCGCGCCGCCGGCATGAACAAGCACACTCTCGCCAGCAAGTTGCGCCGTCACTCTCGCTTTACTCCCGAGGAAGCACGGGCGTTACGCAAGGCGATGGGTTCAGTTTGATGGCGATTGATTCTTGCACCGGAGTCGATTTTTGGGTAAGATTCGTCCAGTGGGACTGGACGAAAAATCTTTCTACTTGCTATGTCGAGCGTGTTTCCACTAGACACCGCGCTTGTGTGGGAAAGAGAACTCCATTCCTTCTCACCACTTCACTCGTGACTGACTCCTTCAATTTCGAAAAGGCGACCCAAATTTTGAACGTCATCGCTCAAAATGCCGGAGGGACGATCAACAAGATGAAGGCGATAAAAATCGCTTTCTTCGCCGACCGTTATCATATCCGGAAGTTTGGACGGACTATTTCAGGGGATAAATTGGTGGCAATGAAGCATGGCCCCGTTGGATCGGGAAGTCGCGATTTGCTTGAGAAAAATGGCAATCACGGGAGAGCTCAAGCATGCGAATATGCGGATGAGTTCATCGAATCCGTCGAGGATCACAGGTTCTACTATCGTTCGATTCAAGATGTTGATGAATCAGTCCTCTCGGAAAGCGAGTTGGAGGCGATCAAATTTGCGTGGGAAAAATTCGGCTCTTTAAAGGAATTTGACCTGGCTAATCTGACGCACCAATATCCGGAATGGAAAAAGTACGAAAAGTTTCTTAAGAATTCGAATACGGGAAAATACGATATAGCCGAGGAGGATATGTTCGATGATCCTCCTATCTACTTTGACCCGTGCTTTAAACTGAGTTCAGAAGAGAGGGAAATCCGTAGGCAGTACTTCCAAGAGCGCCAAAGGATTGAAGCGCTTTGGAGGTAAGAGTTGAATCCAGTAGCAGCGACGCTCCACCTCACCCTTCGAGCTGGTTCTGTTTATAAGTTTCCGGATCGCTCTCTCACATCTGGAGAGGCTCACTATTTTATTGTTATCAATCGAATTCCGGTGGGATCTGGCACCGTTGTATTCACGGTAGTAACCTCGAATGTTGCTGCCGTGCGAATGGTAACCGGATCAAACCCAGAAACTGGTGTCTTTTTTGGGCCTTCCGAATATGGAGAACTCACCAAAGACTCAGCCGTCAATTGTGATTGGGTAATGGAGAAGCCATTTGAAGAATTGCAAACGATCATTTCAAAAGGTAGAGCCAAACTCTGTGATCCTCTGCCTGATCACCTCCTTGAAAAGATAGTAGCGGGGGCGAAGGCGAGCAAAACCTTGTCTTCTCGTCAGAAAAACATGCTTTAATACTTCAACACCGCCCATTGACACTAGGCGGTACATAAGACATTAAGGAGTAGAAGGTTCCAGGTCGAGGTTAAGGTTGGGATCTGGATTTTCAGCAATTAATCTAAACGATGGCAGTTTCTGACCGATTACCTCATCGACCATTCCCAGCCAATAGGCGTCTGTTGCCGTAAGTGGATGCTCGCCAGTTTGCAAAAGCCGACAAAGTGAAACTACAAAATACCACATCGGGTCGAGTAATGGCTCAGCTTGCTCCCTAAGCCATGCTCTTCCAATATCCTCACCCTGCCTGCACTGTTGGACATATTCTTTTATTTGTTCGGAACTTAGGAAGAAAGATCCATATCTATCGAGATGCTGGTCGATTGTAAATCGATGTGGTCCAAACAGATAATCAGCAAATGCGTTAAAATCGAGAGCAAGATCCTCAATTCCTCCGTTGCTGAGAGACCATTTATCTAGGTCATTGCATTTCATCTCGTAATCGAGCAGGCGGGCCAGAAGAACTGCTTCCTTTTTCGCGAGCGGCTCATCCGCTTCAACTCCGAGAGGCGACGCGAAAACATGGGTCTGAATATCCACGAGCCGCATATGTTTCAGGAAAGCTTCCGATGGAAGCTTTTTGAATGGTAGAGTGAGCCTAGAGTTTATTTCGTACGCGAAACATTCGAGATCAGATTTCAGGTCTTCTCCAGTTGCTTTTTTGTATTCCGCCTTAGTTCCGTCAAATCCCCCTTTTAGATTCGCAAAATGAAAAGCCATTCGCTCAAAAGTGCGCTGAGCCAGCTTCAATGCGAATTCGTCATCATTTTGCCTAAGAGAAGCAGCTATATCTTCTGCCCTTTGTGAAGTAATTTCTCGCCCCGCGAGCCTGGCTCCATGACAATGAATGCGAGCATTTGGATAAGCGATTGCATAGTCGCCGAGAGCCAGTAGTCCAGCGGCTGCACTATCAGCCTGATTGGTTGCAACGGTGATGGTTCGACATACTTCACCATCTTGGTTTGGCGTTGTCAGAAGATGCCGAATTTGCTCGGCATTTGCGATAAACCCCCCAGGGCTATTTATATAGACCGTAATCGGTTCAGAGTTTTGCGATCTAAGTAAACAAATTTTCTCCGTGATTCGCTGGACCAATTCATCATTGATCTCCCCACAAATCATCACGGACCTTGCCGCGTTTTCGCGGAAATCTGCGATACGAGGCATGAACCTATGCTACGACCAACTGACGGAACTTCGCGACTTTCTCCAAATCCGAGACTGATGGGCTTTGGGGAGGCTCCGGAATCTTTTCCAAAAGGTCGTCGTAGAAGCTTCTGATGTCTCCATCGAGACGGAACATCACGCGTTCAAGGTTCTCTCTCACCTTTTCATCGGGAGATAATGTTGCGATTGATGGGAGGTTTGGCTGAATCGCAGGCACGAAAAAGTGTCGCACTCCTAGAGAAATGGGTCAATTTCATTTATGTTAGGCGGGTAACTTTCAATCCTGCTTTTGCCTCACATCATTGGCGGCCCGCTGGTTTCTGTGCCGGTGGTGACGCCGGAATGCATGTGGGTCTGGGCGGAAATTCCGTTACTCGTCATGTCGCCGCCGGTTTGGGTGACTTCGCCGGTGATGGTGATTGCCGGGGCTTGTAGAGTGATCGCGGCGGCGGCCTGAATGGTGATGGATTGGCCAGCTTGCAGAGTTGCGGAGCCGGCACAGGTGGCCTCGATGTTTCCTTGCGCGTTCGCCGTAATGTCCTGCGTTGCTGTCGCGGCAATGTTCTTTTGTGAGGTGACGGTGATGTCTCCATCCGCTGTGGCGACGATTTCGCCGGGGATGGTGGCCGTGAGCTTGTGAGCTTGCCGGTCGTACTCAATGACTGCTCCGTCTTCGTACTCGATGCGGTGGACTGTCGCCGCATTCGCTGGCGCGGGGTGCGCGTTCTGGTAAACGGCGGGCAGTGCGAAGCCCTGGGCAAGGTCTCCGCATGGCGAGAGCACAAGAACTTGCTCGCCGACCTCGGGAGCGTGCCAGCTCCGGTCTCCTCCGGCCCTGTGCGTCATCCACGGGAGCCATGCGGTGGTATTCTGCCCGATCTGGACGCGCACGCGAGCGTTCGGGTAATCGGCGGCGGTAACGGTGCCGGGACGGATGAGATTCGAGAGACGGCGCTCTAATTCGGAGACGCGGGCGTTCATAGGTCGCTGATTGGGAGGCCCGGAATATGGTCCGTGTCGGGAAGAGTTTCCGGCAGTGCGGTTCCATCGAGTTGGACGACCTCGGGCTCGACGACGTGAAGCTCTGTAGGCGGTTGCCCTGCGTCGTCCCACACGCTCTCCCCCAGGAAGCCGCGATGCTCCCACTCGACGCGCTGGACCTCGTATTGGTCCACGGGAAGCGCGAACGTGTCGTGAAATGCGCCGAGCATGACGGCTTGTGTGACGGGTTGCCCCCAGCGCTGGCCGCGCACGAAGCGAAGGACGTTGGCTGCCATAGCGCGCACGGCGAGCTTGGCTTTGATCTGGTCCGAGGTCTTTTTGAAATCGGTGATGCAGTAGGCCGCGAAGCGAAGAATGCAGTCGAATTGCTCGGTGCCGACATCGGCGGGGTCTGATGGCTCGATGCTATCCAACTCGAAGAAAATCGCCGGGGTCGTGACTTTCTCTCCGGGCCTGGCGTAGTGATCGATCGAGGGAACGGTCTGCCCGAACTTCTCGACGAGCGCGGCTTGAATCGCCGCGTGGAGTGCGATGAGGTCTATTTCCGGAGTGTCTGCCATCGGAGTTCCCTTTCGAATTCGTGAAGGCAGCGCGGACCGAGTTCGTCGCCGAGCGCCTCAATGACTGGCTTGGCCTCGTCCTCGATTGCGAGCATTTGCTCGTCAATGGGAAGGCGCTGGTTGCCGCGGCGAACATAGACGCCCATGTGGCCATTCGGCATTGTGGCGAGGAATGCGCCTGGGATGCGCCTTCCGCCTACAGTGACGCCGGATCGGCTCTGGCGCGGGTTGAGTTTACCTAGGGAGATTTGATTGAGACCGAACCAGACGCGCCCGTAGCCGTCCCGATCGAGGATGATGGTGAATCGAACGCGGTCCTTGATGATCTTAGCTGCGACGCTGACGGCCTTTGCCACCCGGCGCGGAGCTTCTGCCGCTGCCCATTTGGTCGTGCGGGCGACCGCCTTCTTGATCGCGGAATGAATCTGCGCCTCGGTGGCGTGGAATTGCCGGGCGATGCGCTGAAAATCGGGAGAGCTTGCGGTGACGCGGATCATTCGACGAAGCCGAGCATGACAGTGGCAAGCCCGGTGCCCTCGGGGTGGATAGCGACGACGTAGAATGTCTCGCTGTTTATCGTGACCTCCATCTCACGGGCGACGCCGGCGAGGTCGGAAAGCTTGCAGGTGAAGCGCGGCTGCGTGGTGTCGAGAATGTTCTCGCCTACAGCGGCATCGTAAAAGGCGCGGTCGAAGTATCCGACAATGTCTCGGGTCTGATTATCGGCGAGTTGGAACGTGGCCGTGGCGCGGTCGAGCCCGGAAAAGAAGACGTCGAGATTTTCATTCCATGCCATGGATCAGGAGGCCGGCTGGAGACGAAACCCCGGAGCGGCGACGCCGGGCCAGAGCAGATAACGGAAGCGGCGCGGTTGGGAATTTCCGCCGGTCTTGGGATTGCTGGGAATGGAGAGTCCGTTTGCGGCGAAAATGCTCATCTCGCCCAGGTGTGTTGCTGGGCCGATGTCTCCGGCGACGACATCGAAGGAATGGCCGTTGAGAGTATCAACGATCATTGCCTTACAGCCGATGACTACCTCGGGAACCGCGCGAATGAGCGGAGATGGAACGACGATGAACGGGACGCGCTCTGAGTCGAGGTAGCGGCGAGGATCTCCGTGCGCGAATCCGGGGACAAGGTAGGACGTCGTCGAGACGAAGAATCCCGGAGCAGGATCGCCAGCGCCTTGAACGATCGGCTTGCCGTTTACGTCGCAGGCGAGCCCCCACCAGTTGCCGGTGTGACCAGCATTGGCGAGGTAGTCCAGGCCGGGAGGGCTGCCTTGCGGATGATAGGCATGTGGACTGCCGTCGGCGTCGATGGTGGCCTCTCCGCGAAATTCGACACTTCCGTCGGGGTGGCGAATGACGGGCTCGCCGCGGACGCGGAAGAGGACATTATCGGCGCTGCTCATGCGCGTGAGGATTATTTCGCGGGCGGCGCGTCCGGGTCGGGCTCGCCGTCGGGCTTCGGCTCGATGACCGGTTCGGCGCAGCCGCGATTCACGAGGTCCAGAGCGGTGAAGGCCGGGACGTCGATAACCGCGTCGGGTATTTGACGTTTCCCGTCGATGCGGATCGGCGTGAGGATTTTGACTTTCATGATTTTCGCGGGAGTTGGCCGGGCGGCCCCATCCAAAAGACCGCCCGGCCTCACCAACCCTGATTTGTTATGCCGGCTTCTGGCCGAACGCGAAGGACGCGCCACGCCGGATCGTGAAGTCCACGTCCTGCATGGTGACGACACGAATGCGGCCCTTGGTGCTGTTCGTGTACGGATCAACAGTGATGTCGAGGCCGCCCCAGAGACCGACGAGAAGGTCGGCGAAGTTGCCGAAGAAAACGTCGCCGGTAGTGACTTGGTTCGTGATCGGAGCCTTGTAGCCGTTCACGGTTCCGCCGGGCTCCCAGATGGTGCCGCTTGCGGCGGTGGCCGGGAACTTGAGCGCGGTCTTCGCGTAGCCACGGAAGGCGGCATTGGACACGTAGGCCATGGAATCGACGTCGGCGTTTTGCAACGCAATCGAGGTTTCCATGGAGACGAGTTCCGCGAATGTCGGCTGCACAGCCGCGAAGTCCACGCTATTGATGCCGGCGGCGTGGAGAATGCCCGTGGGAGCGTTCCCCGTACCGTCGCCGTAGAAGCCGGCAAGGTCGATGGCAAGAGCCATACCGAGCGCAAGGTCGGCGCGGAAGAGCGCCTCGACCGAGAGCGAGGACTGCATGAGCATGCGCCGCGTGATCTCGCCGTAGTTCGCACAGGTGTGCGGACGGAGCGAAACGAGACCGAAGTCGATGTCGTTCTTCGTGGCGTCCTCGTCTTCACCGATCCAGTAGCCGGAGCTTTTCGTCGTCTGCTTCGGAATGTCGACATTGCCGACGAGACCGCCCAGCTCGGTGCAGAGCTGCATAAGAACAGTGCGATTGCGGAGGATGTCGATGAACGAGCTGGCGAGGAGCGTCGTCTGAACAGTGTTTCCGCCGGTGCCGGTGTAGCCTGCGCCTGCGGCGATGGAGACCGTATTCGTGCCGCGCGTCTCCAGACCCAGCTCTGCGCGGGTGCGGAGCGGAGTCATGAGTACGTCGATGGGAATCATCATTCCCTTTACGTCGCGGTGCGTGACCTGGGCGGCAGCGGCTTCGCAGGCCTCCAGTTCGAGCTTGGCGGCCTCACGGGCGCGCTTGTCGGTGGGATCAGTGAGCGCGCGGACCAGGCGGATAAAGCTGAACCCGCGAGCCTCGCGGTCATTCATGCCGATTGCGCGAGAGCCTTCGACGACCGAGCGGTTGTCCTTGTCCACCTCGTCGAGGAGAATCTGGCGAAACTCGTCCACCGTCTTGCCTTCCTCGATAGCGCGGGCGGCCAGCTCGGGCTTGCGGTACTTCCGGCCAGCCTCGGAGATGCTACGAACGCGCGTGCGCTCCTCCTCGCGGCCTACGCCGCGATGCTGCTCAACCTCGATACCGGTCTTCGGCGGCTTCGGAGTGGGCTCGGACTCGTTGACCATGCGGACAAGGTCGGCGTCGGTGGCGTTCTCGGGGATGTCGATTCCGCGCTTCGTGAGGAGCGCGATGAGTTGTTCACGGTTCATAATGGAGCGATTGAAAACTTGGTTCTTTTGCGGTGCGTTGTTGTTGGGGAGTGAGCGACCAACCCCGACGGAGTTATCCACAGGTGCGGTGACCATGGAGATTTCGTAGGGCTGCCATTGCGTGACGACATAGACGTCGGTGCCGTCGTCGCGCTCTTCACTGAGCTTGACGGCAAGAATCCGATAGCCGACCGAGACCTTGCGCAGGATTCCGTCCTGCACGTCCTGCCATTTCTCGGATGCCAAGGCGGAATTCCCGAAGCGGACCAGCGCCCGCCCCACTCCGTCGGCATCGATCTGGGCGGACTCGATGACTCCCAGGTGCGCGTCAAGATTGTGATTGAAGAGAAGGGGTCCGCCGTCATTCAGGCGGTCGAGGTCAACGGAATCGCTCTCGTGCGAGAGGACCTCGATAACACCCGGCCAACGCTCGATCTCGGCGTCCGAAGAGAATGCGAGCTGAATGGTGCGAGCGGCGGTATCGACCGCGCCGTCTCCAATGGCGAATGCCCGTCGGAATGTCTGTCCGACCAGCTCGCGAGATTTATCCGTCTTCGGCACGCGGCGGACTATGCCGCGCTTCCTTTCGCTGGGTCTTGTGCGGGGATTTCCCGCGGGCATTGCTCGTATTCAGCCTCGCTGCGGAGTATGATGGCTGAATGTGTGGCCGATACGTGAACAAACTCGGCGAAGTCCAATATTCATTCTTCGAGATAAACGACATCCGCATTGAATGGCGGCCCCGGTACAATATCGCACCAACGGTCGAGATTCCGGTTGTGCGGCAGGTTGAACCTGGACATCGCGAGTTGGTAGGAATGCGCTGGGGACTTCGACCGAGTTGGGCGACGCCAGAAAAGAAACTTCCGCCACTTCACAATGCGCGAGAGGACACCGTCGCGAAGCTGCCGTCATTCCGATCCGCCTTCAAAACTCGGCGCTGCCTCGTGCCGGCAAGCGGCTATTTCGAATGGGCCAAGGCAACGAAACAGCCCTACTATTTCGAGCGTAAAGACGGCTTCCCAATGGCGTTCGCGGCGATCTGGGAGCATAACAAGGACGTCGGCGATACGGTCTCGACAATCACGACTGTCCCGAATGGCGAAGCCTCGCGAATCCACGATCGGATGCCCGTGATTCTCCGCCGGGAGTTCTGGCCGCGCTGGTTTGATCCGTCGCCGCTCACTGATGAAGAGCGCGAGAAGATGCTCGTTCCGGCACCAGATGGCGCTCTGAATATCTGGCCAGTGACGCGGGCTGTCGGAAATTCCCGCAATGAGGGGTCAGAGTTGATCCTTCCAATATCGGGAGATGAAATCGGCACCGACGCGCCATAGTTTCTCTCATGGTCCAATGGTGCAGAGTCGCCGATGACGAGTTTCCTCCGGAAGAAACAGTGGTCTGGACCTGGGACGGGTGTTACGTGAGGCATGGCCATTGGATTTTCTCCGGACCAGGAGCGCCACTCGCAGAAAGCGCTTGGATCGACGCAGAAGGCGCGCCCCTTCGAGTCACGCATTGGCTTCCGATCGAGGAAAGCACTGAGCCTCCGCTCCCGCCCCCTTAAATGTCGCACAAGTCACTTGGCGACCTCGAAAACACCATCTCGTACAAGCTGCCGAAAGATTGCCCTTGGCACGTCGCCTGCCGGAATATCGACTCCGCAGCGCAGAGCCTCTTCGGCTTGTTCATCCGGCGGAAGCGAGATTGCCAAAAGCCAGTGCTGACAGGCCGCGCCACCCGTCCACGCTCCCAGGAAGGCAAAAGCTCGCGTGTTCACCGTCTCAAGGCGAACGTCGAAGCGGCGCATTTCTGCTGACGATAAAACCACCTCCGCGGGAAGACACCCAATTAGGCGCAATTTCATGTTCCCGAAGGTATCTGATCGGGAGGGACATCTGCGGTCTGAGGCCTTGAATTCGCCATCGACAATTGCCCTACTTGGATGCCGGCGGTGTTAAATCGGATTGTTGTGACGTTTCCTTCGGCGGAGGTGTGCTGCCGGGCGGGGGCGCGGGCACGATGCCACGCTTTGCCAGCTCGCGGTTTTCCTGCTCGATCTCATCCCAAACGGCCTGAGGATCGCCGCCCATGTCCTCGATGATCTGAGATCGGGAAGAGAAGCCCTGCCAGACGGCTCCGGTGTTGGCTTGTTGCTCGGCGGCGGGATCGATCCAAGCCCAGCGACGGCCCCGGAAGCTTACCTGCTTGTACTTGTCGATGCGCTCGAAGCGTAGCGGCTTCCCGTTGATCTGGATGGCCTCGGAGAGAAGCGCTCGTTCGAGCCAACGCTCGTAAATGGGGACGCACCAGCGCGCAATGAAGGACTCCTGCAAGCCCATCCAAACACCGCGCTCATCGAGGGAGCCCTGGCGAATACTGGAGAAGTTTACGCTCGTGAGGTCGCCCGAGAGATTGTGGTAGCTCACCCCAAGGCCGGCGGCCTGCGAGCGCAATATGGTGCGCATGAAGGTCTCGACAACCTGATCGGGAAATTGTGGCGTCCAACTCTGGAACTCTCGGTCTCCGATGTCCTCGAAGACGCCGGGCTCCGCGTCCATGGGAAGCTCGTCTTCCTCGACGTCATCGGCATCCTCGGCGCGAAAGAAGCCGGTCTTTGCCGCGCCTACGCGCGCATTGGTAACGACGGCGTCCTCGAAGGCAGAGAGCATGCGCCCGCGCCATAGGGCGGTACGTGTCCACGCGAGGCCGCGCTTTTGGCCGACCAGCTCCGGAACGAACCAATGGACGACATCCTCGGCGGGAACGACGGTGTATTTGTCCCGGCCCGAGTATGTGAGGACGTACCCCATCATCTGCTCGTCGAAGTTGTCGAAATAGTAGTTCACCGGTCGGCCTTTCGGTGTGAACTCGATGCCGTGGCGGATGGTGTTGCCGTTGCCGAGCTTCTGGTAATGGCGCGGGTTTAGTCGGGCCGGGTCTATCATTTCGACACCGAAGCCCCAGGAGCCGACATCGCGCCCGGTGTGAATGATGCCGATACACTCCCCATCCTGGGCGGCTGTGGTGATGGCGAGGCGCTCGGCGTCGGCACGACTTAGGGTGCCGGTTGTGTCGAAATTGCCGGGCTTCGAGAAGTCCTTGAAGGAGTCCTCGATTGCATTCGTAGCGAGTGTATCCGCCGTGCCGGAGGGATCTTTGATATTCGCAGAGAACTTAAAGCCGATCGGGCCTGCGATGTTGTCACGGCAAAGCTGGAGAAACTTCCGATAATGGTCGGAGTCGTTGCACATTTGCCGGGAGCGGGCAACAGTGGTCCACCAGTCGTTAAAAATGACGGCGTCGGCAGTGTGCGGAACGGTGCTCCAACTGGATTCCAGCCGGCCAGTGTCCGCAGCCTTCAGGATGCTACGGACGGCGGCGCGAGTGGGATTCGCGCCCTTGCGCTGGGTGGGCTGAGGTTCTTTCACCTCGCGCCGGAAGAAACTGTCGAAGAGGCCCATATTTTAGCAATAGAAGGCGATGCGCGGCCCGTTCGGAGATTGGCCACGGGCAATCCGCTTCTCGCGCACGAGGCGGCGACGCCAGTACCGGAGCATGTCGAGAATCTCGGCGACGGCGTAGTTCTCCAACTCGCGGTTGTTGATCTTGTACTTGCGGACGCCGGCGGCGATTTGTCCGCCCGACATCATGGCTTCCAGATTCGCGACATTCTGCTCGGCGGTGGAAATGAAACTGCCGGTGGCGGAGTCGATGGTGTCGCGAACGGTAAGCGGAAGATCGACGACAACCTTCTTCGTCCCATCGGCACGGGTGGCCCATGCTTGCCAGCGATAGTTTCCGGGCGTCCAGCCGGTTGTATCAACTGTGACGGCCCATGTGCTACCGGAGCCGGTAGCGTCCACGTCGTGCGACGATGGCCCTCGAAACCTCGCGACGATGGACAGCGCCTCGGCACATATCTGGGCGTCGAAGGTTTCTCCGACGACGATTGAATAGGTCATTTCCACGAATTCACGAATCCGCCGCGCCTGCGTCCCGCCTTGCGCCGCTTGCGGCCAGAGTCCGCCTTTTCCTCGGGAGGGTCTTGTGCGGGCTTTTCCGGGGCTGCCTGCTCGGCGTCGGAGGCATTGGACGGAGATGATACGCGACTCGACGGCTCGGAGCGGAAGAGTGGGCGCTCGTCGGATTCTGCCTTGGGCCTCTGAGGAAGGTTCCGAGCCTCGGCAATGCGGTTTTTCAGGCGGAAGGCGAGCTTGTCGAACATGGGCGACATGAGGACGAGCGCGGCGAATGCATACACGCGGACGTCGAAGGCCTCGGCGCGCACGCCTTCCTGTTTCTTCCACTCCAGCTTCGGGAATCCCTTCGTGTATTTCGTGACCGCCTTGAGGACGGTGAGCTGGCGGAAGTAGTCGAGCGTGCGCCCCTCGGGGAAGTGGCAATATCCGGGGCCGGGCTCGTTGATGCGCAGGCGACGAAGCACGGTGAGGCGGGCGGAATCGGTGCCGACCATGTAAACGTCGGTGGGGCGCTTTGTTTTCTTTCCGCTCCTTCGGCGCATGGGGTTGCCGATGATGGGAAGGCCCTCGCCGCCCTGGCCCTTGATGGCGAAGACGCCAAGGCCACGGTGACGCCGGCAATACGAATAAACGGCCTGTGTGTTGTGGCCGCCGGAGTCGATGCAGGTGGCGGCGATGCTCATTCCGACTCCGCCTTCGTGCTGCCATAACTGGCGGAGGTAGTCGGTGAGTGCGGTCCACGGGCTGCCGTCCTCGCCCTCCGGTATGTCGGGGTCGCCGTGGAAGACGTGATAGTCGATGGACCAGCTCTCCTCTCCGCCTGCCCAGCCGACGACCTCGCACTCCAGACGGTCGGGTTGGGTGTCCACGCCGGCGGTGAGGATGAGGGCGCGCTGCGGGATTGGAGCGGCGTATTTCTCGCAATGGGAAAATAGGTCGTGCTCGCTGGCGGTCTCGCCGCTGTCTTCCCACGTTTCGCCGAGGGAGGTATTGACCCATACTTGGAGCTGGGAGGGATCGTCTTTGACCTGGAGGAACTCGGTAGCGACCTCGCCGACGGTCTTCCACGGAGAGTAAAGCTCGTTGATGTGGAAGCCGGCAATGCCGGTGAACTCGGCGGTGGCGCGCCAGCCGAGGGGAAGGCCGTCGATGCCGAGAGGGATATTGCCTTCGGAGTCTGGCGCGCATTTGCGGACGGCTTCGTTCTTCTGGGCGTTCGAATAGAATCCGGAGCAGGACGGGCATTGCAGCATCGCGCGCGAGGAATCGCCCTTGGCCGGGGTGTCCTCGCCCCAGCGGACGTTTGACCACTGGATATGGTGTGGGTGCTCGCAATGCGGACATGCGATGTGGAACCGGCGCTTGTCGGACTTCTCCCATTCCTTCTCGATGCGGGAGAAGCCTTTGACCGTCGGCGTGGAGCAAATGTAGATGCGGCGGTTCCAGAAGTTATTCGCGCGCTTGATGGCGATTAAGACGGGGTCTCCTTCGTCGCCGGCGCTGGTGGGGTAGCGGTCCACCTCGTCGAGCCAGATGCAGCGGATTGGGCGACTGGCGAGCGACGAGGGCGAGTTCGCGCCGGCAACGGTGAGATGTCCACCGGGGAAGCTCTTGTGGAGGATGGTGTTCGCGGAGTCGCGGCCTTTGGCTCCGCCGAAGATGGTCTTGAGTCCCGGAGTGTCGCGGATCATCGGCGCGAGACGGTCCTTGGACCATGCCTCGGCCATTTCGATCGTGGGCTGAACGACGAGGATCGGCGACGGATCTTGATGCGAGAAATAGCCGCATGCGTTGTTGAGGATCTCCGTTGCCCCGATCTGGGCGGACTTTACGAAGACGACGCGCTTGTTTCGCGGGTCGCAAATGGCATCCATGATCCCGCGCTGGAACTCGGCACGGGATGTCTTCCATTTGCCTGGCTCGGCGCTGGACTCGCTACTTAGGCGGCGGGTGGAGTCACTCCACTGACTCAGCGTCAGCTTCGGAGGCGGCCTCAGCGTCAGCGCTATGGCTGCGATTAAAGCGACCAACGACCGCCGCTGCGTCGTATTCAACAAGCTCATTCAGTGCTGCGTAAAGCGCCTCGTCGAGGATGGTCTTGCACACGTCGGAATCGATCGTGTCGGCAAGCTGGGGGGAAATGGCGGTACTGACCGCGAGGATGCGGGCGCGAAAGCTCGCGAGCATGTCGCCGACCACGGCTGAAACCGCTTCGCCGTGGTGAAACTCGCCAGCGAAGGCCGCGGCTTCGATCTCGGCCTTGTCGGCTCGGGCTTTGTAGAGGCGGGCACGGTGTTTCTCGTAGTCCTCGGCCTCGACGGAGCTGGCCCGCGTCGCGCCTTCCTTGAGATAGGCGATGTATCGGGAGACGTTGTCCTGGAGTGGCCATTTCCCGCGCCCGGAGGGAACCAGAATTCCCTCTAGCTTGAGCTGGCGCACACGGGCTGCCTTTACTCCGAGCCATTCGCCCAACTCCTCGGCAGTGACTTCCTTCTGGTCGGTTGACTTCGCCACGGATGCGCGCCAAAAACAAAAGCGTTAACGACCGTTTTCCGGTCGAAATCTAACCAAAGTTTGGGGTTGTCCGCTTACCCGCTCCCCGCCCGGCCCGGAAGAACCTATATGGGGGCGTAGCAATCCCTTGGCTGGCTGCATGGCAATCATCGCGCGACTTGGCCTCCCTTCAGGCGAGCCAGCACATTACGCACGGTGCGAACGTGGACCCGTACCGCTGCCGCAATCTGCGCATCGGTGAGGCCTGCACGCTTTGCCCGCGCAATCCTCGTATCACGCTCATGGCGGGCAATGTTTGCGCACTTTGCGAGGACCAGAAGCTCTCCGCCGAACTTCTGAACGAGGCGCTTTGCTGTCTCGGGTCCTACAATGCTGACCACCCAATGGGAGGGCGGCATGTTCTTCGGGATGTAGATTGCCCGGTGTTTCGCAACGCTCGCGAGTTTGAGTGTCGCGTCTCTGCCGATGACGTCGGCAATGATCTGGGCGGTGTCTGGGAGGGATGGAATTTTCGGCTCGGTGATGCGTGTTCGCTGCACGCACTGAGGGTAGCGAGAAAATTGCGCACAGTGTCAAACTTATTCGTCACATCTCACGTCACACATGAAGTTATACACTGTAACTAGGTTAGGTTCGAATCCTACCTCAGGAGCCACTTCGTCGAAGTGGCGATGCGCGTCACGCGCAAAAGCTTTCCACGATTCGAACCCTCGGGTTCGACTGCCCCGCGCAAAGCGCGAAAACTCTCCAAGTCTCGCATCGCGAGACCACTCCGCTGGTCCGGCAGTATGCCGGACAATCCTACCTCAGGGGCGCTTCGACGCAGCCCTGTCGGGCTTTGCTCAGCGCCTTCGGCCATCGACCACGGGAAACCGTCTGTGCAATATATGCCCTGCGGCGATGCGTCCCGAGCAAGCGTAGCGCGTCGAGGGGCCTATTCGATAATCCCCGCAGCCCTGTCGGGCTTTGCTCAGCGCCTTCGGCCATCGACCACGGAAAAACATCTCTGCAACTTGCGCCTGCGTCGAAGCGTCCCGAGCAAGCGTAGCGCGTCGAGGGGCCTATTCGATAATTCACGCAGCCCTGTCGGGGCTTTGCTCAGCGCCTTCGGCGATTAACCACGGAAAAACATCTGTGCACCCCGAGCAGCGGCCTACGAGCCCTGCAAGATCTTCCGGTAGCGATCGATCGCCGCGCCGACGCCCGGCTTGTGGCCGAATGCGACATCAAGGTAAAGGCTGGCGCAGCTCGCGGGATGGGCTTTCAGGAGTTCCCGCCATTCTGCCCAGAGTTCGTCGTAGCGTCTGATTGCCGCGCCGATTTTGTCGCGCTCGTAGTGTTTGGATGCGTCGCCGAGCTTCCCATAGAATAGGATGGTCCACTCCTGCTCGATGATTGCGTATTTGATCCGCCCGTAGGTGGTGGAGGTTTCGACGAAATCCTGGGTGGCCTTGTCGGCGAAATGAATTTGCCGCGAGAGCTCCTCCATGCGTTTCCACATGGCGAGGGACTCCGCTTTTTCCGCGAGCGCCTTTTCGACAAGCCCTCGCTTGATGAAATCGCTCAAATCCGGCGCGGAGAGGAAATGATCGCGAGCCCACCAGACGTCGATCTTCGCACCGAGCAGGGTGAGCTGGCCGCGCAGCACGGCCTTGGCCGACAGCAGGCATAGCTCGCGGAATTTCGCGGCGTCCTGCTCGCTCAAGCGGAGTTTATTCCTGGCGTATTCGTGGAATATTTCCTCTTCGCCGCGGGAGGGATTACGCACAAACTGGCTCACGACATAAGCGTTCAGCGTGCACCACAGCTCGTTCTTGATGTAGGGGCCTTCCCAGCCGCCGCCACGCGACCAGGTCCAGACGCCGGCGAAGAGCGGATTTGCAACGATGTCGCGCAAGCCACGCGGCGCGCCGGGTTTCATCATCCAGTCATATTCCTCCCACCCGTCGATGACGCCCTTGCCGACGTAATAGGGATGCGCGCCCTTGCCATAAGCTTCGAGCTGGCATTCCACTTCCACGATCTGCCGGTGTTTACCGATCATCAGTGTCGGATTGAAGGGCGTGAGCCGATGAAAGTCCCCGGCCTGGTGTTTGATGGAGAAAATCAGATCCGGGTGCGGCTCGATCGCATTCGTGACCTGCAAATAATAGCTGGGACTCTCGTGAAAACCTTCTTTGCCGAAACTCCACGTCCGGTAGATGACCGTCTTCCCGCGCTTCACGCATGCTTCCTCCCGGAGCAGCTTCAAGAGCGCGATGTGGCTCTCCGGCCCGTGCGTAATCGCCGTTTTGCTCGTGCCGTGCGACCTCGCCTCGTTCAGATCGGCGCTGGCCGCGTGAAACGGACTGTCGTTCAGATAGATTTCCCCGGTGCGGACCACGATTCCATCGAGTGAGTGGCAACGCTCGAAGAGCTCGTCGATTTGGGCGCGTAATAGTTCCTGCGTGCGCGGCTTGCTCATGTCGATCTGCCCTTTCGCGTCGCAAATCTCGTCCTTGAACTTCGCCACGATGGCCTTGGGCAGGATCACGAACTGCATCCACGCATATGCCTTGATCCCTGCGGCGTGCGTGTCGGCGGCGATTTTCTCCAGGGATGCAGCGCGCTGCTCGATCCAGCGGCGCGCTTCGCTGCCCTTCGGCAAGGCATCCGGTGCGATGGCATCAAAGGTCTCGCACGAATCGGCCCCACCCATGATCACCTGCCCGGTGTACCCCCTGCCGGCCAGAAAATGAGGTTCGCGAAACGCGCTCGGTTGCTGGGCTTCCCCCGGATTGTCCTGAACCATGTCCAGGATGAACGGACGGGGCTCTTCTCCGCGCAGGGGAAGGCCGGTGGAGAATCCCGTCGCAAGCAGGGCGAGCAGCAGCAGTTTGCAGAGGCGGCTCATGGATTGAGCGTTCATCATCATGGGTGGGGGGGCGAGAGCCTTGACGCTTCGCCGGGGTAGTTTCGTAGGCGGAGCCGAGCTTTGCGAGCCGATCCGATGTGCGATGGCGCAAAAATTCCCGAGAAAATCGCAGGTGCAAATCTGCGCGCGCACGCCCGCTTGCATTCTCGGTTATTTCCGCCCGATCTGGGAGCGCTACATCTGATTCCCTAGGGAGGATGCATCCAGACTCGGTTCGCCCTTTTCCGGGACGATTGCGGGGTTCGCGGGGCGTACACTCTCCCTCTCCCGATGACTTGAAGCTTGCGGCTGGGAAAATTCGTTTCATTTTCGAGGGGTATGATGACGGATGTGATGGCCGAACTTCGCGAGGCCTTGCAGCGGCGGATCGATGTGGTGACGGATCGCGCCCTGTATGAGAGCGATCCTGCGGCTCACCTCGAGAAATTGAAGGCGGCGTCGTTTGCCGTGGACCGTCTGGCTGCGGAGCTACCGCCGGGTACCGACCCGCAGTTGCGCCATTTCCTGGAGCGCCAGAGTTACCTGAAGGCCATTGACTGGCTGAAGGCTCGGGAGGGCGGGAAATGAGCTCGGTGGAGCTGATCCCCGGCGCGATGGCGCCGGAGTTCGAAGCGACTGCGATCGGCGGGAAGTATGGCGTCGAGGGCTCGCGGGTGCGTCTGAGCGATCTGCGCGGTCGCACGGTCGTGCTGTATTTCTACCCCAAGGACGATACTCCGGGATGCACGGCGCAGGCGTGCTCGATGCGCGACCGCTGGGACAAGCTGGAGCGGCCGGATGCGGAATTCTTCGGCGTGAGCGTGGATTCCCCCGACCGCCACCGGAAGTTCATCGCAAAATATTCACTCCCCTTCCCGCTCATCAGCGACGAGAGCCACGATATCGTCTCGGCCTATGGCGTGTGGGTGGAGAAGTCTCTTTACGGGAAAAAGTATATGGGCACCGAGCGGACGACCTTTGTCATTCGCCCGGATGGAAGCATCCAATCCGTGTATCGCAAGGTGAAGCCCGCCGAGCATACGGACATCCTTCTTACAGACCTTGCAAATTTTGAACCGTGACAGTGTGTTGAAGCTCTACGAGCGGCTGGAGTCGCTTGTGGACAAACTGCCAGGCGGCATGCAAAAGCCGATCCTGCGCGAGCTCGTGCCGCTGCGGGAGCTCTTCCTCGAGCAGCGGCCGGCGCGCCTGCTCCTCGTGGGCGGCGCGATGCAGACGACCGCGCCCGCCCTGCTCCATTTCCTCTGCGGCGAGCCGGTGCAAACAGGCGACGTCGATGATGGCTGGCGATCGTACGATCTGGCGGATCGCGGCCGCGTCGAGGCGCTCGACGCCCGCGCGGATACGCCGGACGAGACCGTGCAGGCGGCACTCGCGTCGCGGCGCGTGGATGCGATCGTCTTCCTGCGCGGCAGCATGGATGCGGCGGATGGGTTCGAAGGCGCATTCGAGATCGCCTGCTCGCGCGTGGCCCAGGCCGATGGTGCGGCCGAATCGGAGTCCGCCGTCAATGGACGCCCAGGCTTGGTGGCCCTTAACTTCGGCGAGGCTGATGAGAGCACGCGCGCACGCCTGAGCGCGCTCCTCCATTCGCGACGTGACCTGGTGCAGCGGTCGGTGACCGTGCTGAATGCCGCGCCAGACCAGGGCTCCGCGGCCGCCGAGGCACTGTGCGCGTGCCTGCCGAATGGCGCGAAGCTCGAGTTTGCCCGGCTCACCCTGGCACGCGGCGCCCAGACCCATATCGCCTCGTCGCTCCTGAAATCCTTCACCGCCGTGTGCGGAGTGATCGGCGTGCAGCCGATCCCGCTCGCGGATATGCCGATCCTCACGACGCTGCAATCCCTGCTCGTGGGCCTCATCGTGTATGTGAGCGGCCGGCGCGTGAGCGCGCGCCTCATTGCGGAATTCGTCGGTGCGCTGGGCTTCAACATCGGCGCGGGATTCGTCTTCCGCGAGGGAGCGCGCGCGCTGCTCAAGATCTTCCCGGTCTGGGGAAATGCGATCTCGGGGATCATCGCCGGCGCGGGCACCTATGCCGTGGGCCGCGCCGCGGTCGCCTATTTCATCGAGGATCTGCCTCTGCAGGAGACGAAGAAACTCTTCCGCAGGCTCCAGCCGGGGCTCAACTCGTTCAAGGAGCGCGCCCTGCCCTCGGGCCAGCCCGAGCAGGCGCCTACGGAGGAATAAAGAGGACCCTGGCCATGAAGCGCTCCCCTTCCGGCCTCACTCCGCTCCTGGGCACCTATCGCTACGGGGCGGACCGCAGGCCCGGCGAGGGGCTGCGGATCGGAGCGGCTCGCTTCGTGCCGCGCGGCGTGCGCCGCGAGGATTGGCAGCGCAAGGGCTATCTCGACGTGTGGCTGCCGCTGCTCGCGCCCAGCGCCGAGCTGGTTGCCGAGTTTCGCCACGGCCATATCCCATTCGCCACCTTTGCCCGCCGTTATCGCAGCGAAATGAAGTCGCGCGAGAGCAGCCAGGTGATCGAGATGCTGGCGGCCGTCTCGCTTTTCCAACCGATCAGCGCGGGATGCTACTGCGAGGACGAATCCGTCTGCCACCGCTCTGTTTTGGTCAAACTGATCGCGAGCGCGGCGGAAAGTCGGAGAGCGGGATTCGAGGAAATCCAGGCGAATTCTCCGCTCGCCAGCCTGCGCGATTTCGAATCGCGCGCCTGACCAAAAGGGGGTGCAGCGATTTCCGTAGTCGCAGCGCTCCACCGCCCAAGGAATCGCCCGCGTCGGGAACGCTCGGCAGTCGCCGAATTCCTCTTCTGCAATCGGGCGTGCCGCTGCCTGCCCGCCTGTGGAGGGCCGCCGGCGGCCGCAGATTGTGCAGATAAATGCGCCAGAACGAATTATCGAATCAGATAGACATGCCCGCACGCGGGGCTCCACGCGGGATGAAAACAGGAAGCCACGCCGTGCCCGCCTGTGGCGTGGGCGGTCGCGGCGCGACTCGCCCTACCACCCAAAGAATAGCTCGCGCCGAGGCCCCCGGCATTTGCTGGGTCGTTTTGCTGCGACAGGGCGTCGCCGCAGCGCCGTGCAGCAGCACGATTCGCCTCATAGGTAGGGCTGGCCAGTCCCTTGGCCGCCGACTTCCTTGAATTCTCGGCTCAGGCATCATACCTTCACTACCAAGCGGATGGTGGTGCCCTGCCCGCGGAGGCTCTCGATTTCCATCGTTCCTCCGACAGCCTCCATTCGCTGACGCATATTGATGAGGCCGTTCGAGAAGACGGATATCGACTCCGCATCGAACCCCTTGCCGTCATCATGGATGAGGACATTCAACACGTTCTGCTCGATGCGGACCCGGATCCGAACGTGGTGTGCCTCGGCGTGCTTGATGATGTTGTTGAGGGCCTCCTTCACGGCAAGCAACACCTGGTGACGCTTATCCGACGATAGCTCCCGCTTCGGAATATCCGATGGCAGCTCGAGCTGGAACTCCATAGCGCAGGAATGCAGGTATTCCTGGGCAAATTCCGCGATATAACCGACGAGGTGCTCGAGCGTGTCGTTGCGCGGATTCGTCATCCATACGATCTGATCGAGCGTGGAGCTGACGGTTCGCGCGGTCTCCGCGATTTTCTTGAGATCGGAGGAAGTGACGCTCGATTCCGATGCGGCGAACTCCGTCATGAGCTGGATGTGGGTGAGGCTGGCACCGAGCTCGTCGTGCATGTCGCGAGCGATGCGGGCCCGCTCCCTTTCCAGCGCGTGCGCCTGCTCGAGCTGGCGGATGCGCACCTCCATGCGACGCTTCACGAGATGCGTCGCCAGTACGGCGAAAGCCGCCACTCCAGCGACCAGGCAGGCCAGACGGAACCATATGGTCTCCCACCACGCCGCTCGAATGGTGAATGCGACCATCGCCGTCTGCGGCAGCCAGGAACCCGCGACTTCGGAAGCCGAGACTTCGAATGTATAATCTCCCGCACCAAGGTTCGTGAACACCGCCTCCCGCTGCTCTCCCGCCGGGTACCATGTGTCATTTCCCAAGCCCAGGAGCCGGTAGCGGAAGCGCAACTGCTCCGGTGCGCTCAATTGCGGCAGGGTGTAGGATATGCGGATCGCCCCCGGATGCGGCGGCAGGATGAGCGGTCCCTGGCCATCGATTGGCGTCGAAATGCCGTTTGCCTCCACCGCCTCGATCAGCACCGACGAACGGGATGATGTAACTTTTCGGATCCTCGCAGGATCGATCTCCAGCGCGCCCTGCGTAGTGGCGAACCAGACGTGCCCGTCGGGCGTACGAGCGCTGGAGTTGAGGAATCCGTAGTTGAAATCCAGCGGCGGCAGGCCGTCGTTTCGCCCGTACGACATGGCGCGCAGGGCGGAAACGCGCCCGTCCAGTACCGCATCCAGCTCGTTTCGCTCGACACGAAAGAGTCCATTCCCTGTACCGAACCAGAAATCCCCTCTGGCATCTATCTCCAGCACCTTGAGGTTGTCCACAGGAAGCCCTGTATTCATCGGCAGATGGTCCACGCGCCCCGACCGCCAGCGATACAATCCCCCTTTGAGAGCCCCGATCCAGAGCGTGTCTCCGCCACTGGGCACGATAAATTCGATACGCTCGCCCCTTTTTGCATCCGGCAGCGGCACGGGCTGGAACCTCCCGCCCTCTCGGCAAAATACCAACCCAGCCTCGGTACCCACCCAGACATGCCCCTGCCCATCGAGCGCCAGGGCACGCGGTTCGACGAGACCATTTTGCTCGATGGGGGAGATGATTCCATTCCGTCGGCAGTACAAGGGTCCATGGGTCGACGACATCCACAGGTTTTGCTCACGATCTTCCAGTAGGGAACTGATCGATGCCGGTACGAACTGGCCGACGACAATCCTCCCGTCCTTCCACTGCCGGATCTGAAATGCCAGTCCGCCGAGCCAGAACCCTCCCGACTGCGCAGGAGTGATTGTAAAAACGTCGCCAGCCACTACTCCCGGGGGCACGGCGAATGTTTGGTTCGAAGGATCGGTGGCGCGAACCAGTGTATGCCCCTGCGAGGCATTGATCCGTCCCTCGCCATCCACCCCGAGGGAACACGTACTGTCCTCGCGAATTACGGAATCGGTCTTGGCCTTCCTCAGGAAGAAACAGCGCGGACGCAAACGGTCCAGACCTCCACCCTGAGTCCCAACCCAGATATTGCCGTCGCGATCTTCGAGAACGGATGTGATCGATGATTGCGATGTGGGCACGCGCGAAAATTGGCCTCCGCAGAAGAGGAATAATCCCGCGTTCCGCGTGCCGAGCCAGAGATTGCCCTCGCGATCCTCGTACAACACTCGCACGGCATCTCCCCCTCCGAGCCAGGCCAGATCAGCAACCGCCTCCCGCCTCCCGTCTTTCCAATAATGATAAAGCTGACGCCCTCGCGAGACCCACATACCGCCGCTCCGCGCTGCTCCTATGTGGACATCGCCACCGTCCGCCGGCGAAAGCTGCCGGAATCGGCTGCCATCGAAAAACCCGCAGGCTTGATTCGTCGCGAACCAGACCGTTCCATCGACCGAGGCACAAAGCCAGGGATCCATTCCCGGTCCGATGCCCTCGGCGGTCGAGAACCGGGTGACTTTGCCGTCCTTCCAACGAATGGCATATGGCCCAGGCTGGAAAACGGCCCAGATCGCCCCTCCGGCCCCCTCGATCACGGACGACGTTCCATTCCAAACATCGGGGCCGCCGGTATGCGCAATGTAAAATCGGCCGCCGCGGAAGTAGACCAGCCCCTCGCGCTCGCAGCCGAGCCACAGCGTGCCATCCTTCGCACTGGATACGGAGTTCACATGGTCGGCAGGCATTCCCAGACCTCCCGCCCTGGAAAATGTGGTGAAATGCACTCCGTCGAAGCGCGACAAACCGCTCCACGTCGCAATCCACAAATACCCGTCTGGCGTCTCGGCGATGTCCAGAGTGTCGTTGGCCACGAGCCCGTCTTCCGTATCCCACGTCCGCAAAACGTAGTTATTCGAGATCGGAATGGCATCGAGCGTCGGCTGCGCCTCCGCCGGCAGGAGTCCCCCGACGTGCAAGCAAAGCACCACCATCAAAAAGTCGAATGCGCGCGTGGGGCGGAACGAATTGGCCGTGGGCATCTTGTTCGAGGAGATTGGGCGCAGTGATCGGGAATCTCGCTTAACGATTACCCGCCCCAAGGTAAAGATGCCATCCTCTCTGTGCATGCTCTCCCGCCCGATTCCATGATTCATCTCACCGGCAGGCTTCCTAGCCAGGGGCCACCAATAGTGAGACTGATCGTGAGAAGCGGCCCGTATGAGACGCCGTCGCGCTACGGCTTCGATTGCACATTCGCGATCTCGGTGAGTGCCCGCTTCCGCAGCTCGGCAGGGAAACCTTCCGCCCATGCGGTCGCTGAGGCCTGATCCACCTGCGCCCATTGATGTACGACGGAAATGGCCGCCTCCGCCTGAGCCTGCCCGGGTTGCATTTCGTTGGAAATGATCTGCGCGGCTCCGGCGGGATCCTTGGCAGACAGGACAAATGCGATGCGCCCCATAAGGCCGTCGCGCCACGCGCCGGGGTCCTGCGCCTCGGCCCATTGGCGGGCAGCCTGCGGCTCTTTCGCCGCCCATTGCATGGCAATACTTTCGATCAATCCGTCGTTGGCATCGTCGGCGTGACAGTCGAGTGCGGAATCGATCGCCTTGCGTGGATCCGACTGGGCAATGGTGAGGCAAATGGCGGAAATCGCCTCCTGCTTCTTCGCGGAGTCGGACAGTTTATTTGCCCACGTGAGGGCCGCCTTCGCATCCTGCCGCGACCAAGCTTCCAGCACACGGTGGATCATCTCGTCGTGTAGCGAGACCGAATCCAGCCCCTCCCCAAAATTCGCCGCTCCCACAGCATCCTGAGCCACCCAGTCCTGCACCACTCCATCGAGCTCGTCGGAGTTTTCCTGCCCGGAACCAGATAGCAGCGCCAAAACCCGGCGCCGCGGATCGCTGTCACCGCTGCCGGCGAAGGGAAGCGGTCCGGAGGTTTTGCTGCCGGCCGCCGCTCGCGGCTCGACATGGGCCTGTCCGGCACTTCCCTGGCCGGAAATGGATACAGTCGAGGATATAGGCGGCGTGGGCACCTGCTTCGGCCACGTCAATAGCAGGATGGTTACAGCCGTTAAGCCTGCCACGATGATCGCGGCCGACCACCAGAGTTTGCGGTTCATGTTCGTTGGAGGGGGGAAATCTCGCCGCACCCGTATCGAGAGAGAGAGAGGGGCGCAGATGGGCCTACAATAACCGCGGCGCGCCTGTGTGCAACCGAGATCCCCCTCCCGCGATGGCCGGCATGGACCCGATCCAATCATCGATTTTGGGAATCCGGATACCCTTCAGCCGAAGCACCGTCGCACGCCAGGGTGACGAGTCAAAACCCGATATGTCACCAATTCGTGCGACTAGTTGAGGTGTAGCGAAAATGTGATGCTACGCGACCATGACTGCCCGCCATCGCGATGAATTGCTTCTTCGGACAGGCGCTGATCTTACCGAGAGCGGCGCCGCGGAAGGGCTATATGGGCACCTCGAAGCCACGCTGAGGGAAGAAGGTGACTTTCACCTTTCCTGCTCGATGGTAGATGCGGAAGGCCAGCTCATGTATGTCGATTTGCAGGTGGCGATGACGCCCGATCATTCCCTCGATATGAACGGAATCGTCGAAACCATTCGGAAGTCATGCAGCTCGTATTTCGAATATGCGCTCTCCTCACGGTTTTGTAAGACTTTCATCGGAGGGCTGGAGGATCAGGATGGCCGCTGTGTGGGTGACATCGTCGCCTCGTTCAGACCCAGCTCCGAAAATGCTCTCGCGATCTGAACCTTCCTATCTCTCGAACGCTTGCAAACGATTGAAATGATCAGAGATTCACAGATCGACTAAGGTCGATCGTTTACCCCCATGCCGACCTTGCCCCCCTCGACCGCTCCCAACACCCTCTTCCAACGCATCCGTAAGCGCCTGACGAGCGGGAAGTTCCTGTTTGTCAGCATCCTGGCCCACATATTGTTCGCGCTCGTCGCGGTGGTGCTCGTGGTGCAGGTCATCAGTCCCAAGCGCAAGGTCGTCTTTACGTCCACGCCTCCTTCCGAGAACAAGAAGCCGCAGGAGCACAATGTAAAGATGCAGAAGGAGAAGGCCATGAGCGCCCCCGCTCCGATCAAGAGGATCATGACGACCGGTCTCTCGAAGGTCGCGCTGCCGGATATCCCGGCCCTACCTACCTCTCAACCGACCGAAATGACCTCCATGCCAGGAATGGCCGGCCCCGGACTCGGAATGGGCATCGGTGGCGGAACCGGCGGTGGCACAGGCGATGGTGGCAGCGGTATCCCCTTCTTCGGCGTGCGCACCGGGATCGGCCTCGAGGGCCATTTCAATGACCTCAAGATCGATGGACAAAACAATAAGCCCACCGGACTGGATCTCCCGAAATATGGCGTCTTGCTGAAGCAATTCGCAAACGGAGGCTGGCACATCCCGTCCCGCTATCACTACAAGGCGTCGCCGACGGCCCTGTATGCGAAGTTTTTCTTCTATCCAGCGATCAAGGACACGGAGGCTGGCAAGGCCTTCCTCGCGCCCGATGCGGGTCCCGGCATGTGGCTTGCCCAATACAAGGGAGCCATGCGCGCTCCCGAGACCGGCACCTATCGCTTCGTCGGCTTCGGAGATAATGTCCTTTTCGTGAAATACGACAGCGCCCTGGTCCTGGATGCCTCGGACCACGGCTATACTGGGCGCCATCGCGACCAGGCCGGCGAGGTGAAGTTCCCGGAGAAGCCCGGCACGACGCCGGTTTTCTTCGGCAATTGGTTCACCGTTGCGGCAGGAGACGAGAAGCCCCTCGAGATCGCAGTGGGCGACGAGGGCGGCATCTTCTGCGCGGGCCTCTTCATCCAGAAGCAGGGCACCGACTATAAGGCCGGTGCGAATGGCATACCGCTGCTTCCCCTCTTCTTCCTCGGCGTCCCGAGCGATGCCGAAAAAGCCGCCCTTGGGAAATATCTCCCTCCGGAAGATCTGCAGGGCCCCTACTTTAAATCCGTGCCCGTTCACACCAGCATCCTCGACGCGCTCTAGAGGACCACTCTTCGAGCCGGTGGAGAGCGGTCGCCGACTCCGCCAATCGGCAGGAGATTAGGACGGCTGCCGCCCGGGTGACATTATCGTCTTAGACCCAGCTTCGAAGAAGGCCTCGCGATCTGGGGGCCAGACTGTTAATCTCTGTCAACCCCAGCAGCGATTGGAAGATCCGATCGCGATTGGACTCGATCGTTCCCCTCCATGACGACCCAGACTCCCCCTACCGCCCCGGATCCGCTCTTCCACCGCATTCGCAAACGCGTCACGAGCGGAAAGTTCCTGTTTGTCAGCATTCTGATCCACATCCTGTTCGCACTGGTCGCGGTGGTCCTCGTGGTGCAGGTCATCAGGACGAAGCCAAAGCTTAACTTTACGTCCGTTCGACCGACCGAGAACAAGCAGCCGGAAAAACACATCAAGATGCAGAAGGAGAAGGCCATGAGCGCGCCTGCTCCGGTCAAACGAATCCTGACGACCGGCCCGTCGACGCTCGCGTTGCCAGATATACCGGCGATGCCCGCGTCCCAGCCGACCGAGATGACCACGATGCCGGGAATGGGCGGACCCGCGACCGATGCGGGGCCAGGAGGACGCCGTGGCGACCCCGGTGACCGCGGCGGCAGCGTTATTCCCTTCTTCGGAGTGCCTACAGGGATCGGGCTCGAGGGTCATTTCAATGACCTCAAGGTCGATGGACAGAACAAGCCCACGGGGCTGAACCTCGCGAAATATGCCGTCCTGCTGAAGCAATTCGCAAACGGAGGATGGCATATCCCATCCCGCTACCATTACAAGGCGTCGCCGACAGCCCTGTATGCGAAGTTTTTCTTCTATCCGGCGATCAAGGACACGGAAGCAGGCAAGGCCTTTCTCGCGCCCGATGCGGGTCCCGGCATGTGGCTTGCCCAGTATAAAGGAGCCATGCGCGCTCTGCAGGCGGGCACTTATCGATTCGTCGGCTTCGGAGACAATGTCCTATTCGTGAAATATGGCTCCTCCCTGGTGCTCGATGCCTCGGACCATGGCTATACCGGTCGCCATCGCGAACAAGCTGGCGAGGTGAAGTTTCCGGCAAAGTCCGGCTCGACACCGGTTTTCTTCGGCTCCTGGTTTACCGTTACCGCAGGCGACGAGAAGCCCCTCGAGATCGCGGTGGGCGACGAAGGCGGCATCTTCTGTGCCGGGCTCTTCATCCAGAAGCAGGGCACCGATTACAAGGCCGGCCCAAATGGCGTACCACAGATTCCCCTCTTCTTCCTCGGGGTCCCGAGCGATGCCGAAAAAGCGGCTCTTGGAAAATATCTCCCCGCGGAAGATCTGCAGGACTCCTACTTCAAATCCGTGCCCGCCCACACCAGCGCTCTCGACGCTTTATAGCCGCTAAATTTCACGGATCTCCGTGAATAGAGTCGGCCCTTCGGACGTTTTTTCACGGGATGGAAAAAATCCGGACCAGGGCTCGCACGGCACGTCGCGAGCGCACGGAATCCGGGGCGCTGACCCGCAAAGCCCTCTGCCCCAGAAGGCGCGAGAGACGTTTGCTGTCGGTATTTCCGCGGCTATGGCGCTTTAAGGGTTAAAGATGATACCAATTCTTCCCATTACCGCCGCATCACAGGAAAGGCGGCGAGCCCCTTTGGGGTGGCAGGCCGGAAGCATTGGGCGCGCAACTCTGGAGCGGCGATGAAATTTCAATTCCCTGATGGACTGTCGTTCAGGTCCCACCTCGATGCCTCGTCCGAGCGTGAGATACAGAAAATGGCGGCGGCAGAGATCGCGTCGACATTGAAGGAGGAAGGCGACTTTCACCTCTCCTGGACGATTCCCTCCCGTGACTGCATCATGCACGTCACCCTCGAGGTCTCGATGAAACCTGGCCATGCGCTGGACTCGAATGACTTCGCCGAAGCCATTCACAATTCCTGCGGTTCGTATTTCCAATACGCACTCTCTTCTCCGGGCACCAAGACCTTTATCGGCGGCCTCGAAGATCGAAATGGGCGACACGTAGGAGACGTCGTTGCCTCGTTCCGGAGCGAGCTTGAAGAACCTGTCGGCATTTGAATCTGCCAATGCGGCGCAGCCCGGCTTAGCAGGCTGGAGTACTCCCGGAAATAATTGACCCAGCCCTCCTGCTTGAACGGAGGCTCCTCATCTCGATAGATCTTTGCGCACCACTCGCTTCGCGGTCTGAACAGTGCGCAGGGAACGCGGAGCAGCCAAATCGCGCTCAGCCGCCCTCTTCACCAGTCGCCGGCGAAGGAACGAGAGCACCATTGTCTCCTCCGCAGCCAGCATTTGCTTCGCGGCGGTTTGCTGCCGACCGGCGGCCGCCAGGCCTCCGTCGAGATAGCCGCTGAAGATTTCCGGATGAACATAGCATTTCCGGCAAATGGCCGGCGTGTTTCCCAGCCTCGCGGCGGTGAACTCGATGGCAGCTACAATATTTCGCTTTGCCTGCAAGGCCGTCGTGAACTCGCCCATCCCGAGGAGCGCGGTCCCGGCGAGCACGGTGCCCGCCCATGTGCGAAAGTCCTTGGCCGTAAAATCGGAGCCTCCCACCTCGTGCAGATAGGCATTCACGTCTCCCGACTCGATATCGTGGATCACACCATCCGACCCCTCGTATTGAAATAGCCTCTGCCCGGGAAGTTCCTGAAGACGCCGTATCACGTGAGCGATCCTCCGATTCCTCAACTGGATCGAATGCCGTCTGCCCGATTTTCCCGGGAATCGAAATTCCACTGTCTCGCCGTGTACCGCGACATGGCGCTCCCGCATCGTGCTAAGCCCAAAGGAGCCGTTGCTGCGCGCATACTCTTCGTTTCCCACACGGATCAATGTCGTCTCGAGCAGACTCACGACGGTGGCGAGGACTTTCTCGCGACTGAGAGCGCGCTGGGCAAGGTCCCCCGCCACCCGCCGCCGGATGCGAGGGAGAGCCGCGGCAAACTCGAGAATGTGGTCGTATTTGGCGCAATCCCTTACTTCCCTCCATCGCGGATGGTAGCGGTACTGCAGGCGTCCGCGAGCGTCGCGACCGATCGCCTGCAAGTGGCCGCTCTCGGAAGTGCAGATCCGCACCTCGGTCCAGGCTGGAGGGATCACCAGCCCTCGTATTCTCGCAAGGACAGCGGCATCCCGCACAGTGCGCCCTCCACCATCGATGTAGCGGAATTTCCCATTCTCGCCGATGCGCTTGATGTCGAGACTGCTCACCTCGACATAGCTCAACCCAGCCTCACGCGCTGTTTGGACAGATCTCAGAATGACGGGGGGCACCTGTCGCTTCATTGCCACTACCATGCTCGCCCCCTCGCGAATTCGATGGGAATTGCCTCCATTACAATTCCAGCGACCTCCCTGCCCTCGCGCCGACGATGCGGGGCCATTTTGGGGATTCCCCGACCCGGCTGCGGGCGGAAGCGAAGTGTCATACTAACTTTCGTTCGTATTCCGGAGACGATGCGGATGGACGATGTCCAGATGGCCGAGCGGATTCTACGAGCCTCCGGATAGGCTGCGCGGGCGAATTCCCGATCCGGATGGCAGGCCTCGGAATCCGAACCCTCGTTCGGCGCGAGCACGGGAAATAAAAGGCCGATCCGCTCGCAGTCCGCATCGCTTGCGATCCTATTATGTGCGCACCCTGTGGAAGCTGACCCACGAAACGGTCGAAGAGTGGATTGCCGACGATTCGTTCACACTCGCAGCGGCGCTGTCGTTCTACGCCGCGATTTCCCTGGCGCCGCTGGTCACACTCAGCCTCGTGGCGGCCAGCCTATTCTACAGCACGCAGGCGCTTCGCGGCGAGATCGTGCAACAGATCGCGTATCTGGTCGGCCCGAATGGTGCCCAGGTGATCCAGGACATCCTGGTGCATACACGCGGAGAGAAGTCCGGCCTGGCCGGGCTGATCAGCCTGCTCATGCTCCTCTTCGGCTCGTCGGCCATTGTTCTCCAACTCCAGCAGGCGCTCAACAGAGTCTGGAACGTAGCGCCCAGGACGGGAATGCCATGGACGTACACTCTCAAGATCCGGGCGACCTCGATGGCCATTTGCATGACGGGAGGCATCCTGCTCCTCGCCTTCACTCTCGTCCGGGCGGGAACCGATGCGATTGCGACACTACTCCCGCAGTTCCAGACCGGATTGGAATGGGTTGGAATTCCACTCGAGGCGATCGCCACCGCAGTCGTCATCGCACTGCTGTTCAAATTCCTGCCCGACGCGGTGATCCTCTGGCGCGACGCGTGGATTGGCGCCGTCGTGACGACCATCCTCTTCGAGATTGGCCGATTCGCACTCAGCATTTATCTCGATCAGGCAGCTCCTGGGTCGGCCTATGGTGCGAGCGGGGCGCTCGTCGCTCTGCTGGTCTGGATCTATTATTCGTCGCTCATTCTTCTCCTGGGCGCAGAGTTCTCACAGGTCTACGCCCGGCATTGCGGCACTCCGATCCATCCGAAAGTGCATGCATACTGCATTGATGCTGATGCCTCAGTCAGCACCGCATCGGGGCGCCATGAGACGACCGCGTCGAAAAGCTGATGCGATCCCTTTCACTATGACTAATCCCGAAGAACATGCCGAAGGGCCCGTCGCGAAGACGATCGAAAATCAAACCGCCAAATTGCCGTCGGATACCTTTCTCTGGGCTGCGGTAGCTTCCATTGGAGCTTCGCTGCTGTTCAAGATCATGGGCTCGAACCACCGCGCGCTCTTTATCGGACAGTGGGCTCCTGTCCTCCTCATCCTCGGCCTCTACAATAAACTCGTAAAACAACTCGGCTCCGATCGCACCGAAAACGCCGTCTGAATATATTTCGACCGCCTGACGAGCTCGTAGATGCCTGACCGGATGAAGACGGCTCGCCGGGACACTACCTACTGATTTATCCGCCGAAACACGCTGAATGTGCGATGGGATCGAAGGATGCCGATCTCACCGCTTAAGGTGCCGTAGCCGCCGATCCAGAAGTAGACAAAAGCTCGCGAGCGGTCGCGACATCCCTCGCGATCTGCTCGCGGAGCTCGTCCATGCCGGCGAATTTTTTCTCTCCCCGGAGCTGGGCTATGAAGTCCACGTCGAGATCGCGGTCGTAAAGGTCGCCCTCGAAGTCGAATAAATGCACCTCGAGCCGCCGCTCCGGCTCTCCGGTCGCGACCGTGGGACGATATCCGATATTCGCGACTCCCGGGAGCGTGGCGTCGTCGAGCTGCACTCGCACCGCGTAAACGCCATCTGGCGGAAACTGCTCGTTGTGTGCTCGCAGGTTAGCGGTCGGGAAGCCCAACTTGCGACCGATTTGCTCGCCGCGCACGACCGTTCCCAGGACTGTGTAATCGCGCCCGAGCAAGCGACGGGCAGTCGCGAGGTCTCCATTTTGCACCGCATTGCGAATGCGGGTGCTACTCACGGGCGCGCCATCCATCAGGACTGCAGGCGTCTCGACAACCGAGAATCCGAGTTCCGATCCCATGCTCCGAAGCAAGTCGACCGATCCCGTGCGATTGCGACCAAACGTCCAGCGCTCGCCGACGCAGATCTTCCGCAGCGGACGGCAAGCGTTTACGAGCTGGCATACGAACTCCTCCGGAGCCTGCGCCGCAAATGCAGAGTCAAACCGCACCACGAGCAGATATGGGAAACCCAGCTCCGCGATCAACCGAGCTTTGTGCGCAGTGGACGTAAGCAGACGTGGCGCTCCATCGGGCCGGAGCACACGGGCGGGATGCGGATCGAATGTGAGCGCCACGGCCGTGCCGCCGCTCTCGCGCACGTCATCCAGTGCGCACCCCAGCACCGTTCGGTGGCCAAGGTGCACCCCGTCGAACACACCGATCGAGAGCGTGATCGGGCCAGGCAAATCCCGTAGCTCCGGAATGGAACACAGGATTCTGGCGGCCTTCATTGAAGCGGTCGTTTACGCTCCGCGCAGTCGCGAGACATCGGGGAGGCTCATCACACGCTTCTCGATCTCTTCGCGCGGCAGGGTCTTCAGCTCATCGATGGTGATGGCGCCATCGACGGAAAAGCGACCGGACTTCGTACGCCGGAGAGAGCAAAGGTGTGCGCCGCAGCCGAGCTCGGCTCCAATGTCATGCGCATACGTCCGCACGTAAAAACCCTTGCTGCACGTGACGCGGAAATCGATCTCCGGCATCCGCACCTCAAGAATCTTGTGCGCGTACACATGCACGAAGCGCGGCTCGCGCTCAACCGTCTTGCCCTGGCGGGCGAGTTTGTAGAGAGGCACGCCCTCCTTCTTGATCGCACTTACCATCGGCGGCATCTGGTAGAAGTCACCGTGATACTTCGCAAAGGCCGCGTCGACCTGCTCCGTAGAAAGCTCCGGCACCGGCTTCGTTTCCAAGACTTGGCCGTCCGAGTCCTGGCTGTCGGTCGTCTCGCCGAGCTTCATCGTGCCGAGGTACTCCTTGTCCTCACTCATGAGGAGATCCTGAATCTTCGTCCCTCGACCGACGGTGATCAAAAGCAAGCCGGTCGCCAGAGGATCCAGCGTCCCGCAGTGCCCGACCTTCTTCGTACCGAGCGAGCGGCGCACAATGCCAACGACGTCGTGCGACGTCATCCCCGGCGCTTTATCTACGCAGAGGACGCCGTCAATTGATTCCGCGGACTTCATCGCAAAGCACCCTCAAAAACCTGTCCCGTACATCGGTGATCGGCCCGGAGATGCGGGCTCCTGCTGCGAGGGCATGCCCGCCGCCGCCGAAGTGACCGCACACCTTGCACACATCCACGCGCCTGTCCTTCGAGCGCGAGCTCACGCGCACTTTTTCGTCGCCGAGCTCTTCGAAGAAAACCGCGGCCACCACTCCGTCCACGGAACGCAGATGGTCGATGATGCCTTCGTTGTCCTCGGGAATGACGCCGAGTCTGGCGACATCGGCCTGCGTGAGCATGAAGCTCACCACACGATCGTCGCAACTGAACTCCGCCTCATTGAGCGCATGCCGCAGAAGCTCGAGCCGGCGACGCGGCTGGCTGTCGTACATCGCCTGCGAGAGGTCCCCGACCTTCACGCCGGCCTCGATGAGATCCGCCGCGACGCGGAAAGTGGTCGCCGTCGTATTGGGATACTGGAAGGAACCCGTATCCGTCGAAATGGCGGCAAAGAGGTTCGCCGAAATCTCGGGCGTGATCGACGCCCCGACCGACTTCAGGAACTCGTAAACGATCTGCCCGGTCGCTGGCGACGTGCTGTCGATGTAGTTCAGCGCGCCGAATTTCCCGTTGCTGATGTGGTGGTCGATATTGATGAAGACCTCTGGCTCCTCGATGGCGTCGAGCACGGAGCCGAGTCTGTTCTTCACCGACGTGTCGAGTGCGACGAATGCATCGAACTTCCGTCCCGTCCCGGATGGCTTGCCGATAATGTCGGCCGCCGGAAGGTAGCGGAACTTGTCGAGCATGCCGTCCTCGTTCCAGGCGGTCACGTCCTTGCCGAGGCTCTTGAGCCACAGGGCAAATGCGATTGTCGATCCCAATGCATCGCCGTCTGGCCGCACATGGCTGGCGACGAGCACCGTCTGCGCGGGCGCGAGAGCGCGCGCAATTTCTTCGAAAGTAGCGTCTTTACTCATTCCTGATTGGACTCGGGCTCGTCCGAGTCGGACTTCTCGGGGGTAAGCCCCAGTTCGTCCATGATATTGATGATTCGCGAGCCGCGCTCGATCGACTCGTCGAGCTTGAAATTCAAATGCGGGGTATTCTTAAGGATGACGCGCTTGGAAAGCTCGTGCTGTAGCAAGACGCGATTTTGCTCGAGCTGCTCGAGCACATCGCGCCTCTGCACGTCGTTTCCAATTACGCTGATGAACACGTGGGCCTGCTTGAGATCCGGAGTGATGTCCACGCCACTGACCGTGACCAGCGGCGAGGAAAAGCGGATTTCACGCCCCATGATGACTCCCAGCTCTCGCTTGAGCACTTCACGGACACGTTCGAGCCGGTATTTCATAGTTTTCGAGCAGACTGCGGGACACTCTCCAAGCGGCTGGACGCCACTTAGAGGGTCTGAGCGATTTTCTCGAGGGTGTAGGCCTCGATGATGTCGCCCGGTTCGTATTCGTGGAAATCGCCAAGGCGGATACCGCACTCCAGACCAGAGCGGACTTCCTTGACCTCGTCCTGGAAGCGACGCAGCGTCGCCAGGCCGCCATCGTAGATCGGCTGGCGCCGGCGCAGCACGCGTGCGCGAGCCGTACGCGGGATGCGACCGTCGGTGACGATACATCCGGCAACCTTGCCCTTCGAAAGATCGAAGACCTGCTTGACCTCTGCGTGGCCCACAACGCTCTCGCGCAGCTCGGGATCGAGCATGCCTGCCATGGATTCCTTAATCTGGTCGATGAGCTCGTAAATGATGCTGTAGAGCTTAATCTGCACTCCCTCGCGCTTGGCGGCCTGGGAGGCGCTGTTCTCGACCTTTACGCCGAATCCCACGATCACGGCATTCGAAGCGCTGGCGAGCAGCACGTCCGACTCGGTGATGGGACCCACCGCGCTGTGGATGATTTCCAGCGTGATCTTGGTGCTCTTGATATCCTTGAGCGAAGAAACGAGGGCCTCGAGAGATCCCTGAACGTCGCTCTTGAGCACGATTTGCAGGGACTTTCTCTGCTCTGCCGCGAGGCTCTCGAAGAGATTCTCGAGCGTGGCCCGGTGCGGAGAGGAGAGCTTCTCGTGACGCCGTGTCTCGAGCCGCTCTTCGCTGAGCGTGCGCGCATCGCGCTCACTTTCCATGGCGACGAGTTCGTCACCCGCATGCGGCAGACCGGCAAATCCGAGCACCTTCACCGGCGTGGCGGGGCCGGCTTCCTTCACCGGCTTGCCGAGATCGTCGATGAGCTGCTTCACCTTGCCCCAGTAGTTTCCGCAAATGAATGCCTGGCCGACCTTGAGCGTGCCGGTATTCACGATCACCGTCGTGGTCGGGCCGCGACCCGGCTCGACCTGAGCTTCGATCACCGTGCACCTCGCGTCGTCGGAGGGATTGGCCTTGAGCTCGAGCACTTCGGCCTGGATCGCCATATTTTCCAACAGGGCGTCGATTCCGATGCCCTTGGTGGCGGAGACTTCACAACAAATCGTCTCACCGCCCCAATCCTCGGGCGTCAATCCCTGCTCCTGGAGCTGGGCCTTCACACGGTCGACATTCGCACTCGGCAGATCGACCTTGTTGATCGCGACCATGATGGTGACCTTTGCCGCCTTGGCATGGTTGATCGCCTCGATCGTCTGCGGCATGAGGCCGTCATCGGCCGCCACGACGAGCACGACGATATCGGTGACATTGGCGCCGCGGGCGCGCATCGCCGTAAAGGCGGCATGGCCCGGGGTATCCAGGAACGTGATCCGGTTCTCACCGCGCTTCACGCTGTAGGCACCGATGTGCTGCGTGATGCCGCCTGCTTCGCCGGCTGCCACGCGCGCCTTACGAATGGCGTCCAGCAGGGAGGTCTTTCCGTGGTCGACGTGTCCCATCATCGTGACGATCGGGGGACGTGGCTGGAGCTCAGATAGCTTCTCAACGACCTTTTTCTTCGGAGGTTCGACGACCACCACTTCGGCCTTGTGCACGCCTTCCCCGGTCTTGCGCTTCTCGCGCTCGAAGATCGCCCCGTGTTTTTCACACACCTTCGCCGCCACATCCGGCTCGATGGCCTGGTTGATCGCGGCAAAGATATTCAGCTCCATCAGGTCCGCAATGAGCTGAAATGGCTTCAACTCGAGCTGGGCCGCCAGCTCCTTGACGATGATGGGCGGCTTGATGTGGATGACTTTGCGGCCATCCGCAGGAGCTTCCTCGACGATGGGTGCAACCGGGGGAGCCACCTCCTCGGGGGCAGGCTCGACGGCTTCGGGAGCGACTGGCTCCGGAGCCTCTTCCTTCGCCGGAGCGGCGGGGGAGGAAATTTTACTGATCGGGGGAAGGAATGTGCGCGTCTTCCGCTCGCCCTCCGCTTCGGAACTGCGGACTTTTTTCTTCTTGGGCTCGATCAGTGAGAGCGCCTCGGCCTGCGGACGCAGGGCCGGCGCCGCCGGCTCATTAGGAGCGGCGGATTTCGACGAACGGGATGGCGACGACTCGGCGCCAGCCGAGGGGCCGCGCCGGGACTTGGCAGCGGCCGATTTGTGCTCGGTCTTGGAGTGGCTGACTTTGGATGATGGCATTTAAATGGATGTTGTACGCGCGAGCATTCATAGCTGTCGCGCGTTTAGGCGATTGCGCCGGAATTCGCCGCCTGGGTTTTGGCAGCATCGAGAATACGCTCGGCAGTCTCGATATCGCAACCCAGCACGCCGACAATATCCTCGGCTCCGCACAAAACGATCACGTCGATCGAGTTCATGCCGCTCTTGGTGAGCAGATCGGCCTGATCCTGCGTGATGCCAAGGAGGTCCGCAAGCGAATGAGCAGCCTGGGCCTTCTGGTTCTCGAAAGCCTGCTCCTTGCTCTTGTCCTCGTTGATGTCGATATCCCAACCGGTCAACTTCGCCGTGAGGCGGGCGTTCTGCCCACGCCGGCCGATCGCCTGCGAAAGCTCTTCCTTGCCCACCGTCACCGAAATCTTCTTCGTGCCCTGATCGAGCGAGATGCTGTGGATCTTGGCAGGCTTGAGCGCCTCCTTGACCAGCTCCACAGGGTCGGCGTACCAGCGAATGATATCAACCTTCTCGTTGTTGAGTTCGCGGACGATGTTCTTCACACGGGCCCCGCGCATACCTACGCATGCTCCGACAGGGTCCACTTTGTCATCGGCGCTATGGACGGCCACCTTCGTGCGGGCACCGGCCTCGCGAGCGATCGCCTTGATCTCCACCGTCCGGTCGGAAATTTCGCTCACCTCGACTTCGAATAGGCGACGGACGAAATTCGGATGGCTGCGGGACAGGATGATCTCCGGACCACGGGCACCGTTCTCGACGGCGACGACATAGGCGCGGATTCGGTCGCCCACGCTGTATTCCTCGGTAGGCACGCGTTCACGCGAGGGCATTATCGCCTCGAAGCGGCCTAGATCGATGACCACGTCGGAACGCTCGAAACGCCGTACCGTACCACTCACGATCTCGCCGGCACGATCCTTGAACTCGTCATAGATCATGTCCTTCTCGATCTGCCGGATGCGCTGCATGATCGCCTGGCGCGCGGTCTGCGCGGCGATGCGGCCGAAATCCTTCGGAGTGACCTCGATCTCGATCTCATCGCCGATCTTTGCGTCGGGATGAGTCTGGCGCGCCTTTGCGAGCGCGATCTCGTCGTGCTGGTTCTCCACCTTTTCGACCACGAGCGGCTTGGCAAAAGCGCGGATGTCGCCCGTCTTCGGGCTGATCTCGATGCGCAGCTCACGAGCTGTTGCAAACGCCTTTTTGGAAGCGGTCAGCAGGGCACCGGAGATTGCCTCGACGAGGACGTCGCGGCTGATCCCTCTTTCGCGCTCGAGGTAATCGAGCATGGTGAGCATTTCGGCGTTCATAGAGATCGGAGTAAATTCGTGGGAAAATCGTCGCCTTGTGGCGGAACCGGTTAATATGCAGGGTCGCCGGGGCTGGGTCAAGTCGCTTGACCAGCTTCCAGGCAAAGCTTACGCAAAAGCAGAATGACTCGATCTCAACGCGCGGACGAGCTGGCCCGGCGTCTGCCTCGCATCTACCCGAATGCCCATTGTGAGCTGAATTTTTCGAATCCGCTCGAGCTGCTGGTGGCAACCATCCTCTCAGCCCAGTGCACAGATAAGCGCGTGAATCAGGTTACGCCAGCGCTTTTTTCGCGGTGCCGTACCGCTGCGGATTATGCATCGATTTCCCAGGCGGAACTCGAGGATTTGGTACGCACGACCGGCTTTTTCCGAAGCAAAGCGACCTCGATCCGAGCCGCCGCCGCCGAGATCGTGGAAAAGCATGGCGGCAAAGTTCCCGAGACTCTGGAGGAACTGGTGGCGCTACGGGGAGTAGGACGAAAAACAGCGAATGTCGTACTGGGCAATGCCTTCGGCAGAAACGAAGGCGTAGTGGTCGATACCCATGTCGGCCGGCTGTCACGCCGCCTCGGGCTCACGCGGCACATCTCGCCCGAGAAGATCGAAATCGATCTCGCAAAGCTGTTCCCCCGCCAGACATGGACGGATCTCAGCCACTGGCTGATCTTTCACGGCCGCCGTCGCTGCTATGCCCGCAAGCCGGATTGCTCCGGCTGCGAGCTCAACGACATTTGCCCCAGCGCGTTCAAGTGCTGAGGCTTTTGTTCGCTCCGGATTACTTGGTCCCGGTTTTGTCCTTGATCCAGCCGATCATGGCGGAAGGACCGCCTTCCAGGTAGCCCACGTTCCGGGCGATCTCCTTGCCGTCCTTGTCGAGGAGGATAATCGTCGGGAATCCATCGACCTGGAACTTCTTCGATAGCATGTCGTTTTGTTGTTTGACTGCGTCGCTCTGGGGCTTGTTCTGCGGGAAGTCGACTTCGAGCAGAACGAGGTTCTTTTTGGCAAAGTCGAGGAATGCAGGCTGGGTGAAGGTTTCCTTCGAAAGCTTCATGCACCATCCGCACCAATCCGAGCCGGTGAAGTCTGCGAGGATCGGTTTGTTGGAGGCCTTGGCCTCCTGCAACGCGGCCTTGTAGTCGGTCAACCAACCGGAGGAGTCGGCAGCCATCAAACTGCTCGCCATCGAGAGGAGAGCGGAAGCGAGCACAACGGGGAGAATGCGCATTTTCATACTCCTATTGGATATTCCCGATGGCATATCCGTTCAATCCGAAAGCCGGATTTGGTATGAACGGGGCAGCGACATACTGCCTTGGAAATTGCAGCTCCTGGGCAGCCGCCGTTCCAGAAAAGATCCTCAAGTGAGCACAGCCTCGAATCGCGCCACGTCGAGGGATGGAATGACGTCTGCATCCAGAGAGCTGGTCCTGCCGCTCGCCATCTGAAGGGCGGCCACGTAGGCGATCATCGCCGCGTTGTCGGTGCGCAGGTCTCTGGAGGCGAGTACCACCTCGATGCCGTGCGCATGAGCGCGCGTACGGGCCAGGGTCTGGAGTCGTTGATTCGAGCTCACTCCCCCGCTCAAAGCCAGGCGCGATCGCCCGCATTCACGCGCAGCAGAAATGGCCTTCTCGACCAGTACATCGACCACGGCCTCTTGAAATGAAGCGCAGACGTCCGGAAGAGAGACTTCTTCCCGGTCGAGGAGATATCGCACAGCCGTTTTCAAGCCGCTGAAGCTGAAACGATAATCTCCCGAGTGCCTCATCCCGCGCGGGAAGTCATATCGCGTGGCATTTCCTTCCCGTGCGAGGCGATCGATCTCGACCCCTCCGGGATAGCCAAGCCCGAGGAGCTTGGCGACCTTGTCAAAGGCCTCTCCGGCAGCGTCGTCGAGCGTGGAGCCGAGCACGCGTCTGCGATCATAGCTCTCAACATCCACGAGGAGGGTATGCCCGCCGCTCACGACGAGTCCCATGTGCGGCGGGGGCTCCGGCTCACCAAAGAATGGCGAGAACAGATGTCCCTCGACATGGTTTACAGCGAGAAACGGCCGCCCCATCCCGATTGCCAAGGCCTTGGCATGCGCCATGCCGACCAGGAGTGCCGCCGGCAACCCGGGGCCGGTGGTCGCAGCAAATGCGTCGATCTGCGAAATTGATATTCCGGCATGCCGGAGAGCTGCCCGGACGACCTCGGGAAGCGCCTCGAGATGGCTGCGGGAGGCCACTTCCGGCACGACGCCTCCATAGGCGGCATGCACTTTGGCCTGGGACCATATCTCACTCGCGAGCAACTCGCCGGAGTCGCGCAAGATTGCGACCGCCGTCTCGTCGCAGGATGTCTCGATCGCAAGAATCAACGCCATGTCGATTAACCCTTGTTCGGCCCCGAGGCCGTGCGCTCCGTGTACAACAACATGCCCGCGAGGGCATCGACCGCGCGGTCGAGCTGGAGGTCCTGAGCCCCTGACTTCTGACCGATTGCTCCGGGTACGTCCCTGCCGCGATGTGATTGGTATAGCCGCGCCTCTTCCTGGAAGGTCAGGGCGCAGCGGATATCCGGAGCCACTCCGTGCTCGTGAATCGGCGTGCGGCTCGGCGTGAAATAATGTGCCGTGGTAAATCGCATGGCAGATCCGTCCGGCAAGGAGACCACGCTCTGCACCGAGCCTTTTCCGAATGTGGTCTCGCCGACGAGAATGGCCCGATGCAAATCCTTCAAGGCTCCAGCGACGATTTCCGCGCCGCTCGCGCTCGAGCCGTTGATAAGAATTGCCACGGGATATTTGCGCACACCGCCCGGCATCTCCCTCGTGTAATACTCATGGGAGGGAGTCCTCCCCTGCGTGTACACCACCATCGTGCGCGGCTGCACAAAGAGCGAACACACATCCACCGCACTGGTCAGCAGGCCTCCGGGATTGAACCGCAGATCGATCACCAGCGCCTCGATCTTCTGTTTCTCGAGCTTCGCAAGCGCTTCGCCCAGTTCCGCGGCTGTCGGCTCGTTGAATTGCGTGATCCGCAGATAGCCGATCCGACGCCCGGCCGTCATGCTCGTCGGAAGCACGGCCGCGTCTACGATGCTCGGCACCTTGATGACCGCCCGTGTCATCGTGAACTCCTTGATCTCGTTTCCGGGTGATCGAATCACCGTCAGCGTGACCTTCTCTCCGGGCTCACCGCGCAGCATGTCGATCGCGTCGGCCATCGTCATCTTGTCGGTGGAGAGCCCATTGATCTTCTTGATCTGGTCGCCAGGTTGCAGGCCCGCCACGAATCCCGGCGTCCCCTCAGCCACGCCCAGAATGGTGAGCATGTTACCCTTGGTGGAGACCGTGACACCCAGACCGCCAAACTCGCTCTTGGTATCCTCCTCCATGTTCTTGAAGTCGCGCGGCTCCATGAATGAACTGTGCGGATCGAGTTCGGAGAGCATCCCGCGGAGCGCGCTATACGTCAGGTCTCGGTAGCTGATCTTTGCATCGTTGACGTAGTCCTCCCGGATGAGCTGCATTGCCCGGGCGAGCACCTCCATATTCTCGTAGGGAGAGTCCGTGGACGCGGCTTGATTGGCCCCGGTCTGGTCCGGATTCAGCGTCGGCTCGTCGTCATCCTGACCTCGCACCGTGGGCGCGAGAGCCACGACCGCAGCCGCTAGCAACGCAAATAGGAACCGTCTCATGCCGGGAAGCTACCACAAATGGGGCTGCGCGAAAGGAGTGCATACTCGTCGTGCACAGCCGCGCCCGGCGGATTCTCCGCATCGTAAAGGCCGTCGATCGCAGCCAGCACGCCACTCGCCACCCGTTCGCGATCACAGGCCGCACCCGTCTCGATCGCGAGCGAGGTCGCGCTCGTCCGAAGCTCCAGGGGAAAGTCGGCAGCCGTGTGGTTGACATTGATGCCGATGCCAACGACGACGAATACGTCGCTCCCCGTGCGCGCCTCGCTGAGAATTCCGGCGAGCTTCCTCCCCTGACAAAATATGTCGTTGGGGGGCTTGATGCGAATGGCCAGCCCGCTCGCCCCCGCAAGGGCTCGCGCCACCGCGACTGCCACCAGCGGCGTCATCTCGGGGAGTTTGCTGGCAGGCCACCGAGGCCTAAGGAGGATCGAAAACCAAAGACCGATTCCATCTGCGGAGCTCCATTTCCTGCCAAACTGGCCCCGGCCTTTCGTCTGTGCTTCGGCAAATGCCACGAATCCCTCCGGCTCCCCTCCCTCGGCAGCGCGCATGACCACATCATTGGTGGACTCCGTTTCGCGGAAGACGACGATGCGGGGTCGCAACCGAGCCGCATCTCCCGCAGAGATGCGGTCGCGATCCAGCGCCTCGCTCATACGGGAAGAATTTCGAGCGAGAGATCGAGCGCTGGGGCCGAGTGCGTGAGCGCACCGATCGAGATGAAATCCACTCCCGTCTCCGCCACTTCGCGGATATTCGCAAGGGTAATCCCTCCGCTCGCCTCGAGCTGCACTCCGGCGGGGCGGAGCCTCACCGCTTCGCGCATCTCGCCGGGCGACATATTGTCGAGCAGGATCACATCGATCCCCGGCGTTCCAAAGAACTCACGCACTTGATCGAGCGTATCCGCCTCGACCTCCACACGCAGACCAGCCGCCTTGGCGGAGGCGATCCCTGCGGAGAGCGCAGCGGCAGAGAGCCCCCCGGCCAGATGGTTATCCTTCACCATCACCATGTCATAGAGACCGACGCGATGATTCGTCCCGCCGCCCGCAAGCACGGCAGCCTTCTCGAGCAGGCGGAAGCCGGGGGTGGTCTTGCGCGTATCGAGCAGGCGGACTCCAGTGCCCGCGATGGCATCCGTGTAACGGCGCGTCTGGGTGGCTACTCCCGACAGGCGCTGGAGGAAATTCAATGCCGTGCGCTCGGCAGTCAGAATCGAACCCGTTGGCCCTTCGACAGCCAGGACTTCATCTCCCGGCTCGAGCCGTGCCCCATCGTCGCGGATCTTTGCCGGTTGCAGGCGACCGTCCACGCGGCGGAAGACCTCCATCGCCGACTCGATACCGGCGAGCACGCCCGGCTGCTTGGCAATAATGCGTGCGCGCGACCGTCTGGCGGGATCGGTAAAATGGCGCACGGTCACGTCGCCAGCGCCGATATCCTCGAGCAGCGCGAGATCGATGATGTCACTCATGCTGCGGAAGCCAGCGCATCCAGCCCAAGCAGACCCCGCTGCCATTGCATCAACGCCGGGGAGTTTGCATCGATCGAGATCGCCTCGAGCGCACCACGGGATGCCACGATGGCGGGATCGATGTGGAGTGACTCCGCCACGCGGTCTCGCACGGCCTTGAGCTCGTCGAAGCGCCGGAGCTGGTCGTTCGTGCGTCGCTTGCCGCGCTTGCGCTCGATGCGCGGCCATTCCGCCTCCGGCACCTGCAACGCAAGTGCGAGCGCCACTTCGAAGCTTCGGCGGCGGCGATTAACCATGCGCGGAGTGGAAAATGGTCGGCCGGAGCTGGCGCACTCTGCCACACGCAGCAAATCTTCGTTACTCATCACGTGGAATGGTGGTCGATTCCAGGCCCGTGCCTCCGAATCACGCCAAAACCACAATACGCGCAGCACGGACTGCGCCCGCGGAGCGAGCCGCGCCGAGCCGGAGATCCGCCACACGCTCTCCTCGTCACGCTCTTTCACCTCTCTCGAGGCCGCGACCATCCGGTCCCTCGATTCCACAAACCATTGCCAGCGCCCCAGGCGGTGCAGTTCCGCCTCGATTCTTTCGCAAAGGGGCAATAGGTATCGAGTGTCGTTGATCGCGTAATCGATCATCTCGGGAGGAAGCGGACGCCTTCCCCAATTGGCCTTCTGTGAGGACTTGGAAAGCTGTACTCCGAAGTGTTTCTCAACGAGCGCCGCGAGCCCGAGCTGCTCGACTCCGCAGAGCCGCGAGGCGATCATCGTATCGAAGATATCTCGGGGTTCGAATGGGCCCGCCCTTCGCAAGAGGCGCAAATCATAGTCGGCCCCGTGAAAGATCACCCGCTTGTCAGCCACTGCATCGAGCAGAGGCTGCATTGGCACGTCCGCCAGCGGATCGACGAGCGTATTCTCGCTCGGCGTGCTGATCTGGATGAGGCAAAGTTTTTCGAAGTAACAGTGGAGGCTGTCGGCCTCCGTATCAAAGGCGATCACCGGGACATCGACTATGCGGTCCAGGAGTTCCTCGAGTTCTACGGAATCAGCTATCAAGGTTCGGCAATAAACTTTTCCTTCGGCGGCAACGGAGGGAGATGGTGGGCACGCGGCTCGCGCACCTGGGTGGTGCCGTCCGTAGGAGCTGTGACGAATGGGCCGCCCTGCAGCGGGGCGACACTGGTAAACGCGACCTGGGGGACGTCCGTAGGCAGTCCTTCCAGAGGGAAGTCCTTGCGCAAGGGATAATGGGGATACCCATCCCACATGAGGATGCGCCGCAGGTCCGGATGTCCCTTGAAGCGGATACCCATCATGTCGTAGGCCTCGCGCTCGTGCCAATCGGCCGCGGGCCAGATATCGGTGAGCGTCGGAGCCTCGGGTTCGTTTTCGTTCATGCTGTACTTCAGGCGAAGGTGCCGCCCTTCGCTCATGGAGTACAGTTCGCAGGCGACCTCCCATCTCGGCTCGCTGCCGAAATGGTCGATCGAAGTCAAATCGAGCAGGTAATCGAAGCCCAGCGTGTCGCGGCAAAATCGCGCAATGTCGCGCACGGCATCCAGCCGCACACTCACCGAGGTCTCACCGCGGAATTCCTTCTTCTCGAGCACAGCCCCGGGAAATTTCTCATCGAGGGTATTGGCAGCGGGATCCATGGTCATGCCTCCGCGTACTGCTTGTGCTGATCGGCCAGCGCATGCTCGCCCATGATCTTGTGCTGAAGCTTCATCAAGCCGTCGAGCAGCGCCTCCGGACGCGGCGGGCATCCCGAAATATAGACATCCACGGGAAGAAGCTGGTCAATGCCCTGCAATACCGCGTAGCTGCGGTACATACCGCCACTGGAAGCGCAGGCACCCATGGCGATGCACCATTTCGGCTCCGGCATCTGGTCCCAGATGCGCTTCACGGCATATGCCATTTTGTAAGTGACCGTCCCTGCCACAATCATGACGTCTGATTGTCGCGGCGAAAACCGCATCACCTCCGCGCCGAAGCGGGAAATGTCGAATCTCGCGGACGATGCCGCCATCAGCTCGATGGCACAACAAGCCAGCCCCATGGGCATCGGCCACAACGAATTGCCGCGCATCCAGTTGATGGCAGCATCGAGTCGGGTGAAGATCACGTTCCCCTCCACCTTCGAGTCGTAGGCAAGCGGACTGGTCACACTCATTTCCCCCGAACCTATTGCCCTCTGTATACGAAGCAAGTTGGAAGTGCGGCACCTGCGACTTTGTCACGGTCGACCCCGATGCCTGCGTTGCCGGGACCTGAAGCCAGTTCGAACGAAATGCACCGGCATTTCACCCTGGTCGGGCCCCTCCCCATCTCATCTCCAGCCGCGTTAATCCGGGATGATAAGCAGTTCGCCGATCTTGAGATTCACCGAGCCATTCAGGATGGTCTGATTGGCATCGGCGATATCTTTCCATCGGGCGGAACTCTTGTAGAACTTCCGGGCGATACTCGCGAGGGTATCGCCCTCCTGCACAGTGTAAGTCCGGGTCTCGGGACCAATTGCACGCTCCGCCGCAGCCGTGGCCGGATTGGATGAAAAGCCTTTTGCATTCCGACCATTCTTTCCGACCGGCCTCTTGCGCGCCTCGGTGAGCTCCGCCTGCAAATGCACGACCTGCTCCTGGAGCTTGAGATTCTCGTTCTTGAGGCGCACAGCCTCACGCTTGGTCATGATTCCGCTATCGGCAGCCTCGGCGGTCACCTTGAGCTGGAGGCGGTCGATGTATTGATGAACGTCCTTTTTGGCCGCTGCGTCGTCCGACATCTCCAGGAACCTGCGGAAATGATGCAGGGCGGAAACCGAATCCTTCAACTTGTCGTCGTAAATCAATCCGAGCGCGTAGTGGATCTTTGCACTCTTCGCGGTGCCGTCGAGAAGGGACTCGTACAGCCGGATCGCCCGTTGGTGATCACCGACATTCTCTGCGTCTCGGGCCTGCTCCTCGACTTTTGCCCGCGCCGCGGGAAGCGAAAACTGATCGCAGCCGCCCAATCCCAAAAGGACGACAACTGCCAATCCGGGACACAACCACCGAATTTGCGCGAGAGCTCTGCCGGAACGCATGCCGTTACTTGTACGCAAGGAGGATTCGAGGGCGAGAGAAACGTTAAACTTCAAAACAGCTGGAGCCGGAGCTCATCGCCGGCGGTTGAACTCTGCCGCCGTGCGCGCCGCCTCCCGCGTTTCCTCCCGCTCCTTGAGCGAGGAACGTTTATCCGCGGCAAGCTTGCCCTTTCCGACGCCGATTTCGACCTTTACCCGACCGGCCTTCCAGTAGAGGCGCAAGGGAACAAGCGTATGGCCGCTCACATTTGCGGCGCCGAAGAGCTGATCGATCTCCCTGCGATGGAGCAGTAGCCGGCGCTTGCGTTTCGGCTCATGCTGCTCGTGACTGGCGCGCTCGTAAGGCTGGACGTCCATGTCGAAGAGCCAGGCTTCCGAGCCCTCGATGCGGGCGTAGGCACCGCGTAGGTTCACATGGCCGGCACGGATCGACTTGACCTCAGTGCCTTTGAGCTCGATCCCCGCCTCGACTTTGCGCTCGACGATATAGTCGTGGAGCGCCTTGCGATTTGTGCTTATCTCCGCGGACATCTCACCGCGTCAGGCTTTATTCCTGCTCGAGGACGATCGGTTTGTCGATCTTCAGACGCCCGGCGATGATCTCCGCCAGCGCGACATCGGCATAGGTCATGCGAGGCTCGACCTCTACGTGCGGGCGCACGCCGCTGCTGAGCTGGCGCACACGCCGGGAAACCGCGTTGATGAGCATCTGCTTGTCCTCGACAACCTTGTTGGCTTCCTCAAGAAGTTGATAATTCATACCGTGTAAAAATTCGCGATCGGGCGAGCCTGCCAATAGAAAACAGTCATCGCCTTCCGTCAATAGAAAAACGGAGCAGCCGGACTTGCGGCTGCTCCGTCGAGATAAAAGTCCCTTTCGGGATTATTCGGCAGCTTCCTCGGCCTTGTTGTCGCCCGGGAGCTCTTCGCCCACCATGTAGCGCACGAAACGGCGGATGATGATGTTCTCGCCGAGTTCCGCGATCTTGCTGTTCACGTAGTCCTTGACCGTGAGGTCGGGGTTCTTGATGAACGCCTGCTCGAGGAGGCAGATCGTGCTGTAATACTTGTCCACCTTGCCATCGACGATCTTCTCGACAATGTTCGCCGGCTTACCCTGCACCTGTGCGCGGTAGATTTCGCGCTCCTTCTCGATGAGGGAGGCATCGACCTGCTCGCGAGCGACGCAGATCGGGCTCGCCGCCGCGATGTGGAGGGTGATGTCTTTCACGAAATCGCGGAAGATCTCGTTCTTCGCGACGAAGTCGGTCTCGCAGTTGATCTCGACGAGCACGCCGACTTTGCCCTGCAGGTGGATGTAGGAGGCGACCACGCCTTCCTTGGCGGCGCGGCTCGCCTTTTTCGACGCGCCAGCAATGCCCTTCTTGCGGAGGATTTCTTCAGCCTTCACGAGGTCGCCAGCGGCCTCATCGAGGGCGCGCTTGCAATCCATCATGCCCGCGTTGGTCTTTTCGCGGAGCTGCTTGACGAGTGCGGAGGATACTTCAGCCATTATTTGGACAGGTTTCAGGATTAAGTGTAGGGAGACAGGCACGGAAAAAAACTTCCAGGAGGTCATCCTGGAAGTTTTTTCCAAAAAGCCTGTCGGCGCGGTTTATTCCGCGACTGCTGCGAGATCGTTGTCCTGCTTGGCGCTCTGGCCGCGGGCGCTCATGATGGCGTCCACAAGTTTCTGCAGGATCACGCGAATCGAGCGAATCGCATCGTCATTGCCCGCGATCGGATAGTCAACACATTCCGGATCGCAATTCGTATCAACGATAGCCACGATCGGCACTTTGAGGCGATTGGCCTCGGCCACCGCGATCTGCTCGCGGTTCGTGTCGATGATGACGAGCGCGTCGGGGAGCTTGTCCATGTTGACAACCCCCGAAAGATTCTTGCGCATACGTTGGGCTTCGCGACGGAGTGCGGCAAATTCCTTTTTGCCGTAGCCGCCATGGGTCGGCGAATTCTCGATCTCCTCGATCTCGCGAAGGCGCTTGACGCTCTTGCGGATCGTCTGGAGGTTCGTGAGCGTACCGCCGAGCCAGCGTTGGTTCACGAAGAACTGGCCGCTGGCAAGAGCAGCCTCTTTCACGGCCTCCTGCGCCTGCTTCTTACATCCGACGAAGAGTACCTTTCCACCGCCCTTCACGAGATTGTGAAGGTAGGCTGTGGCGCCCTCGAGCTGCTCGACCGTCTTGGCGAGGTCGATGATGTAGATGCTGTTCTTTTCCTCAAAGATGAAGTCCTTCATCTTCGGGTTCCATCGTTTCGTCTGGTGGCCGTAGTGAACGCCAGCCTCCAGAAGTTCGGTCATCATTTCCATTTTGGAAGAATTGCTTGTGGTCATGCCGGTATTGCGTGGAGTTAGCTGGCCTCTTGTTCGAGAGCGACGGGCTCAGGCTCGGCAATTGCCTCGCCGAGCGCGACCAGCTCGAACTCACGGTTGGCTGGGAAACCTGAACCGGCAGGGATCAGGTGGCCCATGATTACGTTCTCCTTGAAGCCGCGCAGACGGTCGGATTTGCCGAGCGTGGCTGCTTCGGTAAGGACACGGGTGGTATCCTGGAACGAAGCGGCGGAGATGAAGCTGTCTGTCTCGAGCGAAGCTTTCGTGATGCCGAGGAGGACGGGGGCAGCCTCGGCAGGCTTGCCGCCTTTCTCGACGACGCGGGCGTTTTCGGCCTCGAATTCCAGGCGATCCACCTGGTCGCCCCAGAGCAGGGAGGTGTCGCCGGGATCGACGATTTTCACCTTGCGCAGCATCTGGCGGACGATGATCTCGATGTGCTTATCGTTGATCTCGACGCCCTGGAGGCGGTAAACCTCCTGCACCTCGTTGAGCAGGTGCTCCTGGAGCTCCTGAGGTCCGCAAACCTCGAGGATCTCGTGCGGAACGACCGGCCCTTCGGTGAGCTGCTGGCCCTTTTTGACGAAGTCGCCCTTGAAGACGATGATGTGCTTGCTGAGAGGGATGAGGTGCTCCTCTTCCGCGCCAGTCTCCTGGTCGCGAACGAGCAGTCGGCGCTTGCCGCGGACGGTGCCGCCGATATCCACCACGCCGTCGATCTTTGCGATCTCGGCGGCGTCCTTGGGACGGCGAGCTTCGAAGAGCTCGGCCACACGCGGCAGACCGCCGGTGATGTCCTTGGTCTTGGCGATCTTTCGCGGGGTCTTCGCGAGACGCTGGCCCGCCTGGACCTTCGCGTGCTCCTTGACCTCGATGTGGGCGCCTGCGGGAATCGAGTAGCTGGCGAGCACTTCCTTGTGATCGTCGACGATGACGATCTGCGGATGGAGATCCTCCTTGTGCTCGATAACGACCACACCCATTACGCCGGTGGTCTCGTCCACCTCCTTGCGGATGGTGACGGCCGGAATCATGTCGCGGAACTCGATCTTACCACCCTTTTCGGTGATGATCGGGACGTTGTACGGATCCCACTGGATGAATGTCTCGCCCTTCTTCACGGCTCCGCCGTCGGCCACGGAGATGACCGAGCCGACCACGACGTTGTAGCTTTCCAGCTCGCGGCCATCCTTCGCATGGAGGCTCACCGAGCCGTTCTTGTTCAGAACGATGAAGTTGCCGTCGAGCGCCTGCACGGTACGCAGGTCGTTGAATCGGGCGGTCGCATCGTTCTTCGCCTTGATGATCGGCTGCTTGAACGTCTGGCTGGCAGTACCACCAACGTGGAACGTACGCATCGTGAGCTGGGTGCCGGGCTCGCCGATGGACTGGGCGGCAATGATGCCGACTGCCTCGCCGAGCTTGACCTCGCGACCGGTCGCCAGGTTGCGGCCGTAGCAGCGGGCGCAAACGCCGCGCTTCGACTCACAGGTGAGAACAGAGCGAATCTTGAGCTGCTCGATACCGACCTTCTCGAGAGCGGCCGCGATCTCCTCGTCGATGAGCTGGCTCGATTTGACAACGATCTTCTGCGAGACGGGATCCTTCACGGTTTCGCAGCTCGTGCGACCGATGATGCGGGTCGAGAGGCTGACCACCTCTTCGTCGCCTTCGTAGATCGGGCGCACCACGATGCCGCTACCAGTGCCGCAATCGGGCTCGGTAATGATGACATCCTGCGCCGCGTCCACGAGCTTGCGGGTGAGGTAGCCGGAGTCCGCGGTCTTGAGCGCGGTATCGGCCAGACCCTTACGGGCACCGTGTGTGGAGATGAAGTATTCCAGCACCGACTGTCCTTCGCGGAAGTTCGAGATAATCGGCTGCTCGATAATTTCACCGGAGGGCTTGGCCATGAGGCCGCGCATACCGGCGAGCTGCTTGATCTGGGTGCGGTTGCCTCGGGCGCCGGAGTCCACCATCATGAACACGGGGTTCATTTCGGGGCGGCCCTCGTTGTGCTGGAGCGTACGGAAGAGGGCGTTGGCCACTTCTTCACCGGTGTGCGTCCAGACGTCCTGCACCTTGTTCTTACGCTCGCCGTCGGTGATGATACCGCGACGGTACTGCTTCTCGACTTCGGCGATTTCCTTGTACGCCTTATCGACGAGACCAGTCTTCTCCTTCGGAATGATCATGTCGGAGACACCGATCGAGACACCAGCCTTCGTGGCGGCGCGGAAACCGGTCTCCTTGAGACGGTCGAGCGTCTCGACGGTGCGCTGCTGGCCGGCGGCCTGGTAGCAACGCCAGATAACGTCGGAAAGCTGCTTCTTGCCGCAGACCTTGTTGTAGAAGCCCAGCTCGGTGGGCCAGATCTGGTTGAAGATCACGCGACCGGCGGTCGTCTCGAGGATACGAAGGGACGCGTCGCCATATACGGACTTCCGACCGAAGTCCGGATTCTTGAAACGGATCGGGCTATGCACCTTGACTGCGCCTTCCGACAGGGCGAGTTCGACTTCCCAGGTCTCCGCGAAGAGCGGCAGACGACCGGTGTCGGGAAACTCGCCGGGGCGGGTATTCTGCGTCAGGTAATAGCAGCCGAGCGGAATGTCCTGCGACGGCGTGGTGATCGGCTTGCCGCTCGAGGGCGAGAAGATGTTGTTCGGCGCGAGCATGAGCAGGCGCGCCTCCATCTGCGCCTCGATCGAGAGCGGGACGTGCACAGCCATCTGGTCACCGTCGAAGTCCGCGTTGTAAGCGGTACAAACGAGCGGGTGAATACGAATGGCCTCACCTTCGATGAGAATGGGTTCGAATGCCTGGATCGAGAGACGATGCAGGGTCGGAGCACGGTTCAGGAGAACCGGGTGGCCCTTGGTCACCTCGTCGAGGATATCCCACACCTCAGGCGTCTGGCGCTCGATGAGCTTCTTGGCACTGCGCACGGTGTGCACATAGCCGAGTTCCTTGAGACGGCGGATGATGAACGGCTCGAATAGGACAAGCGCCATCTTCTTCGGAAGACCGCACTGGTTGAGCTTGAGCTCAGGCCCGATCACGATGACCGAACGGCCGGAATAGTCGACGCGCTTGCCGAGCAGGTTCTGACGGAAGCGGCCGCCCTTGCCCTTGAGCATGTCGCTGAGCGACTTGAGCGGACGATTCGCGGCACCCGTGACGGCGCGGCCATGGCGGCCGTTGTCGAAGAGCGCGTCCACCGCTTCCTGAAGCATGCGCTTCTCGTTGCGGATGATGACTTCCGGCGTCTTGAGCTGGAGGAGCGTCTTGAGACGGTTATTACGATTGATGACGCGACGATAGAGATCGTTGAGATCGGAGGTCGCAAAACGGCCGCCTTCCAGCGGCACCAGCGGACGAAGATCCGGCGGGATGACCGGGAGGACCGTGAGGATCATCCACTCGGGACGAGTCTTCGAGGTCGCAAAGCCCTGGACGAGCTTGAGGCGCTTGGCGAGCTTCTTGCGAAGCTGCTTGCTGCGCGTGGCACCCATCGACTGCTCGATCTCGTCATTCACCGAAGCGAGATCAATCTGCTCGAGGAGCTTCTTGATCGCTTCCGCGCCCATACCGGCGACGAAGCTGTCACCATACTGGTCCTCGGCCTCACGGAACTCACTCTCCGTGAGAAGTTGGCACTTCTGGAGCGGCGTGTTGCCGGGATCGATGACGATGTAGTCCTCGTAATAGATGACGCGCTCGAGCTGGCGGCTCGTCATGTCGAGCATGAGGCCGATGCGCGAGGGCATGCACTTGTAGAACCAGATGTGCGAGACGGGCACGGCCAACTCGATGTGGCCCATGCGCTCACGACGCACGCGCGACTGGGTCACTTCGACGCCGCAACGGTCGCAGATCGTGCCCTTGTGCTTGATGCGCTTGTACTTACCGCACGAGCACTCCCAATCCCGGGTGGGACCAAAAATACGCTCGCAGAACAAGCCGCCTTTTTCCGGCTTGAATGTACGGTAGTTGATTGTCTCAGGGTTTTTGACCTCGCCCTTGCTCCAGCTCCGGATCGACTCCGGCGAAGCTACCGTGATTCCGACTTCGTCGAATCCCTCTTCGCGAATGTCAGCTCCGGTCAACTCTCTCAAGCTGTTTTGAATCATATCGTATTGCGCTGTAATTTAGGCGACGGCGGTGTCGGTAAGTGCAAAGGGATCGGTGCCGCCGACTTTCACGTCGAGGCCGAGGCCCTGCATTTCCTTGATGAGGACGTTGAACGATTCGGGCGTACCCGCCTGCAGCGAGTTGTCACCCTTGACGATGGACTCGTAGATCCGCGTACGTCCCTGGACGTCGTCGGATTTGACGGTGAGAAGCTCCTGGAGCGTGTATGCCGCACCGTAGGCTTCGAGCGCCCACACTTCCATTTCTCCGAAGCGCTGGCCGCCGTACTGGGCCTTGCCGCCCAACGGCTGCTGGGTGACGAGTGAGTATGGACCGACGGCACGGGCATGGATCTTGTCGGCAACGAGGTGGCCGAGCTTGAGCATGTAGATGTAGCCGACGACGATCTGCTGGTCGAACGAGTCGCCGGTGCGACCGTCATACACGGTGGCCTTGCCGGTTTCCTCGATCCAGGTGAAACCGTCCACCTTCTTCGCCTCGCGGAGGTACTCACGAATCTTCGGCTCGCTGATACCGTCGAAGACGGGGGTGGCGACCTTGAATCCGAGCGCCCTTGCGGCGACGCCGAGGTGGGTCTCGAGCACCTGCCCGACGTTCATTCGGCTAGGCACGCCGAGCGGATTGAGCACGATGTCCACCGGGGTACCGTCAGCGAGGAAGGGCATGTCTTCCTCGGGCACGATCTTGGCGACCACGCCCTTGTTTCCGTGACGGCCGGCCATCTTGTCACCCACCGAGAGCTTGCGCTTGCTGGCGATGTAAACCTTGACCTGCTTGATGATGCCGGGATCGACGTCATCGCCGCTCTCGACGAGACCGATCTTCTCCTGCTTCTCGCGATCGAGTTCCTCGAAGCGGTGCTCGAACTGGCCGATGATCTCGCGGATCTTGTTGCGGATCGGGCTCGGATCGATTTCGACGTGCTGGTACACCGACGCGAGCTTGCGGAGAAGCTGCTTCGTGATCTTGCGGTTCGCCGGGATGATGATCTCGCCGGTCTGGGCGTTCACGACGTCGAGCGGGATCTTCTCGCCGAGCAGGACGTTGGAGAGAGCCTCGGTGAGCTGTTCGTGCAGCTCTTCCTCACGGCGCTTGTGATCCTCGAGGATCATCTTCTGCTGCCGCTTGGACTCGGCGGGTGTCATCTTCTGGCGTGCGACTTCCTTCTTCGAGGAAACCTTCACGTCCATGACGATGCCGTACGTGCCCGAAGGAACGGTAAGCGAGGTGTCCTTCACATCCGCGGCCTTTTCGCCGAAGATGGCGCGCAGAAGGCGCTCTTCCGGAGCGAGTTCCGTCTCGCTCTTCGGAGTGATCTTGCCGACGAGGATGTCGCCGGGCTTCACCTCCGCACCGACGCGAATGACGCCATCCGGGCCGAGGTTCTGGAGCGCTTCCTCGCTGACGTTCGGAATATCGCGGGTGATTTCTTCCGGCCCGAGCTTCGTGTCACGGGCTCCGATCTCAAACTCGTCGATGTGGATGGAGGTGTAGATATCCTCCTTCACGACGCGCTCGGAGATGAGAATAGCGTCCTCGAAGTTATAACCGTTCCACGGCATGAACGCGACGAGCACGTTGCGGCCGAGGGCGAGTTCGCCCTTCTCGGTATTCGGACCATCGGCGATCACGTCGCCCTTCTTGATGGGCTGCCCCTTGTGGACGATCGGCTTCTGGTTGATGCATGTGCTCGCGTTCGAGCGCATGAACTTGCGCAGTTCGTAAACGTAGACGTCGTTCGCCGGATCGTGCTTGAGCTTCTTCTTGCCCTCGGGAAGCTCACCGTCCTTGGTGATCACGATGTGCGTCGCGGTCACGGAGGCTACCTTGCCGGTGGACTCGGAAACGATCACCGCTTTCGAATCGCGCGCCACACGGCCTTCCAGGCCGGTGCCCACGAGCGGGGAGTCGGAAATAAGGAGCGGCACGCCCTGGCGTTGCATGTTCGAGCCCATCAACGCGCGGTTCGCGTCATCGTGCTCGAGGAACGGAATCAGACCCGCAGCCACGGAGACGAGCTGCTTGGGCGAGACGTCCATATACTGGATCTGGTCGGGAGCCACTTCGACGAACTCGCCACGATAGCGGGCGGAGACCGTCTCGTTGGTGAACTTGCCCTTCTCATCCACGGCGGAATTCGCCTGGGCGATGTGGTAGTTCTCCTCACGGTCACCGGTGAGGTACTCGACATCGTCGGTCGCGCGGCCATTGGTCACCTTGCGATACGGCGTCTCGATAAAGCCGAAGTCATTGACGCGGGCAAAGGTCGAGAGCGAGCTGATGAGACCGATGTTCGGACCTTCCGGCGTCTCGATCGGGCAAATACGACCGTAGTGCGAGGTATGAACGTCACGGACTTCGAAGCCCGCGCGATCACGACTCAGACCGCCAGGCCCGAGGGCCGACAGACGGCGCTTGTGCGTGAGTTCGCTCAGCGGGTTCGTCTGATCCATGAACTGGCTCAGCTGCGAACGACCGAAGAAGTCACGGACGACGGCGCTGAGTGCCTTGGGATTGATCAGCTTCTGCGGGGTGATGTGCTCGGTGCCCGCATCATAAAGAGTCATGCGCTCACGAACGAGACGCTCGGTGCGCGCCAGGCCAACGCGGCACTGGTTCGCGAGGAGTTCGCCCACCGTACGTACGCGACGGCTGCCGAGATGGTCGATGTCATCCACCATTCCCTCGCCTCGCTTGAGCTCGATGAGGTACTTCATCGCAGCCACGAAGTCTTCTTTCGTGAGGACGCGAATGGCATCGTCGACCTCGACTTCGAGCTTGAGATTGATTTTGTGACGACCCACGCGGCCGAGATCGTAGCGCTTGGGATCGAAGAACAGGCGCTTGAGCATGCTGCGCGCGTTCTGAACCGTCGGCGGATCGCCAGGGCGCAGCTTGCGATAGATGTCCTTGAGCGCCTCGTCCTCGTCGTGGGCAGGATCCTTCTTCAGAGACTTGATGACCGTGTCGTCGTTCTTGGTGTCAACGACCTTCACCGAGTTGTGGCCGAGGCTCAGAAGCTGACTGACCGTCGTCTTGTTGAGCGGCTCGAAGGCGCGGGCAACGGTGATCTCACCGTCGAGGATGTCCTCGATGAGGACCTTGGATGCGATCTCCTCTTCGTCGAGCTTCTCGCTCAGCTTGAGGGTCTCGATGCTGTAGAAAAGACCGATGATATCGGCATCCGAACCGTAGCCGAGGGCGCGCAGGAAGGTGGTGGCAAGGAACTTCCGGCGGCGTTTGCGGCGGTCGAGGTAAACGTAGAGCAGATCGCTGGTGTCGAACTGAACCTCGAGCCAGGAACCGCGATCGGGAATGATGCGGAAGCTGTGCAGAAGCTTTCCATTGAGATGGATGTCGGTCTCGAAGCAGATGCCAGGCGAACGATGCAGCTGGCTGACGACCACGCGCTCCGCGCCATTGATGACGAACGTGCCCTGCGGCGTCATGAGCGGAATTTCGCCCATGTAAACCTTCTCTTCCTTGGTGCTGTGCTCGTCCTTGTATCGGAAAGTGACGTAGAGCGGGGCGCTGAAGGTCTGCCCTTCACGCTGCGCCTCGAGTGCGCTCATCTTCGGCTCGCCCAGCTCATAGCTGACGAAGTCGAGGCTCGATTTCTCCTCAAATCCAAAAATCGGGAAGAACTCGCGGAAAACGGCTTGCAGGCCGATATCCTTTCGCTTGGAGGGCTCCATACCCCGCTGGAAAAACTCGTCGTAGGATTTGACCTGGAGTTCGATCAGATTCGGCGGCTCGATGGCCTCCTTCAACTTCCCGAAATAAAGACGCTCGGACATGGGCAGGGTGTGGGCTTTTTAAGACAATTGCCTGGGGATCAAGACTAACGATGGCGAGTCGCCGCCAGCAGAAACGACAAAACGCCCGCGCGACGAATCATCATCGTCATTGCGGGACTAAAGCTGGCGGCGGCGCGGGATCGCTGGCTCAGAACCTTGGGCAAAAGGGTGAGTGAAGAAAATATAGCCGTATCGGGCTGGCGGCAACGAAAATTTTCGACAATTTTGACGAAAACTTTGCACCGCCGCCCAATACGGCAGGTGAGTTACTTGATCTCGACTTTGGCGCCGGCGGCTTCGATCTTTTTCTTGATCTCTTCCGCTTCTTCCTTGGTCACGCCCTCCTTGAGGGACTTGGGAGCTCCTTCGACGAGAGCCTTTGCTTCCGCGAGACCGAGACCGGCCACTGCGGCACGGACTTCCTTAATGACCGCGATCTTGTTCGATCCGGCTTCCTTAAGGATGACGTCGAAGCTGGTCTTCTCCTCGGCGGGAGCAGCGGCTTCACCGCCACCAGCGGGAGCTGCAGCAACAGCGACGGGAGCAGCGGCGCTCACGCCCCACTTCTCTTCGAGCTGCTTGACGAGGTCGGCGATTTCCAGAACGGTCAGGCCGCTCAGCTTGTCAACGAGTTCAGTTGTGTCTGCCATGGTGTGTTTGGATTGGTATCGTCGCGCCCCGAAGCCTCAGAGCATTTAAGAATCCGCAGCCGCGGATCCGACGAGGAACCGATTTATGTGTTGTTTTGGTCCCGCAGCGCGTGGCTTCTCCCGCGTGCGAAAATGTTGTTTTGGACGAACTTGGGTTAGGCTTCGCCGCCCATCTGGTCGGCTTTGGCCTTGAGGACGCGGGCGAGGCTCGCACCGGGCTCGTTGAGCACACGGACGAAGCTGGTCGCAGGAGCGAGAAGGAGGCCGAGGAGCTGGGCCTGGAGGACTTCCTTGGCCGGAAGGTCCGCGAGAGCCGCGATCTGCTTGGCATCGAGCGAGGCGCTATCGAGCACGCCGCCCTTGACGACCGGCTTCTGGAACTCCTTGGCAAAGCCCTTGAGAACCTTGGCAGCAGCGCAAATGTCGCGCTCGCCGGTCACAATGGCATTCTGCCCCGCCAGGGCCGACGTGAGGTCGGGCATTCCCAGCTCTTTCGAGGCGATCTTGATGAAGCTGTTCTTGACGACGTGGAACTCGGCGCCGGCGCCACGGAGGCGGTTACGGAGTTCGGCGAAGTGCGGCACCGTCATGCCGGTGTAGTCCGCAACGATCAGAAACGGCGACTCCTGGAACTTCGAGCGCAGGTCCTCGACGATAGTGGCTTTCTCAGGTCTCATTTCAAAAATTTATAGTTGAGATTTATGGATAGAGAGGCCGTTAGTTCTTGAGGAACGGCGAGGGATCGACTCCCAGGCCAGGCGACATGGTCGCGCTCAGAGTGATCGCCTCGACGAAGGCACCCTTGGCAGTGGCCGGACGGGCCTTGATGACCGCATCGATCACGGCGCTGCCGTTCTCGACGAGGGCCTCTGCACCAAAGGAAAACTTGCCAACCGGGACGGCGATGTTTGCGTTCTTGTCGAGCTTGAACTCGACGCGACCAGCCTTGACTTCCTTGACCGCAGTGGCGGTGTCGTCGGTAACCGTGCCAGTCTTCGGATTGGGCATCAGGCCGCGCGGACCGAGCACCTTACCGAGCTTACGGACTTCGGCCATCGCGGACGGCGTGGCAACCGCCACGTCGAAGTCCTGAAATCCACCCTGGACCTTCTTGATGAGGTCCTCGAAACCGACGAACTCAGCACCAGCCTCGCGAGCTGCCTCAGCCGCTCCACCCGTCGCGAAGACGAGGACGCGCACCGATTTGCCGGAACCATGCGGCAGCGGGCAGGTGCCACGCACCATCTGGTCGCTCTGCTTGGGATCGACACCCAGCTTGAAGGAGAGAGTGACCGTCTGGTCAAACTTGGTAGCCGGAAGCGTCTTGAGGAGCTTCACGGCATCGCCGAAAGCGTATTTCTTCTTGGCGTCCACCAACTCGGCGGCCGCGCGGTAGCGTTTGCTGCGTTTCTTATGCATGGTGTTTTGCAGTACAAGCGTCCCGCATAGCGGGACTCCTGCGATTTGGTTTGATTAGGATTCGATGACTTCGATGCCCATCTGGCGAGCCGTACCGCAAAGCGTGCGATAGGCGGCTTCCTCGCTGTTGGCATTCATGTCCTTGATCTTGATCTTGACGATGTCCATCACCTGCTTCTTGGTGAGTTTCGCGACCTTGACCTTGTTCGGCTCCTTGGAGCCGGAAGCGAGGTTCGCGGCCTTCTTGAGAAGGATGCCTGCCGGCGGGTTCTTCGTAATGAAGGTGAAGCTCTTGTCCTTGTAGACGGTGATGACAACCGGAAGGATGTCTCCAGCCTGCTTCTGCGTGGTGGCGTTGAATTCCTTACAGAACGCCATGATGTTCACGCCCTGCTGACCGAGTGCGGGGCCCACGGGCGGCGCCGGGTTTGCCTGCCCGGCGGGAATCTGGAGCTTGATGGTTGCGACGATTTCTTTGGCCATGGTATCGAAAAGTGTGCTGCGTGCAGCGGGAAAAAGAGCCGAGAATTTGCCCCTTTTTCAAAAGGGGGTCAAGGGGATTTTCGGAAAATGTTCGGTCGGCTCCGCCTTTCCATCCCTACTCCCTTCGCCGGTCACAGCGGATTCAAGGGTTTACCGGTGGGAACCACTGGTAAAGCCAGAAATAAACAAGCACACCGGTGAAGGAGACATAGAGCCAGACAGGCAGAGTCCAGCGGGCAATGCGTTTGTGGCTGTCGTAGCGTGCGCGCAACGCCGGCACAACCGTGCAGATGACCATTGGCACGACGGCCATGGCCAGAATGGTGTGGCTGCCGAGAAGTCCGAAATAGAATGTCTTTGGCCAGCCTGGATGGGTGAAGTGCGTTACGTGCCCCTTTTTCAGCCAGTGGTAGGTGAGATAGCACGCGAGGAAGAGGGTCGAGGTCGCCAGGGCGGTGACCATGCAGGCGATGTGCGCGCGCTTGCGCTCGTGTCGAATGTTCCACCACCCGGCAGCGATGAAGACGGTGCTCAGGGCATTCAGGGTCGCGTTGATTGGCGGAAGATCGGATGCTGTCACGGGAAAGGTTCTCGTCTATTTCAATGCCGGTTTCTCGGCCCGCAGGGTGGCGATATCCGTCAGGAGCTCTTCCACCAAATTCGGATCGCTCAGGTCCCGATAGGCGCGGATGCCGCCCTGGCGGTCGACCACAACGAATCGCTGGGAGTGCATCGGGGCTCCATCCGCGTTCTTCGCAAGGGGGAGCAGCATTCCCTTGGAGACGAATTGGGTGATGTCGTCGGAGGAGCCCGTAAGGAACAGCCATCGGGCCGGATCGGATCCGTACTTCGTCCCATACTTGGCCAGTTCACTCGAGGAGTCGAACTCGGGATCGACCGTCACGCTCACGAGCCGCACGTCATCCGGTGAGGAAACAAGCAGCCGCTGAAGCTGGCTCATCCGCAGGCTCATGGCGGGACAAGGGCCGGGGCAACGTGTGAAAATGAAATCGGCAACCCAGATTTTGCCCGCGAGCGTCTCGCGCGTCACCTTGTTTCCAGAATCGGACGTGAAGGCGAACGGTGGCACCTGCGCGAGGACCGGCAGTTGCTCCTTGGGCTGCTCATGATGCTTCCCCCTGAGCATGGCAATGAAAATGAATGCGCCGATTGCCGCGAGAATCGTCACCGTCCACCCGATAATGGAAATACGAGAGGGCGAGGTATATTGCTGCATCTACGATCTTTCTAACTAGCTCGCGTGGCGACAAGGAGCGCCAGTAGTAGGGGCAAATAAATGATGGATCCGAAGAAGAGCTGCCGTGCGGCAATGCGGGTACGGGTCCATGCAAAGCGCACGCCCAGCACCAGAAAGCCCAAACCCAGCAGGAAAGATCCCAGAAGGTACCAAACATTGTTCAGACCAATGGCGGCAGGCGCCAGCGTCACGACCATGAGGCAGGCCGTATAAAGCAGGATCTGGCGCGAGGTGGCGATACCCTGCTCGTCTCCTCCCGTAAGGAAAATGAAGCCAGCACCTGCGTATTCCTCACGGTACATCCAGGCGATCGCTAGAAAATGGGGCATCTGCCAGAACCATAGGATCGCAAAAAGGACCCAGCCCGGCAAACTGGGCTCGCCGGTGGCGGCAATCCACCCGATCAATGGCGGAAGCGCACCGGGAATGGCCCCGACCAGCGTGTTGATGGCGCTGATCCGCTTGAGCGGCGTGTAGATCAGCACGTAAACGATGATCGTCGCCGCCGAGAGCGCGGCCGCGAGGGTATTAACAAGCGACAGGATGGCCACTCCGAAAACCGAGAAAAGAATCCCGAAGAGCAGAGCATCGGTCGGATGCATGCGCCCGGCCGGCAGCGGCCTGTCCCGGGTGCGCTTCATCAGGATATCGACGTCGCGCTCCCACCATTGGTTGAGCGCAGCTGCCCCGCAGGCGCTCATGGCAGTCCCCACGAGAGTAGCCACCAGGGCAAACCATGAAACCGCCCCTTTCCCCTGCCCCAGCAAATAGCCGACAAGCGTGGTGGAAAGCACCAGCAGGGAAAGGCGCGCCTTTACGAGCTCACCGAGATCGGAAAGCAGCGATGGAGATGTCTGAACGGCGGAAGCGGTCTTCATGCGGTGGCACGGGAGCAGTCCGGCGACTGCCCGGACCCGCTCGGATAAACGGTCGAGGCGGAAACGTCGAGCGATTCCTTTCGCCATTGCGCCTGCATGGCAAAGAATCGGAAGCTCAAAAGTGCGGAGACGACGAGTGTGAGAGCCCCCAGCGCCATGTGCGCCGTGGCGACCTCGGCCGCTTTGTTCGAAAGAATCGTCGCGATTCCCAGGGAAATCTGGACAGCGATCATGCCGAGGAGCAGCCATGCGAGGCGGCCAGCAGCCGTCCTGCGTGCGCGCACCACGACCGCAAGGGCGAGTGCGAGAATTCCCACCGCGATAAAGCGGTGAATCATCTGCAGCCAGATCAGATCGGGCGTGGTGAGCGGTTCGCCCGCCGCAGCTCGCTTCGCATTGATCGCGGCCATGGCCTCCGGGCTTGTGTCGGGTAGCACCTTCCCATATGCCGCCGGAAAATCATGGATCGAGAGGCCCGCGTGGGCGTGACGCATCGTGGCGGCGACGACCAATTGGGCAAATATGAGGGCCGTGAGGCAAAGGACTACCCAGCGAAAGCCCTGGGTATCGCACGCGCGTGCCCACCTGCCCTCGACAAATGCACGGCTCGTCACCATAGCGATGAGCGAAATCAGGACGAACAACGACTGGGCAAGCACGCCGTGAACGATCCCGATCTGCGCGTCATTCAGGACGACTCTGAGTCCGCCAACGACGCCCTGAAGGACCACCGAGCCGATCGCACAGTATCCGAGTACCTTCACCCACCGACGCGGCTCGAGGAAGGCGAGTCCCACGACCAGCGCGATGAGCAGCAGCCCCACTCCGCTCGCCATCAGACGATGGGAGTGCTCGTAAAAGATCGGCCCGATCCATCGGGAAACCGGGAACAGGAACATGTTGTAGCCGAAGGACGTCGGCCAATCCGGCACCGCCATACCGGCGTTGTGCGAGGTCACCCGTCCACCAGTGATCAGCGTGAGCCAGGTACAGACCGCCGTGAAAACGGCGAAAATGTGCAAATAACGGCGTGAAGGCGAAAAGCTGTTCATTCGAAAGGAGCAGAAGCTTTATTGCACCGGTTTTGCCAGCGCGCAACGATTCAAAAACGCCAGCGGGGCGAGGACTCGACCAATTTCCTCCGCGCGCTTCTTCAAAAATGGTCAGGTTTCCAGCCCCTCTCCCGCTATCATCTCCGCCTCGGCGACAGCGATAAGTCTCGCATATGTTTCCGAAGGCCGGTCGCCCAAATGATCCTGTACGAGCCGCTCGGCATCCCGGGTGTAATCCAGCGTAAAAAGCCCAAATCTCGGCGTGTACGATCCCCATTCGTAATTATCCGTGAGGGACCAATGCATGTATCCGACCAATGGGCAGCCC